>Ga0315899_10007991_pt1 | contig 11353 bp, 6 predicted proteins | sample LakEriMetagenome_2_FD_203518 | JGI IMG/M metagenome (GOLD analysis project Ga0315899, IMG submission 203518) | Freshwater fungal communities from buoy surface, Lake Erie, Ohio, United States - Buoy 4 MA112 | ecosystem: Environmental > Aquatic > Freshwater > Lake | place: USA: Lake Erie, Ohio... | reverse complement strand
CTTTTATTATACCCGAAATTGTAGTTTCATCAGGTATTACAGAGTTTGAAGATGTAGTAATAAACTGGGACTGAGGTAGAATACCATCCTTGCTGATTCCCGCTTTTAAGGGTGAATTCCTTGTAGCTTCCTCCGATGAAAGGGCGTTTACCCTTTGAAATTCATCTTTTAGGAATTGAATATTAATATTGGTTTTTCCACCATAATGTGCAAGCAGATTATTATCGTCATAATCCCACCAATATTGACCGTCTTTCACTCCCGTACCTTTGCGGTGAGCATAAAGGCCCTTGTTAGTTCCCAGTTCAATAAATGTGGCATGAGTTCGGGTACCACCTAGACTTTTTTCAGCAGGTAGACGGCAGCTTTCAAGCCATTGGATTGCATCAGGTATACGCGCCAAAAATTTCCTGTCGCCTGTGAGCTGGTAATATTTCATTAAGAGCAAAACATGAGTATACGTAAACCCGGGCATCAGAGCAGGAGGTTCATAACTTCTTGCATGGGCAACCTGCAGGTCCATATTGTATTGTTGCCCCCAGCCGCCCTGCGGATTCCCTTGTTGTGTAATCAGGTAAAAATTCATTCCCCGACGAATTGGATCCAGAAAACGTTGTTCCCCCAAACTGATATAACACTGTATCAGAAAATCAATATTTCCTGAAATCACTTCATCATTATAAGTATAATATGCAGAATAATCCTCTTTGCCATTTTTAGGATGGTTGTCTTTTAGTGGGAAACGCTGCGGCCATCCACCGAGCGGATATTGACTGTCAATAACAAGCTGAATGGCTTTATCAAGTGCCGGTTTATATTTTACATCCATCTTCTGCAAATAGAGCCTGAGAAGAAAAGAAGCTGGTCCCGAGGTATTGGAATCATCAAATGTGGACGTTCCGTAATAATAATAGTATTCTTCAAAGCCCCATGCGTTTTTTCCAATCGTATTATACCAATGTTTTAATGAACGGTCCCCCGCAAAGTCAATCATATAATTCCAACCTCCTTCGGGCAATTGTCCCCAGATGAGTGCATTTGCGACTTTTTCTGCGGCGAGATAATAATATTCCTCTCCTGTAGCTTTATAAGCATCCAGAAACACGTTACCCATACTTACAGTACCGGGATCCTGAACCCAAACCTGAGTTTTAAATCCTTCAAGTTCACCCCATCGCCGGGAAAAATCAGGAAGATAATGAGCGACATAGCCTCCGTTCACGCTTGCCTTTTCTACCATAAAGCGAGTTGCAGATAACATGGCATTGCGGGCATCCTGCTCTAGTTTTTTCGGCTGTGCAAAGCTGTTAAATACTGACAGTACGATAATTGAAAAAAAAGTGAATATTAATCTTAAACCTGACATTATGAACATTTAATAGTTTACAATTTTCTTAACACTTGCAATCTGCTTTTCGGTAAGGATTAGTTTACCTGCAGCTGCATTTGACTCGAGTTGTTTGACACTGGAAGAAGATGGAATAATTGGTCCCATACCCTTCATAGTTAACATATAAGCCATAACAAGCTGACTGAGTTCAATACCCATCTTATTTGAAATAGCTGCAAGTGCGTGTAGTTTGGTCATATTTTCAGGACTTGCCTTTATCTTCAGATCTCCCTCATCAAACAAACGATCACCAGGACCGGCATTTACCGGATTAAGATACCTATTGCTGAGAAGCCCTCTGGCCATTGGGCTCCAGCCTATGAAAGAGATGCCCTGCTCTGAAGCATACTTCATTGCCCCTTTATCAATTGCTGCTTCGCCATCAAGCAAATCAAACTGATTCTGTACAGCCAGTATCCTACTTCTTACTGTCATTTGAGATTGTACAGCCTGGTAAGTTTTAAGAATATCAACACTGGCATTTGAAACCGCAAAATAACGGATCAAATCCTGCTTGACCAGATCCTCAATTGCTGCCAAACTTTCTTCAGGAGGAGTTATTCCGTCAAATCTGTGAAAATAAAGCAAGTCGATATGATCTGTTTGGAGCCTTTCCAGACTTGCATATACTGATTCTATGATATTACCTCGAGAAATCCCGCAATGATTCGGACTTAACCCGTCCATTGTTCCTGACATCTTTGTAGCGAGAACCACATTTCTTCTTTGCTCAGGATTCTTTTTAAACCATTTACCTATAATCCGTTCACAATTGCCTGAAGCATTATTGTATCTGTTTGCAGTATCCCAGAAAGTAACACCTAGATCAATGGCCTTGTCTAGAATGTTAAATGAATTATTCTTGTCTATACGAGACTCGTCTCCACTTTCAGGATAACCCATTTTCCATGTTCCAAGGCCAATATTTGAAACCTTCAATCCTGATTTACCAAGTACCCGGTAAGGCATACCATTAAAATTTTCAACCACGAATGGTGCATTGTAAAATGCCTGGCCTTCATATTTTTGTTTACTCATCTGAGAATTTTATTATAATTATTAAAAATTTGTCTCAATACATTTAACTGCCATTTCAAGAAAAAATTCCTGAAGGCTTTTCACCTCTACTGATTATACGATCGATTGCAAGCATGCCAACCATTAATTGTCTTGGATAATGATAATGTTCTGCTCTTATCTGTGTATGCTTTTCCATTTTTCTGTCTCCACTATCAATCACAAATGCATACTCAGGCCGAACATAATTCTTTCTGATATACTCCTCAGTTCTGGCGTAACAATTAATTGCCCATTCATCTCCGGTATGTTCAATCAGGATCATTGCACCAATCAAAATTTCTTCATGAACCCAGCGTAATTTATTCAATGTCCATATATTTTTGTCCACATGGGTCAGCTCATGATAATACCCCCCATAAACATCATCCCAAGAAGAATCTACATGCCTTTTAAATTCTTTAGCAGAACGATGGAAGAGATCAGCATCTTTTATCAGAACTGCATAGTTCATTACAAATGCAAGGGTTTCACAACCATGACCTAAATCGCCGTATTGGGAGGCTAACGGATCAGTCAAGGGACTTAAATCGTGTGCCAGGGCTTCATTTAACAGTCTGTAATCAGCATTCAGATGATGATTCATAATTGCATCAACGCATCGATCTGCAAGGGCTTTTATTTCCCTGTCATTTTTTTGCCGAAGCATCTGAGTGCAAACACTCAACAGAATCATCCAATGCCCAAGAATACGAGGCCCGGCTATTCTGCTTTCTGCCTTATAATTATAGATAAATTCTGGTTTATCATAACGCTGAACAGCATTTAGGACAATTTCTTTTGCCTGCTCAAAATACTTTGTTTCGTTAACAGCCTTTGCATATTCAGCAAGTCCCTCTGCTACAAAGAGGTTACCGTAAATATCCCCTTCGATATCACCAATTGGATTCCCCTCCTTAGTGAAAGAGGAGATATAATAACTGCCATCTGTTGGAAAGCGCTTCAAAATGAAGTCTTTTGATTTACGGGCAATTTCAAGATAAGCAGGGTCCTTGTCTATATTATTATAAAGAAATGAATACATCCATATTCCCCTTCCTTCATACCATGCCCGCTTTGTGGTATTAACAAGCTTTCTTGTCAGAATATCCACAGAACACATAAAGCCTCCTAATTCATGATCCACTACGTATTTACCCATATTCGGAATGAATTTACCCAATAAAGCCTCTTTATACTGTTCGCGAAGCTTTTTAAAATCCAGGCCATTAATCTTTTTCAGATCTGTTGAGTTTGAAGCAAGGCTCGGAGTTGGTAGCACTGTTCCTGCAAGGGTTAAAGAACCCATCAAACCCAATCCAGTAAATGTGTTGTGCTTTAAGAATTTACGCCTGGAATAGTCACTGTTCTTCATATCGTTGTTTTTCAATACAAGGGTTAAAATCATCCAAAAATTCCGGATGTTTTACCATCGCGTTTTATCATTCGTTTCAAAGAAAGCAAGTTAAGCATCAGGTGCCTGGGATGATGATAATGCTCAGCTCTGTTTTTAGCATATTCGTTCATTTTGCGATTGCCGGCGGAAGCCCAAAATAAATTACCCGGCTTTTTAAAATTTCTCAATACATATTCAAGGGTTTCATTAAAAAGTTTCTTAGCCCATTCCTCTCCGGTATGCTCAGCGATAAACATACTACCAATCAATACCTCTTCCTGAAGCCATAGCACTTTATCCACTTTCCAGATGTTATTATCAACATGATCAAGTGCTCTGAAATAACCTCCATAAACATCATCATGTGCTACTGCAACATGTCTCTTAAATATATCTGTAATTCTGTCAAAAAGTTTTTTATCCTTTCGGCGGACAGCTTCAAAATGTAGCATCCAGCACATTTCTATGCCATGACCAGTATAGGCGAAATCGTTATAAGAATTGTCCGGGCGACTGAAATCATGATTTAAAACCTCATTAAACAACTTATAGTGTGGGTTTAAATGATGATTTAGACATGCATCAAGGCATCTGTCTGCTAATTTCTCCATATCAGCATCAGGCCCGTTCTCTAAAATCTGAGTAGCCGCACGCAGAAATACCATCCAATGTCCGAGTACCCTTGGCCCAGGAATTCTAGGCGCTTCAGGGTTCAGGTAGGCAACATAGTAGTCATAATCAGGATTATCGTATCTTTTAAGACAAGACAAAATAATTTCTTTAGCTATATTAAAATACTGTTTATCATTTGTAGCTTTTGAAAACTCAAAAAGACCTTCAGCTACAAATAAGCTTGAATAAATATCACCCGGTCCTGATAAAGGCTTTCCATCATTACTGTAAGAAGAAGTAAAAAATTGATCATCCCTTGGCAAATGTTTTAGAATGAAATCCTTGGATTTTGTAGCGATTTCTAAATAGTTAGGATTCTTTTCGAAGTTATTATAAAGAAAAGAATAGGTCCACATTCCCCTACCTTCAAACCATGCAGTCTTATTCGAATTAACCTGCTTACCATTAGTTATATCGATAGATGTCATGAATCCACCAAGCTTATGGTCAATTACATACTGATCCATATGGGGTATAAACCTGTTGAATATCTCAGCACGGTAAAACTCATGAAGCTTATTTAAGTCTAAACTATTAGAATCAACCCATTTGGAGTCATCAGAAACAATCAGATTCTCAGAGCCAATTCCATTGAGACTCACACTTCCTAAACCCGCAAAAAGCGTGCTAGACATGAATTGTCTTCTCTTCATACAATGCTATTAAAAACAGGTAAAATCTCCCTTGTGAGGATTGATAAATTAATTGTCCGAACTAAAAATACAATTTATTTAATATCGGATATACTACTTTTAAATTAAAAATTCGGCCTAAAACATTGATGGGTACGTAAACAATTCTGTCATCACCTACAACATAACGGTAAAATCAGAAGTCTGGAAACCTAAATAGATGCATCCCAAAACTTAAAAAACAAATTAATGTAAAATCATTGTACAAACTATGTAACAATACTGAACATTAAATAGCTTAAATATTGCTTAAAGCTATATTTGCCAACTTTAAAAGAAACGGCAGTTTAGAAGTTTAAGCTATGGTATCCTAAGGGTATCTAAGGTTATAAAGATTTAAATAACCATATAATTGAAATGAATAATTTATGAGAGGATTTTTTCTTACCCTGTTTCTAGTTTCCTTATCCTTCTTAAGTTATTCACAGAATTACCAGGTAAAGGGAAGTGTTTTGGATACAGCTGGTATTCCTCTTACAGGAACCCTGGTTAAACTAAAAAATGGGCAAGACAGTATTCAAACTTCTGTAGATCTTGATGGAAATTTCAATATAAATAATGTTAAGTGGACTAATTTTACACTTTCTGCTGCATTCATAGGATTCAAGACATTTATCAAAGCATACATTATATCCAGTGGTAATACATTGCAATTGCCTCCAATCATTTTAAAACCGTCCTCCAATAACTTAGAGGAAGTTGTAATTACCGCAGTTACAGCAATTAAAATCAGTGAAGACACTGTTACATTTAGTGCTTCCTCCTTCCCTGTTCGACAAGGAGATGCCGTGGATGAGATTCTAAGAAAGCTTCCGGGTGTTAAAGTTGATGCTGATGGGAATGTTACAACCCAAGGTGAAGCAATTACCAAAATAAGAATTAATGGGAAGGATTTTTTCGGAACAGATGTTGCCACTGCAATAAAAAATCTTCCTGCAGATATCATCAAAAATCTTCAGATCATTGATGATTATGGTGATCATGCGAATATAACTGGTGTAAAAACCGGAGTAGCTGAAAAAGTATTGAATCTAACAATCCAGGAAGATAAAAAGCGTGGGTACTCTGCCAGAATTTTTGGTGGAATGGGTAATGAAGATAGGTATAATACCAGTTTGAGAGGAAACACATTTAAAGGTGAACGGCAGCTTTCATTTGATGGTACTGTCAATAATATCAACATGCGTGGAGGGAATTCCAATGGTATTACAAGTACGAACTCTGCAAATATGAACTACCGGAATGACTGGAGTAAAAAGGTATCCGCAGATGCCGGGTACAGTTTTAATAATCGCAGAAACGAGACATTTAGCAAGACTTTATCACAAAATTTTCTAGAGAATTTTACCAGGCTTGAGAATGCTGTCTCCGATAATAATAGTGATAATAACAGTCATAACTTTTCGGGCAATATTGTTTTGAAACCTGATACATTAACTTTCATCAGAATTTCTCCCAGATTTTCTTACAATTCAGACCTTTCTTCGAATGTAGGAGAAACTAATATATCTCAGCAAACCTTAACAACCATCAGAAATAATATTTCTGGTACGAATTCCATGAGTTTAAACATGGGTACGAATTTCTATTATAATCACAAGTTTGCCAAAAAGGGAAGGAATATGAGTTTAAGTGGAAACTTGAACTATTCAAATGGTGATAATGATCGCGATGTTTTCAATAATTACCTAACCAGGCTTGCTGGACGTGATTCAACTCGAATTCAGAATCAATTAATTGCAAATTCAAACAATAACTATTCACTATGGTCGAATATCACTTATATGGAGCCATTATGGGCAAAAAACTTTTTAGAGTTTAATTATAGTCATAGTAGATCTGGAACAACTACCGACCGTATAACCAATGATGTAATTAATGGAAATCAGATATTCAATACCGATCTGAGTAATAATTATGAATTTCAATTTTATACACACAGGTTTGGAGCGAATTACAGGTTTATCGAAGAGAAATTCAATTATACACTTGGATTTAGTGCTCAACCCGCAATTCTTAAGGGCCAGAATATCAGCAGAAACATTAATACCAACAAACGAACCTTTAATATGATACCTTCAGCACGAATGGTATATAATTTCTCAAAACAACAGTCATTAAATGTCAATTACTGGGGTCGTAATAACCAGCCGGGCTTCCTCCAATTGCAGCCTATAACCGATAACTCTAACCTTCAAAATACCATCACAGGTAATCCCGATCTAAAGCCTGAATTTGTTCATACTCTTAATGCAAGATACAATCAATCTGACTGGAATATGGGTCATGTATTGTATGCAAACCTCTCGTTCAGTCAGACTCAGGATAAAATTGTGACCACAAAAATCCAAATTCCAAACACGGTAAATCAGTTAACAAGCTATATCAATACTGATGGATTTTATTCACTTCGTGGAGATTATTCTTATGGAAAGCCTTTTGCTGAGCGTAAGTATACTCTTACCTATTCAGGCTCGGCCAATCTAAATAATAATGTGACCTTTATCGATCAGAATAGAAACGTTGCCAAAAATTACTTGGTCAGACAAGAGCTTGAATTCGAAGTAGACATAAATGATGTGATCGACTTAGAATTAGAAAGTTCCTATGCTATTAATAAGACTCAATATTCTCAAGCGAATTTCACAGACCGCCAAACCAATAGTCTGAGTTTTCAACTCAGGGGTAGAAATTATTTTTTTAAAGATCTTACTTTAGGGTACGATCTTAGAAAAACAATAAATACCGGTTTTGATGATGGAATTGTAAGAAATCCAACCATTCTTCGTCTGTATACTGAATACCGTTTTCTGAAAGGAAATAATGGAACCATACGATTTGAGGGAAATGACCTTCTAAATCAAAATACGGGTATTTCAAGAGATGTTTTTGATAATATTATTATTGACCGTCAAATCAACAGGCTTGGGCAGTATTTCATGCTATCTTTCAGCATGAGATTCAATAAGTTTGGAGGAGGTCCGAAATAATTGACAGTTGATAATTGACAATTGACAACTTAAATTTGTTCTTCATTGTCAATAACAAGTCTTAACTTTATTATCCAACTGTCAACTGTCAACTGTCAACTGTCAACTGTCAACTGTCAACTGTCAACTGTCAACTGTCAACTGTCAACTGTCAACTGTCAACTGTCAACTGTCAACTGTCAACTCTCAACTCTCAACTCTCAACTCTCAACTGTCAACTCTCAACTGTCAACTCTCAATTCTCAATTAAAACCCCGTATTTCGTAGCTTTCATCATTGAAAAATAATCAAAAACCCTTCTGGATAGTGAACTTATAATGTCTAATGGGGTTGCAGGAGTTTTATAATTTTCCATTATGGCAAGTGCATAAGGTCTGTTTGACAAATAAACAATAGCCCATTCTGTAGACACCCCTCCCATTTCACCGGGCTTGAAAGCTAGTTTTACATTTCCCGGCAGACCGACTGCTAACTTGCTATTCTCAATCGGATTCTTTTGCAGAATGGATAAAATCTCCTCTGAGGTAGACTTATCGATAAATTTACCGTCAAATAATAACTTCAAAATCCCCACAGCTTCTGCAGGGGTAGAAATATTCTCCTCATTTCTAAGGGAAGCAGGCTGATCAATCATTCTGCGCTGTAATCTGGTATTTGAGAACCCAAGGGAATTCATGGTATTGGTTACATTTTTCATCCCAACTAATTCAATCAAGGTATTTGTTGCTGAATTATCACTCAGTCCGATCATCAATACACATAAATTCCGAATACTCAGATTAACCGGGTCAACCATAACATTTAGAATGCCTGAACCTGCCACCGTATTGGAAGGCAATAATGGCCTTAAATCAGTTAGTGCAAACTTCTTTTCATGGGCTTGTTTATAAACCTCCATTAGAATTGGAATTTTGATCGCACTGGCCTGTGTAAATGTAATTCCCTCATTAATCCCTATTGATTCTCCACTTGTTAAATCAATAGCCATAAGACCCGTCAAAGAAGATGAGCCGGCTATGATTGTTTGCAAATCCTTCTCTGTTTTCTGTTTCAAAATACCCCTTGCTGTTACCTGTGCATAGCAATTGTTTTGAACCATAAGAAATAAACAAAAAAATAATAAGTGGAATTTTTTCATAACTAATTGAGGTAAAATCTATTGGACCAATATTTTGTTAAAACTTCATGTTTGTAATTTCGGGCTCTTCAGGAACAAGTTTTTCTGAACTATATCTTTCAGAACGAACTTTTAATTGTTTCTTCAACATATTAATCTGTTTTGAATACCTTTCATCACCTGCTAAATTTACAGTTTCAAGCGGATCATTCTGTAAATCGTATAATTCTTCAGGAGCCTTGATTAATCTATATCGAAAATATTTCCATCGGGCAGTCCGAATACCTTCACTGGATGGAATTTCAGGTAATTTCCACAGGTGTTCGATTAATATATCTTTTCTTACAAGTGGAGTTTTATTTCCTTTCAACAGAAAAGGATTGAGACTTATGCCCTGATAATTTTTTGGCGCCTGTAATCCTGCAAACTCTATAATTGATTTTGATACATCAATATTCAAAACCATGGCATCAATAGACGAAGGATTGTTTATTCTGGGATCATAAATAATAAGAGGAATCCGAATAGATGCATCGTACATCAGCCACTTATCTGCAAGCTGGCGATCACCTGTAAAATATCCGTTATCACCCATCACAATGAAAATGGTATTTTCCGATAAGCCCCTATCCTTCAATAATTTACGAAGCATTCCAATTTCATCATCTATTTCTGTAATCATCCGATAATATCCCTGAATACTCTTTTGATACTTATCCGAGGTATCAAATCGCCATTTCCATCTCGTTCTGTTGAAACCATTTTTTACCTCTGTTGGTAATTGATTAAAATATTTATCATCTGATAAAATCGGCTCTGGAAAGACTATATTTTCATAACGCTTATTAGACTTTTCCTGCCAAAAAAATTGATCTTTTGCCGGGTCTTGTGCGTGCGGGGCACTAAAAAAAACTGAAAGGCAAAAAGGTTTGTTTCTGGGAGCATTTTTAATAAATTCTTGTGCCTGAAACCCGCTATATCTGGTAAGATGAACGGTGTCCTTACCAATAGTTTTGTAAAAGTACCCACGCCGGTCTGGTTCGGCACCCCGGTCATAAAAATCACTATGATCAAAATATTGCTCAGGTTTATCCATAATAACTCCCAGTTTCCCAAAAAAACCAATGTGATAACCATTGTCTTTCAAGATTTTGGGGAATATCAATTCAGCATAAGCTTGTTGGAGTTTGGGTTTTTGGAAGGTATAACCATGAGTTCGTTCATACAAACCGCTTAGAATTGAAGCTCTGCTTGCTGCACAAATAGGTGTTGTTGAAAATGCGTTCTTGAAATAAGTCCCAGATCTCGCTAGATCATCCATTTCCGGAGTCTTAATAATTGGATTGCCGGCAAAGCCTAATGCATCCCAACGTTGATCATCGGTTAAAATAAATATGATATTAGGCCGCTGAGTTTGGGGAAATCCTGGAAAAGGAAAAACCAAAAGAAAATTCAACAAACAAAAAACCTTAGCCAGTATCGTATTAAAACGATTCATAATTAAATAGTTGAAATTTAATCCAGATTTAATAAAATCTCGTTTCAAGAAACTGATTCCAGGAAAATGTCTAAACAGTAAAATCAGGATTCTCTGTAATACGTTTACCTTCCTTCTTAAATGTTTCGATATATTGTGCTATTCTTTTTCTGGCCTCAGCAAGATCTTCATTGTTCAGGTTAATGTTAAGTAAGTCAATAAACCAAGGAATCTTAAATTCATTGAAAACGTAAATTTCTGCAATCTCCCTTGCAATTGGCAAGGTTGTTGTTTTTGATGCATCGTAAACGTCTTTATTATCCGCATTTAACAACTTTGCATATTCTTCATCAATCAGTTTCTTCAGTAAATCATAACTAAACTTATCACCTGTTTTTATACCAGTCTCAGTATCATCTTCAGTAAAGACTGCACCCTTATGCACCCATTCCCAAACAATACTTAACCTGATTTCACCGGTTGCCATATCCTCCATCAGATAGAGTATATCATCGTTACCGAAATCATCTGCAGCCTTAAGTGCTGCTGCCTGCATACCCTGG
>Ga0315899_10007990_pt1 | contig 11354 bp, 11 predicted proteins | sample LakEriMetagenome_2_FD_203518 | JGI IMG/M metagenome (GOLD analysis project Ga0315899, IMG submission 203518) | Freshwater fungal communities from buoy surface, Lake Erie, Ohio, United States - Buoy 4 MA112 | ecosystem: Environmental > Aquatic > Freshwater > Lake | place: USA: Lake Erie, Ohio... | reverse complement strand
GCCCTCCATCTTCGCGGTCAACTCGGTGCCGGCCGACTTGGCGACCATGGCCCCCGACTCGAGTTGGATCGACTCGTTCGGGTCGAGCTGCACCCGAGCGATCGCGTAGGCGGGACTGTGACGGAGCGTGATTTGCATGCCGTCATTCTTGCCGTTGACCCCGCCGTTGAACAGGGCGCTATGGGTCATCCCTCCAATGAGCCGGCGAGAATCCGCTCGAGGGTGAGTTCGGGCTCATCGGCCTCGAGGCGTTGGAGGCGGTAGCGGCTCTGGAAGAGCGCGACGAGACGGTCGTCGCTGCGGCGCAGGATGCGTATGCCGCCGATCTCGCGCAGACGCGGGATCGATTCGCGGTCGGTGAGCCGGATGCCCTGGTAATCGGCGGGGAGGACCTCGGCCGGGGCGTTGAACTCGGAGGCGAGTCGGTGGGCCAGCACCTCGAACTGCAGTTGACCGACGGCGGCCAGCACTGGGTCGGCCTCGCCCATGTCGGGGTCGCGCAGCACCTGCACCACGCCCTCCTCGTCGAGTTGCTGCAGGCCGCGACGGAACTGCTTGTACTTGGAGGTGTCGAGCGGGCGTGCGGTGGCGAACACCTCGGGGGCGAAGCGCGGCAGGGCAGGGAACTCCACCTTCCTGCCGGCGTGCAGCGTGTCGCCGATCTGCAGACCGGACGTGTTGACGAGCCCGATGATGTCGCCGGGCCAGGCCTCCTCGATGGTCTCGCGCTCGGACCCGAAGGCGGTGGTGGCGTACTTGGTGCCCACCCCCTTCTCGGTGCGGGAGCACGTCACGTCCATGCCGCGCTCGAATCGACCCGAACAGATGCGGGCGAAGGCCAGCCGGTCGCGATGGTTCGGGTCCATGTTGGCCTGGATCTTGAACACGAACGCCGCGAATTCGGCCTCGAGGGGGCGGGGTTCGCCGTTCACGTCCTCGCGCGGGGCCGGCGGGGGCGCCAGGTCGACCACGGCGTCGAGCACCATCTGCACGCCGAAGTTGGTGAGCGCGGATCCGACGAACACCGGCGTGCTGGCACCAGCGAGGAAACTCTCCGGATCGACGTCGGCACCGACGGCGTCGAGCAGACCGCATCCGTCCATCGCCGCCTTCCATGCCTCGCCCTCCTCGGCCGCGGCGCGCTCCGGGTCGACGATCTCCTCCGGGGCGATCGATGCCCCGCGGGCGGTGCGGGTGTAGCGCACGAACTCGCCGGTGCGGCGATCGATAACGCCGCGAAAGTCGCCCGGGATGCCCACCGGCCACACCGCTGGCGTCGGACGCAGGCCGATCTGGGCCTCCACCTCGTCGAGCAGTTCGAGCGGATCGCGGCCGGGCCGGTCGTACTTGTTGAAGAAGGTGATGACGGGCAGCGACCGCGAACGGCACACCTCGAAAAGCTTGAGGGTCTGGGGCTCGATGCCCTTGGCGGTGTCGAGCACCATGATGACGGCGTCCACGGCGGCGAGCACCCGGTAGGTGTCCTCGGAGAAGTCGCGGTGGCCGGGGGTGTCGAGGAGGTTGAACGTGCAGCCCCGGTAGGGGAACTGCAGCACAGTGGAGGAGATGGAGATCCCCCTCTGGCGCTCGAGTTCCATCCAGTCCGACGTCGCCGACTGGCGGTCGCCGCGGGCCTTCACGGCACCGGCACGCTGCACCGCACCCGCGTACAGGAGGAACTTCTCAGTGAGGGTCGTCTTGCCGGCGTCGGGGTGGCTGATGATGGCGAAGGTGCGCCGCGACGCCGCTTCCTCGAGGATGCGGGCGGCGTCGGTCACCCGCCCGAGCCTACGGGCGCACGACGGGGCGGCAGTAGTTTCGCGGGGTGCTCCATCGCCGCGACATCGAGGGACTCCGGGCCGTCGCGGTGCTCGCCGTCATCGCCTACCACTTCCACTTTTCCGGCGTGGGCGGCGGCTTCGTCGGTGTCGACGTCTTCTTCGTCGTCTCGGGTTTCCTCATCACGTCGCTTCTGCTGCGCGAGCACGGTGAGTCGGGGCGCATCTCCTTCGCTCGCTTCTATGCCCGACGCGTCAAGAGACTGCTGCCGATCTCTGCCGTCGTCCTCGCCGCGACGGCGGTGGCATCGATGCTGTGGCTCGACCCGACCCGGCTCGACACCCTGCGCACCGACACCATCGCCGCCTCCCTCTTCGGGGCCAATGTCGTGTTCGGCTGGCGCGGTACCGACTATCTGGCGAGCAATCTGCCTCCTTCGCCCTTGCAGCACTACTGGTCGCTGTCGGTGGAGGAGCAGTTCTACGCGATCTGGCCGGCGCTCATCGCCCTGACAGCGATGCTCCCCCTCGGCTCACGCTCCGTACGACACCGGGCCCTCATGGCCATCGCCGTCCTCTCGAGCGCATCTTTCGTCGCCAGTGTCGCCCTGTCCACATCACAGGCGTCGTGGTCGTACTTCGGTCTGCACACGCGTGCGTGGGAGATGGGCGCCGGTGCACTGCTCGCGTGCGCCTGGCCCTCGGTGGAAAGAGTTCCCCGCGGCATACGCGCCGTGCTCGGCTGGACGGGAATCGTTCTCATCGCCCTCGCCGTCACGACCTTCGGCTCGGTGTCCGGGTTCCCCGGTTGGCTCGCCATGGTGCCCGTGCTCGGCGCGGTGCTCGTGCTCGGCGCAGGCGACGACACGTCTCGCGGGCCGGTCGCCGCGTTGCGAACGGGACCACTGCAGTGGATCGGCGCCCGTTCGTACTCGCTCTACCTCTGGCACTGGCCGGCGATCATCATCGCCGAGGGACGCAACGAAGGCCCTCTCACCCTCGGCCAGCGCGTCGCACTCCTCGTGGGCGTGGTCACGGTGTCCGAGATCGGCTTCCGGATGGTGGAGCGCCCGGCCCGCGCCTCGCGCACTCTCTCGACACGGCACGGCGTCGCCATCGGACTCGGTGGCCTGCTCGTGGCGGGCGGCATCGGCTCGGGATTCGTCGTCGGTGCCTACGACCCCGACCTGTCCACCGGAGTCGTCGTCGCCGCTCCCGACCTCGACCCCGTGACCACGACGACGGTGGCCGATCCCCCGACCATCAACAACGACGGCGCAGCGCCGCTCGCGGCGATCCGGGCGGCAATCACGACGCGGGTGCTGCCCGACAACCTCATCCCCGACCCCGACGTGGCGCGCAACGACGTCGCCCTCACCTATGACAACGGCTGTCACGGTTCGTACCGCACGCGGCCCGACCCCGACTGCGTCTTCGGTGATCCCGCCGGCGACGTGACCGTGGCCCTGTGGGGGGATTCGCACGCCGCCCAGTGGTTCGACGTCCTCGACGACATCGGCGCCCGCCGCGGTTGGCGCGTGCTGTCCATCACCACGGGTGGCTGCCCCATCATCGAGGTGCTCACCTACAACAAGGTGAACCAGGACACCTACGAGCACTGCGTCGACTGGCGTCGCCGGACGCGTGCGTATCTGCGCGAACAGCGCGTCGACGTCGTGTTCCTCGCCAGCTACTACCGCTCCACCCTCGACTCGACGCGCGAACCCATCCGCGTCGCGGACTGGGAGCGCCGACTGCCCGAGCTGCTCGACGGACTGCGGGCCGACGGCATCGAACCCGTGGTCATCGGCGGCATCCCCGACCCGCCCCGCAGCGTCCCCGGATGCGTGACGATGAACCGCCGCGACATCATGGAGTGCGCCGCCCGGGCCGACGACGAGTTCTACGTCGGGGTGGACTCGGCGGTGGGGCGCATCGCCCGCGAGCACGGGGCGGGATTCTTCGCCCCTATGCGCTGGATGTGCGCGGACGGTCTCTGTCCCCCGGTGGTGGGCAACATCCTCGTGTACCGCGACAGCTACCACCTGACGACGACGTTCGCGATGTGGATGACACCCGTCATCGAGGCCACGGTGGCCGCGCGGGTGGAGTGGGTGGCCGCCCGCAACGGGTGACCCGGCGCGCACCCCGGGGACACGGGGCCGCAATGGCGGAAGGGGTGGGATTTGAACCCACGGTGGCTATTCACCACAACGGTTTTCGAGACCGTCCCATTCGGCCGCTCTGGCACCCTTCCGTCGGGAGAGGCTAGCGGTCGGCGGCGCGGAGTCCCCCGAAGAACCCGCGCAACAACTCCGCCGATTCCTCCGCCAGCACTCCGTGCATCACGGGCGGATTGTGGTTGAGGCGCGGATCGCTCGTCACGTTGTAGAGGCTCGCGGTGGCACCTGCCTTCGGGTCGGCCGCGCCGTACACGAGGGCGCCGATGCGCGCCGCGAGGAGGGCGCCGGCGCACATCACACACGGCTCGAGAGTGACGACCAACGTGCAGTCATCGAGGCGCCACCGCCCCAGTTTCACGGCGGCATCGCGCAGGGCGAGCACCTCGGCGTGCGCCGTCGGATCACCCGTCTTCTCCCGCTCGTTGTGACGGGCGGCCACGATCTCGCCGTTTCGCAGCACGACGGCTCCGACAGGGACGTCACCGTGGAGGAGGGCCGCACGAGCCTCGTCGAGGGCGGCGCGCATCACCGGTGTCGGGTCGACGGGCACGGGCGACGGGCTGCTCACCCCGGCGAATGTAGCCACGCGGGCCGATGGCGGAAGGGGTGGGATTCGAACCCACGGAAGCTTTCACTTCACACGCTTTCCAAGCGTGCCGATTCGGCCGCTCTCGCACCCTTCCTCATAACGGAGTGACCGTCACGAAGGAGGGAGCCTATCGGTCGGTTATCCTGACCTTCTCAACGACCACGGGCTCGCCCGCGGGAGGCGAGGTGGCGGTCGGGTCCTGTGCGACGGTCGCCCGTAAACCAGGTCAGGTCCTGACGGAAGCAGCCTCCACGCGGGAAAGATCGTGTGCCGCAGATCGCCTGGCCGTCACCTCACTTCCCGCGTGCTCCCGGAAGGAAGGACCACCCATGACCTCCACCATCCTCCCCGGCAACAACGCCCGGTGGATCCGCTTCGGCGCCATCGGTGGCGCGGTGGTCCTCGTGCTCCTCCTGCTCGTCGGCTCCTACAACGGTCTCGTCGACCGGGAGGCGAGGGTCGACCAGACCGTGGCCGATCTCGAGGTGCAGTTGCAGCGGCGCTTCGATCTCATCCCGAACCTCGTGAGCGCGGTGGAAGCAGCGCTCGAACAGGAGCGCGAGATCATCGCCGACGTGACCGAGGCCCGCACCCGTTACGCCGGGGCCGCCTCCTCCGACGACAAGGTGGCCGCCGGTGCCGCCCTCGAGGGTGCTCTTTCGCGCCTGCTCGTGGTCATCGAGAACTACCCGCAGGTGGCCAGCCTGCAGAACGTGCGCGACCTGCAGGTGCAACTGGAGGGCACGGAGAACCGCATCGCCCAGGCCCGTCGCACCTACAACGAGTCGGTCACCGACTACAACCGCACCATCCGCCGCTTCCCCCGTTCGCTCATCGCGGGGATGTTCGGCTTCGACGCGCGCACCCTCTTCGAGGCCGCCGACGGCGCGGACGAGGCACCCGACGTCGACATCAACCCCGGTGGCTAGACGCCTCCTGCTGCTGGCGGGTGCGGCCGCGGCCCTGGCGTCGTGTTCCTTCGCCGGCGCGAACGACGACGCGCTCCCCGGATTCACCGCGCCCGTCGTCGACGCAGCCGGGGTACTCGATGCGGCGACCGTCACGTCGCTGTCGAATGAATTGCAGGCGTTCCGGGACGCGGGTGGACCCCAGGTGGCGGTCGCCGTCGTCACGACCACCGGTAACCGCAGCATCGAGGACTACGCAATCGACCTCGCCCGTGAATGGGGGGTTGGTGACGCGGACCGTGACGACGGAGTCGTCATCGTCGTGGCCATCGACGACCGGCGCCTGCGCATCGAAGTGGGCAGCGGCGTCGAGGGCGACCTCACCGACGTGGCGGCGGCGCGCATCGTCGACCAGGTGATGGTGCCGCGCCTCGGAGCCGGCGACACCGACGGTGCCGTGCGCGAGGGTGCCCGGGCCGTCATGGCGACGTGGGCGGGCGAGGAATGGATCGACCCGGGCATCACTCCCGCCCCGGTCGAGGATTCCGCACCAACCTCGGGGTGGGTGTCGGCGATCTTCTTCCTCTTCTTCCTCGTCGTGGTCATCGGATTGCCCATCCTCGGCACGGTGCTGCGACGCTCCGGCGGGCTCGGCGGTGTCGTGTTCCTTCCCGGGGGATTCTCGGGTGGCGGTCTCGGTGGCGGTGGCGGTTTCAGCGGAGGGTTCGGAGGGTTCGGGGGCGGCGGGGGCGGCGGCTTCAGCGGCGGAGGAGCGAGCGGATCATGGTGAGAAACCCCTGGTGGAAGGACAACGCCGAGGCGGTGCGCGCGGCGGTCGATGCCGCCGAACGCGCGAGCGGGCACCAGATCGTCGTGCGGGTGGGAACGCTCGGGCGGCGACCGGCCCGCACCGCCGATCGCATCGCCATGCGCTGGCGAGCGGCCTCCCTCGTGTTCTGTGTCGATGCGGCGCGGCGTCACTTCGAAGTGCGCTGGGCCGACAACGTCGGCTTGGACGGGGACCGCGTCCGAGACGCCGTCACCGGACCCCTGCGTGAGCACGACCTCGCCGCGGCGGTGACGGCTCTCGCTGCCCTGCTCCCCCGGCGGGAAGAGGGCGAGGAACTCCCCGACATCGTGCACGACTGAGCATCGTCACGACGCGTCGGTCGGTGACCGGACCTGCTCAGCGTCCGATGGTGGCGCGCTCCGCCCGTTCCACGAGGTCGGGCATCTCGATGTCGACGGCGACGGACCCCAACAGGTCGCCGGGGCCCGTCCAGCGCCAGTCGTCGACGGTCCCGAGAACGACGTCGTCGGACACGTCCTCCACGATGGTGGCGATCGTCTTGAACAGCATCGCCTGCTCGCGGTTCTCGCGCAGTGTCGCGGCGAGTTTCGCCGCCCCGCGCACGACGACACCGTCGCGCAGCCACGCGGCCTCGTCGTCGGGGATGTCCTCGATGTGTCCGTAGACGGCGAGCACGGCCGAGGCGCTCTTGGCACCCCAGCCGGCCAGTCCGGGGAAGCCGTCGGCCGTGTCCCCGACGAGACCGAGCCAGTCGGCGATGCTCGACGGCGGCACGCCGAACTTGGCGATGACGGCGTCCTCGTCGATGACGACGTCGCTGCGCCTGTCGTACTGCACCACGCGGGTGCCGCGCACGCACTGACCGAGGTCCTTGTCGGGCGAGAGCATGCGCACCTGCTCCACGCGCGGATCCGACGCCGCGATACGAGCCGCGGCGCCGATGGCGTCGTCGGCCTCGTACTTCACCATCGACCACACGGGGACGCCGAGTGCGCGCAGGGCGTCCTGCATGACGGGCAGCTGGGAGAGGATCTCGGCCTCCATCCCCTCCGAGGTCTTGTAGCCGTGCCACATGTCGTTGCGGAAGCTCTCGATGACGTGGTCCACGGCCACCGTCACGTGGGTGGCCCCGCCGGCGAGGAGCGCGAGGGTGGACCTGACGACCCCACGGGTGGCGGTGAGCGGCGGCGGTGAGGCGTGACGGGACGCCTGTCCGTAGTGCTGGCGATAGAGCTCGTAGGTGCCGTCGACGAGATGGATGATCACCCCGACAGGGTGCCACAAGTCGCACGGACCCCCGGCGGGCAGGTAGTTGTGGGCGCAACTAGTTGGTAGGGTGGGAATCGGAAGAAAGGACAGCCCACATGCCTGCCGTCACCGCCGACACACTCCAGCTCCCCCGCGTCACCTCCCCCACCCCCGAGATGCGCGACCGACGCGTGAAGTCGGTGACCACCGCGCCGAGCGGGTTCGAGGGCGAGGGATTCCCCGTGCGCCGCGCCTTCGCCGGTGTCTCGAAGCGCGACCTCGACCCCTTCATCCACATGGACCAGATGGGTGCGGTGGACTACGGCCCCTACGAGCCGCGCGGCACCGACTGGCACCCCCATCGCGGTTTTGAGACCGTCACCTACATCATCGACGGCGCCTTCATCCACCAGGACTCCCACGGTGGCGGCGGCGTCATCCGTGACGGTGACACGCAATGGATGACGGCCGGCGGGGGCATCCTCCACATCGAGACCCCGCCCGAGGACCTCGTCGTGCGCGGCGGACTCTTCCATGGTCTGCAGCTGTGGGTGAACCTGCCCTCGCGGGACAAGATGATCGCTCCCGCGTACCAGAACCTTGAGGCCGACCTCGTGCGTCTCGTCACCACCCCCGATGCCGGAGCGCTCGTGCGCATCATCGCCGGATCGATCGACGGCAACGAGGGCCCGGGCTCGACGCGCACGCCGATCGTCGTGGCGCACGCCACGATCTCGGCCGGCTCCCGCATGACACTGCCCTGGAACCCGGAGCACAACGCCCTCGCCTACGCGCTCTCCGGCTCGGGCACCGTCGGGGCCGAGGAGGTTCCGTTCCAGACGGGTCAGCTCGCGGTCTTCGGTGCCGGCGACACGATGACCATCACGGCGTCGGCCGCGGGCGACCTCGACGTGTACCTGCTGGGTGGCCGTCCCATCGGGGAGCCGGTGGAGCAGTACGGACCGTTCGTGATGAACACGCGCGAGGAACTCATGCAGGCGTTCGAGGACTTCCAGAAGGGACGCCTCGGAACGGTTCCGGCGGACGGCATCAGACCCTTCCGCGGACGCTGAATCGCGCGGGCTTCAACTGACCTGTGTGAAACCGCCGTCGACGACGAAGACTTCGCCGGTCACGTAACGATTTCGCACGAGGGCCAGCACGGCCTCGGCACAATCGTCCGGCGTTGCCGAACGCTTCAACGGCGCGATCATCGCCATGCCGGCGTGCTGGGACTGCCAGTCCTTCGTCCACGGCGTCTCCACCAGTCCCGGGGCGACGGCATTGCAGCGCACCGGTCCGTGGCTCTTGGCAAGCAGCTTGGTCATGTGGTTGAGCGCGGCCTTGGTCATCGAATAGGCGATCGACGATCCCACGGGTCGCACGCCCGCCACCGACGTGATGTTCACGATGTGGCCGTCGGGGGACTCACGCAGGTGCGGCATGGCCTGCATCGTCAGCCACCAGGTGCCGAAGACGTTCACCTCGAAGGTGCGCCGGAAGATCTCGTCGGTGAGCGCGTCGAGATCGTGATGGGGAACCAACGTGGTCCATCCCGCGTTGTTCACGAGGAGGTCGAGCCTCCCCCACTCGGCGATGGTCCTGCCCACGAGAGCGACGCACTGTTCCTTGTCGCTGATGTCGGCCTGCACGTAGATGGCCTCACCGGGGAGCGACTCGGCCACGGCCCGGCCCGCCTCCACCGACGATGCCGAGTTGACGACCACCCGAGCACCGAGTGCCGACAGACGCCGTGCCGTCGCTTCTCCGATGCCGCTCGAGGACCCCGTCACGATGGCGACGGTTCCCGCCAGTTCACCCGATGCGTCCGCCATGGCGTCCTCCCCCGCGCCCGTGGCGCGGGCGTCATCGTAGGAGCACGGCCAGAGCACCCACAATGAGGAACGGTCCGAACGCGAATCGGGTGCGCCGACTGCGGCCCGTCACCAGGAGGCCGATCGCCCTCACCCCGCCGAGCACGAAGGCCGCGAACAGTGCCCGGGGCACGTCCCACAGGTCGAGCAATCCGAGGTGGCCTCCGAGAAGGAACCCGAGGGAGACGTCGCCTCCCCCGAGATCCCCGCGGGACACCACCGCAAGCACCCACAACAACGCCCACATGGCCAGCGCGCCGGCTGCGATGCCGACGACACTGCCCTCGTCGACGACCGCCGACATGCCGAGGAGCGGGAACGACAGCACCGCCGCCCAGGTCACCGAGCCGCGGGGGATGACGTGGGTGTCGATGTCGACGAGGGTGATGATCGCTGCGGCCGACACGAGGACCGCCCGGGCCGCCATTGCCAGGTCACCCCCGTGCAGGTCGGCGAAGCGCCACGCCGTCGCGGCACACGCCGCCCCCAGGAGGGGCACCGCGATCGGCGACGCGGCGCTGTTGCCGTGGCCGAACACCGTCCCCGACATGCGCAACGAGGCGATGCGCCTCCGCGCACGGGGAACGGCACGCAGACCGAGCGCGAGACCGAGCAGGGCCCACACCGCGCCGCGCACGGGGAGTGGCTACTCCTGGACGAGTTCGATGAGGGTGCCGAAACTGCCCTTCGGGTGGATGAACGCCACCGTCGTGCCGCGGCTGCCCGGACGCGGGGCCTTGTCGATCGGGGTCGCCCCGGCCGCCACCATGGCCTCGAGAGCCTCGGCGCAGTTCGCCACCCGGTAGCCGATGTGGTGCAGACCCTCGCCGCGCTTCTCCAGCGCCTTGGCCACCGGGGAGTCCTCACGGGTGGGGGTGAGCAACTGGACGTAGCTGTCGGCGACCTTGAGCAGGGCCTCCTCGACGCCGTCGGACTCGACGACCTCGCGGTGGTCCACCGTCGCTCCGAAGGCGCGGCGGTAGTAGTCGATGGCGGCCTCGAGGTCGCGAACGGCGATGGCCACATGGTCGATCTCGGTGAGCAACATGTCGGTTCTCCTTCTGTGGTCGGTGTTCAGCGACGGAACCAGGTGAGCTTGTCGGCCACCTTGTCCCGCAGTTCCTGGTTCTCGACGCCGAGGCCCTCTTCGGGCGAGAGGCACAGAATGCCGAGCTTGCCCTCGTGCATATTGTGATGCACCTGGTAGGCGGCCTCGCCGGTCTGGTCGAGGGCGAACACCTGGGACATCACCGGGTGGATCATGCCCTTCGAGATGAGGCGATTCGCCTCCCAGGCCTCGCGGTAGTTGGCGAAGTGGCTGCCGACGAGCTTCTTCAGGCGCATCCAGAAGTAGCGGTTGTCAAACTCCATCATGAAGCCGCTCGTGGCCGCGCACGTGACGATGGTGCCGCCCTTCTTGGCCACGTACATGGAGGCTCCGAAGGTGGAGCGGCCCGGGTGCTCGAAGACGATGTCCGGGTCCTCACCGACGAGGGCGCGGATGTCCGAGCCGAGACGGCGCCACTCGGACTCGTTGTGCGTGTCGTCGTCGTTCCAGAACCTGTAGTTGGCCGCGCGGCGGTCGATGATCGCCTCGCATCCCATGTCGCGCAGGATCTGGGCCTTGTCGGGCGAGGACACCACGCCCACGGGGATGCCGCCGCCGTTGAGCACGTACTGCACCGCGTAGGCACCGATGCCGCCGGTGGCGCCCCAGATGAGCACCACGTCGCCCTGCTTCATGTTCGCGCCGTTGCGCGACACGAGCATGCGGTAGCTCGTCGAGTTGCACAGCGCGTTGACCGCAGCCTCCTCCCAGGTGAGGTGGGCAGGCTTGGGCATGAGCTGGTTGGCCTTCACGATGGCGAGGTCGGCGAGTCCACCGAAGTTCGTCTCGTAGCCCCAGATGCGCTGGTTCGACCCGAGCATCGAGTCGTCGTGAGACGACTGGTCCTGATCGTCC
>Ga0315899_10007985_pt1 | contig 11357 bp, 4 predicted proteins | sample LakEriMetagenome_2_FD_203518 | JGI IMG/M metagenome (GOLD analysis project Ga0315899, IMG submission 203518) | Freshwater fungal communities from buoy surface, Lake Erie, Ohio, United States - Buoy 4 MA112 | ecosystem: Environmental > Aquatic > Freshwater > Lake | place: USA: Lake Erie, Ohio... | reverse complement strand
GGGGGCAACAGGAGCAGCACACATCGAAGTTCAAGGATAACCCGATCTGTCATGCAGCCACCCAAGACCCATCGACATCCCCCGTCAGCACACCCACCAATTTGACGCTGCTGTCCGCTGTGCCCGTATCCGATATCACCGCAGTGGTTGTCCAACCCTTGGGGTTCAATGACTGTCCCGATGTATAGGCACTGTTGAGCTTGGTGTCGTCGTAATATTTCCAAGTGGGTGTCGGTGCACTTAAGCCAACGACCATCTTTAGAACCCCAATCGCATCGGTCAAGCCCACGTCTCCACTTTGGTCAAAGTCCGCTGCAATCGCTTGGTAGGGTGACAAAGCGGTGTTGTTGCTGTTGACGTTCAGGCCCACGATCATTTTGAGGATGGCAATCGCATCGGTCAGGTTGACGGCATCGGTTTTTTTGGTGTCGGCGGGGGCTTTGGTGTTGTCTTTCCAGAACTTGGGCTCCGCCAGGCTTTCGCCACCCGCCGCCACAAAGTCTGCGGCCACCACGGTCTTGTTGGCAAACTTCAGGGTCTCCACGTTGTACAGCGTGTCCGTGCCCTCTGTGCCGTTTTTGGCGACGATTTTGAACCCGCCGGTGATGGCCGAAACCGTGTAACTACCGGCACTCAAGGCATACACCACCGTGTCTTGGCCCGCACCACCGTCTATCGTGTCGTTGCCGCCACCGCCGGTGATCGTGTCAGCGCCTGCATTGCCATTGATCGCGTTGGCCAAGCCATTGCCATACAAACCATCCTCCAGGCTGGAGCCGTCCAAGTTCTCAATTTGGCTCCCAAAGTTCACCGTGATTTGGCCAGCCGTGGTGATCGCATCGGCCTTGGCACTGCCCACATAACCCCAATACCCCGGCTCCAGGTATATCGTCACCGCTTTGCTGCTGGCGGCCGCATTGATCTTGTCGGTGCCACCACCATCCCAAATGAAGTTGGTGCTGGTCTCTGAGATGGTGTATGTGTCTGCCCCCGTGCGTGCCGTGGTGCTGGGGCCATAGATGTATTGCAGGGCCGCTATGTCCAAATCTTGTAGCTTGAGGTGGTATTGATTGGCATTGGACACATAGCTCATCACCGTCCAATTGCTGGCGTCTTCAGTCCCCTGCAAATAAGGAGCATCACCGACTTTGCCATCGGCATCTAACTCGTCAAATGGATGCTTCAGGCCCAATGAATGGCCAATTTCATGGATCAATGCATAAACCGAATACGTTCCATCCAGCATCGACAACATGCCGCTGGATTTTTGATTCATGAACACATCACGGCTTGTTGAGAAGTAGTCTGGATAAAAGGCATAGCCAGCTGAATTGGCCTGGTTGTTGTTGGCAAAAGAAATGGTGTTGCCCGCATCAGAAATGGTGTTTTCAACGAAGGTGATGCCAATCGACTTTCCAATTTCTGTCAAAGCCTGCCTGGCTGCCGTCTTTTGTGAATCGTTGAATTTGGTGTATCCATCACTCAACTTGTTGTTGGCGATATAGCCCGGCATCGTTTCGGGGAAATTGAAATAAATGGTTTTGCTGTCGCCCACCAATTGCTGAAACGAATTGCCCGATGCTTCGTTGGGCAGCAAAGCATCTATCCAATACGGCAAGGCCTGTGTGCCGGATGCATAAATTTTGTTTTCAATATCACCCGATAACTTGACAAAGTCTGCAGATATATAAGCCGAGTCCGTACCCCCCGAGTCGGACACAGATGTTGTGTTGTTGGTGATGTAGTAAGCATCGTCACCGTTGCCGCCATCTAACTTGTTAATACCATTGCCACCCGACAAGGTGTCATTGCCGTCTTGGCCGTTCAATGTGTCGTTGCCATCGCCCCCATTTAGGCTGTCATTACCCAAGTTGCCGTTGAGCTGGTCATTGCCAGCCTGACCATTGATCGTGTCGTCCCCGCCGAAGCCGTAGTAAACATCGTCGCTGGATGTGCCCAAATAGGTGTCATTGGCATTTGAGCCCATTGCTGAGCTGTCTACCTTTAATGCGGTGAATTCAGAGCTCGTGGAATAACCATCGTATTCACCGGCTGTTTTGTACAAGGTTAATGTGCCATTTTTATCCAGTAAATATTGCGATACTGAAAAAGTTTTTGCCGTTTTGATGGTTTCTGTAACCGATACTTTCAATAATGCGTAATTTGCATCAAAGCTTTCTATGGTGTATGTGCTTTTCCGTGTTCCTATGGCCACCTTGCTCGGGTTGATGCTATTACCCTCGAGTGGTGCATCAGTGATGCTGTATATCTTGCTTTCATCTAAAAGACCACTATCGCCAACTTTTAATGTCGATGAGCTAAGAACCGCAGGCGAATTTACATAGTAATATTTATCTGTTTGTACACCGATAAGTCGATATTCTTTTGAATAAAAATACAACCATGAACCGGATGAATTTTGTGTATTTCCGTTGATGCTGATAGTGCCAACTGACTCTAAGGTTTTTTTATAAGCTTCCTGACCTTCAAACCTATATATCTGCAAAGGGCTTTGCATCAAAGTAAATTGCCCGCTGTATGAAACCGCATTGACCTTATAAACAAATTTTTCGGCATAAGTCGCTGTGCTTGTAGCTTCACTTTCCAAAACGGCTTTTAATGAATAGCTTACGCTGCTTGCCACAGACGCTGTACTCGACGTGGGATCACCACCAGCCAAAGATGACAGAGACAGTTCATTTACATTGACATCGAGCATATTTTTTAACCAGTAACTTCGCTTAGCTCAGGCCACCGTCCAAGACCCATCCACATCTCCCGTCAGCACACCCACCAATTTGACGCTGCTGTCCGCTGTGCCCGTGTCCGATATCACGGCAGTGGTTGTCCAGCCCTTGGGGTTCAATGACTGATTGGAGGTATAGGCACTGGCCAACTTGGTGTCGTCGTAATACTTCCAAGTCGGTGTCGGTGCACTCAAACCGACCACCATTTTCAAGACACCAATCGCATCGGTCAGGCCCACGTCTCCACTTTGGTCAAAGTCGGCGGCAATCGCTTGGTAAGGTGATAAAGCGGTGTTGTTGCTGTTGACGTTCAATCCAACGATCATTTTGAGGATGGCGATCGCATCGGTCAGGTTGACGGCGTCGGCTTTTTTGGTGTCGGTGGGGGTTTTAGCTGTTTCTTTCCAATGCTTTGCCAAAGATGCGCCAAGGTTGGGCAAATCGATGACGGTCACATTGCTCAAACCCGTCTCTGAAGCCGTGCCATCACTGAATGTCCAATCAATTTGCACATTTGCGGGAGGCGCAAATGCCAAGTTTTTGTATTGAATGTGCTGCAACACTTGGTTGACAACCGTCTGTGTTGCACCAGCGCCCTTGAAGGCTACGCTCAACGCTCCAGCCTCAGACTTGAATGTGCCAATCACCTGCCCGTTATTGGTGATGTCATTGTTGGCCAACACATTGAGGGTTGTGCCCTGGATCGACAACGAAAACGTATCTTGAGCGTTCACACCACCATGGCGCTTGAGAGTGAGTGTGGCCCCCGCATAGGTGCCAGCAGCCTGATAGTCCAAGTCTTCCACCTGGACCAATGGGTTGAGAACCACCGGTGAGCCGCCCTCTGTATATGAAACAGACCCGTTGTCTTGGGGTGAGATGCCAAAGTTTTGATCCAGGGTGCCGTCGGCGTTGAAGCGGGCCAATGCAAATTCCTTCCAAGAAACTGTGCCTGAAGTACTCCAACTACCTTGGCTTGAATAACTGTTCAATTTAAAGTTTTTCTCTGATGACGGTAGCGCATTGCCTACAACAATGATTTGCCCACTCTTTTGAATCATCATTTCAACGGGTATGTCAAAAGGCGACATGTCCGCTGTTGCAACGCCAGAAATCCCGAATGAATTTTTCTCAACACTCTGGCTCTCAACTATGGATGCAGATAAGTATCCGGAGATTAAATAATTTGTCTCTTGTTTAAGTTGCAAGTTTTCCAAACTGGCGCTTGATATGGGCTCCCACATTTTTAACGAAAAATCCATATCACCTGCATTTACTGAAAATTTTGATATTCCTATGGAATCAATTCCAATGGCCTTGTATAGCCTTGGATCCCAAAGAACCATTAAATCTCTGACACTTGAAAACGTCATGTCATCCTTGTTGATTACCAAGGAAACAACGCCACTCTTGTCATATTTAGCGATTGTGAATTTACTCCCCAGAGTTGTATCAACTGCGCCCAGTTGGACCACATAAATATTTTCGCTGTCCAACCTAAAGCCTGTGACACCAGAGAGTCCCCATGCTCCTTTGTCATGAAAGCCTTGATCAACCAAGCCATTCAGCGTGAGTTTTATAAGGTTATTTGCATAATTGCTTTTGATGGTATTGATATAAATACCATCCCCCATTAAAGTTGCACTCAATAGATCCTGATAATCACTTAAAACAGTTTGGCCATTGACGCCAAAGCTTTTGTCAATGCTGCCATCACTGTTTAAACGGAATATTTGTACGGTATTTTGCGAAGACAGACCGGGCTTTTGTCCAAAAACCACTATTTTTCCATCGGCCTGTTGAACGATTGCCTTGGCGGTCCCCGCATACTGCCCATCTAAAAGCAATTTTCCTTCACTGCTAAATGCCTTGTCCAAACTCCCGTCAGAGTTGTAGCGCAAAACTGCCAATTTTGAATTACTTGTTCCTCCAACAAGGATCTTTCCATCGCCTTGTACAACTGAGCAATAGGCTTGAGTAATACCCTGCCCTACAAATGTTTTCACCCTACCGGGCAGCGCTATATTATTTAAATCAGGTTTGTCATTTACATTTTGAACTGCCGCAGTATTTGCGCTGCTGACGACTTCGTAGTTGCCTTTGCCGTCGACATAACTGGCTTTGACTGATATATTTTTATTGACGTCGCTTTGCGTTATGACGTAAGCATCACCATAACCAACCGATGTATTGGCGGCAAACCATTGATATGAGATAGAGCCCAAGCCATTTGCATCGGTCAGTGTATTTGACACCGTCAGACATTGACCTTGAGATGCAAGTCCGGTGATCGTTACATTACCAATAGGTAAGCTGTTTGTGCTGGGGGGAGCACCTGCAGGAGCTCCCGGCGGCGGCCCTGCCTGTTGCAAACCCATTTGATGTGGCGCCACTTGCGGCGATATCGTGTATTCACTGTCCATTGTTGTTTCAGTAGCAGAAAGAATTAGTAGTGAACACGATTTGCCTCACCTGAATATTTCAAATTTTTCTCAATCCTATCGCAAGTCCTTTTTAGCAGCGCTGCAAATACCGCCGATCAACCCCCCACCCATGACCCATCCACATCCCCCGTCAGCACACCCACCAGCTTGACGCTGCTGTCCGCTATGCCGGTGTCCGATATCACGGCAGTGGTTGTCCAGCCCTTGGGGTTCAATGACTGAGCAGATGTATAGGTGCTAGCCAGCTTGGTATCGTCGTAATACTTCCAGGTGGGTGTCGGTGCACTCAAACCGACCACCATCTTCAATACACCAATCGCATCGGTCAGACCGACATCGCCACTTTGGTCAAAGTCCGCTGCAATCGCTTGATAGGGTGACAGGGGTGTGTTGTTGCTGTTGACATTGAGGCCCACGATCATCTTGAGGATGGCGATGGCATCGGTCAGGTTGACGGCATCGGTTTTTTTGAGACTCGAAGGCTCAATGGCTTCGTCCTTCCAAAAGCCAGTAGAAACCACTGAAGGTTTACCGTCAATATCGAAACGGAGCTTTGTCTCCCAGAGCAATTTATATTGATGAGAGTTGTTTACCTCTGGCAAATCGTAATTGAATGTACCCATTAAACTAAAAAGATTGCCAGATATTTTTATTAATTTACAATCTCCAAAATTAAACTCCTCATTAGTGAGGTCGCCTAACAATGAATAACTTACCATGGGATTCTTTAAACTTGTAGCTAGGGCTTCATTAGTCAATACATATGGGCTTGTTAATTTAGTTGAATCATTTTTGAATCTTAAAAATGCATCAATTTCCAATTCGGAAAAAAAATCCCTATTTATTTCTTTATAGGGCCCATCCTTTGTCTTTAAGAGTATTGCCGTTGAGTTTGCTTTAGGGCCACCAGCACTCATAAAAATATCGACTAGCCCGTCTCCATTTATGTCTAAGAAGTCTGGGTCGTAATCTATTTGGGAGACGTGCTTATAATCAATAAGGAAAGTGTCTGTTACATCAGAGAAGACTCCTCCGCCTTTATTTTGAAAAAATTGAACAGCCGAGGTATTGGTATAACTACCAGTGAAACCAACCTCTCGCATGCCCGGTAAACTGCATACCATTAAATCTATTAAGCCATCACTATTAATATCTAATGGATGAGTTCTGGCATCATGAGACCCTTTAAAGCCAGTAAGTGGATGACTATAAAAATACGGCTCCGGCAATAAATTTACATAATCAAATGTTATTGTATCTGAGCTTGTAATTCTCCATTTATATAAAGAAATGTCAGCCCCAGTTACAGGATCGACAACATCCGAATCTGAAATTATAATTTCTAATTTACCATCAGAGTCACTCAAAAAATCGCCAATGGTAACATCACTCCCTCCTGTTTCACCGCCAGTTTTTGAATTAATAACCTTATAAAAACTAAAGCCACTGGGGCCGCCAAGCCCTATTTTTAAGGGAGGAGCCCCATAACCAGTAATTATTATATCAACATACCCATCTCCATTAATATCTCCCATATCATTACCGTGCGTCCAACCTGCCGAACCAATTTCCTGTCGCTCAAAGAAACCACCCTTGTTAATATAAAAATAATTTGATGCGTAGTAGGGCATGTCCGTTCCGCCTCCAACAATAAAGTCCATCAATCCATCTTTATTGAAATCAGCGACTAGGGGCATTGCCTCAACACCTCGCACTTGCCTACTTAGCGCCTCCGGTATTAACTTAACCGTTGAATCGATCCATTTACCGTTAATATTTTTATATATAAATATTGGACTATCTGACCAAAGTGCAAAATTCTGAGGGAATCCCAATGCTGTTTGTCTCCCGCTAAATATTATTTCCGAATATCCGTCCCCATCAACATCTATTGTGCTCGTTGGCCCAACTCCCCCATAAGCAGCCCATGGCGTGTTATTACCAATTAAAGCTCTAAATGTACCTATAAATGATTCAATGTATTTGGGATTGAAGGTTGTGAAGTTATAAGCAGACGTGCCTAGATAGTTATTCCCCGATGTATCCTGTACAGATCCGGCAGCAAATTCAATTCTATAGCCCGAGTTGTAATTTAAATTTATAGTGGGATTAATAGTTAAGGCAGCTCCTGATATCACCACATTGGATGTCTCAGCCCTATAGGTTTCCACTGTTATGCCTGCAGCAGTTTTTAATACGATATCACCAGATCCTCGTTGAATGTTCTCATTGAAGGTGACAACTATATTTGAACCAATAGTAACGGATGTGGCTTGATCTGCGGGACTAAATGTGAGTACTATTGGGGGGGTTGAATCAGGCATCAGAATCACCTATTGTTAATAAATTAAGCATCACTTTAAAATAAACTTTTTTGAAAATAATATATCAACCGTACTCCCATTACCCGTCTAAGTGTTGACTTCTATCAAAACCATCAAAACCACCTAAGCCAGCCACCTGCCAAAGCAGGTAGCACCACCGAGCGCACCACCAACCACCACCATCACTAACCACGGTTCAGCACCCAAGCAGGATCGTCAGTTTCCAGCAGTACAGCCCAGCCACTCTCAGCCCCCACCAAGTACCCCATCAGCCACCCAACCCCACCCAGTCCCTAGAATCCACCCCTATGCCGCCGTAGTTCAATGGATAGAACGGGGACCTCCTAAGCGGGGGCGAGTGGCATTTGGCTTCCAGTTTTACCCGCAGCGTCACGCTCAGACCAGTTCCAGTGATCACTCTCAGCCTGGTGCAGGATTGGGTGCACCCAGTTCGACCCCATGTTGTTTTTCCTCTGCAAAGATAGCCTGATCCGGCCATTCTCGATTTTCATAGCCACCATCTTGCACCCAAACATAGAACTGGGACTCTGTAAGTCTCCAGCACATGTCAGGAATCCCGCATCAACAGTGGTCATTCAATGGCATCCAAATCACGCCTGGTAGAGTTTCCGATCAAACGACTACTTGGCAGCCGTAATGATCACTGATATGTGCCTCGTTGCAAGCTTGGCAACTTCCTTGGCAACTGTTGATGCGGGTCCCGTATGGACTGCCAATACGGCAAAGTCCTTTTCCTTCTTCAGACCTTCGATCAGCTCATTCTTGTTCTTTGCTGTTGTAACCATTGGCACCTCCGTTTAAACGTATTTATTGGCCGTTTAAATGACGTTTTAAATGGGTGCCGGTGTATGGGGGTAAAGCAGCATGTTTTAAACACCGGTCCATGAACCATCGACATCCCCCGTTAACACCCCAACCAACTTAACGCTGCTGTCCGCTGTGCCGGTGTCCGATATCACGGCAGTGGTTGTCCAGTTCTTGGGGTTCAATGACTGCGCAGAGGTATAGGTACTGTTTAATTTGGTGTCGTCGTAATACTTCCAAGAGGGCGTGGGTGCACTCAAGCCCACCACCATCTTCAAGACCCCAATGGCATCGGTCAGGCCGACATCGCCGCTTTGGTCAAAGTCCGCTGCAATCGCTTGATAAGGTGACAGCGGCGTGTTGTTGCTGTTGACGTTCAATCCCACGATCATTTTGAGGATGGCGATGGCATCGGTCAGGTTGACGGCGTCGGTTTTCTTGGTTTCGGTGGGGGCTTTTGCGTTGTCTTTCCAAAACTTGGCAATGGCTGGGTCTTTCTCACCACCGGCAGCCACAAAGTCGGCAGCCACCACGGTTTTGTTGGCAAACTTCATGCTTTCTACATTTAGCAAGGTGTCTGTACCCTCCAAGCCTGATTTAGCAACCACTTGGTAGCCGCCTGTGATCGCTGTCACGGTATAACTGCTGGCGTTCAACGCATAAACCACCGTATCTTGGCCCACCCCACCGTCTATCGTGTCGTTGCCACCGTTACCGGTGATGGTGTCGTTGCCGGTGAACGCATTGATGTTGTTGGCATTGTTGTCGCCAATCAAGGTGTCACCGGTTTGGCCACCGATCAAGTTCTCAATTTCCGCCAGCTTGTCCGTGCCTATGTCTTGTCCATTGGCTAAGCCTTCCAGCAAGTTGACCAAGATGGTGTTGACCGCACTGGTGTACTTGACCGTGTCTGTCCCTGTGCCACCCACATAGGTGTCGTTGCCTGCCCCTTCGCCACCAACGATCAAATCGTCGCCTGTGCCGGCTGATACGTAGTCATTTCCAGGACCAGAATAAAGAACGTCCTGACCCTTACCTCCGTCCAAAATATCATTGCTTGATGAGCCAATAAGCCAATCATCAGAATCCATCGCCTTGATTACATAATCGTCCGACGCTCCTGCTGGTTTAAAAAATACATTAATCTCTGGCGTAAAACCAGATTTCAAGAAGTCACTAGAAACAAGGCTAGATGAATTATTTGCATTGTCGTAAAGATTTAAGTATTGAATTTTAAATTTACCAGATGTATATTCTTGAACCAGATCCAAGTTAAATTGAACTCCAGCTTTTGTCGAGTCCTGGTCTTCTATCCATCTGTCCTCCAATACCCCATTGATATCAGCCATTCTTATATAAGAATTTTTAAATCCAGAAACATCATCTGCCGCACTAAAGTCGATCACAATGGAGGGTCGCAAAGTAACACTATTAAATGTTGCTGCGAGTGTGAATTTATCTAATGTTGGCGACTTGTTGTCTGCATACGGGTTATTTAAAGTCAGCTGAGACGTAAGTCCTCCAGCATTTATGGCTACATAACCCAAAGTGCCATCATTACCTGCAATATCCCAAATTCTGATCGTATTTATTTTATAAATACCTGACGCCGTATATTTTGAGAAAGATCTAGTAGTCGATAAAACACCATCGGAATTAAAATCACGCCACTCCTGGAGACTAGCTCCAGTCGGACTTAAAAACTCGACAATATGACCATTTTTCAACCCACTTTTATCATCGGTAACAGATAGCTTGTAATCAACATCCCATGTTTGCTTCTGATCGTTGAAATGAAAATTGCTAATTTCAAATGATTTAACTGCTGGCTTTGTACTGTCAGAATATGGGTTATCCAAAACTGATTTGGTTTGATAGCCGAGCTCAATCATTTTCTGTTCAGTGAATCTGATTGATGCTCCAAAATCATCAACAGCATCAATGGCCCTGACTGCATAGGAACCGCTCGACGCATACTTATCAAGTTTTTGCTCGAATACAAAAAGTCCTGAACTATCTCTGGATAAGTTAACCCACGTTTGCTGATCACCCTCTTTCCAAAAAAGCAAAGCGATTGAATTTGCTTTAGAAAAGGTCTGTGACAAATTAACTGAGCCACTAACCACTACACCATTTATATTTTGCGTAATATTAAAATTAAAGCCTCTTAGATCCCCTAAAGCAGTCACCTTATTAACGTCACTCCCCTTTATTGTTTCTAATGTCCCTCCGCCATCTAAATATTTAACGTCGACTGAGACATGATGATCAATGTCAGCATCAGAAATAGTGTAATAAGCACTTAGCCCACTTTTTACAATTACAGAGTCTCGCTTCCATAGGTATTGTGGTATGCCAATGCCCTCTGGTTCAGTAATTTTCGAAATGTCAGCACTTATAGTTTGACCTTCAATGAATTTTCCATGGTAAATTATTTCCCCAACTGGAGTATCATTTACCGGATTCACAGTGATAGAGACAGTTGCGGCAGTCGAGTAATCGGTCCCATCAAACGCCTTGAAAGTGAAAGAGTCTGTGCCGTTGAAATTGGCATTGGGTGAATAGGTATATGCCCCGTTTGTATTAACGGTAACAGTACCGTTGGCTGGGCTAGCGACCTTGGAATAAGTCAACGCAGTCGAATCAACATCGGTTGCAGTCAATGTGCCTGTTTTAGCTGTGTCCTCATTGGTTGTTATTGATGCCGCATTTGCAACTGGAGCGTCATTTACCGCAACCACTGTGATCGATACTGTAGCTGCAGCTGAATCTAGAGCACCATCATTGGCTTTAAAGGTGAATGAGTCTGTCCCGTTGAAATTGTCACTAGGTGTATAAGAATAAGTGCCGTTTGAATTAACAGTGACAGTTCCGTTGGAGGGACTGGCAACTTTCGTAAATGTCAACGAAGTTGAATCAACATCGGTTGCAGTCAATGTGCCTGTTTTAGCTGTGTCCTCATTGGTTGTTATTGATGCCGCATTTGCAACTGGAGCGTCATTTACCGCAACCACTGT
>Ga0315899_10007983_pt1 | contig 11360 bp, 11 predicted proteins | sample LakEriMetagenome_2_FD_203518 | JGI IMG/M metagenome (GOLD analysis project Ga0315899, IMG submission 203518) | Freshwater fungal communities from buoy surface, Lake Erie, Ohio, United States - Buoy 4 MA112 | ecosystem: Environmental > Aquatic > Freshwater > Lake | place: USA: Lake Erie, Ohio... | reverse complement strand
CTGGGTAAACAAGGTTGCCGAAAGCGGCATTATCACACTGGATCTAGAGCAATTCTTTTCTAAAAAACCCGTTGTGTCGTTTGATCTCAAGCCCTTTCTGTTTATGGGTCTTATTCTGAAGGAAAAAGATTTTCGGCAACAACTAAAAGAGCTGGATCTCACGCCGTACAAAGAAAAATCAGTGGCTGTACATTGTTCTGCTGACGCCATAATACCACAATGGGCCTATATGCTGGTTGCCTCGTTGTTGCAACCCGAGGCGGCGGTTGTACTGTTTGGAACCGAACAAGATGCAGAAACAATGCTCTTGCTCCGGGCAATTGACCAGATAGATGCAAGTGTTTATGAAAATCAGCGCGTGGTGGTGAAGGGTTGTGGCGATCGGCCGATTCCAGATGCCGCCTATCTGAATATTACCAACAAACTGCGTCCGGTTGCCAAAAGCATTATGTTTGGAGAGCCCTGCAGCACGGTTCCGGTTTATAAAAAGAAAAATACGCCATAGTTAAAAGCGCAAACACCAGCATACCTCAAAACCACTTTTTTTGTTTAAACACCCATAGCATAATGGCTGGTGCGGTCAACATGGCAAACACCGAAATCCAAAATCCCCAGCTGTCGTGCTGAAGCGGCACTACATCAAAGTTCATTCCGAAAATGCCACCAATAACGGTAGCGGGCGCCAAGAGGCAAGTAACAACAGTCATCGTACGCATCGCCTCATTTAACCGAAGGTTAATGTTATTCATGTACAGATCATGCGCATTAACAATCATGTCGCGGCAATTTTCTACCAACTCATTGGCTTGTATAATGTGATCATACACATCCCTGAAATATTTTCTGGTGCGATCTTCAATCAGCGGACTCTCCGACCGCAATAACCCCGACACCATCTCTCGAACAGGTGCCATATTTCTTTTTAAAATAATCAACTCATTCCGCAGCGCACCAATTTTTTGAGGCAATCTTTTGTCTTCTGTATGAATAATGCTTTCTTCCAGCAAAACAATTTTTTCGGCAATACGCTCAACGACCAAAAAATAATGATCAACAATGGTGTCGATCAGCGAATAAAATAGAAAATCGGCGCCACTTTCCCGAAGCTTGGTACCCTTTGCCCGTAGTTTGGTTCGAAGATTATCAAACACATCGCTTTCGTTTTCTTCCTGAAAGCTGATCACGAAGCCCTTGCCCAGCACAATGCTGATTTGTTCTGTTATGATTTTACCAGATGTAGGATCTTCGGATATCATATTCAGCACACAAAACAACCGATTGTTTATTTCCTCGTATTTAGCGCGTTGGTTCCCGCTTAATATATCTTCAACCATCAATACATGAAAGTGAAAAGCATCCGCCATTTTTTCAACCGTCTCTTTTGAAAGACCGTCGATATTGATCCAGGAAATCGGCTCTGTATGCAGGTATTTGAATGTTTCTTCTACCTGATTGATTGGGTAACAGGCAAACGCATCTTTATCGTACTCAATGAGTGTAATTGCCCCGGCGCAAGGTGCTTCGACAGGAGTGTTGGTGGGTTTATTTTTTTGCGGTATCGCCATGGTTTAAAAGGACGCGCTTTTTGGATATCGCGGAAACGGAATAACATCTCGAATATTACCCATACCAGTTACAAATTGAACCAGCCGCTCGAAGCCCAGGCCAAAGCCGGCATGCGGACAGGCGCCAAATCGCCGTGTATCAAGATACCAATCGAGCTCTTCGGCAGGAATATGCATTTCCTCCATTCGTTGCATGAGTTTGTCAAGTCGATCTTCGCGCTGTGATCCCCCCACAATTTCACCAATCCCCGGCGCCAGGATGTCCATAGCGGCAACGGTTTTTCCATCATCGTTCTGGCGCATGTAAAAGGCTTTGATGTTTTTTGGATAATTCGTAAGGATGACCGGCTTTTTAAAATGTTTTTCTACCAGATAGCGCTCATGTTCACTTTGCAGGTCGATGCCCCACTCATCAACAAGGTATTGAAACTTCTTTTTCTTATTGTGGTTGCTTTCTTTCAGAATCTGAATGGCCTCGGTATAGGTGATCCGCTCAAAATCGTTATTGACAACAAACGCCAACTTATCTAATAAGCCCATCTCGCTGCGTTCGTTCTGTGGTTTTTGTTTTTCTTCTTCCTCAAGTCGCTGGGCCAGGAAAGCAAGATCGTCCGCATTGTTTTCCATCGCATAGCGAATGATATACTTGATGAAGGATTCCGCGAGGTTCATGTTATCTTCCAGATCATAGAATGCCATTTCGGGTTCAATCATCCAAAACTCAGCGAGGTGCCGGGTTGTATTGCTGTTTTCGGCGCGAAACGTTGGCCCAAACGTATAAATATCGCTGAACGCCATGGCCGCAAGCTCTCCCTCCAGCTGTCCGCTGACGGTCAGATTGGTGCTTCTTCCGAAAAAATCCTCCTTATAATTAATGGTTCCGTCTTCGTTTTTGGGAGCCGTACCATCGAGGGGCAACGTGGTAACCTTGAACATTTCACCGGCACCCTCGGCATCGCTGGCGGTAATGATCGGGGTGTGGAGGTATACAAATTTTTTCTTGTTGAAAAAATCGTGAATAGCAAACGCAAGGGCATGACGAACACGAAAAACAGCACCAAACGTATTGGTTCGAAAGCGCAGGTGCGCAATTTCGCGCAAAAACTCCAGGCTGTGTTTTTTGGGTTGAAGCGGAAATTTTTCGGCTTCGCTGTCGCCGAGTATTTCAACAGAAGCCGCTTTCATTTCAACGGTTTGTCCTTTACCAAGCGATGGGATGATTTCGCCGGTTGCTTTAATACAGGCGCCGGTGGTGATTCGTTTGAGTGTATTTTCGTCAAGCGTTCCCAGTTCTACCACAATTTGCAGGTTATGGTTGGTGCTCCCATCGTTCAGCGCAATAAATTGATTATTTCGGAATGTGCGCACCCAGCCCATGGCGGTGGCGGTATAATGAACGGAATTATTCTGTAAAATATCCTGTATACGTGTACGGGTATTGAACATTGGCTTGTGTTGTTTTTACAAAGATAAACGCACACAAACAATACTCCGACAAATAAAAACAGAAAACAAAATTAGCTGCCGGCGGACTCGCCCTGGTTGTCTTCAGCCTGTCTTTTTCGCATCAGTTCTGAAAAAACAAAAACCGGATCTTCTCGTGTTTGTTGGAGCTCTTTGAATGCCCATAAGACATCTCGGGCTACAAAATAATGACGAATAATATCATCATCTATGCTGCGGGTGAAAAACAAATATTGCATCAACGATTCTCGAAAGACGAAGGTAACCGAGCCGTCTTCCGGATTCACCTCTACAAAACCCGGAAGAATCCGATTGTTGAAATGGCCGGCCAGAATCATCATTTCGCCGGTAAGTTCAATGTCGAACGTGTTGAGTAATTCAACCCGCATGTGCAGGGTGTCGTCTGCCACTCCATACAAAAAATGATATTGGGTATCGTCATCAATAGAGAAATAGGCGGCAACAATTTCTTCCCGTTCTTGTACCGCATAACGATATTGACTTTTTCGGAAAACAGCCAGCAGGTCTTTCCAAACAACCCTCTTTCGCGTTTTTATCTTGAAAACACGGATTATTCGCTGCCAAAATAAACGGAGTGCGGGTAACATGTTGATTATAGTAAAATCAAATATAATAAACCAGCTCCGACAAATCGATCGCTCCGTCAAATTTTTAACAAACGATACAAATCATCAATAGACGTGAGAGAATAGACCAGTTATTTTAGGTTTACAACATCGCCGCCAGCAAGAAACAGGGTGTTTTGATTACAACAAGAGAGATTACTGCGTTTTCCGCTCTCGGCGAAAAGGCCGGAACACTTCTTTATAGATACGCACCTCCCCGTTCTTTTTTATAAAGGAAAAGGTGTTGTTGCCCCAGCTTTGATAAACGGGAGAGTCGTAGTGCTGATAATAGGAAACAGTGCCTTTATTACCCTGCAGGCTCACTTGTTCATCGCTGGCCTCTACGGCAATCCATTCGTATTTGTTGAATAGTGCACTTTTTTTCTGTAAATAAGTAGCCTTATTGCCGCTTTCTTTGTCATCCATATACGTGAAATCCGGCGAAAGCAGTCGGGCCTGTGTGTTATAGTCTTTATTGTTCCAGGCGTCAATAAACGTAACGTAGACATCCCAGATTTCATCGCGGGTAATAGGTGCCTCGGGCGGGGCAGGGGGTGTTCGGCGTGTTTCACCGGTGTTGGTTACTACATTTTCTTCAGTTTCGCTGTCCGGCTCCTCAGCGCTTCTTTTTTCTTCAGCAACGGTTGTCTGGGTGGAAGTCGGAGTCGTGTTTTTTTGTTCGGATTTGATAAAAAACAAGGCGGTTGCACAAGCGCTTAGAGCAACAGCCAAAAGAATAATCAGAATGTTTTTGCTGTTTGACGTTTGCATATATAATTGATTTATCCGTTCATTGATGTCAGGAACTCGGCATTGTCTTTGGTTCCTTTCATGTTTTTGAGCAGCAGGTTGATGGCTTCCTCGGCATTCATATCGGCCATGTGCTTACGCAACACCCACATACGCTGGAAGGTATCTTTATCCAGCAACAGGTCGTCTCTTCTGGTTGATGAAGCAACAATATCAATAGCCGGATAAATGCGCCGGTTCGATAGTTTTCGCTCCAGCTGTAACTCCATATTTCCCGTTCCCTTGAACTCTTCAAAAATAACCTCATCCATTTTACTGCCCGTATCAACCAGGGCCGTGGCGATGATGGTCAGCGATCCGCCGTCTTCGATTTTTCGGGCGGCACCAAAAAATTGTTTGGGTTTCTGCATAGCATTCGCTTCCACACCACCCGAAAGCACCTTACCACTGGATGGAGCGACAGTGTTGTGTGCGCGCGCCAGTCGGGTAATCGAGTCGAGCAGAATAACCACATCGTGACCACATTCAACCAGGCGCTTGGCTTTTTGAAGAGCAACCGATGAAACCTTTACGTGTTTTTCAGCGGGCTCATCAAACGTGGAGGCGATAACTTCCGCTTTTACGCTGCGCTCCATGTCGGTAACCTCTTCCGGGCGCTCATCTACCAACACAATCATCAGGTAGCACTCCGGATGGTTTTCGGCAATCGCATTAGCCAGCTCTTTCAGCAACATGGTTTTACCGGTTTTGGGCTGAGCCACAATCAAGCCGCGCTGACCCTTACCGATAGGCGTGAACAAATCCATGATTCGCGTACTGAAATTATCAGACCGGGTGGTCAGGTTAAGTTTTTCGAATGGGAATAACGGTGTCAGGTAGTCGAACGGAACACGGTCCCGAATCTCTTCGGGTGTTTTTCCGTTGATGGTTTCAACTTTCAATAATGCAAAATATTTTTCGCCATCTTTTGGCGGACGAACGCCACCAAAAACGGTATCGCCCGTTTTCAAACCAAACAGTTTGATTTGTGAGGGCGACACATATACATCATCCGGACTGGAGAGATAATTATAGTCACTGCTTCTTAAAAACCCATATCCATCCGGCATCATTTCTAAAACACCTTCACCGGGCACAACCCCGTCGAACTCCGCATTAAACGCAGGTTTGTTGTAGGGCTGTCTTTGTTCCCGCGAGGGCGGTGTTGGGTGTTCGGGGTTTGCCGAAGCCGCTAATCCATCTTCCTGCTGAAGTAATTCAGCAATAGCCGATGGCACCACCGTTTCGGCATCCGAAATAGGCTGCAGCTGAAAATCTTCTTCGGCCTCTTTGGGCTTTCGGCCTCCTATTTTTTTATCGGAGTCAATCTTTTTGGGGCGGCCCGCCGAACGCGCAGGGGTGTTTTCCTGCGGAATAATCTCAGAAGGCGCATCATCTTCCGTTCGTGGAATGCGTTTTCTTTTTGGTTTTTCCTCCGGGGTTTCTGTTTTTTTTGCTTTTGCCATGGATGTTTGTTTTTCCAGAATGCCGTCAATAAGGGACTGACGAGTAATTGGTTTTTTGATTTTTAGTTCGAGCGTGTCTGCAATATCCTGCAACTCGGGAACGAGCAACTCGTTCAAATAGGCGCGGTCATACATAACTAATCAACGAAAGCACATTTGTGCAACGAATAAGAGACATGTTTTTGCTGGAGTGGAATAAAAGTGGATGGATCTTATCAGGAAGGGCTCAAACAAGGTTAATGCCCTCGCATCACAATGCAATATTACTAATAAATAACGTTCAATGAAAACAAAATTTTTTAAACAGTCGTCAAGAGGGTTTTGATTGATTGCAGGAAAACAATCAATCAGTAGGGATATTATCGTTTTAATAAACAATTTTTAATAAAACCATGAGTTGGTTGGACACGATATATCGTAAAACAAAACAAAACGAAATCTGTTTAATTATACATTCGACCGCATCCATATACCACCCATTTTTTATGTGTACGCCGCCTTCATCAGCGTGTACCTTTACGAAAAGAACAACCTATGTTTTTAGATGACATGCGCGCCTTTTTTGATTCCGGCGCCACCCGCTCATATGCTTTCCGAAAAAAACAACTGCATCGATTAAAGCGCACCATTGAACAATACGAACAAGAGATCTATGAGGCGCTGTATGCCGATTTAAAGAAGTCGCCCGAAGAGTGCTGGGTAACCGAAAATGGAATGGTGTTGGGCGAGATCAACGATGCGATCAAAAACCTGCATCGCTGGATGAAACCGGTGAGCGTAACTACTAATCTCTTGAACCAACCCTCTTCGAGTCGCATTTATGCCGAACCATTAGGCGTTGTGTTGGTTGTTGGTCCATGGAATTATCCGTTTCAACTGCCTATAAAGCCGGCGGTAGGTGCCATTGCGGCGGGAAACTGCGTGGTCATCAAGACCTCAGAATTTGCACCCGCTACTGCCGCGATCCTGAAAAAAATCATTACCGAAACGTTCGATCCGAATTATGTTCGGCTGGTAGACGGCGATGGCGCCCAGGTCGTGCCCGACATGATGCGCGCCTTTGATTTTGATCATGTTTTTTTTACCGGCAGCACGGCTGTTGGACAAAAAGTATATTCCCTCGCAGCAGAAAAGCTTACGCCCGTAACCCTGGAACTCGGTGGGAAAAGTCCGTGTATTGTTGAGCCTGATGCCAATTTGCGCGTAGCGGCCAGGCGTATTGTGTTAGCCAAGTTTTCTAATTGCGGACAAATGTGTATCGCCCCCGATTATATATTGGTACACGACCGGGTCAAAGAAGCGCTTATTCAACACTTACGGGAAACCATTAATCAGTTTTTTGGTGATGATGCGTCTTCCTGTTCTCATTACGGTAAAATTATCAACGAAAAACAATTCAACCGGTTGCAGCACTTTCTACAACAGGTCAATATTATTCACGGAGGAGCCCACGATCGAAGCCGGCTCTATATTGAACCCACGTTGATCGATCAGCCGGATGTCGACAGTCCAATAATGCAAGAAGAGATTTTTGGTCCGCTGCTGCCAATCATTGGTTATGAAAACCGTGAGCAGGCCCTTGCTATTGTTCGAAAAAATAAAAACCCGCTGGCGATGTATGTGTTCACTCAATCCGATGAAACCGAGCGATATTGGCTCGATGTTATACCTGCCGGCGGAGGGTGTATCAATAATGCCAGCTGGCATTTGACCAACCATCGGTTGCCTTTTGGCGGACGAGGACACAGCGGCATCGGAAACTATCAAGGGAAACACAGCTTTGACCGATTTAGTCATCAAAAATCAATTTTAAAAACCCCCACCTGGTTTGATCCTAACGTAAAATATCCGCCATTTACCGGCAAACTGAAACTATTTAAATGGTTTATAGGAAAATAGACACCGGAAAGGGCATAAACTTTTTTTACTCAAACGCGTTACTCTTAAAAGCATATGAAGTTCCTGTACGGATTTTTATTGGTCGTCGCCGGAATCTCCCTCTATGTATTCATAGATAACAGAAACCAATCGAACATGACATTCCGTCAAAAACTCATACGAACGTTTTATCCGGTTTTAGAACGGATTTCGGGCAAAAAAGTACAAGAGAACAAGGCTGTCGTTCAGCCGCCACAGTCGATTTATGACATTACCATCACGCTAACCGATGGACAACTCGTTAAACTCGATTCATTCCGCGGAAAAAAAATACTCATTGTCAATACGGCGTCCGGTTGCGGTTATACCCCGCAGTATGAAAAATTGGAAGCGCTTTTTCGACAACACCACGACTCGCTGGTTGTGTTGGCTTTTCCATCGAATGATTTTAAACAGCAAGAGCCGGGCACCGATGCGGACATTGCGGCATTTTGTAAAAAGAATTTTGGCGTATCCTTTCCTATCGCACAAAAGGGGTCTGTAAAAAAAGGACTTCATCAGCAGGTGTTGTATAGATGGCTAACAGATCCCTCTCAGAACGGCTGGAACGAACGGGCGCCCGACTGGAATTTTTGTAAATACCTGATTAGCGAAAACGGTGTATTATTGCGTGTCATGAATGCCGGCGTAACCGGCAAGGCTCTTATTGATGCGCCATGAATGAAGTTTCATCAACCGCCCTTTTTATTGAAAAAAACCGCCAGCGCGCTTTTGGGAACGGAAAGCTGATTCCTCATCAGATTCGTTCTTACAAACCCTCGTGCTGGGTTCGTGTTTATAGCCTGCCCAAGGCAAAACGCTACCCCGAAACGCAGATCGAATGGGAAACGCTGCTTACGCGGCACAACGATATCATAGAATATCTGACGACCACCGACAACCATCTCTATTTTATTGAAAGCACCATCGTTAGCGGTGAGGCCTCTTGTTCCAATCCGCGAAGCCCCTGTTTGGATGACTTTATTTTTGAAGATCTTCCACCGGTTGACCTGTCTCAAGAAGATCCGCATTTGTATGATGCCGGCGACTGGCTTCAAAATCGACTAACAATAATTGAATGGAAACGACGTCAACTAGACGAACTGTTTCGTGCATTTGCAACCGATGCATTGCAGGGCTTTTTTCTAACGGCCAATGGAGAAAACTGGATTATTCCATACGACGGAGGTATAGATTTGGTTTTTTCAACGGCAACTAAACGAAATGAATGCGCCAACCGATTCAAGGAATGGAAATCTGACCGATCTGATGGATTATGAACGCGTTATTTTTGGATATTTATTTAACGGTGAAAAAATAATATGAAAACAAATTCCCTGCTGCTGCTTATGTTGACGATTGGCGGACACGCTTTTTTTACAAAAAACGGCTGCGCACAAACTGTCCGCATTGGCAACACCACCTGGATGTCGGTGAATTTGTCGGTTGACACGTTTCGAAACGGCGATAAAATACCGGAGGCGTCGACACCGGAAGCGTGGAAAAAAGCTGGAGAAGCCGGCCAGCCCGCGTGGTGTTGGGCAACAACCGGGGATAGCTTTGCCCAAAAGCGTGCCGGGCGACTGTATAATTGGTTTGCTGTTTCCGATTCGCGAAAGCTGGCGCCCCGCGGTTGGCGAATACCCGCCGACTCGCTTTATATAGACATGATGAATCAACTGGGCGGACAAGCCGTAGCCGGGTTACAACTAAAAGCGGTAGGTGCCTGGTCAGAAAATCTAACACCTAAGTTAACCGATTTTAGTGCAATACCAACCGGGTTTATCAACGCAGATGGTGAGCGCGTCGGTTACGGTCGCTATGCGTATTGGTGGACATCCAACGAAAGCAATGCCCTGGTGGCCTGGTACAGGGGCTTGCGTTATTTAGATCATGAACTGATTACCGGAGGCAACCGGAAAGAAACCGGCTATTCGGTTCGATGTGTGAGCGAGTAAATGTGTTGGACTACAGGATCAACAATAACCCTTTTCAACAAGCAATTCGGCAATCTGAATGGCATTGGTGGCGGCGCCCTTTCGAAGATTATCTGCGACAATCCAGGCGTTTAGCGTATTGGGTTGAGTTTCATCGAAACGAAGCCGACCAACAAAGGTTTCATCTTTATCGTGCACCGTCAATGGCATGGGATAGATAAAATGGTTTACATCATCTTTCAATAAAACCCCCGGCGATTCAGATAATACCGATCGAACCTCTTCCAGCGTAAATGGTTTTTCAAAAGCGATATTCACCGATTCGCTGTGTCCGCCAACCGTTGGAATTCGTACACAGGTTGCCGTTAGTTTTATATTAGAATCGCCCATGATTTTGATGGTTTCGTTGGTCATTTTCATTTCCTCTTTGGTATAGCCGTTTTCAAGAAACTGATCAATGTGGGGGATTGCATTCAGGTCGATAGGATATTTATAGGCCATTTCTCCTTCGATTCCTTTTCGTTCGTTCATGAGTTGGGTAACCGCTTTTACACCAGTACCGGTTACACTCTGATAGGTACTGACTACTACTCGTCGGACGACATACCGGTCGTGCAGGGGCTTCAGTACCATTACCAGTTGTATGGTTGAGCAGTTTGGGTTAGCGATAATGAAGTCTTCTTTTTCGACGACGCTTCCGTTTACCTCCGGAACAACCAGTTTTTTATTGGGGTCCATTCGCCAGGCGCTTGAATTATCAATCACCCGGATGCCGGCTTCGGCAAATCGGGGCGCCCACTCGAGCGACGTGGATCCGCCTGCCGAAAAAAGAGCGATAGCGGGTTTTTGGTCAACAGCGGCTTGCATACCCACAATCGGAATCTCGGTACCGCTAAAGGTGATTTTTTTTCCGATAGATTTTTCGGAGGCTACCGGAATCAGCTCTGTAACCGGAAAAGACCGCTCAGCCAAGACCTGCAACATTTTTGAACCAACAAGTCCTGTGGCACCAACAACCGCTATTTTCATCGTTGCTTTTTTTACAAAATTACTTGTCGTACATCAATCAACCGCGCCTCTGTCTAAAATAACAGCCGAATGTAAACGAAAGTAAATGGGTCATAACCGACTGAGAGATTCAACAAACAACATCTTTGCCCTCGAATCGACCGAATGAGAAACTTGTTTTTATTGATCACCGTATTGTTTTGGGGCCTTGCCTCGGGTCAGGTGACAGAGCAGTTTTCAGACGGGGACTTTACACAAAATCCGATCTGGTTTGGTTCCGGCAGCCAGTGGACGGTAGATAGCTTACAGCTTCGCAGCTCGGCTACCGGCACCAACCAGCGGTTTTTTATCAGCACGTTTTCATCGCCAGACACGACGTTACAACTGACGGTGGATGTAACACTTTCTTTTAATCCTTCATCGCTGAATTATGTGGATGTGTTTGTCTTGTCAACCGACACAAATCTACTATCAACAACATCAGCCGGATATTTTATTCGGTTGGGCGGCACGGATGATGAAATAGCTTTTTACCGAAAAGAAGGACCCACAAACATCAAAATTATCGATGGAACCAATGGGGGATTG
>Ga0315899_10007981_pt1 | contig 11360 bp, 9 predicted proteins | sample LakEriMetagenome_2_FD_203518 | JGI IMG/M metagenome (GOLD analysis project Ga0315899, IMG submission 203518) | Freshwater fungal communities from buoy surface, Lake Erie, Ohio, United States - Buoy 4 MA112 | ecosystem: Environmental > Aquatic > Freshwater > Lake | place: USA: Lake Erie, Ohio... | reverse complement strand
TAGGCTTTGTAACTACACTTACCTACGCCCTGCCCACCAATGGATCGGAAACGATATGCGCCGACAATACCAACGTTGTGATTCATAACGGGAACACGCTAGATCTCGGAAATGATGTGACTATTTGCGAAGGCGAAACAATTGTGCTAACCGCTTCTGGTTTCGACTCTTCCACTTGGCAAGACGGAAGTATAGGTGAAAGTTATCCTGCAAATCAAAGCGGAACATACAGCGTTAATGTTGTCGATATCAATGGATGTCTCTTCAGCGATTCCATAACAGTAACCTTGAACGAAGCTCCGAATGCTGACTTTATTGCCAATCCGCAACCAGCGACCATTGAGAATACGGAAATCACCTTTACCTCATCAAGTGCCGGTAATCCTTCAACCTACAATTGGAGTTTTGAATTCGGAACACCCTCTATATCTTCAGTAGAAAATCCGGTAATCAATTTCCCGGATGTCCCAGGCAATTATGCTGTCTCGTTAATCGTCGAAAATCAAAACGGTTGTGTTGACACATTAAACACATTCATTCAAATAGACGGTGCAGGAAACTTAACGCTGCCAAACATCTTCACTCCCAACAACGATGGCGATAACGACCGTTTCCTTCCTTTCGAAGAATTCCCTGGAAGATGGCAACTCACCGTATTCAACCGCTGGGGCACAGAAGTCTTTAATACAAGTAACATAGCCCTCGGTTGGAATGGAGGTGACTGTATTTCTGGAACCTACTACTGGATCATTGAACCACTTGAAGGTCAACAGGGTGAAGGCAAGTCTGGATTCGTGATGTTACTCCGAGACTAATGCCCATCACCTTTCGCTCCGCGAACCTTTCATTCATGAACCTTTCGAGAATCGAATCTTTCCAACCCAACCTAAGCTCCGCTTTAGTATCTTCGCTAGCGGTATTTCAAACCATATTTTAACACATGAAAAAAGTAATTCTCTTTGTTGCTTTACTCAGCAGTTTCGCTGCACAAGCACAAAACATCAAATTCATTGAATACGACTTGCCAAACGGTTTGCACGTCATTCTTCACGAAGACCACAGCACGCCTATCGTTGCCGTAACCGTTCTTTACCACGTAGGTTCGAAGAACGAACAAGTGGGTAGAACAGGTATGGCGCACTTCTTCGAGCACTTGTTGTTCGAAGGTTCTGAAAACATTGGTCGCGGCGAATACGCGAAATACGTTGAAAACGCGGGCGGCGGACTAAACGCAAACACCACACAAGACCGTACCTTCTATTACGATCTTATGCCAAGCAATCAGCTTGAATTAGGTCTTTGGTTAGAAAGCGAGCGTATGCTTCACGCGAAAGTGGAAAACAAAGGAATTGAAACACAACGCGAAGTGGTGAAAGAAGAAAAGCGTATGCGTTACGACAACCAACCTTACGGAAGCCTTCTTCCTGAAGCTCTGAAACACGCCTACAAAAAACATCCTTACGCTTGGTCTCCAATCGGAAGCATGGAAGACTTGAATGCAGCGAAAGACGAAGACTTCGTGAACTTCTACAAAACATTCTATGTTCCGAACAACGCTGTTCTTTCGCTAGCTGGAGACATGAACGTTGAAGAAACGAAGAAGCTTATCGCGAAATACTTCGGCGATATTCCAAAAGGAACAAACGCAATTCCACGTCCAACCGTGAAAGAAGACATCAACACCGGCGAAGTTCGCGATACCATTTATGGAAAAGACGAATTGGCTATGATTGTTCAAGCCTACCACATTCCTGCACAAGGAACGCCTGAGTTCTATGCTGTAGATATGTTAAATACCTTGCTTTCAAACGGAGAAAGCTCACGCTTGAACAAATCCATGGTAGATGAACAACAACTTTCGTTGTACTGCGGTGCTTTCACCTTCAACCTTGAAGATCCAGGATTGACACTTGCATTCGGATTAACAAACATGGGCGTTGATCCAAAGACCTTGGAAGACGGGATGAACAAAGAGTTCGATAAAGTGAAACAAGAATTGATTACCGAAAAAGAATTCGAGAAATTGAAAAATCAAATTGAAAACGCCTTCGTTTCAAGTAACAGTACCGTTGCCGGAATTGCTGAAAGCCTTGCGAACTACCACACCTACTACGGAAACGCAAACCTCATTAACACCGAGATTGAACGTTACATGAAGGTGACTCGTGAAGACCTACGTGCAGCTGCGCGTAAGTACTACACACCTGAAAACCGCGTGGTGTTGTACTTCCTAAACGACCCTAAACTTTCTGCTAACTAAGATTCGAATTAAAATGAAATTCATATACACCTTACTCGCCGCATTGCTTGTTTCTGCAGCCATTGCGCAACCCTCAAAGAAAACAACTCCGAAGTCGACAACTCTCGACAGAAGCATTGTTCCTCAGCCCGGTCCTGCTCCGAAAATTCAAATTGGAAAAGCAACGACCTTCAAACTAGAAAACGGAATGAAAGTTATTGTGGTGGAAAACCACAAGCTTCCAAATGTAACCTATTCACTTTCGTTGAACCTAACTCCTATTGCTGAGGGAAAAAAAGCCGGATACATTTCTATTGCAGGAGATTTACTTTCTGCCGGAACAACTACAAAGACCAAAGGACAAATAGATGAAGCCATTGATTTCATTGGCGGACAGCTTTCTACTTCGGCTTCAAGCGTTTCAGGTTCTTGCTTAAGCAAACACAGCGAAACCTTGCTTGCACTTATGCAAGACGTTCTTTTGCATCCAAGTTTTCCAGAAGAAGAATTGGAGAAAACAAGAAAGCAAATGATCTCTGGATTAACCAGCGAAAAGACCGATCCGAACGCGGTATCCGATAAAATTGGAAACATGGTGCGTTACGGTGCTCGTCATCCTTACGGAGAATTCGCGACAGAAAACACCTTGAACAACATAAGACGTGAGGACCTCATGGGTTATTACCAAACCTACTTCTCACCAACCGTTGCTACGCTTGTTGTAGTTGGAGACGTTACTCCTGATAAAGCGTTGGCTTCGGCCAAAAAATATTTCGGTGAGTGGACCGGAAACGTGGTTCCAACAAGAACTTACCCTGCTCCTGCAGAATTGAAAGCCAATCAAGTGGCGTTCGTGGCGATGCCTGGCGCGGTACAAAGCGTTATTGACGTGACTTACGCAATGCCTTTGAACATTACCTCTTCAGACTATTTAGCGGCAACAGTTTTAAATAATATTTTAGGTGGAAGCGGATTCCAAACACGCTTAATGCAAAATCTTCGTGAAGACAAGGCATACACTTATGGTGCTTACTCATCTATGTCCCCAGACGATGTAATTGGAAATTTCAGCGCAGGAGCAAGCGTACGTAACGATGTTAGCGACAGCGCCATTGTGCAATTGTTATTCGAAATGGATCGTTTGTGCACTGAAGCTGTTTCTGCTGAAACATTGAAATCTGCGAAAAGCATTATGTCTGGAGCATTCGCTCGCCGACTTGAAAACGCCGGAACTGTTGCACAATTCGCTTACAACATTTCAAAATACAACTTGCCTGCCGACTATTACGAAACATACCTCGAGCGTTTGAACGCCATCACTGCGGAAGACGTTCAGGCTGCTGCTAAGAAATACTTAAAAGCAAACAACTGTTACATTTCTGTAGTTGGAAATAAAGACATCTTAGATAAGTTGAAACCATTCAGCAAGAACGGAGAGGTGATGCAATTCAACACAGACGGAAGTGTATCGAAAGGAATCATTCCTCCAGCTGCTGGAGTTACCGCGGCTACTGTTGTTGAAGCCTACTACGCTGCAAACGGTGGAAAAGACAAATTCAAGAAAGTAAAATCGTTGAAGCAAGAAGGAAAGATGAGCGTAATGGGAAATTCCATTAACATGGAAACCTTAACCCTCGACAACAAAATGCTTCGTATGGAAGTTAGCATGGGCCCTGTGACTGTTACTACTCAAATTTTCGACGGATCAAAATTGGTGGTAAAAGCAATGGGTAAAGAGCAACCTATCGAAGAGAAAGACATTTTGAAAGCAAAGATGGACGCAGATTTCTTCCTTCGCGATCACATGGCTGATTTCGGATATTCATTGAATCTTGTTGGAAGCATCATGCGCAATGAAAAAGAAGTCTACATGATTGAAACGCTTGACGCGAAGAAGAAAGTGGTGAAGACAGAATACTTCGATAAGGCAAGTGGACAATTGGTTTCCTCTTTAACCATTGAAGAAGGGCCAGAGGGCGCAGTTACTTCTGAAATGAACATCAAAGAATTCATGACGGTTGACGGATTGACTTATCCTAAAACCATTCAAATGAATGCAGGTGGACAATCATTTGAAATGACTACCACCAAAATCACCATCAACGGAAAAGTGAAAAAGAAAGCCTTCAAGGTAGACTAAACCAGAGGAATGAAAGAGAACACCAATTGCATTGTATCACTCGAACGCGCATCTATCTTTCAAGGAAAGATATGTGTATTGGAAGATATTGACTTCGAAGTTTTTGACGGTGAATTCGTTTTCCTTATTGGTAAAACAGGAAGTGGAAAATCGAGTTTATTGAAAACGCTTTACGCCGACATTCCGTTGAAAAACGGAAAAGGTCAAGTGTGCAACGCCGATCTGCGCAAACTCACGCTGAAGCGCATTTCAGAACTTCGCAGAAAATTGGGAATCGTTTTTCAGAATTTTGAATTGCTCACCGACCGTTCGGTTTCGGATAATTTGGAATTCGTGCTGCGTGCAACAGGATGGAACAAAAGTTCCGCCATTCACAGTCGAATAGACGATGTGTTGGAGCTTGTTGGACTTTCAGAAAAGAAACAAAAAATGCCTTTTGAATTAAGTGGTGGAGAACAACAACGCTTGGCTATTGCCCGAGCGTTGTTGAACTCTCCGCATTTGATTATTGCCGACGAGCCTACAGGAAATTTAGATCCATCTACGGCGAAAGGTATTTTAGATTTATTGAAAATGATTAGCGAAGGCGGAACCGCTGTGGTTATGGCTTCGCACGATTACGACGCTATGCGCAAATACAGCTCACGTATCATATTGTGCAAAGGAAAAAAACTCGTTGAGTCCCCACGTCCAGAAGAAATAGAAGAAGCCATCGCCTAACGCTTCCTTATGCAATGCACTGTTGTTATTCCAACCTTTCGAGATGCGCGCATTGCACAAGCCCTCGATAGCATTGCTTCACAAAAAAATATTCAACTTGAAGTCATAATTGTAGACGGCGCGAATGAACCCGCGGCGTTTCATTCGCTTCCGACTTATTCCTTCCCCCTAACCTTCATTCACGAAAAAGACAACGGCGTTTACGATGCCATGAACAAAGGCATTGCTGTTGCGAAAGGTGAATGGATTTACCTCTTGGGAAGCGACGATATTTTAGCGAATGAAAACACGCTTTCGAATTTAATTTCTCGTGGAGCGCAAGCAGACGTAGTCTTTGGAAACGTTGAAAACACGGGGCTTTCACACAGCGCTACTACGAAAATTCACATCCCTTCATTTCCAAATGGAATGATCTGGAAGCACACGCTTCACCAACAAGGTGTGCTCTATAAACGTTCGTTATTTCAAGAACGAAACTTCAATACGTCGTACCACATCTTAGGCGATTACGAGTTTCACTTCCACCTAAAAAATAAAAATGTAAAGGTGGAATATGTGAATGAAACCGTGGCGCAATGCGATGCAAACGGACTTTCAAAACGTTACGTTTGGAAATTGTATAAGGAAGAAATTCGGTTGAAGAACGAGTGCTTGAATGCACTTCAAATGTTGGTTGTTGTACCGTTTATTATTTCGAAGTATCTCTTCAAACGCCTGACTGCGTAAGCGGTTTCACGCGATGTCCTTGCGGGGCATCCATGAAGTGCTGAATGAATCCTGCGCTCAATTCAGATGTGTTCAACGGAATTAAACGATCTTTCAAATCGTCTACAGACGAGATGGTATCTATGTGCTCATTTATAAATCCGTATCCTTTCGGAAGTCCGTCTTCAACCAAAACAAAAACAAATTCGCTGCCGTCTCTTCCGCGGTGCGTAATAATAGCATGTTGTGGGTTGAAGGCCATTTTCATGGCCGCTACCATGCGTTCGTTGTGTTCTTCAAGACTCGTCAATTCTTCCTCGCTGAACATGCCAATGGCCTTCAATGAGAATCCGTGATAGCTGCAAAATTTCACCAACCATTTGTTGGCTTGTGGTAAGGTTGGAAAAATACGCAACGGCGTTTTTTGTCCCGATAACTGCGCCGCCATTAAGCGCAAATAACCTTGTTGATCTTCGAATTGAAACAGTCCAACTTTCGGACGCTTCTTCTTTTGCGCCGCGTTGTACTTCGGAGCGTGTAGACGAATCTCTTGGTCTTCCAAAAGAAACGCAACCAACTCGGAAGAAGTCTCTACGTAATCGATGTGGTGGACTTCATTCGAAAACGAAACCTTCTTTTCTGGCTCTCCGTTTTGAAAGTGCTCTTTAATGCGCTTGCGAATGTTCTTCGCTTTGCCAATGTATATAGGAGTTCCCTTGTTGTCGCGCATGTAATACACGCCCGTTGCCTTGGGCAGCTTATCTATTGTGTCTTCTGGAAGATGATGGGGCAGATATGCTTCTGCGTGGCCTCTTCCCAACATGGAATGCACACCATCTAAACCAATTTCTTCAATAACCTTATCGAACAACTCTGCCGTGGCCTTTGTATCGCCCATGGCGCGGTGTGCGCTGGTGTTGGTAATGTTCAGTTCGCGACACAAATTATCGAGGCCGTATCGGGTCATGTCTGGAAACGCTTTACGCGCCAAACGAATCGTGCATAAACGCTGGGGAGTCCAGGCATAGCCAATGGCGTTGAACTCTTGCTTAATGAAATTGAAATCGAAGTTTACGTTGTGCGCCACGAATACCGCGTCTTTCAGCAGGTCGTAGATTTCATCGGCAACATCTTCAAAAACCGGAGCCCTCTTAAGCATCGCATCTGTAATACCCGTGAGTTGTACTACAAAGGGAGGAAGTCTTTTTTCGGGATTGATAAGGGTTTGATACGCATCAACGACCTTTTGTCCATCGTGAAGTAGAATAGCAATTTCTGTTATGCTACCTTGCTCAGCCCTTCCGCCGGTCGTTTCAATATCTGTTATTGCGTACAACATCTTTTCTCCGTGGCCCCGAATTTCGGCTTATTTTTGAAGACAATCACTCATTGTTATGAAAAAAAGTTTCTTGTTCATATCTCTCTGCTACTTAACAGTAGTGTTTACCCAATGCATCGCTCAAGATCGCGACGAGCGCAAAGGATTTCGTTTCGGACTGAACATGGGCATGTACTTCCCTTCGAAGGTTTCCGCGAACTATTACAATGGCGATGGCTTCTACAACAACAACATAGACCCGAACGGAGTGCGCATGTATAGCATTGCAGACAGGTTAGACCCTCAGATATTCATTCAAGACGCGGCATTTATAAATAACTATTTCGGATCCACTTCATATCAATTCCCTAGTGATGCGTATCCAACAGCCATGCGCTACAGCGGAGGATTCAACATTGGCTTTCAAACGGCATTTGACTTCAACAACAAGTCTTCTCTTATTTTCGACATGAACGTTTGTAAAGTGAAGGCGTATGACAGATTCACCATGCAATTCATTGGAACAGCTGCCCAACAAAACGGCCAGAATGATATTCGTATTTTTAATATTGAAGGAAACGAGCAGCGGTTGAACTTGGCATTGGGCTATCGCACCGGATGGGCACTAAGTGGAAACGGATTGTATTTCATGCAATTTGGTGGAAGCATGTTGGGAACGAAGGTGATTAACAACGTTGCTATTCTCGCAGATCGCAATTACGAATTAATTATTGGAGCTGCGAATCCCGCACAGATGATCAACTACCAACCCCAAACCGGCATCGGCTTCGGATATTACTTCAGCACGGGCTTCTTCCTTCCATTAGGCGAACACAAAAACGCCGAGCTTTCGCTGGCGTTCTCAAAAGACAAGATGATATTAAATATGAATGAATTCAAAGGGTGGAACAAATTGCTCACCTTCTGTTTTTCTATTTAAGTTGAAACGAATCAGCATCGTTCAATGCCGAAAACTTTTCGCGAAACGCGTTCAATTCTTCCAATGAAAGTTCTTGGGTTAGTTCGCCTCTGAAATTTACAATGGCTGAATCTCCGCTGTAGGCATGTCCGTTTCCGTCTTCCCCAATTCGATTCACGCCAATAACATAAGACACGTTTTCAATGGCGCGTGCTTTCAATAACGTCTTCCAAACTTCAGCACGAACGCTCGGCCAATTCGCGACATATATCATTAGATCGAATTTCGGAATTCCCTTTATCACTTCATTTCGCGTCCACACGGGAAAGCGCAAGTCGTAACAAATGTTCAGCAGAATATTCCATCCGCGCCATTCCACCAGACACTGCTCCTGCCCTGCTTCGTAGTGTTTGTGTTCACCTGCAAAGGAGAACAAATGACGTTTGTTGTACGTTGAAACTTCTCCGCTTGGACGAACGAAGAACAAACGGTTGTAGGCCTTTCCCTCCTCGCGCACAGAGAGACTTCCAACGATAGCAGCGTTCAATCGAGCGGCCTCTTCTTTCAACAAAGCAACACTCGGAAACTCGCCGTTCACAAGCTCTTCAGACACTTCTGTGTTCATGGTAAAACCCGTAGAAAACATTTCAGGAAGGACAATCAAATCCCATTGATTGGGTTGCTGTTCTTGAAGGAGTGCCTTGAAGTGCGCGCGGTTCTCTTCTTGCTTTTCCCAATGCAGGGACGTTTCCAGTAAAAGTGACTTTAGTTTCATTTGCATTCGAAGTTATGTGAAATAATAATAAATCAAGTATCTTGGCTTCATGAAAAAATGGATCTTTCTTTCAATTGCAGCAGTGGCTGTTGGATGCGCCGCTTCAAAGCAAGTAGCAATTACTGAAGCTGATGTAACTTTAGCAAAAACAGAATTCTCTGGTGTTACACTTGCTGAATTGCAAACTGGACAAGTGTTGTACACGGAGCATTGCCAAAGTTGTCATGCGTTAAAAGATCCAGCATCTGAAGGCGTTCGCGGTTGGAAGCACCATGTTCCAGAGATGGTTGAAATGGCCAACAAAGATAAAGGTGCAGGCATCGACAAGAAGGAAGAGCAAGCGATTCTTCGTTACTTGGTGACGATGGGACCCCTAAAAAAATCGTAGATTTTTTTTGAACTACGTTCTAAAAACTAGGACACGCAATCGTCCTAAACTTACCCTTCGAAACTTTCATAGACTTCGGAGTCTTGATGCTATATCCGAGAGTGACTGTTTTGCTTTCACCAGGTGCTAACTTTATATTCCAAGAAAGTTTGCCGGTGTTCTTTTCCAAAACGGCTCCGGAAATTTCCAACATAGCTACTTCAATTTGTCCGTCGGAAGAAATAGGAAGTTGATCTTCCAACAAAACATTAATCTCTTTATCCCTGTTGTTTCGAACGGTTGTTTCGAAATAAAACGTTTCTTTTTCGTTGTTGCCCAGTAACTGACGCTTACTTAATTCAGATTGCTTCTTGCGCGCCAATGCTACACGCTTGTCTCTTCCCAACGAAAGCGAAAGTGTATCGTCTACTGAAGCTGTGTTAATGAAACTCTGTCCCAAGTATGCGCCAGCGAAATACACACTCGCCTTTCCACTTACCAAATTCAAGGTGTTCCAGCCGACTACCTTCGCCATTAAAAACGCATCGGCATCTTGCTTCGGCACTGCATAATGCATGTAGGTTGCAGGAAGTGAATAAGAGGTAACATCTACAACATAAGGCTTGCCGTCTGCCAAAATAGTGTACGGCAATTCAATCTCGAATTCTGCACTCAACTCTTGAACGGCCACTTGCTGAAAGGCCACTTCACCACCTCTGTCTTCTTTCTTCAAATAATCACTGCGATTGCTCTTCATGTCCATGACCATAACAGTCTCCAAATTCTTCTGAACCCCGGCGATTCTCTGGGTCGACTCTGCTACATCCCAAGTTTCTAGGGTTGGTTTCTCAGCGCCTTGCAAGGGCTCACTCGTGCTTAAGACCATAAGTACTTCCGTCCAATCCAATCCTGATTTATTGAACACATTCGCGTGATAATCGAGCTTAACGGGATCAATGGCATTCTCTGCACGAACATCATACTTCGGCGCCCAACCGGCATTGCGAACCAAATACTTCAAGGTGAAGATGGCTTCTCCTCTCGTCTTCGCATCCAACACAACTGTTACTTCTGAAGTCGGAGGATTCTCCTTTGCGTTCATCTCTAACAATTGCGCAGTATAACCGGCTGACTCCTTGATGAGCTTGCGCTCTTCTGCATCGGCCTTCAACAAGAAAACATTGATCTCGTTGTTGCGTTTGCGGAAGAAATCGGCAGCCTTTTCGATCTCTGCAATAGGAACGTTGTTCGATGTTCCGCCAATGGCTTCGTTGCGAAACAACATGTCGCGCTCTTTCGCATAAACTCCTTTCTCTGCGCGCAGCGTAGCCAATTTCTCTTCCACCAATGCTGACTTCTCTTGCAATTCTGCAATCTTCGAATTAGGTGTTTGCTCTTTCAAATAGTTGTTACGAATGGAAACACTTTGAAAAACCACATTGCGGTTGTTGCATTCCAACACCACACTTTCGGGTTGCATGTCTGCACTTAATCCTGTAAACACTACCGTCTGCTTCCCTTGCGAAACCTGCGTTTCAGCCGTATGCACCAACTGGGCACCTTGCAGGTACACTGTTACTTGTGTAATCTTCGAGGACACATTCGCTTGAGCAAACATTCCAATCGAAACAAAAAACAATGCGCTAAATGCAAATAGATTTTTCATAATTAAAATTTATATTGAAGAGAAATTTCGTGATTCAAATGTTGAAGTGATTTGTGCTTGTCGCTTGCGAGACCCGTGTATACGCACACAAATTTTCGGAAAATATACATACCTCGAACGTATGCTCCGCTGTGCACATTATCCCATGTTCGCACTCCCATTCCCACTGCGTATTTTCGGGTTGAAAAATTAAGTCCTGCTTGGTATTGACGAAGCTTCGATTCATCTTCGAATCCGCGCTTGTAGATTCCTGAAAAAGCTAACGTTGCCTTTCTCGATAGATTCAGAAATGACCATCCCACTTGCGTGCTCAGCACCTGCGAAACATTTTTCACTTCGTTACCGAAAGGCATGACTTGAAGGTCATTCGATTTATAGGATAAACCCACCATGAATTTTCCAGCTGGATTGCTCATGACATTAAAGCCGAGGGCATATGCAAAACGTTGATTGTCATAATTCGAAAACTCCGCACGTCCGCCAAATCCCACGTGCAAATTACTCCGAGTGG
>Ga0315899_10007979_pt1 | contig 11361 bp, 14 predicted proteins | sample LakEriMetagenome_2_FD_203518 | JGI IMG/M metagenome (GOLD analysis project Ga0315899, IMG submission 203518) | Freshwater fungal communities from buoy surface, Lake Erie, Ohio, United States - Buoy 4 MA112 | ecosystem: Environmental > Aquatic > Freshwater > Lake | place: USA: Lake Erie, Ohio... | reverse complement strand
GTTCACACATGCAGTGCGCATTGGTACGCGCGCGCGCGTGTTAAGGTTGATACCGAGATGAGCGCCCGCCAGTGCCGCAAGGAGAAAGAGAGGGAGAGGGAGGAAGAGAGGGGGTTGGGGGGGGGGAGGAAGAGAGGTAATGGGACAGAAACGGGGCAGAGATAGCGTTTACGCGGCGTAGGTTAGTGCACAGCACATGGCGCGCACAGTCATTGCACAGAGCAAGGACACAGCAAGCACATAGCACATAGCACATAGTCCGTGCACATAGTCGCCAACCGCCAGATGCACGCAGCCACGCGCTCAAACACAGCGGGTAGAGAGACCGAAGAGGGCAAGATGCACTAGGGCCTCCTGGATTGCAGGCATGGCGGGCGCCAGAAGAGCCGACGCACGAGCGTAGACACGAGCCCACCCCGCCTCCACTCGCCGCACCACCGCGCTCCTCAAGCAGTGGATCCAGAGGAGCAAAAGGGCGTTGCGCTGCTCGAGTGCCCAATGTAGCATAGCTCCCCAAATCGAAAGAATCAGTGCCACGAGGCCCGATGACATTAGCGCCGCCTGCAGACGATTCCCCACTAGCAGCTCCACAATGAGGTCGCCCCTCTCCTCTCCTTTTGCGCCCTGCCCTCTCATGGGCATACCCTCTCCACGCACACGCTCCTCGCAAATCTTGTGACCCATGATTCCCCACGGCGGAAAGGAGAGCTCAAAGGCGCTTTCATCGAAACTCACTTCGACCATCAAACCCTCTCCGTCAGCTCCACCCCCCGCGTTGTCTTGCCGGGCATCCCCGTCTCCAGCGCCCGCGGCGGGCGCAGAGCTCGACCATACCCTTGGTATCGGCCATACGTAGCCAAAGCACGGCGCAAAGACTGCCGCAAGACCCGTGACTGCTGCCGACGCCGCGCGCCCGACGGCGCCGTACGAGCTCACGCCCTGACCCCGCCTGGTCCCGCGCGCATTCCCCTTTCCTCTCTTTGCTTCCTGTGCAGGCTCGTGAGACGCTGGAGCTGCAGATGGCACGAGGAGGGGCACGCTAACTCGCATGCATCCTGTGGGCTCATGCAGTGCATGCAGTTGCGCCGCCGTCACACACATACGATGTCGCAGGTCGTTGCCATCGCGGACAAAGTGGGCGTGGGGCATGACGCGGATGACACAAACCACTTCCCACGGCCCCTCGTCGTTGTCTCCCACAAAGGTGACGAGTGTGCCGTCTTTCCATCCGGCCCCTACCTGTATGTCAAAGGCTTGTTGGGTGCCAGGGGGGGCAGCAAGCGTCTTGTTGCAGCCCGTCAGCACCTCGCCCAAACTGCACGGCACCATCAGGCGATACCTCCGTAGTCGTGCCTGCGGCGCACTCGGCCGCGCGCTCCCTTGCTCTTCTCTTTGCCGCGATGCCCAGCGGTCGACGGCACCGATGAGGACTTGAAGCAGCATCGACGTGGCTGATGTGCCACTACCCACAACGACACGCACGCCTCCAGGGCCGTGGAACACACTTCGCCCAAACATATCACGTCCGATACCCCCACCCCCCAAGCCCCCTCCCCCCATGCCAGCAAAGCCCTCATCCTCGGCGCCAAAAAACTCGCGGAAGAGGTCAAAGGGGTCGCGGAAATCGCGAACGTCATAGTCCCTGCGGCGCATGCCAGCGCGCATGCCAGCGGGCCCCCTCCTTGCTTCGTCTCTTGAGGGCTCTCGCCCGTTTTGGGCCTTGATCCCCTCATCTCCCCAGCGATCGTAGAAGGCCTTGCGATTGGGGTCGCTCAACGTCTCGTAAGCCTCTGAGATCTCCTTAAACTTTTGCTCAGCCCTGAGCTTGTCGTCTGGCTTGCATCGATCCGGGTGCCACCGCAGTGCCTGCCTCTTGTACGCCCTTTTTATCTCCTCCGGCGTCACCCCGGGCTCCTCCAGCCCAAGCGCTCGGTAGTACTTCGGCGCTGTGCCGCCTCGCAGGCGGTGGAGCTGGGCGCCCAAGGCAGGGCGTGGAGGCACCGGGCACGGATCTACCGTCGCGGGCAGCGCCGAGTCCGGCACCGCCTGCGCCGCCAAGAGCACGAGGAGAGTGGCGACCTGAATTCCCCTGGCGGTGCATTGGACCGGCATCTATGCGGGTCACGGTCGTTCTGGAATCACACGGGCGACGTTTTTTCTTTTTCCGGTAGTTTCATGTTTCAGGAGTTTAAAACACGAGCGTCAGCGCTTTAGACAAACCAAAGCTTGAACCGCACCGCAAACCCTCGCGGCGGCGGCGGCAGTGCGCCCGTCTCCAAGGGAGGGTGGAGAGTATAGAGGGTGAGGGTTGGAGTGCACACGTCGGCAGCGTGGGAGCTGGACACACCGGGATGGAGGAGCACACGCAGGGCGCCGGTGACCCCCCCTCCCCCGCGTTGCTGCCTGGACCGCCGGGCGCCGCCGTAGCGCGCCAGCGCGCAAGCGCGCGCCCAGCGCGCGGACGCGCGCGGGCCGATCCTGGTGCGTGGGTGCGAGGGTGCGTTTCCGGGCGGTTCTCGCGTTGATTTTTCCCAGTCACCGCTCCCCAAGCCGCAGCTAGCCCCATGGGCAGGCGGGACCGGGCTCGCGCGGCGGCGCACGCTCGCAGGCGCGCGCGAAGCGCGGCGCAATTGTCACCATGGGCGCAGGCGCAGGCGCAGGCGCAGGCCTATGAGCGCGCTCCTAGTGCTCGCGCAACCCGGTTTCTGGAAGGTGCCGGTAGCATGACGCCGCGGCGCAGATGTGGTGGAGTTTCTGAGGCGCGCGCTCCAGCATCCAATTGACTTGCGCGCGTGTCTCTTGGGGGACGCAACAGTGGGAGAGGTCGTGGTCGTGGCTGAGGCGCAAGGCAGCGTGCACTCGGAGCCCGTGCCGCCGTCTGAGCCCCCGCAGTCAGAGACAGGCGATGGCGTGCACAAGGATGCGCATGTGCCGTACTACACCCAGGGACAGTCCGGGGTGCTCGGCAACCCGCAAATGGTGGTCATGTCGCCGTATCACTCAATGGTTAGACCGACTGCGCGATACGCTGACGATGCACATCCGCTGGCGATGCACATGGTTAGACCGACTGCGCGCTGCGCTGGCGATGCACATGCTCATGGCGCGCGATATGCTGACGATGAGTGGCTGTGGTGGTCGCGCGCAGCAGCAAGGTGCGCTGGTGCCTGGAACCATGCAGCAGCCCGCATCAGCACACTTCATCATGCCCATGATGGGACCAGGTGCGCTCTCAGCCCTACGTGGTGCGCCGGCGATGCTGGCCAGAAGGCTTTGTTGTGGGTCTGGAGCACTGGGGAGCCTATCGCGCACGGGCTGCGATGCCCTACCCGAGGAACATTGCGCTGCACCAGTACAGTGCTCAGGAAGCTGAATCCGAGGTGCGGCCGGTGTGCAGGCGGGGTGCCCTTGTCGCCCAACAGCTTGCACAAGGCACAAGCAGCCCAGTGGCCAGCCGTGGTCTTTTCTCGCGGCCCGGACAAGAAGAAGCGCCAGCGCGAGGACTTCAACACCGCACAGCTCAAGCGCCTTGTCGAAGTCTATGACATGCACGAGACAGAGCGCCCCGATCGGTCTCGCGCCTGTCCACCCTCCTGCCGTGCGCGCACGCAGACCCCATGAGCGGTGTTGCTTGTTTCTGAAGATTGGCTCCTGGCGCGCCGCGCCCCCTCCTTGCATGCGGTCGGAATGCTGGAAGCGCTGAGGAGCACCAAGACTGAGTGCGCTCATTTTGACAGAGAGCAGCTGGCCAAGGAGCTGGACGGCTATCAAGGAGGGCGGAATGTGGATGCGCAGGCCATCAAAGCATGGATGAAGAATCGCTACCACTCGCTCAAACGCACCAACGGCACGCGTTCCCTCGTGCCGGGCGAGCGCAAGGAGCGCCAGGACTTCAACTCCTCCCAGCTCAAGCGCCTCCTCGAAGTCTCGCTCCTTACTCTCTTTCCCGCCTCTGCCCATGCTTTCTTTCCCTCCACCCATGCTATGCTGTCTGTGTGCGCATGTGTGTGGGGTGGTGGTGGCGAGGGTGGGCTTGGAGGCGTGTGCGCGTGAGCAAAACAACACGCATGGGCGTTTGGTCGGCAGCAAGCAATGAAGCAATGTGGTCAAAGAGGAGACGAGGGGGGTAGTTGAAGAGGTGCATGACACGGGACACGGCGGGGCAGGTGTATGAAATGGACCCGGCGCACCGGCCGGACCGCGAGATGGTGGCAAAGGAAATAGACAAGCTGGACGGCGGGCGGCCTGTGACACACTACGATGTGCTGGCCTGGATGCAGGTCTTGATTGTGTCTCCTGCCGCGTACCATATCTGCCGCCCCTCCGCGTCAAGACTGCCAGCACACCTGGCACGTGCCGACGTGCCACTTGCTGGTGCGTGCGCTTCATGATGCGAATCGTTGCTCAGCTCTGTCGCTCCGTGCATCTCTTGTTTCTGTCCCTCCCCCTTGCATGTGGCTGCGCAGACGCGAAAGCGAATGATCAAGAAGAAGGATGAGCGGCAGCAGATGCTCAAGGAACACTTGCGTGCACCGAGCATGCTTGGGCCTCAAACCCCGGTTTCCGTTGGCCAGAGCTGGCACGTTCAGGTTTCGTCCTTTTCTCATCTCTTTCCCTTTCTCCTCTCTGCCCGAGCACTAACAGATGCACAGGTCGCAGCGTGTGCGCTGATGCACACGCTCTTGCCCACGCGAGTGTAGCTTACGCGGCGCTCGCGCGTGGCTGACACCCGCGGCAAACGAGGACGCGAGACTAGGGGGAGAGTGATGGATAGGACAAGAGGTGCGTGGCGGTAGAGGTGACAGCAGGAGCCAGCACATCTGCCGCGTGTCGCCTTGCCCAGAGGGGTGCCACTTGTCGCAGAGGGGTACCAAGCGAGGTGAGATACGGCTGCTTGCGGGTACGTGTTTACATGTGTGTGCGCGTGTGTGGCGTGCGGGCCTTGTCTATGGTCTCTCTGGGCAGCAACCCTTTTTGGTCCACCCGCCGATGGGAGGTCAAGTCGTGGGCGTGGATGGGCAGCCCCCACCACCTCCAACCGACGCCGAACTTGCCCTCACACCAGGAATACAGGGATCAGCAGCAAATGTGGGTATGGTGGGGCATGGAGTGGTGACAGGCATGGTAGGCGGAGGCATGGTAGGCGCAAGCATGGGAGGCGGTCTGGCGTCCTGCCCCTTGGCCGCAAAGCTGCACAAAGCCGATGGAATCAAGCGGTGTGTGTCTCATGTCATCTCTTCTCTCTTCTCGCTTCTACCTCTCCCTGGCCTCGGCCGCTTCAGTTGCACCCTCGGGCCACCTACCCCCCCGTCGGACATACACCACTTGATTCCATCCGCTTTATGCACTTGTGCGGGCAACTGGTAGCGTAAGCGCTACCTGAGCGCAGGACCGTGAGCCCCACCTGCCCCGTGCAGTCGGCGGAGTGCTCATGCTTGCGCTCCGTGCGTGTGAAGCTGCGCTCCGTGCGTGTGAAGCTGCGCGTTACGCTCTCATCCCCTGGCGTGCTCTGGGCGGTTGGATTCTTCTTGGGCGTCAGTCGAATGCTTCTGAGGCGTCATTTGTATGCTTCCAGTTCACCAGTCATTCCTTGTGACGTGTCATGTCGTGTGTCGTGTGACGTGCCATGTTTTGAATGCGTCTCAGCCGTCTTTTGTATGCTTCCCAGCCGTCTTGCCCATGCGCACATGCGTGAGAGGCGTGAGGCCATTGCAATAATGCACTCGCTGTCCTCGCGTTGCGAATGCCCAACGTTGCAAATGCCCAACCAAGCCCCATGCGATGAGGCAAACTGCAAGTGACTGCATTTGACTGCATGCAAACGCCGAGCGTGCACGTGAGAATGTGATCAAATTGACAAGGGTGCGGCACAAGTTGATCAAGGGCGTGAGGCACACTTGCACAGGCCACGCATGGACTACAACGATGCCCAAGTGTTTCGTCTCGTGCAGGTCTCATAGCACGCACAAGCAAGCAGGCATACGAGTTTGGCCTGCGCAGACACGCTAGTGTCGGCTGTGGTTGTCCTCCTACTACATGCACAGTTGTCCTATTACTACATGCACAGTTGTCGTACTACTACATGCCGTGCATGCGTGTGTGTACACAGGGCAGCACACACTGAGGGCAATCGTGTGGGTGGTGTGCTGTGGAGGACAGGCATATGAAAGTGGCGAAAAGCAAGACACGGAAAAGCTCGCCAAGGAATTAGACGGCCTAGAGGGCGGCCGCTCTGTCGATGCTACGGCTGTCAAAGCGTGCGTCCCTCTTCTTCCCCCACACCCCCTTCTCTTTCACCACCCCCTCCTGCGGACTCTGGTGACGAGATTGGTATACTTGGGGGGGAGGAGAAGAGAGATAGAGAGAGAGAGAGAGAGAGAGAGAGAGAGACTAGCTGACTAAAAAAGCGTGCGCGCGACTTCTGACACTAGAAAGCGTGTGCGCCACTTCTGACTAGACTGATTACTAGGTTCTCGACGTATGCCCGGGGTGTGCCGCAGCATCATGACTTCTGACGAGACTTCTGACTAAGTTTAGTGTAGTATGGTGGTTTAGTTAGAGTAGTACTTGAGTTTTAGACTTGCTACTAGACTTCTGACTTCTGACTAGAATGCGTCTGGGCGACAAGTGGCTCAAGGACAGCCTAAACCCTAGTGGCTCAAGAACAGCCTAAACCCTAAACTGGACAGGTGGCTCAAGGACAGCCTAAACCCTAGTGGCTCAAGAACAGCCTAAACCCTAAATTGGACAGGTGGCTCAAGGACAGCCTAAACCCTAAACTCTGGACAGGTGGCTCAAGAACAGGCTGTAGTGTGGTGTCAAGTCTCAAGTCCAAGACTCAAGTACTAGACTAAACTAAACCACCACACTACACGCGACAGATGGCTCAAGAACAGGCTGCGCTTTTCAGAGTCAGAACGGAAGAAACGACAGCGATATGACTTCAACCAGCCGCAACTCAAACGGTTGCTCGAGGTTGGTCCGCCTCTTTTGCCTACACACCGTGTAGCTTCTTTGCCTACACACGCTGCACTTGTGTGCTTTGTGTTTTGCAACAAAAGAGGATGTGGCCGCTCAGCGACGCTAGAGTTGTGCTCGGTGGAAGGCTTGGTCGCTCTCGTTTCTTCTGTCCAGTCTCTGGGTAGGCAGCAACATCAAGGCTGTCGCCCGCGTAGGCAGCACAGCACTATCAAGGACCCTCGCCATCACTGCGCGTTGACGTGACCGGGCGTTGGCGGCGTAGTCAAGTGCTGCCCGACAAGCGCCTTTTCCCGTCACTTGTTGTGTTTCGTACCTCCTTTTCCACACACCCGTGTTCCTCGAGAGAGAGAGAGAGCAGAGAGAGAGAGGGAGCTTGTTTTCCCGCCATGAGAGATCAGGGCGGTAGGGGTTCGAAAGATTGCAGCGAAGAGAATGGAGACGAGTGCTTCCCCAGCAGCCGCTGCCCTCCAGCTGGTTGTGGACATGCAGACGTGGTGGCACGGGCGAGGGCAGTAGCGTGGAAGCGCATGTGTGCGCTGTGTGGAACGGCAACGGGGTGTCAAACGCGATTGTGTCTGCGGTGTCGAACGCGAGTAATGTGTCTGCTCTTGACCTCGATGAGAGCGATGAGAGCGTGGTATTTACCTCGGTATGCATGGTGCGTGGCGTGTCTGTCTGTCTGTCTGTCTGTCTGTCTGTCTGTACTGCATGGCCACACTACTGCGGCTGTCCGGACGTATCCCGTCGCCACCCTGTGGTAGGTGTACGAAATGAACGAGGCGGATCGGCCGGACCGGGAAGCCCTTGCGCAAGGTTCACCTGTTCCCCCGCCCTGTCACACCCGCCCGATGGTTGCTCATCTGGCGTATGCTCTTTGCTCATCTGGCGTATGCTCTGCTCGTCCCGACGATGGGTCTGACTTGACGCTCGTTTGAGAACATATTCTATAGAGAACACATTATGAGTCTGACTTGACGCTCGTTTGCTTGTGGGGGATGGGTTTGTGTGAGGGCGGAACAGAGTTAGATGCGATGGACGGCGGGCGCCGCGTCACTCGAGCCGATGTCAAAGCCTGGCTCAAAAACAGGTGCCTCCTCTTCCTCCTCCTGCCAATTGGCGTGTCTGTGTACGCCCAGACCCCCAACACGGACAGGAGCCGCATGACACACAAGCTCCCAGCTCGCAGCTCCGCTCATCTGTCGTCGCCAGTGACACAGGTACAAAGTAGATAGATGGTGATGAGTCTTGGGTGGGATGCAGGCACCATGCCAACAGGAGACGGAGCGGACAGGAGCCCAACATGAGCCTCCACGCCAAACTGCGCAAGGGGCAACACGGCGAATTCAAACGTCCTCGCCTGATTTCGCCCGGGCCTTCGCAGGATCATCAGGGTACATCTGTCCATCCTCCGTCTGGCTGTCTGTTGTGCGCATCCACGGCTGTGTGTTGTGCGCACCTAGGTCTTCTGCGTCACGCCTGCCCTGGCATTGGCGAGTGGCGAGTTGCGCTTGTTGCTAGTTGTGCTTGTTGGCCCTTCTGTTGCCGTCTGTGCGTGTTGGCCCTTCTGTGTCGGCCGCTCCTTGCCGGTCTCGCGCGCAGGCTTGGTGAGGAGAGTGCGTGCCTGTGCTGCAGGGCCTTCATCGGGGTTGGTGTCGCTGGCAATCAACCAATCGTCCGGGCCGTCGGTGGTAGGCGTAGGAGGCGAGCTCCAGGCTCACCGACCCACGACCATCGTGGACGATTACTACAACTTCGTCAGCCACCACTCCACACGTTTCTCTCAGTATCTGCAGCAGCAGCAACAACAGCACCACCACCACCAAGACCACCATATGGAACACCACCAAATGGGACACCACCATGACCAACAGGTCCCCAGCTCGTCTCCCGCTCCCAGCGCATTGAAGCAGACTTGCTCAAGTCATGTCCCATGTGATTGCATCACGGAATGATTTGTGCTGCGAGCCCTCTGAATCTCTCAAGTGATACATGACGTGGTTGACACATGACACCCTGACACATACACTCCCTCACGTGACACATACACTCCCTCACGGGACACATACACTCCCTCACGTGACACATACACTCCCTCGTGTCATGCATCACGTGTGTTTGTCACACACACTCGACGCTCTTGTTGAGGCATGCACTGAACCCGCTCGATGCCACACAGGCGGAGGACGCTGAGGCTGAGCAGGCGCAGGAAGGGGAGGGGCAGCAAGAGGCGGACGGACATGACATGACGAAAGATGACGGCAGCGTGGAGCACATCGAGTGCCCTGCGCCTGTGCATGCGCACGATGAGGTGAACATGCTCTCTGCGTGCAATGCTGTCAAGTGTTGGCGTCGCGGATGCACACGTCTGCCACGTCTGGGGATTATAAGTCCCTCATGCATGGGCTCTACTCCGTTGGTGCACATGATGCACTCTCTCTCTTGGTGCACATATGTCCTTGCATGCGTGGTGAAATCAGACGCGAAAAGTAGTTTCAGGAGGGGACTACCAAGTGACATGAGAAGGGGCCATGTGTCGGGCAGATGGGGAAGGACCAGGGGCATGTCGCCGATGTGGTGGCGCCGCCCGACGTTGTCGGCGTTGCGGGAGGAGACGAGGATTCAGATCGATAAATGTGCTGATGCAAATGTGCTGATGCGAGCCTGAGTCGTTGCTGCCACACCAGCCTCCGCCGTCCCGCATGCTCCGTTCTGTACACCCTACTGCCCCCTCTGAATAATATGTTCAAACAGACGCCGGGTAGGAGGATATGAATGGCATGCGGAGGGTCGCTGAGAGCCACCACAGTGCTGAAGGAGGCGTGCCGTCAAAAAAATACGACCAAGGAGCTAAAAGGATAGTAATGAGCACCGTTCCTAATAAACTCTCTCCATGAGGGTATTCACCAGGCGCGTTCATTCAAGCAAAAGCAGTGAAGGAGGTGGACACCGCCTAACCTGGCCCAACGTCAGGCCAAGTGCAGCAAGAGTCCATCGTGCGCCAGCTGTATATCCAGAGGCAGCTCCCCTTCCTGGAGCAGCAGTCGAAGACTGAGATGAGGCTAGTTGAGCGTCTGAGCTGTCTGCCCCACGTTGCGTGGCACGGGCGCACGGGCGGCAAGGCGCGCAAGGACGAGCGAAGTAGGCACACGAACCTTGGGATGAGTAAGGAGTCGGCGGAGCATGCGATTCGTCATGTGGTGGTCTCCAATAGAGCAGGTCATGCCCACGAGAAGTACGCGCCGCGGCACTATCGCACGCGCGGCTGCAATGGCTTCGTCGAGGCCTGTTAACCGCCGCCGTCCAGCCTTGTCAACCATCATGCACGCTCGCACAAGCACGCGTGCGAGCACGTGGCGCATACGCATATGTGAAAAGGTGCTTGCACGCCGAGCCGCTGCGGCGGGTGACTGAGGATGGGAGGGGTGTGGATGATGTGAAGGAGAAGAGACACATCTGCGGACAAGAGAACCGAAGTGCGAGAAATGTTTGCCGGCATGCAGACAATCTAGTACCAGCACCTGCGCAGAAAGCACACCAAAGGCGCACGAAAAGCACACGAAAGCCACACACCCTCACCAAAGCCACACACCCTGACTGGCTCACACGCACGCTGACAGGCTGGCGTGTCTATGGCCTTTGCTACTCTTCTAGTAGGTCTCTTTTGTGGACTAATAGGTCTCTTTTGTGTACCAGTAGGTCTCTTTTCCCTCGTGTCTATGGCCTTTGCTCCTCTTCTCTTCCCTCTGCCCACATATTTCTCCTCAAACCTCTGTCTCCTCTTACCTCTTACCCCTACCCACCTACCATGTGCTGAGCGAACGTGGAGCGCTGCCTCTCTGGCGCGCAGCACCTCTCGCAGCAGCCTCTCTTGCGGCAAAAGAGACCTACTAGTCACCAAAAGAGACCAACTAGAAGAGGAGCAAAGGCCAAGACCCCGCCAGCATGCAGCCTCTCTGGCGCGCAGCACCTCTCGCAGCACCTCTCGCAGCACCTCCATCTCTCGCGCGCAGCACCTCTATTTCAGGCCCGCTTCGCAGTTTGTGCAGAACCGCGTCAGGGATGCTCGACACATCAGAAATGTAGGTGAATCTTGGCGCGCGCTTGCCAGCAGCAACCGCCGTCGCCCCCACGCCGCAATGCTGCTCTCCGTCATGGGCCGGCACGGGCTGGAAATCAAAGGCTAGGGACACCAGCTGGCCACCGTGCAGCACCTGCGCGGGAGGAATCCAGCAAGAAAAACAAAGTCTTTAGTCCGCGGGGGAAAGCGCGGCCAACACTCGCCCTCTCGCCCTTCCGCCCCTCTCGCGTCTCTTCTCTTTGTCTGTCTGTCCAGTCTCTTTGCTTTGTCTCAACGACGCATGCCTCGCTGTCGCGTGTCTT
>Ga0315899_10007978_pt1 | contig 11363 bp, 10 predicted proteins | sample LakEriMetagenome_2_FD_203518 | JGI IMG/M metagenome (GOLD analysis project Ga0315899, IMG submission 203518) | Freshwater fungal communities from buoy surface, Lake Erie, Ohio, United States - Buoy 4 MA112 | ecosystem: Environmental > Aquatic > Freshwater > Lake | place: USA: Lake Erie, Ohio... | reverse complement strand
GAAGGAGAATGTCACCGACAAGCTGGGTGGGATTGGGAAGTACTTTGGTGATGATGCCGTGTGAAATCTCGATGGAGGCCGAGGTTATCTCGCCGTTGATAAGCGCGCGCTCGGCCCCTATCGAGAAAGAATTCATCACTTACTTAGGGATTAGCTACATCCTGATGTTGAGCCGCAGCCTTCACAGACGTAGCACGCACCTGCAGCGCGCATTTTGACGCCACATGTCATACACATTGGCGCATCTGCGCTTCGACCCAGCATCGCCTCTAACAGCTCAGTTGATGAACCGATCTGTACTGGCGCCGCTGGCGCTGACGTGATCGCAATCTCTTGAACCTTTGCTGCCGGGACAGTTGGGGCAGCTAGAGCAGAAGGCGGGGTATCGATTGCTACCTCATCCATCGCTGGTGCGCTCTCGACTACGCCGTAGCTTCCGCTATCGAGCGCACGTGCGCGCTCTGCTGCAGAGAAGATACCCAGCGCTGCTCGCTCATCTGCTGGAAGGTAATCGAGTGCAAGGCGACGGAAGATGTAATCCATCATCGATTGCGCCATGCGGATATCAGCATCATCTGTCATGCCTGCTGGCTCAAAGCGAAGGTTGGTGAACTTCTGCACGTAGGTCTCGAGTGGAACGCCGTACTGCAATCCGATAGAGACTGCGATTGAGAAGGCATCCATGACGCCAGCGAGAGTTGATCCTTGCTTGCCGAGCTTCAAGAAGACCTCGCCGAGTGCGCCATCTTCGTACGCGCCTGCAGTCATATACCCTTCGGCGCCACCAACATTAAATGAGGTGGTACGTGATGGACGTGACTTTGGAAGTCGCTTACGTGTTGCGCGTGCTGGCGCTGCGCTCTCGACTACTGGCTCATCTTTCTTCTTCGCCTTGCCATCAGAGAGTGGTTGACCAACTTTGCAGTTGTCGCGATAGACCGCAAGCGCCTTAAGGCCAAGCTTCCATCCTTCGTAGTACACCTCTTCGACCTCTTCGACTGTTGCTTCTTCTGGGAGGTTAACGGTCTTGGAGATTGCGCCAGAGAGGAATGGTTGGCATGCAGCCATCATTCGCACGTGGCCCATCGGAGCAATCGAACGTGCGCCGAGGGCGCAATCAAAGACGTCGTAATGCTCTTGCTTGAGACCTGGCGCATCGATGACGTGTCCATTCGCTTGGATGTATTCGACAACTGCCTCAATCGTCTCTTCGGTATATCCAAGTTTGCGAAGCGCTGCAGGAACTGTTTGGTTAACAATCTGCATGGAGCCACCGCCAACAAGTTTCTTGAACTTCACCAGTGAGAAGTCAGGCTCGATACCAGTGGTATCGCAATCCATCATCAATCCGATGGTTCCAGTCGGTGCAAGAACTGATGCTTGCGCATTACGCCAGCCGTTCTTCTCGCCAATCTTTAAGCCCTCATCCCACTGCTTATTCGCCTCAGTCCAGACATCGCGATCAAGTGATGTCACCGAGCGTGCAGCTACTGATGCCGCAGCATGCTTACGCATCACGCGAGTATGCGCAGTTGCATTGCGAGCGTACCCCTCGTACGCGCCGACGATTCCTGCAATCTCTGCAGAGCGGCGATAGGAGGTTCCGGTCATGAGTGAGGTAATCGCACCAGCAAGCGCGCGACCGCCATCGCTATCGTAAGGAAGTCCCGATGCCATCAAGAGCGCACCGATGTTGGCAAAGCCAATTCCTAGCTGACGATATTTGCGCGTGGTGTCGCCGATCGCTTCAGTTGGAAAATCTGCGAAGCAGATAGAGATATCCATTGCGGTGATGATCATTTCCGTTGCCTTAACGAAGGTCTTGGCATCGAATGAACCATCTGCCTTGAGGAACTTCATCAAGTTCAGTGAGGCGAGGTTGCACGATGAGTTATCAAGTGACATGTACTCAGAGCATGGGTTCGATGCATTGATGCGACCAGTCTCTGGGTTGGTGTGCCAATCATTGATGGTGTCGTCATATTGAATTCCTGGATCGGCGCATGCCCATGCTGCCTCCGCCATCTTGCGAAAGAGTGAGCGAGAGTTAACCTGCTCGATGATTTCACCTGTGGAGCGAGCGCGCAGACCAAACTCTTTGCCTTCTTCATAGGAGCGCATGAACTCATCGCTGACGCGAACAGAGTTGTTGGCATTCTGATATTGGACAGAGATGATGTCTTTGCCGCCGAGGTCCATATCAAAACCTGCATCGCGCAAGACGCGAATCTTCTCTTCTTCGGCCACCTTGGTCTCGATGAACTCTTCGATATCTGGATGATCGACATCGAGGACAACCATCTTCGCTGCGCGACGAGTTGCGCCGCCAGACTTGATGGTTCCTGCAGAGGCATCAGCGCCACGCATAAAGGAGACCGGGCCAGATGCGGTTCCACCGGACTTGAGAAGCTCCTTGGAGGAACGAATTCGCGAGAGGTTAAGACCTGCGCCGGAACCGCCCTTGAAGATCATTCCCTCTTCGCGATACCAGTTGAGGATGGAATCCATCGTGTCATCGACCGAGAGGATGAAGCAGGCGCTGACCTGTTGTGGAGCGGCGGTGCCGACGTTGAACCAGACTGGAGAGTTAAAGGAGAAGACTTGATGTAAGAGCATCCATGTCAATTCATGCTCAAAAATTTCGGCATCTGCATCGGTTGCGAAATAACCGAATTCTTTTCCAGCTTTGGTGTAGGTAAGAACAACGCGATCAATTACTTGCTTGAGTGACCACTCACGGTTTTCGTATCCGACTGCACCACGGAAGTACTTGGTGGTGACGATCGTTGATGCGTTTACTGACCAGAAGTCAGGGAACTCAACGCCTCGTTGTTCAAAGACAACTTCACCAGTCTTCCAATTATTCTGCACGACATCGCGTCGCTCCCAGGTCACCTCATCGTAAGGATGAACTCCTGCGGTGGTGTAGATCCGTTCCGCTTTGAGTCCAGCGCCACGCTTGCTACCTGCCCGGTTTACGACTGTGTCTGACATGTTCTTTTCCTCTTTCTCGTCTGTTTTAACTCTTTTTAACTCTGTTTAACTCTTGCCTAGCTCGTACTTAACTTTTACTTAGCTCTCGCGTTTCTTTTTCTTCTCTTTCGAGCGGCTCGTGCGGTACTGCGCGAAGGAGCGCAATCTCTCCTTCAAAATCATCAAGTGAATTGAAGTTGCGATAGACCGATGCATAACGAAGGTAAGCAACTTCATCTAATTCACGAAGTGGAGCAAGTATTGCCATGCCCACCTCTTGCGCTTCGATCTCTGCTTGACCTGTTGCACGAAGGTTCTCTTCTACGCGCTGCGCAAGAAGGGCAAGATCATCGTCATCAACGGGACGACCTTGACACGCCTTACGAACGCCTGCGATCACTTTCTCGCGACTGAAAGGTTCAGTTGCGCCGCTTCGCTTAATCACCGAGAGAATTGCCATCTCTTGGGTGGTGAAGCGCTTGCCACAGGTGGCGCACTCACGGCGGCGGCGGATGGAGCTGCCCTCATCGATCGGACGTGAGTCGACGACTCGGCTATCGGCCTGTCGGCAATAGGGACAGTTCATCCCAGGCACCCCCTTACACCCTAGAAAAAGAAAACTCAGATTTCGTGCTAATTCCCTACTCAGTCAATGCTCAGTACCTACTCAGATGTCCTCGCCATTGGAGCCAGAATCGCGCCGCCCTGGGGATAAGGCTGTGGAGGACCTGGGGAGTAGTAGGCACAACCTGTGGAATAACTACACCGGTGTTACTACTACATCTAGTGGGAACAGTAGAGGAGTAGTCGAGGGTTCGCAAGCAGAGTTTCGGTGTGTCGCAAAAAAAATATTTGCCAGCTACTAGTTAGAGGTTGGTACTCGAAGACGCTGACCGGAGTGGAGCGCAGAGCCATTCAACCCATTGAGATCGACGATCGCCGCTACAACATCGGCTCGGTTTGCCTCGGGGGCAACCTCGCCAGCGATAGACCAGAGGCTCTCCCCTGGCAGGACGGTGATCACTTCATATGAAGAGAGTTCGCTAGCAGTGGAACCTGCACCATCGCCGCTACCAAGAGCAGAGGTGGCGGAGATGAGCGAGAGAGCCACTACAAGGCCTGAGGCGCCCAGGAGAAGGCGGCCACGGGCAGTAAGGCGCAATGGCGCCAGCGGGGCTGGGGTTGTTACTACTACGGGGAAGGTGGTGCTCATCGCTCGTGCTCTCTCTCGTTGCCTGACTGCTTTTCGTTCTGACGGATTAGAACGTGTGTTCGAATTTAACCCTAGCTCACCCCCTCCTGTCAACATTTTTTCGAACAGGTGTTTGAAATTTTTCACGAAAGCCCGTACCCTCAAGGCTATGGCTAAGAAAAACGCTTCTCCCGAGAACCCCCAGAACGCTCGCATCATTGCGAGCAATGTGGCTGAACTCCCCGATGGCCCTGCCAACGAGGAGGGCTTAACCCCGCGCCAGATGAAGATTCTGGAGGTAATCCAAAGCGCCCTAGATGCCCAGGGCTATCCCCCATCAATGCGAGAGATCGGCATCGCAGCGGGCCTTTCCTCGCCTTCAAGCGTGAAGTACCAACTCGAAGTCCTTGAAGAGAAGGGGTGGATTCGCCGCGATCCCACTCGTGGTCGCGCGCTAGAAATTCTGCTACCCGATGGTGAGAGCGCAGAGGTGAGCGAAGCGGAAGCGTCAATGGATCAGATGCGCGCGGTACCACTTCTTGGTCGCATCGCCGCTGGAGGTCCCATTCTTGCCGAACAATCTGTCGAAGAAACTTTCCCACTTCCCGCATCACTTGTTGGCCAAGGCGAACTCTTCATGCTCAAAGTTGTGGGCGATTCAATGATCGATGCTGCCATTTGTGATGGTGATTTTGTCGTGATTCGCGCACAGAAGACATGCGAGAAAGGCGAGATTGTTGCAGCGATGATCGATGGAGAAGCAACAGTGAAAACTTTTTCGCGTCGAGACGGAAAGATTTGGTTACTACCTGCCAATCCAAACTTCTCCCCTATCCCTGGAGATAACGCGGAGATTCTTGGCAAAGTCACGGCAGTTCTTCGATCGGTACGCTAACAGTCCCCCGAAAAATCCCCCGAAAATCTAGGCGCTAAATCGCTCTAGCGCAGACGCTAAGTGTGCATCCACCAGTGCGCGCACATGGGTGCCATCTGCCAAATGTTCTTCGGTAAAGATTTCACCGCGTTCGTGAATCTGGTGGAGCAAATCACCTCTGGTGTAAGGAATCACCGCATTCACTTCAATATCGGGATGAGGTAGCGCCGCCTCAATCGCACGTTGCAAATCGGCAATTCCGAAACCGGTATGCGCAGATATTGGAATGCTGCCTGGCAATTGATTGACCAGCTCCACAATGCGATGTGGATCTGAAATATCCACTTTATTGATAACAATCAATTCACGGATAGCAGAGCCACCAATTTCATCAATTACTTGATGAACAGCTCGCACCTGTTCCAACGGTTCTGGATGTGAGCCATCGACTAAATGGAGAATCAGGTCGGCGCCAGCTACCTCTTCGAGCGTTGACTTAAAGGCATCGACAAGTTGATGCGGCAGGTGACTGACGAAACCAACGGTGTCAGTAAGCGTGTAGACCCGTCCGTCACTTCCTTCAAATCGCCGGGTCGTGGGATCCAGCGTGGCAAAAAGAGCGTTCTCTACTAAGACGCCAGCGCCAGTTAATCGATTAAGAAGTGAGGACTTTCCTGCGTTGGTATAGCCGGCAATAGCTACAGAGGGAATTCGATGGCGCACGCGCTCTTGCCGTTTGGTATCTCGGGCAACTTTCATTTCGGCTATTTCACGGCGCAATTTCGCCATTCGATCTCGAATGCGACGGCGATCAATTTCAATCTTTGTCTCACCAGGACCACGTCCACCGATTCCCACGCCGCCAGCGCCTCCTGCTCCAGCACGACCACCCACCTGGCGCGAGAGAGATTCACCCCAGCCACGAAGTCGTGGAAGTAGATAGGAAATCTGCGCGAGCTCTACCTGCGCCTTACCTTCACGGCTTTTTGCATGCTGCGCGAAAATATCAAGAATTAATGCAGTTCTATCAACAACTTTAACTTTCACGCGCTCTTCGAGTTGACGCAATTGACCAGGTGAGAGTTCACCATCGCAAATAACGGTATCCGCTTTTGTCGCTGCGACGATTGTCCGCAACTCGCTTACTTTTCCCGAACCAATGAAGGTTGCCGGATCTGGTTTATCTCTGCGTTGAATAATTCCTTCCAACACTTGCGAACCAGCGGTTTCAGCGAGCGCCGCAAGCTCCTTTAGTGAGTTCTCTGCATGCTCACCTGTTCCTTCAGTCCACACGCCCACCAATACCACTCGCTCTAATCGAAGTGAGCGGTATTCGGCCTCTGAGATATCTTCAAGTTCGGTAGAGATTCCAGCAACACGTTTGAGCGCTCGACGCTCGGATAGTTCTTCGCCAGAATCTTGCGGGGATTTATTCTCAAAATCTAAGCGCGCTTGTTCATTCTCTTCAAGCAGGCGCTGGAAAAGCTCTTCAGATTTCACAAAGTGACCTTATGGTCACGCACTAGCTCCGCAGGTCCAGTTAGCACTGCGTTTGAGTGTCCATCAATCTCTACTTTCAACGTGCCACCTGGCACGTGCACGGTCCATTGCGCCGGCAATCTCTTCTTCTGGTGAATAGTTGTTGCAAGCGCAACCGCACATACACCAGTGCCGCATGATTTTGTCTCGCCTGATCCTCGCTCGTGAACGCGCATTCGCACTTGCCCGTCATTGAGAATCTCAACGAACTCCACATTTACTCCGTCGGGAAACGCATCCACAGGTGAAACATCTGGCGCAAGCGCTAGCGAACCAACCTCATCAAGAGATGCAACAAAGGCCACTGCATGCGGATTGCCCACATCAATATTGAGCGCGCTCCAGCTTTTTCCGTTATGACGTACTTCAAGTTCGTCGGAGTAGTCATCTATCTCTACAACTTTTCCCATGTTGACCGAAATTTCGCCCGACTCGGGCACGGAGAGGAATTTCTTGCCAGCGCGAGTATCGATAGGAAATAAACCCGCTGGTTGCAGGCCGCGATCGACGAGATATCTGGCCATCACACGAATGCCATTTCCGCACATTTCTGCCAACGAACCATCGCTATTGCGGTAATCCATAAACCACTGACCGTTGCGTTTAACCATGCGAATGAAGCCATCTGCACCAATGCCGGAGGCGCGGTTACATAACTTCGCAATCGACTCAGGTGTGACTTCTATCTGGTCAGCCGCATCAAGCAGGAGGAGAAAATCATTCTCCGTGCCATGCCCGTAGGTGAGAGTTGCCGTTGTCATTAACTCCCGATACTAGAGGTTTTACCAGCGTACGCGCGTTTAACGCTTAGCAAGAGCTCCGGTAGCAGCGCTCTTATAGGCAAGCTCAAGCGCATCGACAGTTATCGCGCCCAGCTCACCAGGAGCCATATTGGCCTCTTTGTTACCAAGAGCGACATCGACCAGGGCATTTGCTGGGCCAAAGAAAATGTAGTGGCCGGCATCGGCGGCGACATTTGGTTGGTATGTCGTGCCATCGGCGTAGTGAATATAAACAAAGGAGCGATTGAGGTCGATGATGAATTGCCCCTCGCTGCCTACAACATGCACCACAACCTCATGGTGATTGTTATTTGCACCAAGGTGCGCAGATGCGCCGGACATCGTTCCGATTCCGCCACCTTCGAAGCGATAGATCACGGCATCATGAAGATCAACCGGTGCATTTAGGGGTGCGGCCATAAATGCCATTGCTTCCTTAACGCGCGCTGGATAAAGACGGAATGCCAAACCAAGTGCGTGTGTAAGTTGCGCCTGACCGTATCCGCCACCAGAGACTCTCGGATCTGTCCAGGTGCTCTGCTCAGGAATTTGCTCAGGTGAAGCATCTGGATACGCGCCTGTGTTGCTAAGAAGTTCTCGCGTTTGCGAGGCCATCTGAATGGACATCGATTCAAGCTTTCCGATACCGCGCTTTTGTAGTTGGAGGTACATATCTTGAATCATCTTCTGATAATTCCAGCCGAAACTTAAGAGAAGTTCGCGGTCATTCTTCTTTGCAGTATCAACAAGATCCCACGCATCTGCACTGGTGATGGTCATCGGTTTCTCACAGAGCACGTGCGCTCCTGCGTTGAGTGCCGCCTTCGAGTGTTCGTGGTGTAGCCCTGATGGTGAAGAGACAACGATGATGTCTAGATCTTGCTTAATCACATCGTGGTAATCCTCAGTTGCAACTGATGCGCCATATTGGTTAGCGAGCTTTTTAAGAAGATCATCGCCTTTTCGACAAATTGCAACAATCTCTACCTCGTCGCGCTTTGAGATTGCTGGTAGGTGTGCCATCGTCGCCCACGAACCTGCTCCGATAAATCCTGCTCGTAACTTAGCCATAGTTGCGCTCTCCTATCTCGTGAGAAGTGAATACGAATTAATCGTGATGCCAGACTTCGCGATAGGAGAGAAGATTTCCCTCACGATCGGTGATGTGGCGAATGATGTCCTTGAAGGATTCCTGCCAGCGCGCATTAACTTCGGTCGCGCCCATCTTTTTCGCGGCAGTTGCCACATTTGGAACGGCTTCGCAGTAGCCAACAACAGTTGTTCCATTGCGAAAGAGTGTGTAATTGGTCCAACCGCACTCAGTTAGAGCCTGTGCCATATCGGGCCAGAGCTCGTCGTGACGCTTGTCGTACTCCGCTTCCTTGCCTTCGTAGAGATAGATGAAGAAAAGTAAACGCTCCATGATCAAACTCCCTCTCGTTACGTAATCGTCGCGCGCTTGCCTTTACCTACGTTTAGATGCCAGTCGCTCTCGAGTAGCGTCGAATGAAACTGCCAAGATCAACATGAGACCTTGCGCCACGCGCTGCCAGAACGTTGGTACATCGAGAAGGATAAGGCCGTTGTTAAGGACTCCGATAGTGGTTAGACCAATAATGGTTCCCCACATGGTTCCTCTACCACCGGCAAGGCTCGCACCACCAAGAACGATTGCAGTAATTACCTCAAGCTCTAGACCACGCGCTGCATTGGGGTCACCTGCGGAGAGCTGTGAGGTCAAAATTGCTCCGGCTAACGCCGATGAAAGTCCGGAGAGAATGAAGCTAGCGAAGAGAATTCGGTTACTACGGATTCCCACTACGCGAGCGGCATTGGGATTTGAGCCAATCGCATAAAGCGAACGACCAAAACGAGTGCGTCGCAAAGTAATGATTCCAATAATTGCAATGAAGAAGAAGATGAAAATCGGAAGCGGAATGCCTGCAGGTTGCGCAGTTCCCAGCCACTCGAAGTTCTTCATCATCAATGTCTGGCCATTTCCAATGAGAAGCGCAATGCCGTAAAGCGTGGCAAGCGTTCCCAAGGTAGTGATAAGTGAATTCACTCCGACAACTGTGACAAAGAAACCATTGACAATGCCAAGTACAAGACCGAATGCAAATACAGCGAGTAGGCCAGTTGTGATGCCGTAGTCATTCACGACATTTGCCAGGATCATTCCCGAGACGGCCGCTGCAGATCCAACGGAGAGATCAACCTGTCCTGCAATCATCAACATTGTTCCAGGCACGCAGATGATTCCTGTTACCGCCAAGGCAACAAAGATGTTCTTGAAGTTGTCAGGATCAAGGAAGTAAGGGCTCGTAAAGGTGAAGAAAACAGTTAGCAGAACGAGGAAGCCGAGCAGAGGTGCCACGTCTGGGATGCGGCGACGGCTCTTAGCCTGCTCTTGCTCTAGTTCAGTGTCTTTGCGATTGCTCATGAGACCTATAGCTCCTAACTCGATGCTGCAATTAACTTACTGGCTTCAACGGAATTTCCGGTGAGCTCTGACACCACTTCACCGCGCGACATGACAAGAGCGCGATCTGCCAAAAGAACTACCTCTTCATAATCTGATGTTGCTACGAGTACAGCCATGCCACTTGATTGTGCCTGCTCTCGAATAATCTCGTAGATATCGCGTCGTGCGCCCACGTCAACGCCACGGGTTGGTTCCACCAGAAGCAGGATTTTCACCTGCGCCTCGAACCAGCGAGCAAGAAGCACCTTCTGCTGATTTCCACCAGAGAGCGTCGAAATTGTCTGTGTCGATCCGCGCGAAACGATTCGCAGCGCATCGGCCCACCGTGAAAAAGCTTGATGCTCTAACAACCGATTAACAAAACCGAATCGACCCATCTTCTGCCAAGAGCGAACTGCCAAATTCTCGGCAACTGAGCGGACCGGGAAGGAGCCAAGTCGCTGTCGATCTGCTGGCAGATATCCAATTGCTTGATCTGCCGAATCGGCTGCACTTTTGGCTTTGTACTCTTTTCCAAAAATTTCGACTCTTCCACCAGTAATTGGCCGTAAACCAAAGAGAGATTCGCAAATTTCTGCCGTACCGGAACCAATTTTTCCAAAAAGAGCAAGGACTTCGCCTTTATTAACTGTGAAGTTCACGTTGGTGAATTCTGCAAAGCTAGTGAGGCCCGAAACTTTGAGCGCAGGTTCTGAAGTGTCATGAAGTTGTGGGCGAACATTCTTCTCAGATGCATGGCCCAACATCGCGGAAACGAGGTCTTCTCGTGAAGCTTTCTTTGCATCTACGGTCAATACTGAAGATCCATCGCGCAGAACTTGCACTCGATCAGCAACTCGAGCGACCTCATCAAGGCGATGCGTGATGTAAATCATTCCCACGCCCTCTGCGCGGAGTTGATCCATGACAGAGAAGAGACGCTCTACCTCAACATTTGAGAGCGCGGCTGTTGGTTCATCCAAAACTAATACTTTTGTATCTTGAGTAAGGGCGCGAGCGATTTCCAATAATTGGCGCTCACCTACCCGAAGTTGTCCTGCGATGGCGTCAACGGGAATATCAACTTCAAGACGATCGAGGACCTCTTGCGCTTTTTTCGCCATCTCAGACCATCCGACAAATGGACCTGAATGTGGCCACTGCCCAAGAAAAATATTTTCAGCCACAGTAAGTGCTGGTGCGTCATTTAACTCTTGGAAAATCATTCGGATGCCAAGTTGGCGAGCTTGATACACATCAAGCTTCGCCAACTTGGTTCCTTTAATCTCGATCGAGCCACTAGTAGGTTCGATATCACCTGCGAGAATCTTCACGAGCGTAGATTTTCCTGCTCCATTTTCGCCAAGAAGTGCGAGGACTTCTCCGGCGCCAAGGGTCAGATCTACTCCATGAAGGACTTCCACTCCACTAAAGGACTTATGGATGCCTTGCAACGATACGAGTTCGTTACTCATTCTCTTAGCTACCTTTCCCAAAACCTAGTGGGTACTACCGATGGAACTTATCTAAACAACTTCG
>Ga0315899_10007977_pt1 | contig 11363 bp, 9 predicted proteins | sample LakEriMetagenome_2_FD_203518 | JGI IMG/M metagenome (GOLD analysis project Ga0315899, IMG submission 203518) | Freshwater fungal communities from buoy surface, Lake Erie, Ohio, United States - Buoy 4 MA112 | ecosystem: Environmental > Aquatic > Freshwater > Lake | place: USA: Lake Erie, Ohio... | reverse complement strand
GGGCGCGACCGCTGTGCGGCGCGCCCGATGTCCTTGGCAGTCAGGAGATCGGCGGCGGCGCGCAGCGCCGGCCGCCGCGGTGTTCTTCCGCATCCCTGCCCACTGCCCACTGTGGTTCCTGCCGTCTGCCGTCTGCTGGTCGCACCCCGCAAGCAGCAGGCAGCAGGCAGCAGGCAGCGGGCAGCAAGCAGCAGGCAGCAAGCAGCAGGCAGCAAGCAGCAGGCAGCAAGCAGCAGGCAGCAGGCTGCTGCCTGCCTGCCGCAGACTACACCGCCCCCTATCCCTCCCCCAACGCCTGCACCACCTCGCGGATGATGGTGGGGTCCGTGCCGCGCGCGTGCACCTGATGCACCGTCGAGCGCTGCACCAGCTCCCGCACATGCGGGCCGCGAACGCCGCCACCGGCGAGGATCGTCAGCCGGTCGCCGGCGCGCTGCCGGAGCGCCGACAGGGTGGCGGCGCCATCGAGCGCCGTGGCCGCCTGGCCGCTGGTCAGCACATGCGTCACCCCGGCGTGCATGAGCGTGTGCAGCGCCGCGAAGGGGTCGGGGGTGCGGTCGAATGCGCGATGGAAGGCCACGGCCATGGGGCGCGCCAGCTGCGTGAGCGTCACGAGGTGCTGCAGGTGCACCGTGTCGTCGCGCTGGAGCGGCCCCAGCACCACGCCGTCCATGCCCAGCGTGCGGGCGGTCACGATGTCGTTCGCCATCACGTCGAGCTCGTCGTCGTGATACACGAAGTCGCGTGAATGCGGCCGGATCATGACATGCAGGGGCACGCGGAGGACATCGCGACAGCGCGCCATGAGTCCCAGCGACGGCGTCGTCCCGCCGTCACCGGGGCCGCACAACTCGATGCGTCCGGCTCCCGCCTCCTGCGCGGCCACCGCCGTGTAGACGGAGTCGCAGCACGCTTCCACCAGCACGGTGCCGAAGGACGGGACGGGGGGAGGGGGAGGGGGAGCCGGGTGAGAGGGCGTGGCGGACATGGGGGCGCACTCAGTGCGCGGAGGCGGTGGCGGACTTGGGCGATGCCGACGGGCGGAACAGGACGAGGAAGACGGCGAAGACCACGAGGGCACCGATGGCGGCCGTCTGCCAGATCTGCAGCCAGTCGTGCGACGGTGCCCCCGCGGCGGTGGTCGTGGCGTACCGGTTCACCACGCTGCCCGACACCGACGCGCCCACGAAGTACCCCACGCCGTTGGTCACCAGGTTGAGGAACCCCTGCGCGGCGGCGCGAATCGTGGGGCCGGCGCGCTCATCGGTGTAAATCTGCCCCGCCACGAAGAAGAAGTCGTAGCAGATGCCGTGCAGCAGGATGCCGATGTACACGAGGGGCATCACCGGTGTGCCGCCGCCCGTGCCGTAGCCGAAGGCGAAATAGCGCAGCCCCCAGGCCAGCATGCCCACGAGCATGATCCACTTGATGCCCAGCTTCCGCAGCGCGAACGGCAGCAGCAGCATGAAGCCGATCTCGCTCATCTGCCCGAACGTCTGGATGAAGGCCGGCTCCGGGGCGCCGATCTCGTTGAGATACGGATTGGCGAAGGCGTAGTAGAACTGCAGCGGGATGCAGAGGAAGAACGAGCCCAGCGTGAAGATGAGGAAGTCGCGGTGCCGGAGCAGCTGCAAGGCGTCCAGCCCCAACGCGTCGCGCACGCTGAACGGGGCGCCCGCGGCGCGCGGTGGCGTCGGGGGAAGCAGGAAGGCGAAGAGACCGAGCGCCACGGAGCCACCCGCGGCCAGCAGCATGGGCAGGTTCGACTTGTCCGCCTGCAGGACCTTGCCCACCATGATGCCCGCCGCAATCCACCCGATGGTGCCCAGCACCCGGATGAGCGGGAAGTCGCGCGCGGAGTCGGTGATGTGGTGGAAGGAGATGGAGTTGGTGAGCGACAACGTGGGCATGTAGCAGAACGCGTAGGCAAGCAGGAACAGGTAGAACCCGCTCCACTCGGTCTGCTGCGCCATGAGGTACATCATGCCGCCGCCGACGAGGTGCAGCATGGCGAGCAGTTTCTCCGAGGAGAAGAAGCGATCGGCCACGATGCCCATGAAGAAGGGCGAGACCACCGCGGCGATGGCCGTCGCGCCGTACGCCGCCCCGATGTTGGTGTCGGAGAACCCGCGGGTCTGCCCGAGGTACGTGCCCATGGTGACGAACCAGGAGCCCCAGACGAAATACTGGAGGAACATCATGACCGACAACCGTGCCTTCGTGCTCATCTACGACAGCTCCCGGATACGAACGTTGCGGATCGGTGCCTGGGTACCGTGCGCCGGCGTGGCGGGCACGACGTGGCGGGCACGACGTGGTGCTCACGGCGGGGTGAGCGGGGCGGGCTGTGGGCAATGCTATGTCCCGTACCGGGAAGGCGGAAGGCGTCACACGGCCGACCCGCCGGGGTACGGTCGGCACCCGCGGACCGGACCCCTGTTTCGGGTCCGGTGTCCGGCCGGTAATTTTCCGGAATGACTCCGTCACTACCATCCGACCCCAGCTATCCCATTGGCCGCTTCGTGCGGCGGGACGTGTATGCCGACGCCGACCGTGCGGCACACGTGGCGCGCATTGCCGCGCAGCCGGGCACGCTGGCCGCCATGCTCGACGGGTTGGATGAGCACGACTTCGCCGCGCCCTATCGCCCCGGCGGCTGGACGGTGGGGCAATTGGTGCACCATCTCGCCGACAGTCACCTCAACGCCTACATCCGCGTGAAGCTGGGGCTTACCGAGCAGGAGCCCACCATCAAGCCGTACGATCAGGACGCGTGGGTGCAGCTCGCCGACGCGTCCACGTTGTCACCGCACGTCTCCGTCGCGCTTTTTGCCGCCACCCACATTCGCCTGCACACCGTGCTGGTGTCCATGCGGGCCGAGCAGTTCGCGCGCCGCCTCGTGCATCCCGAGAATGGCGTCATGACGCTCGACCAGGTTGCGGCCATGTATGCGTGGCATGGTGACCACCATCTGGCGCACCTCGAGCAGTATCGCACGTACTACCGCGCCGCGCGCGGCTGACGACGGCGGCCAGGCGCACGACGGCTGCGCACCGCTCCGGCAATGCGCGCGGGCTCAGTTCGGTGATTCGAAAATGCGCCCGACGTCGCCCACCGCGGCCACGCCGCGCGAGCCCGGCACCCCGAAGAGCGCGTAGATGATGCTGCGCCACGGTGCCGCGAGCGGGCGCCACTGCACGCCGTTGTAGCGCAGCACGGTGCCACTGTCGCCCACCGCATACACGTCGGTGGGACCGCGCCCCCAGAGCGCCCGCAGATCGCGCGCGGTGGGTTTGGGAAAGGCGCGCCATGCCACGCCATCGAAGCGCAACGCCACGCCCGAGTCGCCCACCGCGAACACGTCGTTGGCGGCTGTGCCCCACACGGCGCGCAGGCGACTCTGCGTGGGCACGGCCACACTCTGCCACCGCCCACCATCGAAGCGCAGCATCGTCCCCGAATCGCCCACGACCCACACGTTGGCCGGGTCGGTGCCCCATGCCGCGCGCAGGAAGCGCAGCGTGCCACTCTGCTGCGGCGTCCACCCACTGCCGTTCGAGCGCAGGATGGTGCCGCGCTCCCCCACGATCACATGCTGACCGCCGCCGCTCCACACGCTGCGCAGCACGCCGCGCGTGGGCGACTCGTCCACGCGCCAGGCCGACCCGTTGTAGCGCAGAATCGTCCCGGTGTCCCCCACCGCCACGATGTCGGACGCGCTGTTGCCACTGATGCCGTACAGGTCGAATGCGGAGGGGACGCGTTCGGGGCGCCACGCCGTGCCCTGCCGCCGCAGGACGGTGCCGCCGAAGCCCACGGCGAACATCGTCTCGCCGGCACCATACACGCCGAGCAGCGGCGGGTCATTGTTGTCCACCGTCGCCGTGGCACTGGCTCCCACGCCGCGCAGCGTGACGATTGCGCCGTACCAGCCTGCCAGTCGCAGCGCGCCATCACCGCGCCGGGTGATGGCGCGCCAGTTGGCACCAAGCCCCACCGACAGGGCGCGCCAGCTGGTGCCGTCGAAGTGCCAGGTGGTGCCGTTGTTCCCCACCGCATACACATCGTTGAAGGCGCGGCCCCGCAGGGCGAACAGGTTGGCGCTGCCAGGGGTGGGCATACGCTGCCACTGCACGCCGTCGAAGCGCACGACGGTGCCCTGCGTGCCCACGGCAAACACGTTGCCGGCACTCGTGCCCCACACATCGAAGAACGGCACCGACTCCGGCACCGCTTGCCGCAACCAGCTCGTGCCATTCCAGCGCAGAATGGTGCCGTTGTTGCCGGCGACGAACACGGTGGTGCTGTTGGCACCCCAGATCCCCCACAGCTCGTCGGTCACACCACTGGCCATGGCATCCAGCCGCGTCCCGTTCCACCGCAGGATGGTCCCACGGTCGCCGGTGATGAAGATCTCGGTCTCGCTCAGCCCCCACACCTCGAGCAACGTCGAGGTGACCCCCGTGTCGAGCCGCCGGAACGTGGTCCCGTCGCTGCGCAGCACCACGCCGTTGCTCCCCACGAACCAGAGATCGGTGGGCGAACTCCCCCACACGCCCACCAGCGTTTCGGTGATCCCGGCGTCCACCTGCTCCCACGGGCCGTCGTGGCGGGAGCGCAGGATGCCACCGTTCTGCCCCACGGCCCACGTGGTGCCCGCACCGTCGTCCCACACCCCCAGGAAGGTCACATCCGACACACCGGCGCGCGCCGCGCGCCACGTGGTGATGTCGGGCTGCTCGCTGGTCACCGAGACCGACACCAGCGCCGACAGCGGGCCGTTCACCCCCCGCACGTTGGCGGTGATGCGCGCACTGCCAGGCGCCACGGCGCGCACCACGCCGGTGGCGTCGACCGAGGCCACCGCCGGGGCATCGCTTCGCCAGTCCACCGCCGGCGCGTCCACCAGCACGCCGGCCGCATCGCGCGCCTCCAGCTGCAGCGGCTGTGTCACCCCGGCCGGCAGGTTGAGCGATGCCGGAGACACGAGCAGCGAGGCCACACGCCCATCGCGCGGGGCCGATTCGGTGGGGGCACCATCGCACGCGCCCAGCAGCACCAGCAGGCACAGCTGCCACCACACGGAGCCCCACTCGCCAGCTGGCCATCGAGCGAACGACGTGCGACGGCGCCGCCACCGGGCATGGCGCAGGCGCTGTGAAATGGAAACGGCGTGCATGTCGGGAGCCTACTCGCAGCGCCCCAGCGGGCGCAACGCCCGGCGGGTATGCTTCCTGATTGTCCCATCGCGTGTCTCCCCACCTCCTGCCCCGCGCACCCATGCTCCGGTCCATCCTCCACACCGGTTGCGGTGCCGTCCTGCTCGCCGGGGCGGCCGGCCCGCTTGCCGCGCAACCCGGCGTGCCGCGCACCTCACCCCCGGCGCCGTCGTCGGAGATCTTCCTGGTGCCGCTGACGGGGAGGGGGGCGGCGCTGGCCGCCGGTGCCCCGCGCAACATCACGAACCGCGACGGCTACGACAATCAGCCGGCCTTCTCGCACGACGGGCGCGCCCTCTTCTACACGTCGACCCGCGACGATGCGCAGGCCGACATCTACCGGTTCGACATCGCCAGCGGCCGCAGCGTCCGCGTCACGCGCACCGCGCCGGAAAGCGAGTACTCCGCCGCTCCCACGCCCGATGGCCGCGCCCTTCTCGTCATTCGGGTGGAGCGCGACTCGACGCAACGGCTGTGGCGGGTGCCTCTCGATGGCAGCGCCGAGCAGGTGCTCTTCCCGGAAACCCGCCCGGTGGGGTACTTCGCCCAACCGACCGACTCCACCTGGGTCCTGTTCGTGCTCGGCACGCCGGTCACGCTGCACCTTGGCGCGAAGGGCACCGGCCGTACCGAGGTGGTGGCACGCAACATCGGCCGTTCGCTGCATCGCATCCCCGGCACGTCGCTGGCCAGCGTCGTGCAGAAAGGCACACCGCCGTGGCAGCTGATGGAGTTCGATCCGGTGGCGCGCACCTTCACCGCACTCGTGACCCTTCCACCTGGGAGCGAAGATGTGGCCTGGATCGATGGCCGCACCGTGCTGGTCGGTAGCGGCAGCAGGCTGTGGCGCTGGACGCGCGGTGATCGTGGGTGGACCGCGTTGGCGGACTACGCCGGGAGCGGACTCGGCCACATCACGCGGCTTGCGGTGAGCCCCGACGGATCCCTGTTGGCGCTCGTCGCCGATCCGGCGAAGTAGTCGTCGCGCGGCGGTGCCTCGTGGGCCTCAGCGCGCGCGCGCTGGAGCCTGCCAGCGGCAATCGCCGGCGTCGAAGGCGGCGCGCAGCTCCTCGCGCGGCACCCAGCCGGGCGACGGCGTGCATCGGCCACGCGGATCGATGGCGAGGTCGAGCGGCAATGGGGGCGCGGTGATCGTCCCCGCGGCAATGGGCTCGCGGGCGCCGGTGGCCTCCACGCTCCACAAGCCGTCATGGTACACCCGCAGCCGCAGCGTTTCGCGCCGCTGCATCGCCAGCGTTCGCGCACTGTCCACGACAGCGGTCATGTCATGCGCGCTGGCCGCGCGTTGGGTACCGCGACGTGTGACCTGACGCGAGAGGAGCAGGGCCCCGGCAATCGCCACGATTGCCACGGCCACCAGCACCTCGGTCAGCGTCAGGCCAGCACGCCGGGCCCTGTGCACTTACTTCTTGATCAGCGGCTGCACGGCCGCCGGCACGGCCACGGCTTCGTTCGTCACCGTGTTGAACTCGGCGCTCTTCACCGTGAGAATCATCTTCTGCGGGCCGGTCGTCATCTCGGTGCGCGTGGCCACCTTGAGCGGGCCGAACTGCTTGTAGTCGGCAATGATCGAGCTCGTGGACATCTTCCCCATCTCCGAGTCGAGCGTGGCTTCGGCGCCGATCTGCAGCCCGCTGGCCAGCGAGAAGTAGTTCCACGACTCGTTCCCGGTGTCCTTGCGCACCAGCTTGATCTTGTAGGCCTTCTCGCCCGCGAAGTCGACCACGCCTTCGTTGGTCATCGCGCTGAACCGGTCAGGCGAATAGAGCATGCTGGCCACGAAGTCGGCCTGCTCCTTGGCCTGCGCGAGCTCCTTGCCTTCCAGCAGGCGCGCGCCCTGCATGGGGTTCACCGACCACGCCACGGTGCCGTCGGTCCCCGAGAGAATCTCGCCCAGGCCGGCAAGGCTCATCTTCATGGACTGCTTGTTGGGCGCCATCACGTACATCTCGAGATCGGCCGTCATGCCCGCCGCCGTGATCTCCATGGCCCCCACCTGCTTCATGGACGTGATCTTCATGATGGCATCGCGGCCACCGATCGCGGCCACGTGCTTGGCCAGCACGTCGGCGGCCGGTGGGAGCGGCTGGGCCTGAACGGCGGGCGCCGCGAAGAGCAGCGCGGCGGTGGTGATGGTGCGAACCGCTGACTGAAGGAACATTCGGGAATTCTCCGAGGTGAGCGCCTGTCGGCGACAAGAGGGATGGCGGTGGGTGGGGTGATCATGCGTGCGTTGAACGCATGAACTATATCAAGGCACCGGCCGCCGCGGTGCCTGACGGGTAACCCACGTGATGGCGGCATCGAGCGCCGGGTCTCGGCCGTCGAGCAGGGCCCGCCGATCGGGGGAAACGAGCTGGTTTGGTGTCACCCCGTCTCCCTCCACCGGTTTCCCGTTGGCGCCAATGAAGTTGGCGATGGCGTGATACAGGATGTCCCCGTTGGGTAGCCGTTCCGGAACGGAGGGGAGTGCCTGTCCGGCCGACTGCGTGCCGAAGACGCTGGCCCGCCCGAGCCCCTGCAGCCCGCCGGCGAAGATCTCCGTGGTGCTGGCCGACAGGGGGTCCACGACGAGCGCGAGCGGACCGCGAAACGGCGTCACGGCACGAAGCCGCGTGTCCACACGGCGGGGGTTCGCCATGAAACGCATGGTGCCGCCGCGCTGCACCATCTCCCCGATCGCCACCGCGCTATCGAGGAAGTGCCCGGCGAAGCCCATGGACATGCCGCCCACCCCTCCCGGGTTGCCCCGCACATCCAGCACGATCGCGTCTGCACCGCGCAGCGAGTCCACCGCCGCGTCGAACTGCGCGGCCAGCACGGGCATCCAGATGTTGAAGCGGATCACGCCGATCGTCCGGCCGTCGCGCTGCACCCGATGCCAGTCGAGCGCCGCGGCAAGCGGCGGCAGGTTGCCGAACTTGGTGATCGTGCCGCGCTCCGCCCCGTACGTCAGGGTGAGCGGGCGCGCGGTGGAGCGCGCGTCGCGGAACCCCACCGTGATGGTGTCGCCCGCCTGACCGCCGAGCGCCATGGTGGTGCCCTGCCAGGCAAACAGGGCGCGACGCCGCGGCTCGAGGCTTTCCGGCAACAGCGCCAGCCGAGCCGCTGACGGGCACCCGCGAACCGACTCGACTTCCCACCCGGTGCGGACCCCCGCCTGCCACGCCGGTCCGCCGGTGTCGATCGACGTGACCAGCATGGCCGACCCCACCAGGCGCGTATCGAAGCCCAGCGAGCCGCTGGCCCCCTGCCGCGCGGCGCCGTCACCACGGCCCATGGTCGCGTCCGACACCTCCTGCGGGATGATGGAGAAGTGCGACTGCCGCAGACGCGACACCATGTCGGCCAGCACGAGCCGCAATTCGCCGCGCGTGCGCGCCGCCGCGGCCCGGGGACGCAGCTCGTCGCGAACCGCCTGCCAGTTCACCCCGTTGTAGGTGGTGTCCCAGTGGGTGCGCCGGATGATCGTCCAGGCACTGTCGAAGGTGACCAGCGCGTCCGCCGCCGGCGCGGAGGCCAGCGACGAACCGTCGGTTGCTGCCCCGCCTCCGCACGAGGCGGGCAGGGCGGCCGCGCCGCCGGCCGACCGCCCGGCGCCCACGCAGCCGGTCGCCAGCACGAGCACCAGCGAGCAGAACAAGAAAGTCTTCACGAAAGTGGAAATGGGTGTGGGGTGTAACCGTCTATTTTCAGAAACAACCGGCCGCTGCTCTCGCCGCCGCCATGTGCAGCACATTACCATGCATAGCTGCCCCTCCTCTTCACGCGCCTTCTCCGGTTCCCATGTCCGCTCGCCTGCACGCGCTGCACGCCGCTGGTCAGTCCCTGTGGCTCGACTATATCGACCGCACCATGCTTTCCAACGGGGATCTGGCCCGCCGGATTGCCGAGGATGCCCTCACCGGCATGACCTCGAACCCCACCATCTTCGAGAAGGCGCTGGCCGAGGGTGCCGCGTACGACGCCCAGCTGGCCACCTTGCCCTCCGCGCTGTCCGACCGCGACGCCTTTTTTGAAGTGGCGGCCACGGATGTGCGTCAGGCCTGTGATGCCTTCCGCACGGTCTACGACCGGACGCAGGGACTAGACGGATTCGTCTCGCTGGAGGTTTCACCGGATCTCGCGCGCGACACCGCCGGAACGGTCGCCGAAGCGCGCCGGTTGTGGGCCAGCGTGGACCGCCCCAACCTCATGATCAAGGTGCCGGGCACGCCAGAAGGCGCCGAGGCCATCCGGCAGCTCATTGCCGACGGCATCAACGTGAATGTCACGTTGCTCTTCTCGATCGAGGCGCATGCGCGCGTCATCGAGGCCTACCTGGCCGGCCTGGAAGCCCGCGCCGCCGCCGGCCTGCCCATCGACCGCATCGGTTCCGTGGCCAGCTTCTTCGTGAGCCGCGTCGACTCGGCCATCGACAAGCAGTTGGGCGTCCTGGCCGCCGCCGCCCCCGAGCGCGCCGAGGCGCTGCTGGCCCTGCAGGGCAAGGCCGCCATTGCCAACGCCAAGCTCGCCTATCGTCTGTTTCAGGCGTCGTTCTCTGGCGCGCGGTGGGCCGCGCTCAGCAGCCGCGGTGCGCGCGTGCAGCGTCCGCTGTGGGCCTCCACCAGCACCAAGAACCCGGCGTATCGCGATGTGATCTACGTGGAGGAGCTCATCGGTCCCGACACGGTCAACACGCTCCCGCCCGCCACGCTCGAGGCGTTCCGTGATCACGGCGAAGTGCGGGCATCGGTGACGGAGTCGGTGGCCGAAGCGGAGCGGTCGCTGGCGGCGCTCGAGGCGCACGGGGTGTCGCTCCAGTCGGTGACCGACACGCTGCTCGCCGAGGGGCTCGCCTCCTTCGAGCAGTCGTTCGTGACGTTGCTGGCCGGACTGGCCCGCAAGCGCGCGGCGCTCGCGCCGGCCGCCTCCTGATCTCCCCACTCCCCCGGTTCCCTTGGCCACCACCACGCCCGACATGTCCATCTCCCGCACCGGCCCCGAACGCGCCGCCTCGCCTGCGGATGACCACGAGACGATGACCAGCACCTTTCAGCGTGCGCACGTGCCGCGCACCAAGATCGTCGGCACACTCGGTCCGGCCAGCAACACGGCCGAGGCCATCCGGACGCTGGTCGACGCCGGCCTCGATGTGGCCCGCATCAACTTCTCGCACGGCACGCACGAGCAGCACGCGCGCACGATCGCCATGGTGCGCGCGGTGTCGGACGCCGCCGGACGCCCGGTGGCCATTCTTGGCGATCTGCAGGGGCCGCGCATTCGCATCGGCGCGCTGCCCGCTCCCCGGGAGCTGGAAGTGGGCGGCACCGTCGTGCTCGTGCCCGAGGAGGTGGCCGCGGGAGACGAAATCCCCATCACCTACGCCGATCTGTGCCATGATGTGAACACCGGCAACCGCGTGCTCATCAACGATGGGCTTTTCGAGCTCGTCGTCACGCGCGTCGAGACGCCGCGCGTGTGGTGCACCGTGGTGCACGGGGGAACGCTCACCAGCAACAAGGGCATGAACCTGCCCGGCATTGCCGTGTCGGCTCCGTCGTTGACCGACAAGGATCGCGCCGATCTGGCCTTTGCCGTGGCCAACGACCTTGACATGGTGGCGCTCAGCTTCGTGCGGCGCGCGCAGGACATCGATGAGCTGCGCGCGCTCATTCCCAGGACGATGCTGGTGGTGGCGAAGATCGAGAAGGATGTGGCGCTCGAGAACATCGAGGAGATCATGCGGTCCACCGACGCCGTCATGGTGGCGCGCGGCGACCTGGGGGTGGAACTCCCGTTCGAGGAAGTGCCCATTGCCCAGAAGCACATCATCGCCACGGCCAACCGCATGGGGCGTCCGGTGATCACCGCCACGCAGATGCTCGAGTCGATGATCGAGAATCCGCGTCCCACGCGCGCGGAAGCCAGCGATGTGGCCAATGCCATCCTCGATGGCACGGACGCCGTGATGCTGTCGGCGGAAACGGCGGCGGGGCATTACCCGCGCCTCGCCGTGGAAGCGATGCGCCGCATCATCCGGGAAATCGAGACCAGGCCGCGCCCGGGCGCCAGCGCGCGGCTCGAGCGGCGCGTCGTCAGCGGCGTGAACATCGAGGAAGCGATCGCCGCGGCCACCGTGG
>Ga0315899_10007976_pt1 | contig 11365 bp, 19 predicted proteins | sample LakEriMetagenome_2_FD_203518 | JGI IMG/M metagenome (GOLD analysis project Ga0315899, IMG submission 203518) | Freshwater fungal communities from buoy surface, Lake Erie, Ohio, United States - Buoy 4 MA112 | ecosystem: Environmental > Aquatic > Freshwater > Lake | place: USA: Lake Erie, Ohio... | reverse complement strand
GGATAGATGTGTTAAAAAACTAAAAGAAAAAGGTGGTGTTGACTCACCAGAAGCTATATGCACTAAATCTATTGGTTATGAAGGTTCTGTTAAAAAATCTCACAGAAAAAAAGAAGAAAAAACTGAATTAGAAGAAACCACAACTTTTGGTTCTGTTTGGGTTTCTAATGGACCACCTGTTGGTCCTGCTTTTGCAGCAAAACAAGGACAGTGGAGAAGTGGTAAAAAACCTATATGGAAAGGTGGTAAAATTGTACAAAAAATTGAAAATTCTGGTGTGTTAAATCCAGTTAATGAAGCTAACGTAGTCAAATATAATCCTGGTGGTAAATTTGTTAAAATAAAAAAGAAATGTACAAAGTTCCCTTATTGTAGTCAAGGTGCTATAGATAAACCTTTAAATATTTCTGATAAAATGACTGAACCTGGTACCTATGTTGAGGGAGAATTAATGAAGAAAATTCATGAGGTTGCTAAGATTACAGGTAAATCTTTTCAAGAAGTTTATAATATTGTTAAAAAACAAAATATTTATTAAAAAAAATAAACATGTCAAAATTGAATAACATAATTAAAAAAGGTGTAGATAAACTTTTAGAAACTAAAGGTTTTGAAGATATGGAAGTCGCTTTCGGTGTTAAACATAAAAGTGATAATCTTTCTGACGCTGAAAAAACACAATTTGGTCCAATGGGTCAAATTCAAAAATCTGAAGGTGGTAGTTTTGTAAACCCAAAAGTACCAGGTACCAAAGAAGTTGAAAAAGCTAATACACAAGGTGGTAAAGACGCTCAAGCTTATTATAAAGAAGTGGCGAAAAAAGTTAAAGATTTTCAAACACCTGATAGTGGTGAGAAAATCGAAGGACCTAGGGTACCAACAAACACAGATGATGAAGAGGGTAGAATTAAAACTACTGGTTATGATGTAGGTATTAGTGGTATGGAGGTTGTTTCTGATATGGCAGAGAAAGAAGGTGGTTCGGAAGAAACTAAGAAAAAATATAAAGAAAGATTAGAAAAACTTAATAGTAATGATGGTACTTATCAAAAAATGAAAAAAAATGCTGATAAGACAAATACTTTGAAGTATGATAAAGATGCTCGTAATGGTAGACCAAATAAAGTTCAAACTTCTAAACAACCAGAACAACCTGAAAAGAAAAACGAAAATGTATTTAAAGTTAAAGGTAAAATTGTTTCTGAAAACCAAGTTTTAAAATTAGTTGAAAAATTACCTAATAGTGTTAAAATCGATGAAACTGTTTTTTCTATAACAGACGGTGAAAATATCTATAAATTAATTTGGGAAGGTGATTCTAAAAATGGTGAAGCGGTAATTACTAACTATAAAAACAATCAATTAGTTAATGAAGATATCGAAAAAATGAAATACCTATGGGGATTTAAACCAAAAGAAGATAAAAAATTAATAAAAGAAGATGTTGAAGATATTTTCAAAAAAATGTTTAGACAAGTAAAAAATAAATAAATTTAACCCCTCTTTTGAGGGGTTTTTACTTAACATAATATTTATTTAGAGATATTATGTTATATATTATAATAAATGAAAGGGAAACTACATACGATAGATTTCATAGAGTACATTTCAAAACCGATGAAAAAGGATGACATTTTATTAATGTACAGGATTAATAATGTTATTCCTGAACGTAGTGCTTTATATTTAGATTTCTCACATTCTTTGTTTGACACTGTTGTTAGTACCTACATGGGTGATGAATTAATGGATACAAAAAGAATTAAAGAACATTTTGATTGGTGTTGGAAAAAAACAATAGAATCTTTTCAAAAAGAAAAAATATATTTTGAGGGTACTGAACTTTATAATTACTTTTTCACACTATTCTTAGAGTCTTTTTATAGTGAGAATGATAAATCGGATGTCAATATAAATAAGATATTAGAATTTTGGCAAGATATATTTAGGTACTCTACACAAAAAACTTTATCAGAAATTGAAGCTTTCATTGATTTATATAAGATTTTTGAGAAATCTATTTATATTTAATATTTAGTTTTTAAAATAGAACCGTAATTTTTAATAAAAAAAGTTTTTATGGATAAAAGAGTTTTAGATGTTGTTAGCACAAAGTTTTTAACTAAAAAAATAACAGTTGAAATTGAGTTAGAAAAATTACTCAATTCTAATCAAGAATCGGTAGAAGATTTAAGTAATAAGATTATTTCTAAAGTTGAAGAACTTAGAGGAGTGGCATCTGACATGCAGACTTGGGAAAGTATTCTATCCCAAATACAACAAGCCGAAGAAGGCGATAATAAAAAATAAAATAAACAAAAATGAAAGAAACAAGTTTAGACAAAATGAAAACATTGGTTTCAGAATTTGAAGCTGATTTCACAAAATTTTCCGAAAAAGGTAATAAAGCTGCTGGTACTCGTGCAAGAAAAGCTTTACAAGAAATTAGAAATTTAGCTAAAGATATTAGAACTGAAATTAGTGAATCTAAAAAACAAAAAGCTGCCTAATGGTTGAATCTCTTATAAATAAAGTTTTATTCCTATTGTTTTTTATGTCAATTTTTAACATATTTAAACACGGTTGGAAAATACTTTCGATTTTGAGAAATAGTGAAGTTCCTAACAAGTATGAGCTCTCAAAACAAGAGCTCATATTTTTAGGTTTATCAATCGGATATTTGTTTACAACAATTTTTACAAAAATTACATTATGATACAAAAACGTTTTAACGAATTACAACCTTATTTAAGGGGTGTAAAATTAGCTAGTCAATATTCTGTTGTTGAGTGTATTCTAAAAAATACATGGAAGATTGATACTTTAACTGCTGAAGGTGTACAATATAAATCTTCAGGAAAAGAATCTGAAGAACATAAAGGATATGTTGGTTACATGTTTTGGGCTGAAATGCCAATCGATGATTTGATTGATAATATGGAACTTATTGTTAACGCAAATATAGAAATGGAACAAAAACAAACACTTCTTAGATCTAAGGTTGAAGAACTTAAAAAGATGTTTGAAGATAAACCATTAGAGGAACTTAAAAGTTTAAAATTTAGTTCTGAAATGGATGTTACACTTAAAGTTAATAAACCTGAACCAACATCAACTAAAGTGGTTAAGGAAGGAGAGACATATAAAAGTAATGGCGTTACCGAAAAAGTTTAATGAAACTATAAATTTTAAAAATAGAGTGGAATCATTAAATGATTTAATATTCTATAGTGTGGAGTACGATTATATCTTAACTGGTAAGAAGATTGATGATTTCGATACTGATACCGAAATCACAGGGATTAAAGAAATTAATGCTTTAGATGAAGAACAAGCTAAGGCTAAAATTGAAAATTGGTTTAACGTTTTAATTAAAAATGAGATATTAGAATCTTATACCATAAAATCAACTGAATTTAAAAATCTACATCAGACTTTAAAAGATAAGAAAATATTGGATATATTAGAATTTAAAAACCCTCAGTAGAGGGTTTTTTATTTTAAAAGAATATTTATTAATAAAATATTATCATGAATATAAAAGAAATTAAATTTTTAATGGAACGTATTGAATCAAATAAAAGATTAACAGATACAGAATATCGTCAAAAACACCAAGATTTGTTGAAAGAGAATTGGTTCAGAGCCATTCACAAGGATGATGGGATAGATATTGAAGAATTTTATAATTATAGTCAAAAACCAGACCCAAAAATGGCAGAAAAATTTAAGGGTAAATTTTTACATTTAGATGATTTAATAAGAAGTAGAGAAGGTCAAGAACTGATGGAAAACCCTAAATTAAGTGATGCTATCAAAAAATTGGGTATTAAACTTGAGATGAGAAAAACAGAAATAGACCATCCACAAATTTTAGCTAAAATTATTAAGACTTTAGTGAAGCCTGGCGTTCTTAATTTTGACGAACTTGTAAAAACACCTGATATTAATAAAGGTTTAAAAGATAATTCTAATTGGACACAAGAGGTATTAAACAAAGTTGCTCCAAGAGAAGGGATGGAAGTTGGGGACTTAGGTTCTTACGCACAAAGACTTGTAGCTGGAAAATAAATGTAAAACAAAAAGGTCTCTTTTGAGACCTTTTTTTTATTCCACAAAATCATCCCATTGGTCAGACTTAATCTTATTTAGATAAAAAGAGTCAATACGACCAATATCGATTAATCTTTGACCCCATTCTTCAAATGTTTCAAAATGTGGTGTACGATCATCCCAAAGTTCAACCTCACGAATGTCAGGATATTTGTTTAATAAATTATTTAAATGATTTATTTTATTATTTAAAGTTCTACCACCCGTATTGAATAAGTAATAATCAAATTGATAACCACGTTCATTCACAATATTTCTAACAATATTTTCCTGTTTCTTTAAACGACCTGTCAATAAAACCATTAAGGTTTCAGGATTCTTAACTTCTTTTTGATAATCATTAAAAACCTCTTGAACAACCGGCATTTCCCACACATCAGAATCCATTGATTCGTCCCTTCCCCACCAGCCTAGGTAGGGCCATGGTTTACCGTGATAATCAGCCCATTTTTGTTTATTTTCAGGTGATGCGATAGGTGTATCTACTAGAGTGCCGTCAAAGTCGAAGACACAGAGCTTTCTTTTTTCCATTAAAATCGTATTTTTACTGTACAAATATAAATATTTTAAAAACAAAAACTATGAAATTATTAATTTTTATTTTAATCACTTACGGAATGTCAAACATTATAATTTTTGGTTCCATATTTAAAGGTTGGCGTGATTTTTGGACAAAAGTTAGTCCTAAATTTTGGGGTTCATTATTCACATGTTTTATTTGCCTACCAACATGGATAGGGTTTTTAGGATCGTGGTTAATATGGTCACCAACAGAACACTATCAAATTGTGACTGAAAGTTTAAATGGTTATTTTTTTACAATCCCTAAAGGGTTAATTTCTGTTTTTTTAGACGGTATGTTAACATCTGGTACAGTATGGTTATTACATACAATTCAGGAATCATTAGAAAGACACTATAATAATGACAATGTTGACATTTAAAACTAATATACTATAATTAAAATTATGAAAAAATATCTAACACTTAAAAATCTAGGTAGGTTTTTTATCCTACTATCATCTTTAATGATGATTATCAGTGGAACTCAAAAAGTTCTTGGAACCGAAGAAATGGTTAATAACTTTAAATTTATTAATTTAACATCTTATTTAACTATTGTGGGTTTTATGGAAATTGTTGCTGGTATTCTTTTATTTTATCCAAAAACAACTGTTTATGGAGCTGTTTTAGTAACTACTATAATGTCAGCAGCTGCAGTTATACACTTATCTTATATGGGTGGTTTGGGGGTTTTAACACCTGTTTTAATTGGGATTGTATCTTGGATTGGTTATTATTTAACCGAAAATTATCAAGAACCTAAAAAAGAGGATGTGGTAGAAGAAAAACTAGAGTATACAGTTTAAAAAAATAAACCCCACTGTAGTGGGGTTTTTTATTTGATATTTATAATAAAAAAAGATTATGCGAAAAAAAGATTACAAATCAGCTGGTATCATAATTGTAGCAAAAAATACTAATAATTTTTTCATGTTACACCGAGTAAATCACCCAATTGCTTGGTCTGGTTTAGCTGGTGGTATAGAAAACGGGGAAGACCCGATAGAAACAATTAAAAGAGAGATAATGGAAGAGATTGGTTTGAATCCTGAAGAAGTTAAAGATATTACTGTGGTCGGAACATCAAATACTATGGGTCATACACATTATGTTATGGTCGGTTTTGTTGAAGATGAATTTAGAGTACCTAAGTTAAAAAAAGATGAAAATGATAGTTATGGTTGGTTCAATGAAAATAATTTACCATCACCATTACATCCTGGTTTTATCAAGTCTTTAAATATGGTTAAACCTTTCTTAAATTTAAGAGAAAGTATAAAAACAAAACTTAAAAATTTTTTAAATGGATAGGAATCTAATTAAAGACGAAGAACGTAAAATGAAACAAGATATTTTTGCGACTGAAATTAAAAAAGAAAATTTCATAAGAGAGATAACCAATGGGTTGGGTGAAGAAATAAAAAAAGAACCTAACAAAGCGGTGAAAAAATTAAGTTTTTTTGATAAAATTAAATTAATGTTTTTAAAATGAGTACTATTACAACTTTAAAAGAATTTGTTGATTTCGCCTTTTCATTAAAAGAAATGGATGAAGTTAAGAAAGGGTTCCCCATACCAGCATCATTGACTTTTACAATAGAAAAGAAAAATCACGAATCATTACAGAAAGAAATTTTACGTGAAAAAAACATGCCACTAAACGATTTTGTGGATGAGTTTGAATTGGAGTTGTACGGTATATTATTTAAATTTTTATCAAAATGAGTTTATCACCTTTTTTAAACCCTTCTAATATAGAAATCGGTATAGATGAAGCCGGCCGTGGTTGTCTTGCTGGTCCTGTTGTTGCTGCAGCAGTAATTTTACCTAAAGATTTTAATAACACTTTAATTAAAGATTCTAAAAAATTAAGTGAGAAAAAAAGATTAGAGGCCTTTAAAATAATTAAAGAAACCGCGATAGATTATAGTATTTCTTTTGTAACACCACAAGAAATAGATAAATTTAATATTTTACAAGCTACAATGTTAGCTATGCATAATTGTTTAGAAAATACGAAGGGATTTAACCACATATTAGTTGATGGTAACTACTTCAATCAATATAAAGACATACCACACACCTGTGTTATTAAAGGGGATGATACTTACTATTCTATCGCTGCAGCATCTATTCTAGCTAAAGTTTCTAGAGATGAGTACATGAAAGAACTCCATAACAAATTCCCTAAATATAAATGGGGTGGTAATAAAGGTTATGGTTCTGCCGAACATATTCAAATGATTAAAGAAATAGGTTATACCGAACACCATAGATTATCTTTTTTAAAGAATATCCTTCAATCATAAATTTATTTTGTATAATATTATTTATGGGATTACCAAAACATATTTTAGAACAATTTATAGAAAAAGTTGAATCAGACTTTACAGGTTATAATAGAAAATCTTGGTTAGATGAAGAAACTTTACTAGGTGAGGCTTCTGATTTATATAAAGATAAAAAAATTATTATATTAGACTCTAAATCTAATATAAACAATATCATCAGTAACTCTAGTAAACCTTGGGTATATCACTATACATTAAATCTTAATTGGATTTTATTTTTTAAATCCTTGTATGAATCAATGTGGACTCTTGATTTAATTGATGATCCTGATTTACAAGATGTTTATATAAAAGTTTATAGATTAGAAGTTATTTTTAACCACTTTGATGGTATTGTGGAAGATGGTGATAAGGTTTATTTGATTAAAGACGATATAAATTTAATACAAAAAGATATTAGAAAACTTACCTTGAACTAGAACGATACAATCGGTTATATCCAATACCAGTTCTTTCATGTATTTTTTTGTACCAAGTTTTACGGTTATCTTTTGGTATAGAACCAAAAAATATAATATCCACAATTTTATTATCAAAACAATAAGTTCTTATTTTATTATAAAGTCTAATAGCTTCATCAACATCTTTACATGTAATAATAAATAACTCTAAACCTTCAACCACAACTTTGTTATTTAACATTAAAACTTGTTTTGGGGCTTTTTTTTGTTTATTAGTTATAACAACATTATCTATAATTTCTTTAGCTGTTAATTTACGATTAGCACCTGAAACGTTAAAAGTTTCTTCGACAGGATAATATGAGGTTTGAACTATAACCCATTCATCGTCATCAACAACCTCTTCCACAAACTTACCTAATTCATTTTTAATGATCCTATTATTGTCAACTTCACTTCTTTTTTTAAGCAATAAAATTTCGTAATTAACATCTACCAACTTCTTATCCCTATATATTTTAGTCTTAGGTAAAAAAGTATCTTGAGATTTTAATTTTTCAAACCTATAATTAACATCGGATTCTCTGGTGTAATTATAGAGTATTTTAATTTTTTTACGATTTTCTGTTAAAACAATTTGATACATATATTATAAATATATTCCACACAAATTAATTTTAACAAATAACAATAAATTAATATGAGTACATATCACGATATTTTAGGTATTAAACCAAACGCTACTGAAGAAGAGATTAAAAAAGCGTACCGTAAGAAAGCGATTGAAACTCACCCCGATAAAGGTGGTAATGAAGAAGAGTTTAAAAAAGTTACAGAAGCATATGAGATTTTAACTGGTAAGAAAGAAGAACCTAAAAAACCTGGTGGTGGTAACCCTTTTGGTGGTTTTAATCCATTTGGTGGTTTTAATCCATTTGGTAACCCATTTAGTCAAAGAAAAATGAAAGCCAGACCCATTAACGTTGATATTTCTTTAACAATTGAAGAGGTTTTTAATGGTTGTGTGAAAAAAATTAGTTATTATGTTGATAGAACCTGTCAAACTTGTGATGGGAAAGGTGGTACTAAGTTCGATACTTGTAATCAATGTCAAGGTAAAGGTGTTCATATAACACAAACACATAATATGCAAACAATTAATATGTGTAATAATTGTGGTGGTACTGGTACAATGCGTTTAGATAACTGTAACAGTTGTGGTGGAGTTGGTGTTAAGAAATTTTTAGAATCTGTTGATGTTGGGATACCTAAAGGTGTTACTGACGGTGTTAAAATGGTTATTACAAACGCCGGAAATGATGTTGTTAATGCAGAAAGAGGAGACGTGTATCTATCAATACGTGTAAAAGAACATCCAAAATATACTTTAGAGGGTTTAAATATTAGACAGATAGAAGAAGTTTCTTTTGTTGATATGGTATTAGGTAAAGACTTTGAAGTAACTAGTTTGGCCGGTGTTTTTAAGATAAACATACCACAACATTGTGAAAATAATAAAGTATTCAGAATTAAAGGTAAGGGGATAGAAGACGAAGAACACAATATCCAAGGGGATTTATACATTAAGATTGTCACTAAAATACCTAAACATGTAACTGAAGAGGAAAAAGAATTATTACTAAGACTAAAAGAAACAACTAACTTTTCATGATATTTATAATTGATGAAAAAACAACAATTATTAAATGAGATTATGGGAGTTCCAAAAGCTATAGACTTTTGGGTTGACTTATTTTCGATAATTGTCACAGGTATGGTTAAAGGTATCGTAGACAATGAAGAAATAGAATTTTCCGATATTAAATATGAAAATGAGGATGGTGAAGAGGTTGAAGACACTGCTTATAGGGGTAGGACAATGCTTAATGGTAAAGAAGTTATGAAATGGGTTCTTAAAATAGCCGGTCATAATGAATTAACCGATTTTTTAAAAGATCCTAGATTTAAAAGTTTTCCTTTATTCAACCCATCAATACAATTAACTGTTTATTTTTTACCTAGAAAAATTTTTGATTTACAATTTGCTCAAGGTAGTACTGATGTTGTTTCAGCTTTCCATTCTTTTGATAGTAGTAAAAAATCTTTATCCAAGATAGGTAGTAGTACCATATTGGTTAATCAAGGATTTGGTTTTGAAATTTATCTTAAAAATGATGACATGGAAAAACTAGATGTTGAAAAAGTTAGGAAATTATTAAAACCAACAATAGGTCACGAGTTAACACATTGTTATGAAACTTATAATCGTGTTAAAACTTCTGGTGATCCATTTCAAGGTCGTGAATCTATTTTAAACTCAGCAATCAAAATGATGGATGATTTTAAATACCCATCTTGGAGTAATTTTTTACATTTGGTTTATTTACATTTAAGTTTTGAAGTTAATGCAAGGGTAACACAAATTTATTATGAGTTGGAAGATAGTGATATAAAGACAACTGAAGAGTTTATGGATTACCTCAAAAAAACTTCAGCATATAAAGAAGCTGAAATTTTAGAAAATTTTGATGCTAAAGAATTTATTGATAATTTTGAAATTAGAGGGTTAGATTTCTTTCAAAATCTAGAAGATATAGGTAGACAACGAGAAAGGTTGGAGGCGGATTTACCACCAATATACTCTAAAAAAACAAGTGAAGAGGGTATGAGACATTTGATTGAGGGCTGGGATGTTTTCTTACAATATATGAGTTCTTATTTAAACAAACAAGGTGTTTATAAAGGTAAACTAATGGATTTGGTACCACAAAAAGCTATAGAAGATCCTTATTTATTTTTTAAATTTTTTGAAAATAGATTTCATAAAAAAGCTGAAAGATTTAAAAAGAAGTTAATGAGGGTAAGTTCTTTGATAATAAATAAAGAATTGTTTAGAGGTGAAGAACTTAATGAGGTTAGAGTACCTAGAAGTGAAAGAGTGAAATTTGTATAATGAACCTACAAGAAACTATAAGAAGAATATTACAAGAAGAATCACGTAAAAAACAAAAAGTTTATTATGGATTTAGTAAAATTAAAAATACATGGGTGGACGATGATGACAAAACCTTTGGTGAAAATTATTTTGAGGGAAAACATTATAAAGATTACACCTTCGACAATTTCAATGAAATGGATAAGAAGTTTGGACACAAAAACTCTTTATTTGGGACAAGAGGATTAGAACCTGGTGACCCAAAAAGAAGTTCAAGGTCATTTGATATGTATAATAAACAATACGGACCTTTAATAGTTAGAGTTGTTACGGGAAAAAAAGACCACTTAAACGAAGTTAGAGTTCCAAGAAGTGAAAGAGTGGAATTGTATAAGGATGATAATATAATTGTTGTCGTTCCATTAACTCATAGAGCGTTACAAAAATACGCAACAAATTGTCAATGGTGTATTAATGATGACTCAGAGGAATGGAAACATTATCATCAAGGAAAACACGCAGTCATTATACAAAGAAAACCTAAGAAAGAAAAGATAGGAATAACAGGACAACCAATAGCATCAGAAATTTTAATGATGAGTAGATGGGATGAAGGTGGATATAGATTTCAAGATGTCTGTGAAATATTAGGCTATCAATTTAAAGATGAACAAGAAATGGGTGATTATTATGTCACAGTATCAAATGATATAGATAACTTCGCAACCAATATTGTATATTACTCACCCGAAAACGGTATATACGATATGGAAGACAATCCATTATGGGGATTTAACATCGAAATAAACGATATACCAAACGTAACACCTGAAGTTATAAAGATAATGGATGACTATCTTCAAAAAGAAGAAACAAACAATATACAAGAATCCATACAAAGAATATTAAGGGAAGAGGATAGATACGATGATAAAGTCGGAAAAACTTTTTGGTTTGAATATCATTGTTACGAATCTCCTGAATCTTGTGATGCCGAAATA
>Ga0315899_10007974_pt1 | contig 11368 bp, 10 predicted proteins | sample LakEriMetagenome_2_FD_203518 | JGI IMG/M metagenome (GOLD analysis project Ga0315899, IMG submission 203518) | Freshwater fungal communities from buoy surface, Lake Erie, Ohio, United States - Buoy 4 MA112 | ecosystem: Environmental > Aquatic > Freshwater > Lake | place: USA: Lake Erie, Ohio... | reverse complement strand
CCCCCCCCCAACACACACACACACACACACAGTTGGGGCAAAGGTGGCTGCTGTGACAAGCTGAAGAAGATGGGCGCCAAAATTGATTTTAAGACCTACAAGGTGAGAGCAAGAGAGAGAAATAGAGAGTTTATGTGTTTATTGTATTGTGTTGTGTATCCACTGATGTGTAGGCGAGCTCACGCTGGCACGCGCGTGCGGGCGCGCACCCATACGTCTGAACATGTTCGAGCGCACGCGCGCACACACATACACACATACACGCACACACACATACACACATACAAGGGATACTGCAGAACATAGCCACATACAAGGGATACAATAGAACTGCTTAACTGCATACGCGAGTGCGCTCTTTCTGACACAGGCGCGCGTGCACACACAAACAACCGTGGTCTGTGTGCATACGTGTGCATGCATGTCTGGAGGGAATGAATCACAACTTTTTTCCCGAAGGAGGCCAAGGACGTGGCAAGCTTCCTTTTGGATGTTATTCATTTTAAATATTATTTTATTGAAATAATAAATCTAATAAATTCGAATAAACAGAATTGAAACAATAAAAAATTTAGAGTCAGGTGAACGACTGGAAGACAGGAACATCTCGGACGCGCATCTTGCGAACCTTGCCGATGCACGTTGTCCTAAAATTCAGTAACGTCCACTGGGACCACGCGAAAAAATTCTGACTCGAAGGACTCCTTGCGAATTTCATAATCGTCCCCTACATTTTCCAGCGCAGTATTCTCTTGCCACGCTCTCTCTCTTCCTCCCGATCTCTGCCCCCTTTTTCGACCTCCGGTAAACGTGGCCGTTGTGGGACGAACGAGGCCACCACCTGTAGCTAAGGGTTTTCGATAGGTAGGTACGTGGCGTATATGCTGTGAATCTGTCTCATAGGGATCACTGTCAGGTGCAAGGGGCCTGCTCGCGATCACTGTGCTGCGCAGTTTGCGAGGTACCGATGCTCTCGAGTCTCCTTGACCCCACCCACCATCTCCTACTTGACCAGCAGGTGAACCGACTTTCTTCCTGTCAGAGAAGAGCACAGGTCCGCTTGGTGAAGTATGGAGCCTGCTCTTGACGGATGAGATGCTCTCAGTGCTCCTGCTCGTCAAAATCCCTTTGGTCCCACGCTCACCTGCTTGCATCTTGTCATATGCTGAAACTCCCTCCCGCACTCTCTCATGCATGAACGCTTTTCCCCCATCCATCTCCGGTCTCTTGATGCCAGCCTCCTCTACTCCATCCAAATGTGATACCTGCAGCGAATCACATGATGGCTCTGTGCCAATTGTACTGCTTGCGTCTCCCTCTCTCTCCGCTTGTTTCCTTGCCACTGGGATACTTGCTGTCGTCCCGTGAACCTCTTCCTGTGCGGAAATTTCTTCCACCATTGCTTTCATCTCCATCTGCTCAGTCCTCAAGCACCCCTCCTTGACGCTCATCTCGCTCTCAACTGCCCTTCGCTCCTGCGCATTATCTGGGTGCTCATCCCCATCCCGCCTTTTGGCAAAATATGCTCTTTCATCCTTCGATGCACGCATCTCAGGCGTGCCATAAGACCTGACCCACGGAAACCGTATCTCAGGAGGCTGCAAGCTGGGCATTTGTGTAGGTGGACGGTTGGGCGGCAGGGCGGCAGGGCGGCAGGGAGCAAGGTGGGCATTTGTGCATTCATGCACGCGCGAGAACCAAAACAACAAACACAACAAACACAACAAACGCGCCTGCAGACAAGATCATCTATGAATCCATGAAGGCAGATATACAAATGTACACTTCGTCTTTTTAGGACCTGATACCCCGAGGCGAATCAACCAAGTACTTGCTTACAGTCATATTCTCAGATTCTAAGTCTTTTGTGTGTGCTCCACTTTTGTTCTCCCACTTGTCGTGTCCCGCACTCAAATCTGCCGCAGACTGCGCAAGCGAGCGTAAACGCCGCGACAGCGATACGGTACCCCTGTCCGCTGCTCCATCCAGAAAGTGCTGATGGTATACTCTTTGAGGCGGGGTGGACAGCGGATTCATGCCGGCACGATCTAACTCGGAAATATTTGAGTGCAAAGAATGCTGCAACAAAGGATCCCTCCTCGTATTCCGCTGAGTTTGCCAATCCCTTCCTTCGTCGCCTGACCATGTGCTTGCGTACAGCTCGCGGGACTCGAGACGGTGGTGCAAGCCGAACCAAGACCTTTCCTCAAAATCCTTGTCTTCAAAGGTCTTTGCTTCTTGCCCCCTCCCTTCGCCTTCGTTTTTCATTGGAATCTGCTCCTGCCCGAAATTCACAGATATTTGACTGGTAGTAGGTGTTGTCGCCCTTCTACGCTCTACGTCATGGCCCGTTTGATGGGAATGGACGTCCTCCTCAATGCCTGCAGATTTGCCGTCGAAAACAGCAGATGAAAACATGGAAGGGAGAGCCAGTGCGCCACGGGAAGCATTTAGATGTTTGGAGGGCCATCCCGCAAGTTCGCGCTGTAGTTGAGCGACGACTGCGTCCTTTTCGTGCAGAGCTGTCTTCATTTCTGATTTCACTGTTTCATGGTTTACCCCCGCTGACGTTAGTCCAGCCTGCAGGACTACTGTATGACTATACGCGGGTTGCTAGCAGCGACGGTGCTGCTGACAGAAGGGAGGCAGTCAAGCATGTACAGACACAGCAGGTGAGAAAAAGAGGGAGACAATCAGGGTCTTGATACCTGACAGCACCTGGCCCTTTAATGCCTCGATTGCGGTCTCGAGAGCAGAGACAGTGGTTCCTTGGGACAGCAATAGATGATCTTTTTGCTCAAGCACCAGTCTCAACTGCTGCAACTCATGCTGGCTTTGGCCTGTTGGGTTCGTATTGGTGCGCGCTTGCTCAGCGTTGGTTCTCCGCCCGCTGTCCTCGCTTAAGAATGCGTCTTGATGCCCCACGTCCTGCTTCCGCACCGACGCCATGTTCGTCTCTCGTGTATCTTCCCTCTCTTTTTCTTGCTGTCGCTCCCGCGCTCTCTCTGCTTCCCTCTCCTCCTCTCTTTTCCTCTCTCGCTCCATCTCCTGTTCTCTTTGCATCTGAATTTGGCACATTCTCTCATTTACATATTGTAATGCTTTGAAGCGCTGATCTAGAGCTGCGAGCTCGTGCACAATCCTCGTTACTGCCATATCTAGCCCCGAACCACACTGACAGAGCTCATCAATGAACGCACAAAATTCATCATCTATATTGTGCTCTTGCGCTTCCCAGAGCAGTCTCGTCTGATCCCTGTCCTTGTTGTTCTGTACATGTGCCCTGACTTCTTTTGTTGTCTCCTTCTCCTCATCTGCAAATGCCCCTGCCTGCTCCCCCTGCTGCTGTTGCATGTGTTCTATTTTCTGCGCCAGCGATGCATTGTGCACGCTCACGAGCTCATACCGCGCAGTTTCAATAGCCGCCTTGCTAAGAGTCTCGCTCAGCGACTGCAGCAGGTCCTTTTGCGACGCTTTCAGCGCAATAATCTCACAGAGTTGTTCGCTGTTAATGCTGCGCAGTGCGTCGACTTCGGGCCCTAATTTGTCCTTCTCAAGCGTGAGGGCCCTCAGTGCCTGATGATAGAGATGAAGGTCTGCAGTCAGCATCTCGATCTGCCCCTGCTGTTGTGAATCAATGCGCGAGGTGGCATCTCCAATGTCTTGGAGCTCGTCCTCGATTTTCTTGACGTTCAACATCATGACATCCAACATTGACGAAATCTGTCCCTCTTTTTCTTCTGCTTTCTGTTGCTGAAGTTCGCACACTGCGGCATCTGCCTGATTGAGCGCCTCCTCCAATTTCGTGGTGAGCGTGAATATGGACTGTTGCGCACCCTGCAGCTGCACTTCAAGCTCCTGATGCACCTTGCGTGCCTCAATATCCTGCTGCTTATTATCTTCCAACTCTTGCTCCAGGCAAGTAACTTGCTCCTGCAGCCTTTGCACCTCCTGCTCGCGCTCTTGATTCTTCTTTTCCAGGGCTGCCAAAGAATTTGACGATGCCACTTGCTCTTGCTCAAGCTTCGGTGTAGAGCTCATAACCTCTTGCAGTTGTCTGCACTTGAGCACCTGCGTTCAGATCGTGTGAGTTGGCAGCAGAAGCAGCAGAAACAGCAGTAAAAAGAGCAACAGTAGTGGATTAGCGGTAGCAGTACTAGTGGTCGCCTTCTTGATTTAAGTTTTTCCAGCATCCTCGCCTGTGCGTCATGCACTCCGATGAGGTTCCTGAGAGAATACTTGAGGCTCTTTAGAGTTCGACACTGCAGCAGTTCCGCCTCGTCCAATCCCGTTATGATGTTTGTTGCCTGCGAGTTCGCGGCCATCATCTCCTCGAGCATTGCATCTTTTTCTGCCTGCATGGTATCGATGAGGCCTTTCAGACGCTTAGTTTCCTCGCTATTTTCTGCTGCGGCCATTTCCGCCTCGAGCGCCTTCATTCGCTGATACAGATCTCGATTTTCTGCATCTGCTTTCCCTTTCTCCAGCTGCACACGTTCAAGAGCCTCCTGTAGCTGCTGCGCACCATCAACCGAGCTCGAAACGATGGTAAACTCAGCGCGCAGCTCCTCGCAAGTGCTCTTCTCCTCCGCAAGCGTCACCATCAATTGTGCTGTCTCCTTCTCATGTGCAGCCTTGGCGTCCGCAAGCGCACTTCGCAAAGTGCTAATATTAGCAGTGAGTGTGTCCACCTGCTCCGAAAGAGTGGTAGCGAGGGAAGTGTGTGCGGTTGCAGCCTCAAGTGCTTGCGTCGCTTGCTGCTTTGCACTCGCGAGTTGTGCCTGCTGCTGTTGTTGTTGCTTTTCGAGTGCGGCAAGAGAGGCTGCTGCTGCTGCTGCAGTGTCGAGTGCCTGTGCCAAGCCCTGGGCATGCTCTTTTGCGATCATGTGCTGCGCATTCTCACGTAGCCGCAGCTGAGTTTCAAGTGCGGCGATCCTGACCACATGTGTCTCCATGTAGCGCAGCAACCCCCCAATGAAATCTTCGATGGCATCTTGCCCTTCGCGCTCACACCGCAAAGCATCAAGCTCCTTTTCTTTAGCAGCAAAGGACTCTTGCGCTTTTGAAAATTTCACTTGCAAATGGGTCGACTCTTCTTCGAGTAAAGCCACCCTTTGTCGCTCAGCATCGAGTTGGCCTGTTAGGGTCTTGGTTGCTAAGTCGGCTGCGGCCTTGCCACTTTCCAAAGTCTGCCCCGCCTCCTGCATCTGCTTCATGCGCTCATTTAAGCTCAGCAGCTCGTCATTGCACGCATCTGACCGTGCCCGAAGCTCGTCGGCGCACTTTTGTGTGGCTAGCAGATTGTGCTGCGATTCATTCAACTCCTCCTGCAGTCTGTCCACTTCGTGACAGCGTGCAGTGAGCTCCCCATTAGTGTCATGCAGTTGTTCGACGAGGGCATCCTTGCCTGCTTTGAGACTCGCCAAGGTGGCTGTCAATTCCTGCACCTCAGCTTCTGATGCAGCCAGCTTGTCTTCCTGGTCCTTGCCTAGCCCTGCTGCTTTAGTGCGCAGATGCTGATTCTCGTACATCAAAGTGTCGTTCATTTCTTGCAGAGAATTGGCAAGGGCATGTAGATTCCCAACTTCCATGTGGGTTTGATGACGTGAATTCAACGCTGCTGACACAGCGCCAATTAAGGTTCCCAGAGTTTCCTCAAGCCCTTCGCACGTTTCCTGTGCCGCGCCAAGTGGAGCGTTCAGCCCCTGTCCAAATTCCTCTGCCTGTGTCCGGCTCGACTGGAAGCGCTGCAATTCTTCCTTGACTCTGGCGAGCTCCTCAAGCTTATCCTTCAGCTCCTCTTGCATTTCTTCGATCTCCTCGTCCTTCATCTCAAGCTGAATCTTGAGCGTCTTGGTCTCCAGCGGCGACATGCTGGACATGCTCTTCAGAAAGTCATTGGCCTCCGCCAGCTTGGCATGCAGCTGAGAGTTTTCCTCGAGCAGCACCTCAAGCCTGCGGTCGTCACCCGCCCCCCCTGTAGCCCTCCCGTCAGCCTTGGCCTTGCCCGTTGCCTCGCGAAGGGCCTGCTCCACGCAAAAGACGTTGCCTTCCATCACGCGGAGGTACTTTTCGAAGATGGCGTCGGGCACCACCGAACTCTCGTATGACGGAGCACGAGTGCAGCCGTCGCCCGTGCCCAGGAGATCGTAGTATTGATTGCGAGCCTGGAAGCAGCGGAAGGCGCATTGAATCACCAGGGCAGCGGAGGCGTTGTCGTGTCGCTGGGCCTCGCTCGCAAAGACCTCGTTGCCCAGCAAGAAAAAATACATGTTGCGCCCCTGATGGCCGCGATACACGCTCTGGATGCGGGTGGCAGCTCCATCGCCGTCCGTGTTTGGACACAGGAGCATGTCCTGATTCCCAGGCGAGGCTCCCTTGTCTGCGTGCCCGCCGCCCGCCGCCCGCCGCATGCCGAGCTGGTGCTTGCGCTTGCTCTTTGGTCCCGTGCGCTTGTTCGACTCGTCATCGGCCAGCTCGCCTGCAATCACCTGGTCTGGATCCGACACCACCTCAGACGAATGCTGATGCTTCCTGGGCGCCGTGCCCTCCGCGTACGCCTCCGCGTCCTCAGCTGCATTCGCGTCCATGTCGTGCGTACCGGCTCACCCGCCTGCCCGCGGTGCTGCACCCGCACACAGCGCGGTGCCACGTGCGCGGTCGCAATGCATTGCCCCCGGGCCTGGACTGGACCTTTAACCGTCGGCCGGCTCAATAAGTTCGTGCATTACCCTCGGTCCATGACAACTTCACTGAACGTGCAGATTCGATATAGTAAGCTTCTACGGTGCCGATGGCCACGAACGACCGTGGGCTCCTGCTCACGTTTGATGAGCGTGTTGCTTCCAGGTGCCGTCCCCCCGCCCCCTGCTCCCAGCGTTCGCGGCTCGCACCTTCTGCCGGCGACTGGGACGACCCTTCCCTCCGGAGCCCTCATTTCATGCCGTGCCGGAATGATTCCATCACAGACAACATGCAGCCATCATGTATCTCTACCTCCCGCGCGTGCTCTCTCTCTTTCACATCCTTACCTTTTCTGTCACAATAACTTCTGGGGAACATTTCATGTCAAATGACATTTGAATGTTCCTTCCATACTGATTGACGTACCTGATGTGGGTTGTACACGCATGTACGTGTATGTGCGTGCGTGCATGTGTGTGGGTGCATGTGCGTGCGTGCATGTCGCGCGTGCATATTGTGTGCGCGTCTGCATGCATGCATGCTTGCGTGTGGTGTCTGCGCCCGTGAGTGTGCAGGCCGCAGCGCTACTGCGCGGAGCTCGCGCACGCACGCCAGCGCCGGGACGAGTTCCACAGCGATGATGACGGCGGTCCCGATACGCCGCCCGCCGGCCGCTCGCTCGACGGGCCGCCGAGCGCGCCTGCTTCGCCCGCTTCGAAGCAGCGCGTGTTCCGTGTCACGACGCTGCAGGACGGCGATTACGACAGCATCCCCCTACAGCGCCTGAAAAATGTGGTGGGGACTGATGGCTGGGCCGGCCGGCTTGGCGTGTGGCTGCTTGTGGCCATGGTGGTCTGCAGCGTCCTGCTGACCACGTTCTACATGCACGCCAAGTCGCACTTCCTGCACGCAACCAAGGTCTCGGCTGACATCCATGCGCTCGACACCTCGAGCAACGACGTTGTGCACTGGCTGAAAATGGAGCGCAGCGCCCCGCAGGTGCGCGCCAAGCACTCGACCATGTCGAACCCTTCGACGCGCCTCCACACAACCGTGACTGGCAACCCGCGGCATCCGCTCACGCTCTCGCGCGGCGCCGCCTCGAGCCCCCGCGTTGACGGGTTCGACGCGCTCAATGAGCCCGGCCTGCTGCGCCTGCCTGTTGGGCTGGCAACAACGCTCGACATCCAGCAGTTGATGCAGAGCAAGCAGTTCGACGACGACATAACCCCAGGGCACGACTCCATCTTCCACCGCCTGAAAACGCTGCGTGAGGCGCTGCCCATTGACGTGTACCAGAGCTCGGCAAACAAGCGTGTCCACCTTGACCTCATGCGCCTGCTGCGCGTCGCGCGGAGAGCCAAGGTGGTGACTGAGGTGCCTCTGGCAATAGGCAGCGGCAAGCTGGCAGCTTGGGACGCAGGCCGCGGATTTTCGGAACTGCACACCAACCGGGTGCGTACGCGTCTGGTGCAGCAGCTCCATCGCTTCGTCGAATGCACGCGCAAGGGCGCCGAGGTGCCGTGTTCTGTGTACGCCGACATCATGCGATACCCCGGCTCCGCATCGCTGCTCTATTGGGGGAAGTTTTCGTTGCTACGCTTCGAGGGCCCGGGGGTCCTGTACTGGCGCAACGGCCTTGTGGCATACAATGGCACATGGTCCAAAGGCGCTATGCACGGCTGGGGGCGGCTCTCGGACACATTTGGCAACCACCTGTGGACTGGGGCCTTCCACCGCGGGCACCCCCAGTGGAGCCTGGTCTCTCTTTGGCACAACTACGTGTCCGCGCAATAATTGCAATAGCCCGATACAGTAACATTCCGGGACATGGAAGCTGGCAGATAGAAACTGCAGACTGGATTTGGCCAGATTCTTCCAGTGTGGTTTAGAAACCCGCTGGCAGGCATTTGGGGCAGTTTCTTGGCAGGCATTTGCGACAGTTTCTTTATAGAAACTGGGTTTAGTACCTAGAAACTCGCTAGCTAAAAATTTGCAAGCATTTTTTTTTTCGCAAGCACAATTCGATGTGCAAGCCAAAATCATTTTTACTTGTTGCCAATTTTTCGCAAGAAAATTTTTGGGGGCAGTTTCTTGATATGAAGGTTTCTAGGGGGGTAGAAGAAACTCGCTGGCTGGGGTGACAGTTTCATGATTGTTTTTAGAAAAAATGCTGGCTGGCTGGGTTGCTGGCTCCTCTATGTGTGCTTAGAAACACGCTGGCTGGGTCAAAAATCGTGGTTTCTATGTACTGTTACTGAAAAATGCTTTGTACCATCATGCACGAGGCCTGTGACCTCCACCGTTATGGACTGTAGTTCCTAATAAAGCTCTCCCTCTCTAACACGGCGGGGTGTTGGGTGTGCACAAGTCCCTTTGGGTACGTGTCCATTCTTGGTGAGACCAGTGAGCCAACCCTGGGTTGGAAGGAGGGGTCGGGTGCAATCCCCGAGTGACTTTTGACGGAAATGTGCGAAATTTGGGGCCGCGGACATTTTGTTTGCGTCCTCAAATTCGATTCCCACCTACCTGAGGACCACCGATTCAACACTCTTTCGAAAGCCGACAGTCTCCGACACCACTGCAAACTTGGCGGAGGGCTCCGCCTCGATCCCCGGCACCAGTGTCTACCGGAGGTCGAAGTGGGGCACAGTCGGATTGTCCTACCACCGGAGACAGGGGAGCAGCCCTCACTCTCTGTGTGTGTATTTATTACTGCAGTACCTATTACAAAGCTGTTCGTGTGGGGGGAGGGGGATAGTGGAGGACATGTGCTACTCCTCCTCTCTCTCTACCTCGTTACAGTTCCTGAGCCGCAATGCCAGTGATTACTAAAGATTGTTTCTGAAAATATAAAGTAAATTTCAAAAATTGACATTTTCAAAGTATGTGTGTGTTGAGTGTTTTATCTTAACCACCGAGCCGAGTTCCTTACTGATGAAACCAAGCGCCATAAGGCTATGAGCGATTAAACGGTTTAATGGTGATTTCCACGAAATTACCTATCGTGAAGGATTTAATTGAAATCATTATGCTCATACAGATGTACCAGAACGATATGAAGATGGTTCTAGATAGGTACACTGCTTTACAAGAAGGATTCGGCGCAAAGCCGAGACACATGTAAAGCTCTTTGACACATGTAAAGCTCAAGGAAAAGACATGTAAAGAACTTCAGAAGACCTAAAGAAAGCATTTGACGGAATCCGTTGACCAGAGGGTCCACATTATTGCTGCCCTCCAGATCATATATCACGTATCGCTAGAAAGAGATTAGGATCTCAAAACAAAAATGGCATGACCATCTCGTAAGAATGCTTTATACATCTAAGTAACTTTTGTTACGAGTCACTTCCAGTTTAGTCCATAAAAGTCATCAAGGTTTTCCAAGCTTTTATCGGTTTTGATAGCTCGTTACCAACACGTTATCAATAAAGTCAACCTTACTACCACTTTGACCCTCACGGGTACCCCACTCGGATCTCCCCCTACCGGCGCTCAAGCTTCGATTACCGTTTAACCCGGTACTCCGTCAGGTTATTAGCCTGCCGAGTGGGTACCGTGGTAGCTAGGCAAGACTAACGGCCCAGTACGTGCGGAAAACCCCACGGACCCCAGCAAGTCGGAACTTTTGGCCGCGTCCTTTACTACCGGTCCCCAAGTCCCGGTACTGAACATCGGCAAATATGGCTCCAAATCAGTCCAAAAACGTACTTCCAGAGCTCGATGAGAAAAACTTCGGGCGGAACCAGAAAACAGTTTGTCTTCAGTATTTAGACAAGCTCACCGTCTGGATCTGGCAAGACAACGAGGGTGATGCCCGCTGGACGCTCATCCTCGACGACGCCCTCCGTGACGCTTCGATTAATCACCCGCCCAGGACGGCTGCTGGCCTCAAAAACTAGGTTACCCACCAGTCTCGCCTGAAACACTTGGATACTTTGATAGAGTTTAGTTCACGGTAACGTGATCATCCGCAAGGACCAGAGGGAGATCCAGGAAGATGAACGCCGCCCACGTCGGAGGTCCTGGCCAAGGTTTCTCCTGATCGCTCCTATCCCAGACTCTTTCGAGTCAAGGGGTCTCTGCTGTCACTCGTGTTTCGGCCCGAGGACGTGTGACTGAGGTGTAACCAGGTTATCGAAACAGTGGAGTTCTCAATCAGGGTTTCCCCTTCTCACTCCTACAATGCAGGCAGGGCAGGACTCGGATGGATGAGTGGGTGAGTTTTAAGGAATGTGTACGCTGCATGCAGTGGTTATGATGTGTAGTGTTTTTGTAACTATGTTACCGGACATGGTTGATGATTCGTTCACCAGTACAATATGTTTGTACCTTAGTCACTTAGTCCGTCTCAACTTTGTTTAATAAAACGAATGAGCTACTGATAGTGCCTAGAAATTAAGGGTCAGACAAGATAAGTGAATTAGCCTTAAATTCGAAATTTCTAGTCAACTAGAAATTTCGAGGGAGTGCATGGAACAGTTAAAAAGAGCTGGTGCTAATGGGGACGTAATCTGGATCAACTGTTGTGTGTTCACATTATGAGCATGGTGCGAGTTGTGCTGTTTGGATAGTTGGGGAAATAGCCAGCGGCCCCCTTTTGTCTTGAGCTCTTAGGGTCAGGTCATCTGCCATTTTGTGAATAAAAACCACTACTCCGAGTCATCATCATTGTTAATAC
>Ga0315899_10007973_pt1 | contig 11368 bp, 12 predicted proteins | sample LakEriMetagenome_2_FD_203518 | JGI IMG/M metagenome (GOLD analysis project Ga0315899, IMG submission 203518) | Freshwater fungal communities from buoy surface, Lake Erie, Ohio, United States - Buoy 4 MA112 | ecosystem: Environmental > Aquatic > Freshwater > Lake | place: USA: Lake Erie, Ohio... | reverse complement strand
TGGGACGTTGACGAACCAGACGGCGGTGGTGTCGTGGAGCTTGAACGGCAACACGACGGACACGGTGGACGTGTATGTCGCGCCGGGATCGTCCGCGCCGAGCGATTGGCGACCCTATCGCCAGAGCACGTTGCCCGCGGGGTCGACGACCACGGCGGTCGCGGGGTTGACGGCCTCGACCGCGTACATCGTGGGGATTGCGTTCCGCGATGCGGTGGCGGCGGTGGCCCAGACGCCGGTGACGGCGACCTTCACGACGGCGGCGAGTCCGACGGGGACGTGTGAGGTTCCGGCTGGTCTCGCGGTGCTCGATGGGGTGAACGATGTGAGCTTGACGCAGGGCGTGGTGCTTGGGTTGTGGGCCTCGGTTGGCGCGTCGGAGATTGTCGTCGAACGTGCGCCGAACCTCACATCAGGGGCGACAGATTACCCCGGCACCTATGCGGACCTCGTGGTGCTTCCGGCGACCGCCGAGACGTATGTCGATGTTCTGCCGCGCACGGGCACCAAGTACTGGTACCGCATCAAGCATCGGGCGGCGGGCAAGACAGACTCGGCGTATGTGCCGCAGCGCAACATCATCTCGGGTGGCATTGGCAATGTGACCGGCGTCGTGGGCATCGCCACCGGGGTACCGACGACGATCACTCGGCCTCCGGGCAACGCCGTCTTCTTGACGCCGACCACCCTATACGATGACGCTGGGCCGTTCCTCAAGCAGGTGTTGGTCCGGCTCAACTATGTAGACCCCCAGAACCGCGTGGTCTACTACGAATACCGAAGCCGCGAGCGCATAAAGAAGACGTGGGGCGCGTGGACGGCGTGGACCGGTGCGCTGTATCCTCGGACGGACTTGTCGTATATGCAGGCCGAGGTGACGCTCAACAACACGAGCTATATCTACGAGGTCGAGTGGCGCGTCTATGCCGCAGACCCCGATGGCAACGTGTCGTTCTTTCGCACGGGCGTCAGCGAGTGGCCGCAGAACTATGGCGTCAACAACGCCATCATCAAGGTGCAGAAGCAGGGGTACAACGCGGGCACCGGAAAGTACGAGGTGTGGTGGCGGTTCTACTTCCAGCGTGGCAACTCCACGCTCGACGAGGACGGCGACGACAATACACAGCAGACGTTTACCACGCAGGTGATTGCGGCCTCGGTCAAGGACCAGAACGGGACCACGGCGACCAACGTGGTAACGAGCGGCACCAAGACTGCCGACGGGTGGAAGGCGACGTGGGATTCGACGGCGGGGCAGTCGTGGGTCTTTGAGGTCAGCGTCGATACCGCGATGCCGACGCAGTACTACCTACAATACCAAGACACGGACGTCTTGGATGAGCAGTTGGTCGCGCCGACGAGCGGGCAGACGTTTAGCGCCCCGGCAGCCTCGGCGACGGCTACGACGGGCACGTTGACGCTCGGCTCCTACCTGACGGGTGGGAGCTACAACGGATCGGCGAACGTCACCACGACGGTCGATGCGACGACGACGAACACGGCCAGCAAGGTCGTTGCGCGTGACGCCTCGGGCAACTTTTCCGCCGGAACGATTACGGCGACCCTAAATGGTGCGGCCCCTGCCGGAAGCCTGACCGGCACAACACTTGCCTCGAATGTCGTTAACTCTAGCCTGACCTCGGTCGGAACGCTGACCGGCCTTACGGTAAGCGGTGCCAGCACGTTGTTTAACACGGGCGACGCGGTAGGAACGCTGACGCTCGGCACAACGGCGGCGGTCACGCAAGAACAGCGGTTCCGGCTCACGAATAGCGTAGCAACTGGCGGCGTCGAGATTGTACTTAATGGCGCGGCAACGTCGTGGGGCCTGTACGACCGCACCGCGTCAAAGTGGGCGATACAGGTTGCGCGTGGCGCGACGGATGCGGTCTCGATCCCGGGCTCCCTCGCCGTTACGAATGCGCTCTCGACGAGTTCGACGTTCTCGGCGTCGAGTTATGCGGCAGTCGGCGGCGCGGTGTCCGCTAACGCGCAGTTATATGTGCGTGGCACAATGGTCGGAACGGGCGTCAATCAGTATTCCGCGCTGGTGCAGGCCACGTTCCCCGTAGCGGCAACGTCCGGAATGCACGGCGTCTTTGTAGCGACGATTGGCGCGGCGGGAACCTATACCACGACAAACGTCATCGGCGTCAATGTTCAGCCGCATACCCTTGGCGCGGGGCAGACGGTTACGAACGCTTATAGCGTGTTTATCGGAGCATCGTCACACGCCGCGACCACGAAGTATGGTATTCAGATTGGTGACGTAACTGGCGGTACGACAAACTACGCGCTCTACACCGGGACTGGGCAGGTACGGTTTGGCGGTGCGGTGAGCGCCCTGTCCTCGCTGACGGTGAGCGGCGACCTGACGGTGGATACGAACACGCTCAAGGTTGATAGCACGAACAACCGCGTGGGCGTAGGCACCGCGTCACCAGCCTACACGTTGGATTCGGCTGGATATATCAACGGCACCTACTTGCTCCGCGCGACGCGGAGTGCGGATCAGCGGATTGATATTGACTGCGGCGGGCCGAGCTATCCTACGGCGAACGGCATTGTCAGTTTCTCGAATCCGGCTAACAGCAAGACGTTGGTGATTCGCGCTACAACGGATGCGGCTAACACGACGCGCACAACGGGGTCACTCGGTATTGACTTTCAGACTTACGCCTCATCTCGGCTGTTTATCAGCGAGTTTGGGAATGTCGGAGTAGCGACCAGCTCTCCGGAAGGGCAGGTCGATATTCCGTGGTCCGGAACTCCCGGTAAGCCGACCATCCTGCTTGGCGCGACCGACGGCGGATCTACTCGAACCAACGCGACACGGAAAAACTTCCGCATCGGCGCGTATCACTACACGAACGCCTCATTGCCGTTTGCAATCCTGATGGGCGACGCCGACGCCTCTAGCAACGAAGTGCGGATTGGCGGCGGCACGGGACTGCTGAACGCGGCGACGAGCATCGTGATGCTTACCGGGGCAACGACGACGACGCCGCTTGGGAGCGAGCGTATGCGTATCGTGTCCAACGGCAACGTCGGGATTGGAACGGCGAGTCCGGCGACACGGTTAGACATAAACGGAACGACCACGTTTCGAGATACGCTTTTCCTTTCTTCTGAAGGGATTTTGAGTTGGTCAAGCGACCTCGGAAACGGGCAGGGTGGTGCCATACTCGGTTCCGTAGCGTCTAAAGGAGTGCTCATACGAGGCGGAGCCTCTGGTACTGGAATCTTCGTAAACTCAAGCAACAACGTCGGCATCGGCACGACGAGTCCGAGCGAGCGGTTGCACGTAAGTGGAAATATTCTTGCAACGCAGAATGTTACGGCATATTCTGATGCGCGAGTAAAGGCAAACATTGAAGTCATTGGCAATGCATTAGCAAAGGTTCGCGCTATTCGCGGCGTAACGTTTACGCGAACGGATACACACGATTCAGCACAGCGTTACGCTGGTGTCATCGCACAGGAGATTGAAGCCGTACTGCCGGAAGTGGTCGGAGAAAATGGCGCAGGAATGAAGCACGTCGCATATGGCAACATCGTTTCGTTGCTTATTGAGGCCGTCAAGGAGCTTGCGGACATTGTGGAGTCTCGGCAATGACGCTTCCGGCAAGCGGCACTATTTCTATCAATGACATACGCATCGAACTTGGTGTGCCGTCATACACCAATGCGTCGATGTTAGATTTAGCGACGGGTGGTGTTGTTGCTATCAATCCGTGGGCTGTCCCCAAGCCACAGAACTACGCACCATATTTGATGACGGCGTGGTACAGCTACAATCACGCAGCGACGGCACCAAACATTACATCATTTGTCGTCTTGGGTACGACAGACCCTATCTACGGCGGGTTTAATGCGTCGTGGTCATACATCAGTGGTACGAGTCTGAACGTAACCGACACGTATTTGGATTACAGCTTCGATTACGGCGCAACGTACAATCAGTTTCAGTATTTGTCTGGCACTAGTACGACGCAAATCATCGACAGCGTTGAAGGATTGCCGGGATTTACGTCCCTTGACGATACATACTTTCGCTTGCGAGCATATGCAAACGGAACGCAGGTGCCATATTCCCCATTGTACGCCTATCCACCCTTCCCGTACTGACTTATGACAAATGACAATGATGGCCCAACTGGAGAACCGATGAGCCTGACCTATACGTGGGATTTCCCCGCCTTTGACTGCTATCCCGATCAGGACGGCTATGTCGATGTCGTGTTTACGGTGCATTGGCGATACAACGCCTCGGACGATGCCGGACATACGGCGGTCGATTACTCAACGCAGTCCGTCGCCTATACGGAGGGCGACCCGTTTGTTCCGTTCGCTGACTTGACGCCCGAGATTGTCGAGGGCTGGATGGTCGCCGCGATGGGACCGGAACGAATCGCCCAGCTACAGGCGAACCTCGCCGCGCAGATTGAGCAACAGATTCACCCGTCGCAGGTCACGTTGCCTGCGCCGTGGCAGGCGTCGGCATAAGTTTCTTTTTCTCACCTTCCTCCATCGAGGTAGTATGCGGCTCCACTTGCTGTCGATCCCCCACACCGTCACGACTCAAGCGTTCGCGCATTGCGCCTTCACGCAGAAGGTCTACAAGCTCCCCCGGATGCTCCGCCCTTTGGGCTACGAGGTCATTCACTACGGGGTCGCGGGGTCGGACTCCGGGGCGTCGGTCGATGTGACGCTGATGGAGCAGGACGAGCACCAAGCCCTCCTCGGTCACGCCTACCACGAGCACGGCACGGGCTTTTACGGCGACGATGCGAAGGCCGACTCGCCCGTCTATCGGCAATGGAACCTCTACGCCCGCGACGCGCTCAAAGAGTACGTCCAGCCGGGCGACTGCATCCTCCTCCCGTTCGGTCACGCGCACTCGTCCGCCATCCGTGACCTGCCGGTCCTCAAGGCCGGGGCCGGGGCGATTGAGTCCGGGATCGGCTACTACGACTGCCTCCTCCCGTGGCGGGTGTACGAGAGCGAGGCGGTGCGGCACGGCACGATGGCGAAGGAGGGGCGGCACGGGGTGCATCAGACCTCGGGGCGGCTTGAGTTTGTGGTGCCGAACAGCTACGACGTGGACGAGTGGCCCGAGGGTCGGGGCGGGGACGCGGTCGTCTTTCTTGGGCGGTTGACCGAGGGCAAGGGGCTCCCGCGCATCTTGGAGCTCGCCCGGTTGCGCCCGAACATCCCGTTCGTGATTGCCGGGCAGGGCGATCCGGACGCGTTCGGTGAGGTGCCGTCGAACGTGACGTTCGTGGGGCCGTTGACCACGGAGCGGGCGGCGTTCTTGGGCAATGCGCGGGCCATCATCGCGCCGTCGGCCTACGTCGAGCCGTTCTGCGGGACGGTCGTCGAGGCGGCGCTCTGCGGGACGCCCGCGATCACGACCGCGTTTGGGGCGTTCACGGAGACGGTGGCGCAGGACCGCACGGGGTTCCGCTGCCAGACGACGGCGCAGTTCCTCGAGGCCATCGACCGGGTGCGGGACTTGGACCGCAAGGATGTGCGGTCGCGGGCGCGTCGGCTCTACGGGATGCGCTCGGTGGCGAAGGGCTACGACGCGGTGTTCAAGGTCGTCAAGGAGCGCATCGACGATAGGGCGTTCCCCGTGACTGGTTGGAACGCTTGACACGTTGCATATATATTTGACAGGATGACATAACCGACCGGGGGGTTCTGATGGCGCAGGATAAGTCGAGCGTAATGCTCTTGGTGGCGGGCTTCTTTGGCTCGCTGGTGGCGGTGGGGAAGGCGAACCACTCCAACCTCCGCGACAACCTACTGGCGATCTCGGCGGGCACGTCGAGCGCCTACTTCCTGACCCCGGTGGTCTTTGAGGTCACGGGCATCGCGGCGTCCCCGAACGTGCAGTCGGGGATGGCGTTCCTCCTCGGGGTGCTCGGGATGCGTGGCGTCGAGATGCTCATCGCCAAAATCTTTCCGGAGACGAAGGAATGATTCGCTCTCTCAACCTCCTTGCGAACGGCCTCATCTGCGTCGGCGGCCTCGCGTTCTATGTGATGCTTTTCACGAAGATTGGCGACGGCGTGAAGCAGATCGACCAGTTCGGCAAGGTCAGCTACCACCTCATCCGGACGGGGCTGGCGTTTATCGTCGCCGGGGCGCTCTTCAACGTGTTGCTCCTCACGGTTCCCCCGGCCAGCGAGGTGCTGATGAACCTCGGGTTCGGCTTGGTGCTATCGTGGGCGGCGGTCTGGCACGGCAAGAAGTTCGGCGTGATCACGGGCGTCAAGGCGATTGACCGAAAGACGGGCACCTACCGGGTGCCAAAGTGAGTTGCACGAACCCGAGCCCCAACCACAACACGCGTGGGGCGCAGGCCGTCAAGGTCATCGTGCTCCACGCGGACGCCTCTCCGAACGAGAAGGGCTGCCTGTCGTGGCTCCAGTCGAGCGAGAGCAAGGTCAGCTACCACGCGCTCGTCGGGCGGGACGGCAAGGTCTACACGGTCGTCCCGTATGACCGCCGGGCGTGGCACGCGGGCAAGGCCGAGTGGAATGGGCATAAGGACGTGAACGGCATCTCGGTCGGCCTCTGTTTCTCGAATAAGAACGACGGCAAGGAGCCGCTGACCGAGGCACAGCAGAAGGCGATGAAAGTCCTTATTGCGGACGTGCGCCGGAAGTACGGGCAGATCCCGGTGACGACTCACGCGAAGGTCAGCCCCGGTCGCAAGAACGATCCCGACCACGTCCCCGGATTCGTCCTTGCGGACTACGAGTGACCTTGTCGTCGGCCTCCTCCTGCTCGCGCTGGTCGCGGTAGGTGGGTGGTGGGGCGGGCGGGCGGTGACGCCGGACTACCAGCGGACGATTGACAGCTTGGAGGTCGTGGTGGACAGCCTAGACGAGCGATACGCCGCCGTGCGGGGCCGCACCGACACGGTGGTCCTCCGGCTCCGGGAGGCCGGACATCGGGCCGCAGACGCCAACCTCGCGCTTGGAAACGCCATTGACACGGCCAACGCCGTCCTCGCGGACTCGAACGCGGCGCGGTTGCGGGTGGCCTTGTCCGATTTGGTCGAGCGGTCGGAGACGTATCGGGCCGAGGTCTTGACATACGAGCGTCAAGTTGACACCCTTGTCAGAGCGCATCTTGCCGAGCGTCAAGCCGCTGGCGTGAAGATGGACGCGATGCAGGCGGTGATGGACGTACAGGCAGAGGCGCTGGAGGCGGGGCGCTGCTCGACCTTCTTCGGGCCGTGTCCGACGCGGTGGCAATCCTTCGCCCTCGGGAGTCTGGTCGCCGTCGTCGTCTTGGCGCTATTGTAGGGGATGCCTTGTATGCCTGATTGTGTCCGCGTGTTCTGCCCGTCGTGTCAGGGCGAGAGCCGCGACCCCACGAGTCCCGCCTGCGAGGATTGTATGTGCGGCGGGCACATCGACATCAACCGCAACGCTGACGGCTCGGTTCCCGAGCGTCATCCCGACGGACGGCTGGTCCGTGAGTGGGTCGATCGCCTGCTCCCCGAATGGGCGCTCGCAAAGATCTGACCGCGTGGAGTCTCCGCGAGCTTGAGCGGCTCGCGTCCCTTTCCGCGCAGGGGATGGGGGCGGCAGTTGTCGCCGAGACGTTGAACCGCGAGTTCCATCAGGGCGTCCCGATCCGCACCATCTCGGCGGTGCAACTCAAGCGGGGCAAGCACGGCATCAAGGTCGGCGAGCGTCCGAAGGGCGTGACGCCGGTGACGCAACGCGAGCAGTCGGTGGAGCAGTCGGCGGGGACGGACGGCATCGTCGCTCGGTCGAACGGCTCGCGCATCAAGACCGTGGACGACCTGCTGCGGCATATCGACGCGGACCTGACGCGGTTCGAGGTCGCGGAGTCGCAGGCGACCAAGTACGAGGTGGCGACCAAGAGCCCCGAGGGGGACGTCGAGACGACGGAACTGCACCGGGTCTACGTTAAGCTGAAGCCGAAGGCCGGACCCTCGACATTGGAGCAGGTCGAGGCGGTGCTCGATGGAGCGTTTGCGGTACGCCAGCCCGTCTTTGCGCCACGACCCAAGCCCGTCGCGTCCGACCTGCTGCAAGGCGTGGTGATTGCCGACCCGCACGTCGCCAAGCTCGCGTGGGCGGAAGGGACGGGGGCCGACAGCTACGACACGGGCAAGGCTATCGCGGTGATCCGCGACGGCGTCTCGGCGATGCTCGAGGCGGGCGACGACCGCAAGGTGGGAGCGCGTCACTTTTGGCTCCTCGGCGACTACTTCCACCACGACGGGCAGGGCGCGACGACGAAGGGTACGGTCCTCGACTACGACACGCGGGTTCAGCAGATGCTCAAGCGGGGGACCGAGGTGCTCTTCGACCTCATCGCCGCGAGCGCCGAGCGGGTGCCGACGAAGGTGGTGCTCGTGCCGGGGAACCACGACCGGACCCTGACGTGGGCCCTCCAGCGCATCCTCGTGTCCGAGTTCCGGCGACACAAGGGCGTGACGATTGACGACACGCACACGACGACCAAGTACCTGCGGCACGGCAAGGTCTTGATTGGACTCGACCACGGCGACAAGGGGAAGAAGCGGCTCGCCGAGGTGATGGCGGCGCAATGCGCGGTCGAGTGGGGGCAGACCATCTACCGGGAGTTGCACACGGGCCACCTGCACGGCAAGGCGGCGATCGAGACGCACGGCGGAGTCACCGTCCGAACACACGCGGCGCTCTGTCCGCCGGACCAGTATCACGCGGACGAGAAGTTCTCGGTCAGCCCTCGGATGATTGAGGCGTTCGTATATCATTCCGGGGGGGCGCTGGTCGGGTCCGATGCGTGGAGTCCCGACCTCCACCGAGCGCCGCGACGGGGGACGATATGACGGCACCCACGGTCTGCCGAAGCTGGACGCCGATCCCGTGTCCGGGGCGCAAGATGGCGCGGGACTTGGGCGAGTTCTCCTATCTCTGGGGTCTCGGGTGGGTCTGGTGGCGGAGCCGGGACGTGGTGAGCCCGTGGACGGAGTGCCCGTGGTGCGGTCACGAGCTCCCGACGATGGAGGCGCTGGTCCTCCGGGCCTTGCGACGGGACGACGCCTAACCTTGCAATCAGCCGATGACTAAACGCCGTCGCGTCAACCCATTTACAAACCGCAAGGCGAACGTCTCGGTCCATCGGAACGGGCTGTCCATCGAGATTCAGGACGTCTCGGCGGTGGACGCCGGGGTGGTGGCGAAGGAACTGCTCGACATCGTGCGGCAACTGGTCGCCGCGGGCTACGAGGAGCTTGTGGTCGACAACGGGGCGCTCCACGGGGGCGGGTTCGAGACGCCGGACGAGGACGGGATTGAGGACTGGGTGATGCCACCGGAGGCCAAGCGTCGACGCATCGGGTTCTAGGGCTTGCGCTTGTGATGGGCGCGGTGCTATCGTAGGGGCGCGGTGTCCTAAGAAGCATCGCATCTGAAGTCACAACTGACGGCCCCCGCAAGTATCTCCTGCTGACTTCCCGGACTAGGGGGCCAGCCTTCTTAGAGGAGAGAACGCGGGGGCCAGTTGCTTCCCACTATGACCATCTCGATCCTCGTCGGAGATTGCCGTCAGCGGTTGGCCGAGTTGCCAGCCGGGAGCGTCCAGACCTGCGTGACCTCGCCGCCGTATTTCGGACTACGGGACTACGGGCACGACGGGCAGATTGGTCTGGAGCAGACGCCGGAGGCGTTCGTCGCCGAGTTGGTGGCGGTGTTCCGCGAGGTCAAGCGCGTCCTGCGGGATGACGGGACGCTCTGGCTAAACCTTGGGGACAGCTACGCTCAAGGCGGTAGCGGAGGCGCGTCAGATAAATCAACGCTAAAGAATGATGGACGTCTACTAATCGGCGCAAGGAACGCAGAGCAGCGACTAAATGAGGTTGCGTTTACGCGCAAGATTCCTCTTGGATTGAAAGCGAAAGACTTGATAGGCATCCCGTGGCGGGTGGCGTTCGCGTTGCAGGCCGACGGCTGGTATCTCCGGCAGGACATCATCTGGCACAAGCCGAACCCAATGCCGGAGAGCGTGAAGGACCGCTGCACCAAGGCGCACGAATACATCTTCTTGCTGTCGAAGTCCGAGCGGTACTTCTATGACGCGGACGCGATTCGTGAACCCCACATTCACGCGGATGACCCGCGTAACGACGGGAAGCGTCATACATATGCGGACGATGCCAAGCACAATCAAGTGGACCCAAATCGGCAACGCACAAAGACGGACTGCGTATCCTTTCATCCAGATGGTAGGAACAAGCGGTCAGTCTGGACCGTCACTACGAAGCCGTTCGCGGGGGCGCATTTCGCGACGTTCCCGCCGGATCTGATTGAGCCGTGCGTCAAGGCCGGAAGTAAGCCGGGTGACCTCGTGCTCGACCCGTTCGGTGGTGCCGGGACCACGGGCCTCGTCGCGGATCGGTTGGGCCGGAACGCGGTGCTCTGCGAACTGAACCAGACCTACGCCGAGCTCGCCCGCGAACGCCTGACCAGCGAGAACCCGATGTTCACGGAGGTGCTGGTCAAGTAACCTATTTCCCTGCGGGCCTACTCTCGGTCTCCCGCAGGTTCCGTCAGCCGAGACGGAACGCCCAATCCTGACCGTGCCAGCCGGACCCGATCAACAAATCCACGCTCTGCCTGCCTGCAACGTGGTCGGTCGTCTCGGGGTCTCGCGTTGGGAGCAGCACGGGGGCACAGCGGCCCCGCAGGTCACCCGTCGAGGGGCTAGACTCGAGACCCCCGAGTCAGCGCAGACGGCCCCACCGCTGGTCATCGGCCCCGTCCCCTGCATCAGCCCGCTCGGTGATGCCGCTACCACCGGTAGACGACCGGGAATGGCCGGGGTGTATTCAGCACCTAGCACAACCCGCAGTTGGCCCCCCAAACGCCATCTTCCGGCCCCTATTGACAAGCGGCAAGCCGTCTTCTAGTCTGTAGGCGTTGGCTCATCCTCTCATCGGAGGTCGCAATGCACGATCGTCACGCGCTGGTGCAGGTTATCTACAACAAGCGGTTCGGGTTCCTCGCCATCTTCGAGGACGGCTCGGTGGCCGAGGCCAAGACGCTCCCCAATGGCAAGCGGACGTGGACGTTCGCCGAGAACATCTGGGACGAGGCGATGGCGAACGACCAGATGGCGAGGGTCAAGTGACCGACCCCATCAGTTACGCCACCTACTGCGCCATCAAGGACGGCGAGCTCGCCGCGGTGCAGGCCAACCTCGCCGCGTTCCGTCGGACCTTGGACTACCTCACGGCGGGGACGTGGGATGATGTGCCGGACGGCCTGACGGACGCCGAGCGGCAGCGTATCCAGCGGGCGGCGTTCGCCGCGATGAACGCAGACTTCGACTTCGG
>Ga0315899_10007972_pt1 | contig 11368 bp, 9 predicted proteins | sample LakEriMetagenome_2_FD_203518 | JGI IMG/M metagenome (GOLD analysis project Ga0315899, IMG submission 203518) | Freshwater fungal communities from buoy surface, Lake Erie, Ohio, United States - Buoy 4 MA112 | ecosystem: Environmental > Aquatic > Freshwater > Lake | place: USA: Lake Erie, Ohio... | reverse complement strand
ATACGTGTTTTTTTGCGATCAGCTTCGCTTAGAGTAGTGCCTTCTTGTAGAAGGGTTGCATTATTTTGCAAGATCGTTGAGGCATTGTGATCGCCCATTTGCAAAGCTGTTTTAGCAGCAGATTGTAGCATTGTCGCCGCCCCAGTGCGATCACCCTGTTGTAGCTTTTGTTCAGCAAGTTGGGTTTGGCGATATTTGGCTAAAGCTAATAAATAATTCTGCACCTGTGGATCAGCGTTTGGCGTAAAGTCTCGAACTAACTCGGCTGTGACTGCTACTAACGGTGACAATGAATTAGTTTTTGCTTGAGCAGGGATGTCAAAACGGACTTGAGCTGACAAAATTGGAATTTCCAAATTATCAGGATGTTCGACTGTATAACTAGCTGGGCTGATATAAAGATTAAATAGCACTACCCTTTCTACATCCGTCATCAGATCGCCTAGTCTGACAATAATCGCGTTCCCTTCGGTTTGGTAGGTTAGCTCGATTGTGTCAGGAGAAACTTGGGCGATCGGCTTTAATTCCGCGAGTCTGACATGGGGTGCAAGCTGCAAAATCAGATGAGCATTGGTTAGCCCGATCGCTTGGACACGTTTTAATAATTTCTGAAATTCTTCTCCTGCTGCCTCGGGTGTGGGAATATATGCCATCGCACCACCGCCAGCGTCGGCAATGCGTTCCAATACATCTTGGTTCCAACTATCACCAAAACCAAGGCTATGTAGGGTCATGTTGTATTCAGTAGCTAAGCGCGAAAACTGGAAGCAACGTTCATTATCGCCATGCTCATTTTCTCCATCGGTCAGCACAAAAATCTGGCTAACCGTGCCATCTTTGCCCTTGCTGCTTTCCTGTAAGCCCAACTTGATGCCATCATCAATACAAGTACCACCCGAAGCCTTGAGCGATTGAATCTTGGCTTTGATTGACTCAATCCGATCGACGGGTTGATTTTCGACTACCACATGAGCCTTGTGATCGAACCCAATTACACTAATTCGATCTTGCGGATACATACAATCGACTAGATCCCGAGCAGCGCGTTTGACCGTATCAAGGGGCTGCCCTCCCATGGAGCCACTGTGATCTAAAACAAGGCATAAGTTAAGCGGCGCATTATTGCCATCAAAAGCTGCGTTAGCGGAAATAGCGATCGCCAACTGGCGTTGGCTACTGCCTTGACTACTATCGAGATTGCGATCGCTTAACTTACAGGTCAAATTTACGCTCATTTTTAAGTCTCAATTCCGAGAATTTCACAGGATTTTTCTAAGATTTCATCAGGGTCAAAAGGCTTAGTCAGGTAGATATCCGCCCCCACATCTTTTCCTCGACTGCGATCAAATTCTTGCCCCTTAGCTGTCAGCATGATTATATACACATCGTTTAAGTCAGGATCAGCTTTGACTTTTTGACATACATCATACCCATTCATCTTTGGCATCATTACGTCTAAGAATACTAAATTTGGCTTGTCACTCTGGATAGCCTCAAGTGCTTCCATACCGTTAGTTGCTGTTAATAGCTCTACGTCATGATCCTCAAGCTCTTCTAATGTTTGCTCTAAAAGCAAACGGATGTGCGGCTCATCGTCAACAATTAGTAGTTTTTTGCTCATCTTTCAAGCCTACGATGTATCTCAAAACTAATGTATCACTTACAGAGCTAAAAGCGCTCAAAAATAATCTAGGAAAGTGGCGCTTTATAGCACTTCTGCTAATCTTTATGGATTACTATAGATTACTTCAAAAACTTCGACTAGTTTCTTTTTTCCTTTGACTGGCAAAGTTCCAAACTCTCTAAACTCAAAATTTGACTGTGTTGCTTCGTAGACACTGCGCGTCACCAAAATCTGCCCACCCTTTGCCAATCCCTGCAATCGAGAAGCAATGTTCATCTCATCACCAATCGCAGTGTAGTCCATATGTTGAGGCGAGCCAATATTACCGACAATCACATCCCCAGAACTAATGCCAATTCCTGTGATGAAGTTCTCGCGAATCCAGTCAATTGGTAAATTTTTGATCCGCTTTTGCATATTGATCGCCGCTTTGATCGCCCAATATTCGCGATCGGCGATCGCTGATGGAGCACCAAACATCGCCACAATCATATCGCCCACAAACTTATTCACCGTTCCCTGATGATTAAAAATCACATCCACCATTTGTGTGAAATATTCATTGAGATAAGTCACAAGTTGTTCTGGCTCAAGTTCTTCGCACTTAGTCGTAAAATTACGGATGTCAGAAAACAACATGGCAATTCTGCGCTTACTAGTGGTTAGAGATACTTCCTCTTTCTCATTAATTACCGCTTCAGCCACCTGTGGTGAGAGATACCTTTCTAGATTATTTTTGATTCTCTGTTCTCGCAACTTGCTCTCGTGAAGAAGTGCATTCTCGATCGCTCCAGAAGCTTGCGTAACAATTGCGGTAAATAGCTTGAGATCTTGAGATGTATAGCTAACAGGCTCAGAATTACTAATATTAACTACACCAATCGCTCGATCTTTTGTAAGAATTGGCGCACAAATGATCGCATAACAGTCATTTTCATTGATAACGTAGCGCGGATCTTTCGTCGCATCATTGACTAGCTCAGCTCTACCTGTGGCTTATACATGACCTGCAATTCCAACATTAGCAGAAACCTGAAAACTATTTATGTCCTCGGCAGTGCCTTTCGCTGAAACAATTTCTAGACAATTAGTTTGATAACTATGTAGCATCACTGAAGCACTAGTACAAGGAATTAACCGACTGGCTTCTTCAATTACCAGAGTGCCGATTTCCTTCACGTCTAGACATGTAGACAGTTTGCTAGAGATTGTATAGCAATGTAAGCTTTGCTTAGGACATAAAACCCAAAAGATGGCAGAGCTTCGCTCTGCCATCTTTTGGGTTTTGAATTGTCCTATCTATCTCTTACGTTGCTATATACAGGAGATTAATCTCTCGATATTTATCCAAAGCATCTGCCGCTAGAGTTTTTTGCTCAAACTCACGGTTGACTATATAGCTTAAAAAATCAGCAACTTGCTCAACTTGCTCTTTACCCATTACCCATCCTAATATTTCATCGCTGAGCATTACAGGGATTTTGTTTAAGTCCTCGTTTATGGCTAGGTTCTCACTGCTTTCTGAGGTGTTAGCATTAGAAATAGTTGCTGTATCCATTCCTAAATCTGCAACCAAAACCTTCCCTTCTTGATCTTGAATTACAATCGGAGAACTAAGTTGGGTAACTAATCCTCTCAACAAGGATAATATTTCTCTTTTGAGAAGTATCTTTTTGAGACTAATAGATTGCATAAGTTAAAAATTATATTAAGCATATTTAGAATGGGCGCTGCTTAAGACTACCCATTCTAAATATGATAACGACTAATAGAGCAGAAACAAACGCCATAATGCTGAGCAAAAAACCTAAAGAGGAGATGTCGGCGCGAAGCGCCGACATCTCCTCTTTAGGTTTTGATTTGATAATTGCCGATCGCGTAAGTTAAATAGCTGAATTTCTATCAGGAAGCTTTTTATTGAGCTTACCTTTGCTAGACTGAATTTAATTCTTGAGACATAACATAAAATAAGGAATCGGGTAAGTTTAATATGCCTTACTCAGCAGAAATCAGTCGCCGACAACCTAGTTGTTTCCTATTTCTCATCGATCAATCTGGATCGATGGCGGATGCATTTTCTAACAATAGTGCTAGCAAAGGGACAGCGAAAGGAGCAAATGAAAGCTTACATAAAACTAGTGAACCGATTCAGAAAGCGCAAGCTGTTGCTGATGCAGTAAATCGTTTGCTTGACTCTCTCGGACAAAGATGCGTCAAGGGTAACGAAATTTATGATTACTTTGATGTTGGCGTAATTGGTTACAACAGTGAAGTTACATCAGCTCTGAATGGGCTTGCTGGTGATAATGCGATCGCCCCGATCGGCAAAATTTACGAAAATCCGTCAGAGCTAGAAAAACGTGCCCAAAAATTACCTGATGGCATGGGCGGTTTAGTTGAAGTTTACAATGACTTTCCCATTTGGTTTAAGCCGATCGCTAGTGGCGGGACGGCTATGTGCAGTGTATTTGCACTAGCGCGGATTTTGCTGGAAGACTGGATTGAGAAACATCCCAATAGCTATCCACCCACAATTATCAACATCACAGATGGCGAGTCTACCGATGGAGACCCGACAGAAGAAGCGATTAATCTCAAAAAGTTAAATACTTCTGATGGTTCAGTTCTACTCTATAACATCCATCTCTCGGCTGAATATACGCAGCCTGTATCTTTTCCCAATACGGCGGAAGTATTGAGTGATCCCTATGCTCGTTTAATGTTTGATCTATCTAGCCCTCTTCCTTATGCTGCACAAAAAGCTGCTGAAAAAGAAGGATATAAAATTACGCCTGATGCTAGAGCCTTCATGTTTAATGCCGATCCTGTGAAACTAATTCAGTTTCTTGATATTGGTACACGTACTGAGAATTTACGATAAAAAAAGGCGGCGCATCGCGCCGCCTTTTTTAATTATTCACCACCAATATCGTGGCAGTAATTGGTACAACGCCAACTTCGTCGCTATTGAGGGCGATCGCAGCTGCATGGGACAAATCAAGATTGCGATTGCCGAAATAGGGACCGCGATCGTTGATTCTTACCACCACTGACTTCCCATTTTGCTGATTAGTAACTTTAAGATAGGTGTCAAAGGGCAAGCTAGGATGAGCCGCCGTGAAATCTTGCTGTTCAAACTGCTCACCAGAAGCCGTTTGTCTACCTTGAAAATAGGGGCCATACCAAGAAGCAATGCCATCAATCTGTTCATCAGTCGGAGTTAGTCGATGCATTTGCTTTTGGGCTTCGACTAAAGTTAGGGGTTCCACTCCTGCGCTAACTCGTAAGTTATTAATCCATTGAGTCAACTTTAGCGAAGGATTAACTTCCTCTGATTTGGGGATTTTAAATAAAATCACATTTTTGTATTTACCAATATATTCACCATTTATTGCGACTGCTTCTAGGTAATTTGGATCGAAGTCTGTAGAATTCATCGTAATCGAAAGTTGGGCTGCTGCGATTAAGGCTTTGGGCAAATCTTTAACCAAAAAAGTTGGCTGATTATTCACCATGATTGTCCATTCGTTGGCAGATTTTGATCGAAATTCGATCACATATTTATTTTTTTTGGATTCTAATAAATAATTACTTTCAAAAGATTGATCTTGATTAGTTATGGGAGAATTATGATTAATTGGTTGATTAAAAGTATTAGTTACAATTTTTGGTGAAGATGCGCCAGATATAAGCGAGACCAAAGGAATTGCCCAAAGAGCAGATGATGTAGACATAGTTTTTAGATGTTAAGCAACAAAGATGTTTTTTAGGCAGTAGCTGGAAAATAAGCATTGTTAAAGTTGCTTATTTTAGTAGGGATCAAAAAATAAATTAGTAGTTAACATAAATAAAGTTGAAATTCAAGATACTTAATATGTAAGATTTAAAATTAATTTAAAAGTGGCGACCGTTTTTAAACTACGATATTAGTGGGGATCATAAATCATCCTTGAGAAAGAGATAGAACTATTAGTATCTAATTTGACAAAAAAATTCAGACAAAACTTTGATCACTATCGGTATAAATGGGATAGTTACTCGATTATTAATAAGATTTGCGATCGCTAATTCAAATATATACATATTAATTTTGTGAGCCATATACCCTTTCTAACTGAGTGTATATAGCAGTCCTATATCATTTGTGGATTTTTTTGGTTTGTGGAAGGACACCCCGATGGGGTGTCCTTCCACAAACCATTTAGGATTGCTATAGCTGTCGCCATTCTTGTTAGGACATAAAATCCAAATAGTGTGAGGCGGAGCGAAGCTCCGCCTCACACTATTTGGATTTTGATTTGTCTTGATAAAAGTGGCTAAGGCTATATATGACGAATTTCAAGAAAATAGCTACTTTTTGGATTTATCGCTTTTGTTTAGGCAAAAAAGTATGATACGCACTGTTAAACACCGCCTCTCATACTTTTGCTTTGAATAACTCTGGCGAAAGCTCTAAGTCAAGCTATTTTGCTGATGTTTGCTCAATTTTTTATCGCTAGTGTATTGAAATGTCTCGGATAATTCCTCTATAGCGTGGATTGCTAATTAAAACTTAGCGATGCTCGCTATTTTTGTTTTTAACGCAATAATACAAATTTAAATCCCAAAAGAGAGTTGCGGCGCACAGCGCCGCAACTCTCTTTTTTTTGAAAAGCTTCGCTTTGCGAGGCTTTTCTTATGAGTGAACTGAGCCATTAGGCATCGTTGCTCCTTTGAAATTGACATTTGTTAGTTTGACCATAACCTTCTCGCCAAAACCAACTTTTGCGCCGCTTAAATCTGCGCCGCTTAAATCTGCACCACTCAAATCTGCACCAATTAAATTAGCTCCGCGTAAATCTGCATTTTGCAAATTAGCTTGAAATAAATTTGCCCGAAACAAATTAGCCCCTTGCAGATTTGCACCTTGAAAATTGACACGATGCAAGAAAGCATCGGTCAAGTCAGCATTACTGAGATTGGCATAGCTAAGATTACGTCCTTCTAAATACTTCTCGCGCAGATTTGCACCCCTAAAATCGGCTCCAGTTAAATCAGGCTTTTGTGATTTTGGTGAAGCTTGAGTAGGTTCATGTAATTTACTATGCGACTCTGGCTGAGGATTGGTTTGTCTACTGGCTTGCTGGCGGGACTGCGAAGATTGGTAAGACTGATAGGATTGGTAGGTATGAGATTGATATTGTGATTGATGGGGACGATAACGTTCTGAAGATTGTTCTGAAGATTTTTGTTGCGCTTGATATGTGTTTTGATGAGCGCTCTGGTACTTGCTTTGATATCTAGTTTGGTGTTGGTGATATTGCCGATTAGTTTGGGCTGTAGTTTGATACGAAGATTTGGCTTGTGAATTGGATACTTTCTGTTCTACAGCCTTGCGTAAACTATCTCTTGCGTGGTTAATTTCTTTCAGCTTTTCTTGAGCTTGCAGTTGCTGTTGCACATTCTCTCTGGGAATGCGATCGGGATGCCATAGCAAAGCTAGCGCTTTATAAGCTTTATTGACATCTTCTAAGGTTGCGTTAGATGTCAAACCTAGAAGTTTGTAGCATTGATCGATTTCCATATTTGTCGATTCCTCAGCACCAGAGAGTTATAGTTTTTACGCTGACAATCGATCCCAAGTGTATCAAAACAACCAAGTCAAAACTCACTGCGTAAATTTAATTAATTTTTTAAGTTGTTGAAGTTGGCTGCGCCGCCTCAACAACTATTCCAAAGTAATCACAAATTGCTTGATTAATCGTTGCTTCACCATGCATATCTAGCTGATCTGCATTTGCCAAGTTCGGAGCTTGAGGTGACATATTTAAAAACGACCAGTCACCTTCATAAAATTCTTGGGGCGAAATAATCAAATGATCGGCGTAGTCTTTCACCCCAGCAATTAGAGTTTCTGCTTCTAAAAAGCCCTCACGAGTAAGGCAAACCAAAGGAATACCAACTCGCAAAGCCTCAGCTAATGTGCCGTAACCTGGTTTGGTGACAAGCAGATCGCACACTACCATCAGATCAACAGGACGGAGCCGATCGCAATTAGCTTTAGTCAGATTTGGTAAATCTGGAGCATCACGATCAAAGGTGACAAATTGCCAGTCTGGAAAGTTGGCAAGATTTTGATAAGGAATTGATTGCAGGCTCAGCCCCCCAAAAGTGAGTAATGCTGTGGGGCGATCGCTATCTAAATTAAATTTTTTCCGTAAATATTCTGCCGAATGCCTAGGGATTGCGCCAGTTAGCCCCACATCTTCAATGTTTGGGAAACAACTCATTGGTTCTGCAAAGGGTAAGCGAAATAGGCGATCGCAATGGCTATAAGTTTCTGATAAGCGATCTGCCATTTCCATAAACTTGCCACCCCAATCGCGATAAATAAAATCCCAGCCAAAATTTCCTGCCATCCAACAAGGAATTTTGGCAGCTTTAGCAATCTCTGCAACCATTGGCGGAATATCACCGAATATCAAATCCACATGATTTTCTTCAAGAAACTTGACTTCAGCTTCAATCAAACCTGCTTGCTGTTCGCGAATTTGTTGCCATGCTTCAAAAGTTGCTTCGCGATCGACTTGCAAGCTATCGATCTGGATTACGCCCACATCAAACACACGCGGATGATAAATAAAATCACCTTCGATATACTCTTCCAATAACCAACGTGGAGCCATCGTCGCAATAATCAGCTTTATATCAGGCGATCGCTGTTGTAGTTCCGCAAGAACTGCTGCCGTGCGCGTCGCATGACCGAAACCGTGATTGGTAATTGCAGTATATAAAGTAGGCATAGAGCTTTTCTGATTTTTCAATCGCGCTGCGATTCATTGACTGGCTGCTGCAAAACTGGAAGAACTGAACTAACTACAACTTGCTCAGTTGCAGGCAAAATGTTAGTTACGGAAATATCTCCAGTTTCTTGATCATTACCATCTTGCCCTGCCCCGCGCATACTGACAAGATAAATGCTGCTCAGAGTCAAAATCACGCCAATCCATTGCACCAGAGTCAAATGCTCACCCAAAAAAAGACTGCTAAACATGAGTGCAAATACTGGCGTTGAGAAGGTCAAAGCGCTCAAGGTGGTCAAGCTACCTGATGAGGCAAAAAAGAAAAATAATCCATAGGCGATCGCGCTACCCATAATTGCCATATAGCCCATCCCTAGCCAACCCCAAGCACTCAAGGCTTGCCATTGCTGCTGTTCGATCTGATTAGAAATCAACAATAAAGGCAACCCACCAATAATCATGTGCCAACCAGTCGCCATCACAGGATCGGCATGACGCACCACAGGACGGATCAAAATCGTACCGATCGCCATTGACAACGAAGCACCGAGCATAAACCATTCACCTAGAGTAAATACTCCCGCCTCTAAAACCTTTGCAAAGTCACCTGTGAGTAAAGCTGTCATCAGTTCTGATGGCAACCCAATTAGCCCGATTCCGACGATACCGACAAATAAACCAAGCGTTGCCCCAAGCCCAATTCTCTCTTTGTATAAAACCGCAGCCATCACCGCCACTGCAAGAGGTTGAGAATCAATTAGTAGCGATCCTAGCCCCGCATTAGTCCGCACTAAGCCCTGTGCCAAAAAACCTTGAAACATCGTGCCATCAACTAATGCAAACAAACTAATCCATAACCAAGCTTGCCAACCATTAGGCTGCTGTCTCCCAAAGTAAGCCGCACCAACAATTAATAATAAACCTGCGGGAATCAATCGCACTGCTGCCATGAACATTGGGCTCGTCTGAGGCAGCAATGCTTTCATCACTACCATCGCTGTACCCCAAAGGAAAAATGGTGCAATTATTAAAGGGGACTGACGAGTTAGCCCAGAGGTACTGGCTGGTGTAGATGGCTGCATATTGTAGTTATTGAATAGGAATTGCAAATTTTGCTTGCGAACATGCTTAGAGCTGTCGCTATTTCAAGAAGCGTTAGGTGGCGCTTCGCTCCGCCTAACGCTTCTTGAGCTTTGATAAGAATTATTAATCATATTATCTCGATCAAAAACCAGAATTTTGAATCATTGCCAACAAAGCGGATAAGAATCCATCAAAAGGAATGTATCGCACTAATTCTTTTTTATCAAAATCGGTTTTTTGAAAGCTTACCGAAGGCGGACTTTTTAAAAACCGATTTTGATGTTTCCCTTGTCAAAGGCGATGAAAACATCAAAATCGGTTTCATAGTGAGAATTACTGTGCATCGCGTTCTTTTTGATGGTTATGTTAGTGGGGCGCATGTTCTCAAAATTCAGAAATTTATCGGAAAAACTTGAACTTTTGTGAAGTGCTTGCCCTGTATGCGTTACACTAATTTGCTTTGAAAGAAAAATCCTGAAATGCTTGCAGTCAGAGCTTTTTAGCGTTCCAACAAAGAATTGTGGCAATAAGTATTTAAAAAAAACTGCTCAAATCCCTATAAATTAATCGTTGTGTATATACACAAGTGGCAAGTTGCTATTAGAATGATCAAACAGAAGTCATAGTCAGTGCGGCTTCCACAAAAAGCGATCGCACAAATATTTCTTTGACATTAAACTCATACTCACAAATCATCTCTATATATAAGGGGAAACCTATGAACAAAGGTGAACTAGTTGATGCTATTGCTAAAAAAGCTGCCGAAAAGGGCTTGTCAGTCAATAAAAAGACTGCCGACGAAGTTCTTTCTGCAACGCTTGAAGTAATCATCGATACTGTAGCTGGCGGAGACAAAGTAACTTTGGTTGGATTTGGCTCCTTTGAAGCTCGCGATCGCAAAGCCCGCGAAGGTCGCAACCCTAAGACTGGCGAAAAGATGGAAATCCCTGCAACTAAGGTTCCTGCCTTCTCTGCTGGTAAGTCCTTCAAAGAACAAGTCAGTCCTCCTTCTGACTAATTCTTGAAAAAAAGAGGATGCGCTTAGCGCATCCTCTTTTTTTGTTGACAAGCTCACAAATAAGCTCAAGACTAGACGAAAGCTGAGAGCTTGCAATACCCATGACTACTCTACTGTCTAACTCGTTATCAAGTTTTGCGTGTGCTTGGTTCAGGTGGATTCGGTCAAACTTATTTGGCGGAAGATACACAGATGCCATCGCGACGGATTTGTGTGATCAAGCAACTTAAGGCGATCACAGATAATCCTGATATTTACAAAATTGTACGCGATCGCTTTCAACGGGAGTCGGTGACACTGGAAGCCTTGAGCAAAGATAACGGACTTGTGCCAGAGCTTTATGCTTCATTTTGCGAAGATAACGAATTTTATCTGGTTCAAGAATGGATTGATGGGAAGGATCTGCATGATCTAGTGAGTACAGAGGGATGTTTGGCAGAAGCTAAGGTAGTGTCATGAATTATTCGCGGAAGGCGGTCATGTTTAGCATGATCACGCTCGACAATAAGCCAAAAAAGAGTTAAACAACTAGTTTCATTGGGAAAAGCGCCAATCTCATCAGATTTAGTGCGAAATTCACGAAACAGCCGATCCAAATGATTAGTGGTCCGGAATATGGTGACGTAAATCAGAATCAAACTGATAGAAGGAGAAAGTCAACTCTTAAGTCTCCGAAAATTTAAAGACAATTACGAATTACGGGGGACAGACAAAAAACAAAAAGAGAGTTGCATCGCAACTCTCTTTTTGTTTTTTGTCATCATTAGCGCAATTGTTTCATTTGATTGATTTCAGCTTGTTGAGAGCTGAGAATTTCCTGAGCCATTTTTTGGATTTCAGGACGTTTGGACTTAGCGATCG
>Ga0315899_10007971_pt1 | contig 11369 bp, 12 predicted proteins | sample LakEriMetagenome_2_FD_203518 | JGI IMG/M metagenome (GOLD analysis project Ga0315899, IMG submission 203518) | Freshwater fungal communities from buoy surface, Lake Erie, Ohio, United States - Buoy 4 MA112 | ecosystem: Environmental > Aquatic > Freshwater > Lake | place: USA: Lake Erie, Ohio... | reverse complement strand
CGCTGCAATTAATGCACGCTCTACTTCAGCACCCGTTGCATCTCCGCCAGCATGAATAATTCGATTACGAAGATGGCCACCTTCGCGCGTGAGTGACATCTCTCCACTTGCTTCGCGATCAAAGGTTGCACCGCGTGCAATCAATGTGTGAACTGCTGCAGGACCTTCAGTTACTAAGACACGAACAGCTTCAGTGTCACAGAGTCCGGCACCAGCAACCAATGTGTCTTTCTCATGAGCAAGTGGTGAATCCCCTTCACCTAACGCTGCAGCAATTCCACCTTGTGCCCACTTAGTTGAACCCTCATCTACCTTCGCCTTTGTTACAAGGAGAACTGAGAGACCAAATGTTCGTACCTGTAATGCAGTGGTGAGTCCTGCGATTCCTGAACCTACGACAATGACATCTGCCTGCGCGCTCCATCCCGGAGGCGGTGCTAACAATCTCATCGCTGGCCTCGAGGTTTCATAGCCATATTATCGATCAAACGTATGCCATTTAGCCACCCAGCGATGATCGCACGCGCATGTACCGTTGCTTTAGTGGCATCTGAAAAATTCTCTTCATCAATGACGTGGGCATAATCAAGAGTGAAAGCTGGCTCAGTACTGATTATTTCTCTCATGGCCAAGCGAGCAGAGCCATGATCGGGGGCAGCAACTGCTGCATAGAGTGCTCGTGCAATCACAGTTGCGCGTGCTCGCGCATCTGAATCTAATCGTGCGTTGCGTGATGAAAGAGCTAGTCCATCGCTCTCCCGAATTGTCGGAGCGCCAATAATCTCAACTTCACTTTTTAACTTTCTGATCAGTGATAGCTGTTGAAAATCCTTCTCTCCAAAAATTGCGTAACGTGGACGAGCTAGTTCGAATAATCTGCTGACGACAGTGACCACACCATCAAAATGTCCTGGCCGCGAAGCACCTTCATACATTTGACCCAACGGGCCAGCACTGAGCTTGGTAAATCCTGGCGGATAAATCTCTTCATGTTGGGGTAACCAGAGATGCGTAACTCCAGATTCCTCGGCCAACTGCGCATCGCGTTCTGGAGTACGCGGATATTTTGCCAAGTCATCAGAATTTTCAAATTGAAGTGGATTAACAAATATCGATGCCAGAACTGACTGACTCTTTTTCGCTGCGAGTGCAAAGAGTGATTGATGGCCGCTATGGAGCGCACCCATCGTGGGAACAAATGCGCAGCCTTGAGGAAGATCTGATGCAGATGTAACTATCTTCATGGCTCCAGTCCTTTCAGGTACCGGGCTCGACAATTAACACTAGTTTAGAGCCTTATCGCTCACTCTCCAAAAGCGCGGAGAGCAGCCCATCAACTCGGCCATGCGTTAATAAATGCGCATCAGGATCTATCTCAAGCCAGGGCTCAAGCACAAAGCGCCGCTCATGTGCACGTGGGTGGGGCAGGTATAACTCTTGGCTGGCGCTAAGGATGGATCCGTACTGAATCAAATCTAGATCGATCGTTCGCGGACCCCAATGAATAGATCGCTCTCGTCCTAACGCTTTCTCGATTCCGTGAAGCATGTTGAGAAAATCTGTGGCAGGTAAGTCACTTTCTGCAATAGCAACAGCATTAATGTAATCAGGTTGTTCTGGGCCACCAACAGGTGCTGTTGTATACATCGATGAAATCGCCTGAATATCTGTCGCCTCGCGCAACAGAGTGATTGCAAGATCGATATTCTCCTGCGGATTACCAATGTTGGCACCGAGTGCAATCACTGCCTTCATCGTGAAATTGTCACCGATATATCGTTGAAATCCAAAGTGACCGGTGCATGAGGTTTATGAACGGTCACACTCACAGCTGTGATCTGCTGATATGCGCCCTTAATCTCATCTGCGATTCGACCAGCTAGTCTTTCAATTAACTGAACTCGTTCGCCCACAATGTTTTCATGAACAATCTGAGCTAGCTCGGCGTAATTAACAGTATCTGCAAGATCATCTGAGCGGGATGCCGCTTGCAAATCCAGCGTAATGAGCAGATCAACAATGAATTCTTGTCCCTCAACTGCTTCATGTGGCAAGACACCGTGATAGCCAAATGCCTTGATCCCAAGAATGCTGATCTGATCAGACATGAGAAATTACCTTTTTATGTGCAGCCACGACATGAACTCTAACGCCCCAAATCCCTTTTCCAATAAGTCCTTTAGTTACATCTAGCGTTGCTTCATCGCGTTCTAGTGGTGAATCTCCCCCTAAGAACCGCTTGCGCGATGCGCCAATCAGCACTGGGTATCCCAGGTCTACGATTTCGTCGATGCACTTAAGCAACTCCCAGTTATGGTCGGCATCTTTAGCAAAACCAAGTCCTGGATCAATAAATAACTTCTCAGGTGTGATTCCAGCAGCGAGAGCTTTTTCGATTTGCAGAGATAACTCCGCCTTTACCTCTGCCACAACATCGCTATAGGTAGCCTTCGTATTCATGTCGAGAGAATGCCCACGCCAGTGCATCAAAATATAGTTAACGCCTAGCTGTGCAGCGGTGCGATGCATCTCTGCATCCGCAATTCCACCACTCACATCATTGATGTATGTAGCACCGGCCTCTACAGCCGCCCGCGCAACTTCTGCTCGCATTGTGTCGATTGAAACAACCACACCTTGCTCAGCTAAAGCCTTAACGACGGGAATAGTTCTTTCAAGTTCTTGCTCTTGTGAGGTTCGCTGTGCACCTGGCCGAGTGGATTCTCCGCCAATATCAATAATGTCTGCACCTTCAGCGACCATCTCAAGGCCACGGGTAATTGCCGCAGCAGAAGAATCGAATTGGCCACCATCTGAGAATGAATCAGGTGTGACGTTAAGAATTCCCATGACTAACATAGAGTGAAACCCAGTTAGCGATTGGTAATCAAGCTGATTGCTTCAGCACGAGTTGTTGCATCACGCAGAGCACCACGAACCGCGCTCGTTGTCGTGCGTGCTTGAGACTTTTTAACCCCGCGCATAGACATACAGAGGTGCTCACAATCAATAATGACAATGACACCGAGTGGATTCAAAATTTTGACCATCGCATCAGCGATTTGTGTTGTCAGACGCTCTTGCACTTGGGGACGTTTGGCATAGAGATCAACTAAGCGCGCTACCTTTGATAATCCCGTGATTTTGCCTCTAGGAATGTAACCCACATGAGCAACTCCGTGAAAAGGAGTCAGGTGATGCTCGCATTGCGAGAAGACTTCAATATCGCGAATGATTACTAACTCTTCATGGCCAATATCAAAAGTCGTTGTGAGCACATCTTCTGGTGCTTGCCAGAGTCCGGCAAAGTTCTCTTCATAAGCCCGAGCAACTCGTGCCGGTGTCTCTTTGAGACCTTCACGATCAGGGTCTTCCCCAATTGCAATCAGTAATTCGCGTACAGCAGCTTCTGCGCGCGCCTTGTCATACGGCCCACGTGCGCGACCGTCATCAGGCCCAAATGAAACTGCTGAAATTTCACTCACTCTTCTGTCGCCTTCTTCTTTCGTGCAGACTTCTTGGTGGCAGGTGCAACTTCTTCTACAACTTTCTTAGCAGGAATCGCAACGGGGGCTTGTGTACTTGGCACTCGGTGAATGGATCCGGTCCATGCTGGACGTCGTGGCCACGATGCCACACGTGCAAAGATCACTTCAATCTCTTCCTTATTGAGTGTTTCGCGTTCAAGAAGTTCGAGCACCATCTGATCAAGAATTGATCTATTTGCTACCAAAATATCAAATGCTTCCTGGTGTGCGTTTTCAATCAGTGAGCGAATTTCACTATCAATTACTGCAGCGATACTTTCAGAGTAATCGCGTGAATGTCCGTAGTCGCGCCCCATAAATGGTGCAGAGCTATCACTTCCGAGTTTGATAGCGCCGATAGCTTCAGTCATTCCATATTGGGTGACCATAGCGCGAGCAAGTGCGGTTGCTTTCTCGATGTCGTTAGAGGCGCCCGTAGATGGATCATGGAAAATCAACTCTTCAGCTGCACGACCGCCAAGTGAATACGCCAATTGATCTAGAAGTTGATTACGCGTTGTTGAGTACTTGTCATCATCAGGCAAAATCATGGTGTACCCGAGGGCACGACCGCGCGGCATAATCGTTATCTTGTGAACAGGATCAGTATGCGGAAGTGCGCGCGCAACAAGTGCGTGACCAGCTTCGTGATAAGCAGTGACGCGGCGTTCTTCTTCAGACATCAAACGAGATTTACGTTGTGGCCCAGCCATGACGCGATCTATCGCCTCATCGAGGTGGTGATTAAGAATTACCTTTTCACCTTCACGCGCAGTCAGTAACGCTGCTTCATTGAGCACGTTAGCAAGATCAGCACCGGTAAAGCCAGGTGTGCGACGAGCAAATCCTTTTAGATCAACCTCGTCAGAGATCGGTTTATTCTTGGCATGCACCTTAAGAATATCTTCGCGGCCTTTAAGGTCTGGTCGATCAACTGGAATCTGTCGATCAAAGCGACCTGGTCGCAAGAGTGCCGGATCAAGAACATCTGGGCGGTTAGTTGCAGCAATGAGAATTACTTGGCTATCGCCTTCAAAGCCATCCATCTCAACAAGTAATTGATTGAGTGTTTGTTCACGCTCGTCGTGGCCGCCACCCATTCCAGCACCACGCTGGCGTCCAACAGCATCGATTTCATCAACGAAGACAATCGCTGGAGCATTTGCTTTTGCCTGCGTAAAGAGATCGCGAACTCGTGATGCACCAACGCCAACAAACATTTCAACAAAGTCTGAACCAGAGATCGAATAGAAAGGAACTTTGGCTTCACCAGCAACTGCGCGTGCAAGAAGAGTTTTACCTGTTCCTGGAGGACCATAGAGCAGTACACCCTTAGGAATCTTTGCACCCAAGAGCGCATACTTCGCCGGATTTGCAAGGAAATCTTTGATCTCTTCTAGTTCTGCGATTGCTTCATCGGCTCCGGCAACATCTGCAAAGGTATTTTGAGGAACATCATTATCTTGCAGTTTTGCGCGTGATTTTCCAAAGGAGAAGACCTTGTTGCCACCTTGAGCCTGACTCATCAGGAAGAAGAAAAGTAAACCAATGAGTAAGAATGGGAAGAAAGAGAAGAGGAAACTTACAAAGAGTGATTGCTTAGCAACTTCAACGCTCCACCCTTGTGGAGGTGGATTGCCAGTGAGGGCGTCAACCAGTGTTGGCTCTTGGCGCAAGATATATGAAGCTTCAACCTTTGAAGAACCATTGATGAGTTTCCCTGATTTAAGTTCAAGACGAATCTTCTGTGAATTATCAACAAGCGTTGCGGAGTTAACCTCTGATTTTGTGATTGCATCTAGCGCTTCAGATGTTTTGATCTGCTCATAGCTATTTCCAGCACCTGAGATTTGACCAAAGATTGAAACGGCCGCAATCGCCACAATGATCCAAAAAAGAGGGCCACGCATTAATCTGCGGAAGCGAGATTGTGGGACTTGCGATTTTTTCAAGTTCTTATTCTGCGGACTCTTTTTTCCGCTAGCTTTAAAAACTCCAGGAGTCTTTTTACTCATTGGTGATTTCGCCATTTTTACTCGTACATGTGCTTTGCAAGCACACCAATAAAGGAAAGGTTGCGATACTTTTCATCAAAATCTAATCCGTAGCCCACAACGAAGTCTTTAGGAATATCAAAGCCGACATACTTCACATCGACTTCAACCTTCGCTGCTTCTGGCTTTCGAAGAATTGTAAGAATCTCAACTGAACCAGCGCCGCGCGAGACAAGGTTTGCGCGCAACCAAGAAAGTGTTAACCCAGAATCGACAATGTCTTCGACAATCAGAATATTTCGTCCGGTGATATCGCGATCAAGATCTTTGAGAATACGAACAACTCCGCTGGATTTTGTTCCTGAACCGTAGGACGAAACTGCCATCCAATCCATTTCAATATGACGTTGCATCGCACGAGTCAGATCTGCCATCGCCATAACCGCACCCTTAAGAACTCCGACAAGAAGTAAGTCTTTACCTTCATAATCTTTATCAACGCGCGCAGCTAACTCTGCAACCTTTGACGCTATCTGTTCTTGAGTTGCGATAACGCGTTCGATATCAGTACCGACTACTTGTAGATCCACAGTGTGGCTCTCCTTCATAAGGTGGCTAGCGCGATGGCTAGGTACGGGCGTAGAGCGAAAGTCTGCCCGAAATTCGAGCAACCTTCACACCGCCTGGGAGGCTGACTTCACCCTGGCCGTGCCACGAGGTGACCAACGCCTCAACTGCGCCCACATGGTCGGCTGAAATCGAGCCGCTCGGTGCACCGTGAGCGTAGATCGCTCTGCGGATGACCCGTGTGCGCACCGCTTTGGAGAGTGAGGTCAGATGAGAAATATCGAGAGAGGCGAGATCGAGTCCACTGATCGCCGCATCGGCCATCGCATCGAGGGCATCGGCATCATCGCGCAATAAGGATGCGGTGCGAGCCAGGGCCTCTGCAATTCCAGGACCAATTGCTTCTTCCATAAGTGGCAACACTTGTGTACGAACACGAACGCGCGAAAACTCTTGATTAACGTTGTGTGGATCGTTCCAGATTGTTAAACCTAACTCACTGCACACTTGTTCAGTGAGTTCGCGTGTGATTGAAAGCATGGGACGAATAATCATTCCATTGACAGTTGCCATCCCGGCAAGTGAACGTGCACCAGAGCCTCGTGCTAATCCAAGAAGTACGGTCTCGGCTTGATCGTCTCGAGTATGTCCAAGGTAAATCTGTTGCGCATTTCTTGATTCAGCAATCCTATGGAGTGCTGCATAGCGAGCCGTCCGAGCACCAGATTCAATTCCAGAACTTTCATCAACAGTAACTTTCTCCGAGATAACTTCTGCGTAACCGATATCTTGAAGTTGAAGAGAAACTTTTGCTGCCTGTTGGTCAGAGCCAGCCTGTAACTGGTGATCGATTGTCACTGCGATCGCATTAATGAGTGGTTCTTTAGATTCTGCCAACACAGCAGCCGCTAGCGCTAAAGAATCTGCACCACCTGAAACTGCAACTAAAACGCAATCGCCAGCACTTAACTTTTCAAGATGTGGCCGTACCGCAGATCGAAGCTCGAGAAATGCGCGGGTCATGCCGATGATTCTAGACCCGACCACCAAATGGCATAAGCCCCTTAACACTGTAAATACTTGAGTAGAGAAGCCCTCTATCCTTTGAATTTGCTTCCCACATCATTCCGTCGCCGGCATAAATTGAGATGTGATGAATTGAAGAGATTGTGCCCTTATATGAATAGAACAAGAGATCCCCTGGGACTAACTCACTGAGTGGAACATGCTTTGTATAGCCGGCATAGAGAGATGAGTTAAGGCGATCCCAATTAGGCCAGCCTAACCCTGCTGATCGATATGCTGCATAAACCAAGCCAGAACAATCAAATGCATTAGGACCTTCGTCGCCCCAAATATATGGCTTGCGCGCCAATACTTGCTTCTTGGCAAAAGCAACAGCCTTAAGACGTTCCACCTCTGTTGTTCTAATTGTTGAGCGACCCTTAAATCCTAAATCTGGCCACACTTTTTTCTGCCCACCTGTATTGGCTGCAGTATTTGCTCGACTCTCTTCGAGGAGAGCTAAGGCGCGTTGCTGTTCAAGAGTAATGCGTACACGTTTTGCACTTGCTAACTCACGCGCTAATTTATCTTGGATCCCTTGCAGTCGGTCTACTTCTTTCTGCTGCTCGCTACGAGCATCATCTGCAACTTTCTTTGCAGCTGCCACCTTTGCCGTTGCTGCTGCTTGCGCAACTTTGGCTTCATCAGCAACTTTCTTGGCAGCGCGCGCTATTACTTCAGCTGCTTTGAAGCGACCGAGTGCAACAGTATTTTTGCTACCTAAGTTATCAAGTATTGAAATCTGATCGATCAAGTCCTGCGGTCCATTTGCGCTGAGTAATGGTTCGATATCTGAAAAGCTTCCACCCATGATGTACGCATTCGTTGCAAGTTTTCCGATTACAGCGTGTGTGGCAGAGACTTCAGCTGCCGCCTCTTCGGCTTTCTTGGCGGCGGCGTTCGCAGCAGCTGTAGCTGCGCTTAATTCTCTCTGTGCTCGAACGAAGAGTGCCTGTGCAGCATCAGCTTTAGCTTTGAGTGTACGAAGTGTTTGATTGGCTGCGGCAAGTTTCTTAGCCGCTGCAGCGGCTGCGGCTTTCTTTGCCGCTTCTGCCTTCTTTGCCGCTTCAATTTGGGCAAGGGTCGGCTTAGGCGTTGCAGCTATCGCCGGGGTCGCAGAGAGCGCCAAGCCAAAAGCCATGGCGATAGCAACTAAGCGGCGACGGTTGTGCACGCAATTTCCCTTCGATCAGGGTAATTACGATAAGTCAGGAGCCTTAGGAATTCCTGTTAAAAGTGGCGGTGTCGCTAGTTGGCTACATCTCTTTTAGAAAAAAGTACTGCTGCGATAAGCCCGCCAACAGCAAGATAAATTCCGGCAAGTGACATGGCGTGGGTGTAGCTCACTTGAAGAGTGCCACCCACTGCTATCGAAGTGAGTTGGCTTCCGGGTAGCCAATCAAGGGTAGAACTTCTGACAGCTCCCAGCAGATTTTCAATAATTAAAATCCAGAGAACTCCAATAGCAATCGAGCTGATTGGCGAGCGAAGAAGTAGCCCCATAATCATGCCGAAGATTCCGAATCCGATAACAGAGATTGAAACATTGACAACTGCTTGCAGAATTTCAATTCGACCATCAGATGTAAACCACGCATCTGTCTTTACATCAGCACTAGGTGCAAGGAAGTAAGAGATTGCAAGTGAAAGAACACCTGAGATCAAAACCATTACTATTGCAAAGAGCTTCATCGAGATGAGCTTGCCCGCTAACAGACGCAAGCGACCTGGTTGGCGAACCAAAAGATTGCGCAGAGTCCCATAGGTGTACTCCTGGGCAGTCTGTGCCGCAAAGACGCAGTAAGCGATGATTCCTAGCAACCCTGCAACATTTGCAAATCCAATGACAGATCCTCCGACAGAGGCGAGCATTTCACGTGAGATTGGATTTGCTGGATCAGAGTTGCCTCGAGGGGAATCGATGAGAATAAAGAGGAGTGAGGTAAAGAGTCCGGTAAAGAATAGTGCTGCACCGATAGTGCCAAGGAAGAGAGTGGGGCGGCGCAATTTGCGCCATTCGGCGCGGATGACACGAATCATTTCTTATCTCCTGTCATTTCAAAGAAGGTCTCTTCCAAGTTAGGAAGTTGTGGTGATAACTGGGTGAGAATAATCCCGGCTTCAAAAGCCTTCTTATTCAGGGTACCGGCCCAATCTGCTGGTCCTTCGATATGGGCAATGCCGGATTGAATGTGCGCCTTATGTCCATCTGCAATTGCGATAGCAACAATCTTTTCCAGATCGGCACTTTTTTCGCAACGAACTAACATAAATGGCTGCTGTGCTTCAAACAATTCTTGAATTGGGCCGGCGAATACAACTTCGCCTTTTCGAAGCATCACGATGTAATCGCTGATGATTTCAAGTTCGGAGAGCAAGTGTGAGGAGACAAATACCGTAGTTCCTTTATCTGCCAACCCGCGCAAGAGATCACGAATCTCTTGGATACCCTCTGGGTCAAGACCGTTAGTTGGTTCATCTAAAATCAAAATCTTGGGATCTGGAAGTAGCGCTGCGGCAATTCCAAGACGTTGTTTCATTCCTAGCGAATAAGTCTTGAACTTTGATTGTGCACGATCGGCTAGACCTACAGTGGTGAGAACTTCGGCCACGCGCTCGTGGCTAAAGCCACCCAAAGTTGCAAGTACATGCAAATTCTCGGCACCCGATAATGCAGGATAAAAAGCTGGTCCCTCGATCATCGCACCAACATGCTTGAGATACTCATCTGGATCATCAATGGAGTGGCCAAGAATCTGTCCTGATCCACCAGTAGGAGAAATTAACCCAAGAAGCATTCTGATGGTGGTCGTCTTTCCCGCGCCATTGGGACCAACGAAGCCACAAATGCTGCCGAGTGGAACGTCAAAGTTGGCATGTGAAACGGCAAATCTCGCATCATATTTCTTGCTGAGATCCTGGACTGAGATGGCAATTGTTTGAGCGTGCATGTAGTGAATATAGCGTGCTCAGATTAAGATCTCTCCATGTCAGATAAGAGTTGGGGCTACCAGTCACCACATGATCGACCAGAGCCGGAATGGGATGTAGATCCCCAAACGGATGCTGTGCGAGCAGGTCTTGCGCGCTCAGGTTTCGGAGAAACATCTGAAGCGCTCTATCTCACCAGCGGATTTACATATTCCTCTGCAGAAGAAGCGCGCGATTCATTTACCGACGAAGTCGATCATTTCCTCTACAGCCGCTTCCACAATCCGACCGTCGCTATGTTTGAAAAGAGACTGGCAGCAATTGAAGGCGCAGAATTTTGCGTGGCCACCAGCTCAGGAATGTCTGCCATGTTTGCATCCCTGGCCTGCCTAGTAAGTGCCGGTGATCATGTTGTCGCTTCGGCGTCGATGTTTAGTTCTTGCCATGTTGTGATTACAGAATTTCTTCCTAAGTGGGGCGTCACCTACGAGCTTGTAAAAGGAAATGATCCACAAGCGTGGGCGAAAGCACTCTCCAAACCAACAAAGGCAGTTTTTATTGAAACACCAAGCAATCCGCTTCTGGATATTGTAGATATTGCGATGGTGAGCAAGCTTGCTCATGCCGTAGGTGCAACCGTGATCGTGGATAACATCATGGCATCCGCAATTTTGCAGAAGCCGTTGCAACTTGGTGCAGATGTTGTGATGTATTCAGCAACTAAACATATTGATGGACAAGGCCGAGTGCTTGCAGGCGCAGTTCTTGGATCATTCTCATATATTCACGAACACCTCATTCCCTTTGTTCGTCACACAGGACCATCCATCAGTGCATTTAACGCATGGCTGCTGGTCAAATCACTGGAAACGATGGATATGCGCGTCAATCGCATGAGCGATAACGCCCTAGCCATTGCGCAGTATTTGGAAACTCGACCAGAGATCAATAGCGTGCGCTATCCCGGGCTCCCATCACATCCTGATCATGCCCTCGCCATGCGCCAGATGAAAAAGGGCGGATCAACTATTGGTATCGAGTTAGCTGGCACCGCTCAAGATGCCTTTAAGCTCATGAATGCTCTGCGCATAATTGATATTTCAAATAACTTAGGCGATAGCAAATCACTCATCACGCACCCTGCATCAACAACGCATCGCCGATTAGCTCCAGAAGTTCAGTCAGAGATGGGAATTACGCCATCGGTAGTTCGTTTATCGGTTGGGCTCGAGCACGTTGATGACTTGATTAAAGATTTAGATCAAGCTTTTAAGAGCTGAGCTAC
>Ga0315899_10007970_pt1 | contig 11369 bp, 5 predicted proteins | sample LakEriMetagenome_2_FD_203518 | JGI IMG/M metagenome (GOLD analysis project Ga0315899, IMG submission 203518) | Freshwater fungal communities from buoy surface, Lake Erie, Ohio, United States - Buoy 4 MA112 | ecosystem: Environmental > Aquatic > Freshwater > Lake | place: USA: Lake Erie, Ohio... | reverse complement strand
GTGATTCTCCGTTTCGTTTCACCGGGCTCAGGTCAACAAGCTCATGGCATCGTGGTCGATCGCCTGATGACCGTGTTGCGTGGCCATCTTCACGAACAGATCGTCGCCTCGTTCGGTGCGCGCCGCCATCGACGTGGCCAGCACCGTGATGACGAGCCCCCACAACGAACCGAACCGGTAGTCGCGCAAGGCCGTGTCGCGGTCGTAACCCACGCCGGCGGCGTTCATGCGCACGCGATACGACTCGAGCAGATCACGTTCCACCTCGCGGCGGCGTTCGGGCGTGAAACTGCCCGCGATCATGTATGCGACGTCCACCATGCCCAGTCCCTGATTGGCGGTCTGCCAGTCCACGATCACCAACGGCGGCGCGTCGGGCCGGCGAGCGAAGAGGAAGTTGTCGGGGCGGAAGTCGTAGTGCGCCAACGTGAGCGGTGTTCCCGATCCCATCGCCCAGCGCGCGACGTGCGGCGCGAAATCCTGAACGATGCGCGCGATGGGCTCCTCCAGGCGCGAACCGAGCCGCTCCATGAAGGCCGGCAACAGCATCGAGTAGATCATCGACAACATGGCCGCGCGTTCCTCGACGGTGGCCGGATTCGCCGCGATCTCCGACAGCGTGGGGTCACCCCAACGAGGTGCGTGCATCAGCACCGCTTGCTCGACGGCCAACTCGGCTTCGTCGAGAGTGAGACCCACGAACTGGTCACCCTGCTCGGACCCGTCGAGGTCCTCCATGATGAGACAGAACTGTTGCGCCTCGAGGTTCAAGGCGGCGTGGTGACACTTCGGCGCGCGCACGCCCACCGTCGTGGCGACCCGGCTGTAGAAGTTGTACTCGGTGACGTAGGCGCTGCCACCGAAACCGGTGGCACGAGCGGTCTCGTCCAGCGACGGGAACTTGCCCATCACCGTGGCGGGTCGGACCCCCGGACCGGTCGACGTTTCGCTCCATGTCAACGAGAAGCGTCCGTTGCAGCCGGTCTGGCCGGTGCCCACGAAACCGTCGAATCGACAGTCCGACAACGTGGCGCCCGCCGACACTCCAGCGTCGTCCAACACGCGAGCCATCCACGCGGTGTCGATCGTGTGCGGATCGCTACGGATGTCCTGCAATTCCCCCATGTGACGTCCCCCCGAATTCCTACCGACAACCGTAGACCGCCCAGCGTCCCCGAGCCACGCCCGTAGCCTCACGTCGTGAGCCTCTTGTCCGGAATTCGCATCGGTATCCAGTTACCCGAGGTGGAGCGCGTCGTGCGCTGGCCGGAATACCGCGACATGGTGCACGCCGCCGAGAAATGCGGCTTCGACAGCATGTGGCTGGGCGATCATCTGCTGTATCGCGGTGACGGTCGCCCCGAACGCGGCCCGTGGGAGGCCTGGACCATGTTGTCGGCCCTGGCCGCCGAGACGGAACGCATCGATTTCGGTCCCCTCGTGGCGTGTGCCGGATTCCATCCGCCCGCCGTGCTGGCCAAGATGGCCGCCACCGTCGACGAGATCAGCGGTGGCCGGTTCATCCTCGGACTCGGCGCCGGCTGGAACCGCCCCGAGTTCGACGCGTTCGGCATCCCCTTCGACCAACGTGCCGCCCGCTTCGAGGAGGCGCTCGCCGTCATCGCACCGCTGATCGCTGGCGATCGGGTCACCCATCACGGAGCGTTCCACGACGTCGACGACGCGGTGCTGTTGCCGACTCCGCTGCGACCCGTGCCCCTCATGATCGGCTCCGTCGGCGAACGCGTGTTGCGCGCCGCCCTGCCCACCGCCACGTGGTGGAACACCTGGTTCGACTGGTTCGGCAACTCCGCCGAGGGCTTCGCCACGTTGAACGAACGAATCTCCCGATTGTGCGCCGACGTGGACCGCGACCAAACCACGCTGAAGCGCAGTGCGTGCCTCTTGGTGGTGACCGATCCCGCCGCCGGCGAACGGCCTCGACCCACCGACTATTCGGCGGCGACTCTCGCGGACGTGCGCGCCCGTGTCCACGAATTGCACGACGCCGGCGCCGACGAGATCATCCTGGTCAGCGACCCGATCGACGTCCGCAGCATCCGAACCCTGGCCGAAACCCTGTCATGAGACTCTCCCGTGCGTTCGTGGTCACGCTCATCATGGCGCTCACCACCGCGTACGGTCTCGCACCCGAGAGCACGATCGATGAGACCGGTGACGACATGCTGATCACCTCGCTCATCGTCGAACGACTTCCCGGTCGCACGTCGCTGGCCGCGCGCGCGGCGGTCGAGGAACGCACGACACTCGACACCATGCGCGGACGACAACTCGGGGACCGATTCGAAACCATCGTGCTCGACCAGCCGATCACCACCGACGAGGCCGAACGACTGGCTCGATCTCTCGAGACCGACGGCTTGGTGGTCTCCGCTTCCCCCGACTATCCGCGCTTCAGCATCGCGACGAACGACCCTGAATGGTCGAACCAATGGTCGTTGCAGCCCTACAACGGTGCCACCAATGCCGGCATCGGTCTGGAGGGTGCGTGGAACGTGGCGCCGGGCACCTACGACGTGGTGGTGGCCGTCATCGACACCGGCCGACCGCGATTCTCCGGGGCCGATCACCCGGACATGGTGGGCAACATCGTTCCCGGATACGACTTCATGTCGCTGTCGGGCAACGGACGCAACCCGCGCGACGGAAACGGTTGGGACGCCAACGAATCCGATGAAGGTGACTGGGAGACCGCCGGGCAATGCGCCGTCGGCTCGCCGAGCTACGACACTTCGTGGCATGGCTCACACGTGGCGGGAATCATCGGCGCCGAGACCAACAACGGCCTGGGTATCGCCGGCATCAACCCGCGGGCCAAGGTGCAACACATCCGCATCCTCGGAAGTTGTGGAGGAACCACCTCCGACGAGATCGCCGCCATCCGTTGGGCCGCCGGTCTTCCCATTCCCACCGATCTGTTGGCTGGGAACACGGCTCCGCCCATCAACCCCACTCCGGCCAAGGTGATCAACCTCAGCCTCGGTGGAGAGAGTCCGTGTAGCGACGCCGAGCAGACGGCCATCAACGCCGCGGTCAACGCCGGAAGCATCGTCGTGGTGGCGGCGGGAAACAGCAACCTCGATCTCGACGTGAGCAGTTACGCCCCCGCCAACTGCAACAACGTGATCACGGTGGCCGCGACCGAGGTCAACGGCAACCGACTCGTCAACACGTCCAACTACGGATCGACGGTCGAGATCGCCGCACCCGGCCGGTCCATCAAGTCCACCATGAACGACGGAACCACGACCACCACATCGTCGTGGAGTTACAGGACGAAGTCCGGCACCAGCATGGCCGCACCCATCGTGTCCGGTGTGGTGTCGCTGATGCTGTCGTATCAGCCGACGCTCACGTTCATCGACGTGCGCCACATTCTGCAGACGACCGCATCGCCGTTCCCCGCCGGATCCGAGTGCAGCAACAACCCGTCGAACGTCTATTACTGCGGAGACGGCATCGTGAATGCCTACAACGCGGTGCAGGCGTTGCCCGGCTACAACGTTCGCGGTGCCCTCGTCGATCTGACGCCCAATCGGGTTCTCGACACCCGCGACGGAACGGGCGGAGTGCCCCGCGAGAAAGTCGGCAACTTCTCCGGAACGGGGGCCGATCTGAGGTTCCGGATCCTCGGAGCCGGAAGCATCCCGAATCTCGGTGTGGCCGCCGTGTCGATGAACGTGACCGCCACCGAGACATCGGCCCCCGATGAGGGCGGGTACGTCACCGTGTACCCGTGCGCCACCGGACGACCCGACGCCTCCAGCATCAACTTCGCGAACGGCCAGATCGTGCCCAACGCCGTGATCATCCCGGTGGGCGCCGGCGACATCTGCTTCCACGTGTACGGATCCGTGCACCTCGTAGTCGACGTGTACGGCTGGCTCCCCTTTGGTGCCGGCTTCACGACCGTGACGCCCAATCGAATCCTGGACACCCGCTCGGGCACCGGTGGGGTCCCCGTCGCGCGCGTCGGCAACGACACGGGTACCGCAACCGACCTGCCCTTCGCCGTGCTCGGAACGGGGAGCGTTCCCTCCGGCGGCGTGGCCGCGGTGTCCCTGAACCTCACGGTCGCCGACACCAACGCCCCCGACGAGGGGGGCTACGCGACCGTCTACCCGTGCGCCGTCGGACGTCCGAACGTGTCCAACATCAACTTCACCGACCGACGAATCGTGGCCAACGCCGTGATCGTGCCGGTCGATGTCGACGGTCGAATCTGCCTGCACGTGTACGGCTCGGCGCATGTGATCATCGATGTGAACGGCTGGTTCTCCACGGGGGCCGGATTCAAGACGGTCGATCCGAGTCGTGTGATGGACACCCGAGATGGAACGGGCGCGGTGTCGACAACTCGCGTGGGCAACTTCACGGGCACCGCGGCCGACCTCTCGTTCACGATCATCGGGACCGACGGAATCCCGGGCGTGGGCGTGTCGGCCGTCTCACTGAACGTGACCGCAGCGGAGACATCGGCCCCCGTCGTGGGTGGTTACGTGACCGTGTACCCCTGCGGATTGGGACGCCCGAACGTGTCCAATCTCAACTTCCGCGACCGCCAGATCGTGGCCAACACCGTGATCGTGCCGGTCGACGACTTTGGCCGTGTCTGCCTGCACGTGTACGGCTCGGCGCACCTGATCATCGATGTGAACGGCTGGTTCCCGGGACCCGACCCCACCCTCCTCACCTAAACCCCAAAATGCGACAATTTGTCGCTTTGTGTACATGGCTCGTGTACACAAAGCGACAAATTGTCGCATTGTGGTCATTGGGGGGGGTCGTGGGGTCTTGACCAAACGAAGATGAAGAAAAGTACGTGTCTACCGAAAACCTCTAAAGTTTCGAGGGTCGGGAGAGACACGTGGACGCAGGCGCAAGGACAGGCATACCGAATCGCGACGCGTTCCGACGTCGCCGTTTGGCCACTTTCCTCCTGATCTCCCTACTCGGGCCCCTCGTCAGCGTCGCCGCACCCGTCGCGGCCGTGTCCCGACCCTCGGTCACGATTCCCGAGGCCAGTGGTGCCACCCGCTCGCGCATCGTCACCGTGGGCACCGACGCCGACCTGTCCGGGGTCATCGCCGATCTGGCTGATGCGGGGATCACCCCCACCAACCGCTTCACGAATCTCCTCAACGGTTTCACGGCCGACCTCGACGACGCCCAGGTGAACGCCTTGCGCCGCGACCCTCGCGTGACCGGTGTCGAGGACGACGGTGTCGTCAGCACCGAGGTGACCGAACCCATCGACAAATCCGGCGAATCCGGCGACATCATCCCCGGGCAGTACATCGTGCGACTGCGCACCGGCTCCAGCCTGGCCGCCAAGTCGTCGGTGCTCTCCATTCTCGGCGACGACATCATCGCCACCTACAGCGCCGTGTTCCCGGGCTACGCCGCCACCCTGGACGCCCTCCAGGTGAAGCGCCTGCGCGCCAACAGCGCCGTGCTGGCCGTGGAACCCGATCGCATCGTGTCCATCGCCGGCGATCAACTGAACCCACCGTGGGGACTCGATCGCATCGATCAATCATCGCTGCCGCTCGACGGCCACTACGTCGACCGCTCGTCCGGCGCCAACGTGAACGTGTACGTGGTCGACACCGGAATCATCAACCATCCGAACTTCGGCAACCGCATCGCCATTGGTCGCAACTTCGCGGCGAACGCCAACGGGGTCGTCACCTCGTCGGACACCACCGACTGCAACGGGCACGGTACGCACGTGGCCGGCACCGTGGCCGGCACCACCTACGGCGTGGCCAAGGGCGCCACCGTCATTCCCGTGCGCGTGTTGAACTGCGCCGGTAGTGGATCGAACGCGAGCGTGATCTCGGGCATCGACTGGGCGGTCACCCATCACACCGGCACCACGCCGGCCGTGATGAACCTCAGCCTCGGTGGCACGGCCAGCGCCGACTTGGACTCCGCCATCATCCGGGCCATCGCCGACGGCATCGTGGTGGTGGTCGCTGCTGGGAACAACGGCGGCGACACCCAAACGTCGAAGCGCGACGCCTGCGGATATTCGCCCTCACGCGTACCCAACGCCATCACCGTGGGTGCGTCCACCAGCTCCGATGTGCGGGCATCGTTCTCCAACTACGGATCGTGCATCGATCTCTTCGCCCCCGGCCAGGGCATCGTGTCGACGTGGCTCGGCAACGGGACCAACACCATCAGCGGCACGTCGATGGCCTCTCCCCATGTCGCCGGTGCGGCCGCGGCCATCTGGGGTACGAACCTCTCGCAGACCGCCACCACCGTGCGCAACGAGGTGCTCAACGCGGTGAGCGCGGACAAGTTGACCGGTATCCCTACCGACATCGCGGGAACCCCGAACAAACTCCTCTACGTCAGCCCGGGAACCGGCGTGGCGCCGGCCAGTCCAAGCGCGGTCACAGCGATCGGTGGTGCCGGACAAGCCGCCGTGTCGTGGACCGCACCCACCGACGTCGGTAGCAGCCCGATCAACGGCTACACGGTGACGGCCAACCCCGGAGGCGCAACCTGCCAGTGGCCGGGCGGCCCCTTGTCGTGCACCGTGGTCGGTCTCGCCGCGGGCAGCCACACCTTCACCGTGCGCGCATCCAACGTGTGGGGTCAGAGCACCGCGTCCAACGCGTCCAACGCGGTGACCGTCACCGCGTCCAACGACTTCTTCTCGGGTGCGACCAGTATCGACACGCCGTCGGGAACCTGGAACGGTTCCAACACCGTCGCCACCATGGAACCCGACGAGCCGACGTTGGACGCGTCGGGAACCGGTGGAGGCGCCAGCATCTGGTTCAAGTACAACGCCACCGCGTCGGGCTCTCTGACCGTGGACACCTTCGGTAGTTCGTTCGACACGGTGCTCACGGCGTACTCGGGCTCGACCTTGTCGAGCCTCACCCGCATCACGTTCAACGACGACGCCGCCAACACCCGGCAGAGCAATCTGAGTATCGACGTGGTCAACGGGAACTCGTACTACCTGCGCGTCGCATCGTGGAGTTCGACGCGAGGCTCGGTGAAGCTGAACTGGTCGCTCGTGGGAACATGTCCGGTCACCGCCGAAATCGGGGACAATTTCTGTGCCGCGTACGACCTCACAAATTGGAGTGGTGTGGTCCAACGAAACAACACCACCGCGACCACCGAGTACGGAGAGCCCACAGCCACGTTCGGCGCCGGGGTCGGTTCGTTGTGGTACCGCTACACGGCGGGAGCCAACGGAACACTCAGTATCAGCACCTATGGCAGCGGTACGCCCAACGTGGTCAGCGTGTTCGTCGGTTCGTCGTTGTCCACGCTGGTGCGTCCCGTTGGCTGGAGTGATTCCAGCGTCATCAATCTTCCTTCCACTTTGTCCGTCACCAAGAACACTCGGTATTACATCCGCCAGGCCAGTCTCACCGAAGCTCGCGGACCGATGTCATTGGAACTGGGTTTCAGCGCCGCGCCCGGAGGCACCGCCCCCACGGCACCACGCAACGTGTCCGCCGTGCCCGGCGCCGATGGCGGTTCCGTCGTCGTGTCGTGGATCCCTCCCGCCAACGACGGCGGTTCCGCGGTGTTGTCGTACGAAGCGACCGCCAGTCCCGGTGGCCGTTCGTGCACGGTCGCGGCCCCCGACACCACCTGCACCATCACCGGTCTCACCAACTTCGACGCCTACACCGTGGCCGTCAACGCCAACAACGCGGTCGGCACGTCACCCGACGGAGCGGCTCCCGGCACCGTGCGCCCCGGTTATCGCAACGACGCCTTCGCCACCCCGACGTCGATCACCACCGCCACGGGCACCATCGCCAGTCGCAACACCAACGCCACCGCCGAGAACGGTGAACCGGCCCACGCCACTTCGAACGCCGCCAAGTCGATGTGGTTCGAACACACCCCCACAAGCAACGGCCAGTTCTCCATCAACACCGCGGGTTCGTCCTTCGACACCGTGCTGGCGGTCTACACGGGCAACGCCCTGAACGCGCTCACCACCGTCGCCGCGAACGACGACATCCGCTCGGGCCTCACCAGCGCGGTGTCGTTCACCGCCACCGCCGGCACGCGCTACCTCATCGCCGTCGACGGTTGGCGCGGCGCCTCGGGCAACATCTCCCTCAATTGGTCGTACGCACTGCCCGCTCCCCCGGCGGCACCCACCAACGTGCGCGCCATCTCGTCACGACCCAATCAGGCCGAGATCACCTGGACCGCGCCCGCCAACACCTCGTACCCCGTCACCGAATACCTCGTCACCTCCACACCGGGCGGCCGCACCTGCACGTGGACCGCCGGTCCCCTGGTGTGCAACGTCTCCGGACTCACCGCGCAGGTGTCGTACACCTTCACCGTGGCGGCCAGGAACCTCGTCGGTTACGGCGCCACGTCGGCTCCCTCCAACAGCATCGTTCCGCGTTCCGAGAACTGGGTGCGCACCGCCGCGAACTCCTGGGGTGTCGATCGCATCGACCAGGCGAACCTTCCTCTCGACGGCGACCTTTCCACCGTGAACCGTGGCGAGGAGTCCGTCGTCTTCGTGGTCGACACCGGGCTCAACACGCACTCCGACTTCATCGGTCGCGTACTGCCGGGCCGCAACTTCGCACCGCACACCGGTACGTCGGTCGACCCCAACGACACCAGCGACTGTCAGGGTCACGGCACCCACGTGGCCTCCACCGCCGCCGGCTCCGGATACGGAGTGGCCACCAGCGCTCGGATCGTTCCGGTGCGCGTTCTCGACTGCACGGGCTCGGGCTCGGTGGGTTCGATCATCACCGCCCTCGATTACATCCGCTCCTACCCGATGAACGGTCGGCGCGGAGTGGTGAACATGAGCCTCGGTGGTGGAACCAGCGATTCGCTCGACGTCGCGGTCACCAATCTGATCAACGCCGGATTCGTCGTGGTGGTGGCCGCCGGCAACGACGGTGGCGACCTCGATCCCGCCCAACGCGACGCGTGCAATCATTCGCCGGCGCGCGTTCCCGCCGCCATCACCGTGGGCGCCACCGACATCACCGACGCGCGGGCTTTCTTCTCCAATTCGGGAACCTGTCTCGACCTCTTCGCTCCGGGCATGGAGATCACGGCCGCCGCCTACGACACGTATGCCGACACCGACGTGAAGAGTGGAACGTCGATGGCGTCACCGCACGCCGCCGGCGCCGCGGCCATCGTGCTCACGTCGTACCCCACGGCCACGCCCGCCCAAGTCGCCGAGTACATGCGCAACGACGCCGTGCCCGGCATCGTACGAGACGCTCGAACCGGTTCGCCCAATCGCCTCTTGATGGTGGCCCCCGGAACGATGCGCCCGGTCAACCCCACGCGCGTGTTCGACACGCGTAGCGGCGAGGGCGGAGTGCCGGTGCGCAAGGTGGGTGGCGACTACGTGTTGCGCGTGCAGATGACCGGCCGCAACGGCGTTCCCGCCACCGGCGTCAGCGCCGTCAGCCTCAACGTCACGGTCACCGGCACCACCGGCGAGGGGTTCGTCACGGTGTTCCCGTGCGGCAATCTGCCCGAGGCGTCGAACCTGAACTATCGGGCCGGACAGACCACGCCGAACGCCGTCATCGCCTCGTTGTCCTCCACGGGCGAGGTGTGCTTCTACAGCTTCGCCCCGGTCGATCTCATCGCCGACCTGAACGGTGCCCTGCTCGACGGAAACGGTTTCCGACCCATCGCACCGTTCCGCATCGCCGACACCCGACATGGCTGGGGCGCGAACATCCCCCGCGCCAAGGTCGGCAACATGACCGAAAGTGGAACGCCCCTCGAGGTCCCGATCCTCGGACTCGGTCCTGTTCCGTCGTCGGGTGTCTCGGCCATCGCGCTGAACGTGACCATCACCAACTCCGAAGCCCCCGACGAGGGTGGTTACGCCACGGTGTACCCGTGCGGAACGCGTCCGAACACGTCGAACCTGAACTTCTTCGCCGGCGAGAACGTGCCCAACGTCGTCATCTCCCCCCTTTCGTCGAACGGTTCCATCTGCGTGTTCGTGTACGGACGCGCCGACGTGATCGTCGACGTGAACGGAGCCTTCCTCAGTGGCCTCGGCTACACACCTCTCCAGCCACGTCGCATCGCCGACTCGCGCAACGGCATCGGCACCTCGGGTGTTCGGGCCATCGGCACCGTCGACGGATCGGGCGCACCGCTCGAGATCGACGTGGCCGGTCTGTCACCGTCCACCTCGAGCCGATTGGTGTCGGTGTCCATGAACGTCACCGCCATCGGCATCGATGCCAACCCGGCCGGCGGTTACGTCACCGTCTACTCCTGTGGCGAAGTGCCCAACTCGTCGAACCTGAACTTCGTTCCCGGAGAAATCACGCCCAACGCGGTGTTGGCGCCGGTCTCGGAGAACGGAACGATCTGCCTGCACGTTTTCGGACGTGCGCACGTCATCGTCGACGTCAACGGCGTGCTCACCACCTCGGACTGAGTTTCGTCACGGTCATCTTGTCATCACGGTGCGGGTCGGTGGAACACGGCGTTGGTGATCACGACCGCGACCGAACCACCACCGCTTTCGCCGTCGATCGTGGCCACACCGTCGGCGACGATCGAGTACTCGCGCTGTTCGACATCGATCATCGTCGGTGGCCACACCAGCGTCACGCGGGAGTTCCCCGCGATGTTCGCACTCGCCGAACGTCCGGCCGCCGTCATCGTCACCCGATCACCCTCCACCTCGCAACGCAACGCCACCACGTGAGCCCGCTCACCGCCGGGCGTCACGAGATACACGAACTCCCGACCGACGAGACTCTCCGACAACAGTGTCGGCTCGATGCGAATGCTCAACGGTGGGTGCCCCACGAATCCCAGTGCGTCATCTCGCGCGACGGCAACCGGTGCGCCGGCTTGAAATCGTCGCCCGTGTAGTACGCCACCGGGAACAGAACCGTCTGCGTCCAATCGTCGGGAATTCCCAACATCGTCGACACCTCGGCCTCGGAGAACAAGTGGATGGTGGTCCACGCGGTCCCCAATCCGCGGGACCGCAACGCCAACATGAAACTCCATGCGGCCGGCAGGATGGATCCGTAGGTGCTGGCCTGGGCGATCACCATCGGCACGTTCTCCACGCGTCCCTTCACGCAGGCGATCACGAACACCGGCACCTGCTCGAGAATCGAACCCAGATGCTCGGCGGACTCCATCACCTTGGGCATCACGTGTTCGCGCGGATCGCCGTCGGGCAGCGGCGGCGGATACCCCGAGCCGGCCATCATCTCGGCGCCCCGGCGATAGATCTCGGCGATGGCGGCCTTCTTGGCCGGGTCGGTGACCACCACGAAGGCCCAGTTCTGGGCGTTGGTGCCGGTGGGAGCCTGCATGGCGAT
>Ga0315899_10007969_pt1 | contig 11370 bp, 7 predicted proteins | sample LakEriMetagenome_2_FD_203518 | JGI IMG/M metagenome (GOLD analysis project Ga0315899, IMG submission 203518) | Freshwater fungal communities from buoy surface, Lake Erie, Ohio, United States - Buoy 4 MA112 | ecosystem: Environmental > Aquatic > Freshwater > Lake | place: USA: Lake Erie, Ohio... | reverse complement strand
CGGCGGGCGATGCCGGAAGGGCGGGAGCGAGCTCCCGCCGTCAGCCGGCCGGAGTAGGCGTCTGCGTCGCCGGTGTCGCCCCCAGCCCTCTAGGGCCCCTTTGCGGCCCGCTCTTTCCCGGCTGGGTTCCTTGGTCTGAAGTGTTCAGTTCGCCGACGGTTTTTCGGGGAGAATGTAAGGTTTTTAGAATGCAGGCGTAGGCGGGGGGGTTTAAAAGTTATATAAGCACCTGAAATACAATTACCTAAAAATCGATAAGGCGGAAAGGGGGGGGGGGTGGCATCACAATTGCTAACGGGGGGCCAGCGTCGGGACTCCGGGCGGCCTTCCCAGTCGGTCAACTTCATCAAGACTGCGAGGGAAGGTCCGGGGTTATGACGGTCAAACTTAGCTAGAAACCTGAAATCAAACACCCGAAAAAAACAGCCATGAAAATGAGATTTAAAGCAGTCTGCGCCCTTCTCTTGGGCCTGAATTCACTTCCGGCGGCGACCTACACCGCCGGAACGACGAGTTTCACCACGAGTTTCACCGCCTTTGACCCTGCGCTTTCTGGCCAGTACGTGTACTTTAACAATAGTACGGTATCGCTAAACGTGAATCCGTTTAACTCGTCGCTGGGGACGCTCGTCAAGGTCGAGATCAACTGGGACTTCGGCGGTTCCTTCACTGGCACCACCGGCAGTAGCGGTGGCTCCGCCTCGCTTGGTTTCGGCGGATCTTTTTATGTGAACTCCATCGGTTACGGCGGGTCGGGGAATGGCAATGGGTCCGGCGCCTTCGCCAACCTGCCCTTTTCATTCACGATGACCGACCCGTCCTCTTCAAACTATTCGTTTGTTCCCGCTAATGCCAACGTGACCTACGATCCTGCGCTTCTGACCATTTTCACCGGGGGGAACCAGTATAGTGTCTCGTTCGACACTGGAAATTCTGGCTACGGCCTGTGGAGCGGAATCGCCAGTGGCACGATGTCCACCTACCGCAACGTGACCGTGATTTATACCTACGACGCCGTCCCTGATTTCTCGAAGTGGGGGGTGGTGCAGGGCCTCTTGGCCTGTGCGACCCTGTTGCGGTTCCGCCGTCGCACCGGGGCCTGACGCAGCGAAGCACCACGCACGACGGGAAACGAGCGGGGGCAGGATCCCAAACGGGCCTGCCCCCGCTGTCTGGGCGAATCGGGCCGGACGCCGCGCGCTTCGGGCACCGGTCGCAGGTCGGCCTCGCCGCCGCTTGCACGCGCCCTCGGCGGCCTCAGGGCCGATCGGAATCAATCTCCGGCGGACTACGGTGGCCCGGACTGACCCTTGGCCCGCAGTTCCCTTTTCGGTTCGGCAACGCCTCGTGCCGGCGCAAGCTTGCGGGATCCCCATGCGCTCCCGTCGCCTCGCCCTGCTGCTGCCTCTCTGTGGCGTCCTGCTTCCCGCCCAGCCGGCCACGCCGGTCGCGACCCTCCTCGAGGTGCGCACGATCACCCCGCGGGAAGAGCCGTACGCCGGGTGGCCCACGGTGGTCCGGCGCGCCAACGGTGAGCTGTGGACGGTCTGGTCGGGCGGGCGCGACGCCCATGTCTGCCCCATGGGCCAAGTCCGCGCGATGACCTCCCGCGATGGCGGCGCCACCTGGACCTACCCGCGGGTGCTGCTGGACACCGCCCTCGACGATCGCGACGCCGGCGTGGTGGAGACGGTCCGGGGGACGCTGCTCGTCACCACGTTCACCTCCCTTGCCTACGCACCCTACCTGCAGCGCGCCCAGGCGATGACCGACTTCAAGGCCGGGGGGTGGAACGCCCAGTCGATGCCCGCCGAGCAGCTCGCCCGCTGGACCGCGACGCACGCCCGCCTCGACGACGCGACCCGCCAGGCTGAACTCGGGCAATGGGTCATCCGCTCCACTGATGGAGGGCTCACGTGGTCCGCCCGCATCCCCACGGTCGTGAACAGTCCGCACGGGCCCATCCGCCTCCGCGACGGGCGCCTGCTCTATCCGGGTAAGGAGCTCTGGACCCCCGCCAAGCGCATCGGCGCGGCCGAATCGTCCGATGACGGGTTGACCTGGCGGTGGCTGGCCGAGATCCCCGCCCGACCGGGCGACGACCCCACCACCGGTTATCACGAGCTTCACGGGGTGGAGACCGACGATGGCCGCATTGTGGTCCAGATCCGCAACCACAACCCGGCGCACAAGGGCGAAACGCTACAGTGTGAATCCGCCGACGGCGGCCGCACCTGGAGCGTGCCGGCCGCGATCGGCGTATGGGGCCTGCCCTCCCACCTGCTGCGCCTGCGGGATGGCCGGCTGTTGATGACCTACGGCCACCGCCGCGCCCCGTGGGGGAATCAGGCGCGCATCAGCGCGGACCACGGCCGCACCTGGAGCGCGCCGATCCTGCTTTCCGGCGAGGGTGGGTCGCGAGACCTCGGCTACCCGTCGACCGTGCAACTGGAGGACGGATCCCTGCTCTCCGTCTGGTACGAGAAGCTGCCCGAGGCCAAGGTGGCCGTGCTGCGGCAGGCCCGCTGGCGGCTCAACTGACCTTCATCGATGAACTTCCTGCGCTGGCTTTCCGCCTTGCTCCTGACGCTTCCCAGCTGGGCGGCCGAGCCGCTGCTCCTGCCGGTCGCCGGGACGACGCTGTCGCTGCAGGTGCCGGCTCAGGCGGCCCCCGGCCGGCCGTGGCTATGGGTGGGCGAATTCGCTGGGCACCTGAAGTCCCTGGAGCAGGGCCTGCTGGCGCGCGGCTGGCATGTCGCCTACGTGAAGGCCAGCAACCGCTTCGGTTCGCCGCAGGCGATGGCGCTCTGGGAGGAGGCCTACGCCGAGTTGCACGGCCGGAGGGGGCTCGCCGCCCGGCCGGCGTTGCTGGGCATCTCACGCGGCGGCTTATACGTGAATGCGTGGGCCCGTCGGCATCCGGACAAGGTGTCCGTGCTGTACCTCGACAATGGCGTGTGCGACGTCCGCTCGTGGCCGGGCGGTTTTCTGCTGCGGGCGCAGGGCAAGGGGAGCCCGAAGGACTGGAAGCTGGTGCTCGCGGAGTTCGGCTTTCCGGACGAGGCCACGGCGCTGGCGCACGCGGTGCGGCCGGCGGAGGGTCTGGCGGGGGCCATCGCGGCAGGGGTTACCCTGATTTCCGTCCACGGCACTTCGGATCGGGTGGTGCCGTATGAAGACAATGCGGCCCTGCTCGTGGAGCTCTGGCGGGCCCGCGGCGGGCGGGTGCACGTGTTTCCGAAGGAGGGTGGGGACCATCATCCGCACGGGTTGCCGGAGATTGGACCGCTCCTTGAGCTGCTGGTGGCGAGCGTGCGCTGACCGGGGTAGACGGACGGGGTCAGGCCGTTTCACGTTCCCTTCCGGGCTACGCCCCGCCGCCAGACGGTTTGCTGATCTGGGTTTTCATCGGGTTCCTTCGTTTGGTCCCCGAACCCGTGTCCGTCAAATTAGGGCAACCCTAGCCTGACCCCGTCGGGTGACCCCCGTGGATTACCAAGGACGCGCGTCTGCCCGATAGCATAGTCGGCGGCGACGTGCGTGTGCCCGTTCTTCGCAAGCGCGGAACGGATCGGTCACTCGGGGGCGCGGGCGCCCTTGGCGGGAGATTTTTCAGTCATGGTAGGAAACTGGGTCTTGCGGGGGTCGAGGTGGGAGCGGGGGAATCAACGCATTCCGCGCACTCTTTGGTTTTCATTTTCCTTTCAAGGCTCACGTGCCCCGCGGCCTCCCAACCACGAACGTCCCTCGGGTCGCCAAAACCCGTGGGGGACGCATCCGCAACCGGGATGCTACAGATGATTCTGACCCGCTGCGGGCCCAGACGATCAGATCGCGGCCAAGTATTGGCAATTGGATCCGGGAGAGCGCATGCCTTTAGCCCATCATTCAAGCGAATTGAAATTCAGCACCCTCTTGCGATCACCCTTCTGGATGGTGACAACACCGCTGGTGTATCCGGAGACGAGGAAGGGACTGTCAAAGACCTTGTCTGGTGCGTAGTTGATCGGTTTCCCGTTGATGGTGGGGACGGCCTGATAACTACTGTCAAAGGTCATGGTGTCACCATGGACCGTCTCAACGTGGAGCACCTCGCCCTTCATCGTCATTTTGCAGGCCTTCACCTTGGCCTTGAAAGCATCGAAACCGTCGATGTCGGTCTTGGCCATGACCTTGACAACGACCGGGCTGAATGAATCCTCGAGAACCATGGTCTTTCCCGGGTTGGTTTGATAGACATAGCCTTCCGGTTTCTTGACGGTGTAAATCTCCTCGTGGAATGAATAACCTCCCTTGGCCACCCGGATGGCAGCGTAGGCCCCGGCTTCGGCTTCCACAAACACGATGCCGTCCTCCTCGACCGGATCGCCCAGGCCGGCCTCGGAGATCCAGACGATCATCTCCTTGCCGCCTTGGGAGTCCTTGAGTTTCTGGGTGATGAGGGTCCCCTTGCTCTGGGCGGACCACTGGTTGTTCAGCCCCCGGTTATTGTTCTCAGGGCGCACGATGGGAACGATGCGCGCCCCTCGGGGATGGGCAAAGATGACTCCCTGCCAGCGTCCCTGCATGCTGATCGGGAGCCAGTCCTTCATCGGCCGGGCCTCGGTCATCGGACACCCGACAATGAAAGCCGGATCGCAGTAACTGTAACGGAGGATTCCTCCGCTCTCTTCGCTCGCCATGTTCGGGGACTTTTCCCCGGTGGCCTTGCGATCCGTCGGCCCCCGTTTGCCGAGGCCCTGGGGTTGCTGCCGGACCTCGTAACGTCCACGGCCCGCCACATCGCGGGCGATGTCAACCACCACCGCCGGCGGGCGGTAATCACTGAGGGCCGCGTTCACATCCTGACCGTGAACGGCCGGCTGATCGCCAATACCGAAATACAGCCAGGCCAGCGCCTGGGTGCCATGCTCTGGATTGGGCATGAGGGCTTCATGGAACGCTACCCGGGATTTCCCGCCGCCGGAAATGCCATGGATCTGCTCCTGCGCCCAGTATGCCCAGTAGAGATCCAACAGCATCTCGGCCGCTTTGCTGACCTTGGAGTCTCCGAAATCCCGGTAGTTGTAGAGTCCCTTGAGCCAGACCGAATTGTAGTGGTCGCTCATCATTTCGACCCCGATGCTCTTGCGCCCCCGCTCCCGGGCATAGACGACAAAGTAATCATTCCAGGCCCGGTAGTGCTCCGCGAGAGTTCCTCCCGCTCGCACTTCCAGATCTTTGTATTCCGGCCGGTCCTTGGCGTATTTCGCGAAGTGCCAATGGACCGTGAAATCCATGATGTGATGGTTTTCCGAACCGTAGATGTTCCAGGTTTTCGATTTCTCGTGCTCCGACTTTTGGAGGGAAGAACCCTCCTTCACATACTCCCAGATTGGTTTCAGACAGAGGGCCTCGGTCTCCGGCGTGAGCCGCCCGGCTGCTTTGATGCCCGTGGGTCCGTACATCTCGAGCAGCCGCATCACTTGCTCGCCATGCCAGTGAAAGCTGTCCCGGTCGTTGATGTCCTTGGGATGATCGAGGTAGTGCCGCGCGTTCTCTTGCAGGGCGGCATTGGCCATTGCCAGATCCTCATTCAGATAAAAACAGCGGGCCGCGTAGGCGATGAGCGACCAGGAATAGTGGCGGGAAAAATTCCCCCGGTCCTTGCCCATGGGAGGCAGGATCTTCTTCCGCACCAGCGGCTGGCCGGATTCCGCGCGGAACATGGCGTCGACCCGCTTGCCGTAACCGGCCGCAACCGCTTCCGGATCCGGCGCCTCCGACCCGCCAACAGGCGCCGGGGTGAAGGCAACGAGCATAACCAGTGACGCCGTGAGGATACGCGCCGAGCGGCACTTCTGGTTGAGCGAAACATAGCGGGAAGTCATAGGATTACCGTTATAACAAGCTCCGTTGGCAGGCGAGATTGGATTCGGTTGTGAGCAGCGATCCCAAAGTGATCTTCTTCGGGCGGAATGAAGGTGACCCGGGTGCCGGTGGAAAAGTGTGGCCGGGCAGTTGTCCTGCGTGAAGACGCCGCCAAGAAAATGTACGATGTTCTCGCGGCTGATGCGATTCAACGCAGCCTGGCCGAGAGCGTCCTGTTGGCATCCATCCCAATAACGAGTGGATCGGCTACCATGCCGGACGACATTCTGGATCCAGCCCGAGTTTGGATTCAGATCGTCGTTGACCAGTTGGGCCGGCGCTACTGCCGGTAGTTGACCCCGAAGAGGACCTGCGGGCTCATGATGTGTGATAGGTTCGGACGCCCATAACCAAACTGCGTCTGCCGGTCAGGCTCCTTCAATGCATTCACGATATCGAGATAGACACTGAAGCGGCGGTTGATGTTAAAGAGGGCCTTCAAATCCAGCGTCGTTCTCCGCGGAGTATAGCCCGCCCGGGATTCGTTGGCATTGTAGGTACTAAGGTATGTGTGACGATAGTTCACGTTGGCGCGCAGGTTCCAGCGCCCCCGGATATAGGAGAGACCGATATTGCCGATAAAAGGATTGAAGCCCGCGACGCGCGGGTTCGGAGTCCGCGGGCCGGCGTCGCCGTTTCCATAGTTGCCCTCCGCCTCCATCCAGGTCGCGTTGGCAAAGGCGCCGAGTCCTTTCCAGATGCCGGGCAGGAAGGTCCACTGCTGGATATAGCTCAGTTCGATGCCACGAATCCGGGCCGCCCCCCCGTTATATTGGGTCGTCATCGTATAGCCGGCAAATTCGCCCCCAAACCCGTTGTCCTGACCCGACGGAATCAGCTCCCCGCTGGCCGTGTAGATGAATTTCGACAGGTCCTTCTGGAACAGGCCGACGGTGACCAGACCGGCCGGCTCGAAATAGAATTCCGCCGATAGATCGTAGTTCTGGGACCATTGGGGTTGGAGCCCCGGATTGCTCGTCGACAGCGTCTGGTTCTCGTCGTTCGCCGTCGTCCGCGGAATCAACTGGCCGATATTGGGCCGGCCGATGTTTTCGGAATAACTGAAGCGCGCCAGCAGGCTTCGATTGAAGCGATACTTCAGATGCATACCGGGAAACACACTACGGTAGTCACCCGTGCGGTTAACCCGGCGGCCAAATTCCTCGACGGTGCGCCGCGTGATTTCCTGCTCCGTGAGCGGTCCAACCCACGCCGCGCGTCGCGCCCGCTCCGCCGGTGTGAGCAGTTGCAAGGACCCTTCGCCTTCCGTTTCGGTTTCCTCGACGCGCACGCCGGCGAGCACGCTGAGCTTGGCGATTTCCACATTGCCCATGATATACGCCGCCCGGATCTGCTCGATAAACTGCTGATGGTTTATCATATCGTCCCGGAGGTCGTTGGCGAGCTGCCGCTGCCAGTGCGACGGGTTGGCAGCGATCAGCGGATCGACATTGTGCGATCGCCCGTCCGCCTGCAGCGCCGGGTAGGGGAACGAGCCGTAGCGCTTCAGGCCAGTATCGGGTACCGCGAGATTCATCAGCCCGAACTGCGCGAGATTGTCGTCGTTGGCACCCCCGCGAGCGGCATTGGGTCCCATCACGCCATCAGGTCCGAGATACGCCGTGCGGTACGGGCTGTCCTGCAGGTCGCGCGTCTGCTCGCGAAAACGCACCCCGGCCTTCACGAAGCTCGGCCATCGCGTCTCGAACCGTTGCTTGAAATTGACCGCCGCCCCCAGATACTTGTCCCAGCCGCTCCGACGCGTACTCGTGTAGGCGTTCTGCGTGTAGCTCGCCAGATTCGTCCAGTCGGGTCCCGCGGTTTGCGTGACGGTCGGGACGAAGCGATCATCTTTTCGAATGGTAAACCCTACATTGCGCAGCGTGTACGTGAACGTGTTGTTGCCAGGATAATCCGACTTCGACTGCGAGGAGTATACATCGTAATCCAGATCAATCTTGGGGTAACGGTGCACGGCGCCGAAGTTCATCGTCTTTGTTGTTCCCAGCTTGTATTCGACCACGGAGGCGATCGCCACCAGGCTTGCGTTGATCGGCCGCACCGACGTCTCGAAGTCGGTATAACCCGGGACGATGCCGCCCGTACCCGTCAGGTTGCCCGCGGCGTCACGCGTCGCGACCAGCTGGTTGGTCTGCCATTGGACCTGGCTGCGATCCGAGTGTTCGACATGCTTGTGAAGCTGGAAATTCGCAAACGTTCGAATCTGGTCCGTCAGCTTGTAATCGAGTTTCAGGCCGGCGCCGGACCGCGTGCGCACTGTGCGAACGTCCTGGATGCGATGCGTGTACTGATAGGCCGGCCCCGGGACGCCGTCCGGCAACTGCTCGTGTCCCTGCGCGCTGAGATCGAAGATGGACCCGTGCGGCCGGTAGCCGAAATTAAGGCTCACCCCGAGTTTGCCGCCAAAGACCTCCGAGTAGGACACGGATGCGCCCGGCCGGGCTTCGTCGCGCGGGTCCTCGACGCGCCAGATGGCACCGGCGGAGGCGCGGATTCGCCGCTCATGGGGGCCGTCGAACGCGCTTTTCGTCACTAGATTCACCACCCCGCCGATGGAGTCCCCGTCCAAGTCAGGCGTGGGCGACTTGGTCACCTCGACGCGTTCGATCGAGTCGGAGCTGACCGTTGTAAATTGAAACTCCCGCGTGGATCCGGCTGAACCCGCGTCTGCCAGCCGGTTGCCGTCCTGCGTGATCGAACTCAGGTTCTGATGGAGCCCGCGGATGCGGAGGAAACGGATGTCGCCGCCGACCGACTCGCCTTCCACGCCCGGCAGCCGCATCGCCAGATCGGCAGGATTGCCGGCCAGGCCGCCGAAAGCATCGGCGGACACGACGTTCTTCACGCCATCGGAATGTCGCTGCAACGTAATGGCCTTGGCATTACCCTCGCGCTCGCTCTCGACGACAAAGCTGCCCATCAGGTAGATCTCGGAAGTCAGGCCGACGGGCTGGATCGTCGTTCCGTCGGTGACCGTGACTGGCACGTCCACCGGTTTCAATCCGGTGTAGGTGACGGTCAGGATGGCAGTGCCGGCGGGAACGTTGGTCAGCCGGTACACGCCGGAGCTATCCGTGAGCACCTCCCTCTCGGTGCCTTTGAGCGCGACGCGGGCGCCCTCGAGCGGAGCGCCGGTGGCGGAATTGGTGACGGTGCCCACGACGATTCCCTGCCCCCAAAGCGGGGAACTGCAGAGGAGGATTGAGAACAACAGCCAGTATAACGACAACCGGCGCCGGGACGCGGCGCCGATGCGAACAATCGGGCCTTGGGAATTGGAATGGAACGGAGTTGGCATGGGGTAAAGGGGCTGAAGTCGTACCGACCGGGATCGCGGTTGGACTCACTCTTCAGGATTGGGGGATGAACTCATACAGCGATCACGGTGACTCCGACCAGGAAGGGATATATCTTTCGCTGTCACCGAACCCTAGGGTCGGAAATGTCCAATCTCTTCCCGCGAGGTTGGTTTTCCTTAGTCCATTTCTGAATATATGCGACCACCTCCGGGTAGTCGGCTGACTCGTCGAAACGCTCCTCAAGATTATTTTCCACATCGTGATTGAAGAGCAGCATCGGGCTCCCGTCCGACGGAACCACCGCCTTGAAATTATTATAACGTATAAAGTGTCTCCACTGCGGTTCCTCCGGAACGTGGGCTTTGAGTCTTTCGATGACCGATTCGTGGCGCTTTTCCAGGATCAGGTTTGTCCACTCATTCGGGTCGTTTTCCCGGTCATAGAGTTCGGCGCCGCCATCGAAGTATTGGATGTAGCGCCAGCGGTTGGTGGTGACCGCATGATTCCCCCGGCCAAAAGTGGTGACGGTAAAGTCTTTCCAGGTCGCATTGGGGTTCTCGATCAAGGGAATCAGGGATTTCCCATCCAGCCGAGAAGGAATTGGCAAACGGCCGATGTCGGCCACGGTGGGAAAGAGATCAACCAGGTTGACCGGTCGGTTACTGACCGTACCGGCCTTGAATCCCGCCGGGGCGAGCCTGGCCGGCGGCACGATTATCAAAGGAACGCGGGTGGCCCGGTACCATCCGGTGGCCTTGCCCCAGTGGTCCTTTTCGCCGAGGTGCCAACCATGATCGGACCAAAGAATGATCCAAGTATTGTCCGCATGAACGCTGGTTTCAAGCGCGGCCAACAACCGCCCCAACAGGTAGTCCACAAACGAGACCGTTGCGAGGTAACTGGAAACCGCGTTGCGCCATTGGTCGAATGCGACCACCGTCCGGTGGGTGCCCGATGTCGTTGCAATGAGAGCGTAGTCCTTTCCCGACCGGGGCAAATCATCCAAGTCCGTTTTCAGATACGGTGGCAGTACAACCTTATCGGGCGGATGGAGGTCGTGAAAACGTTTGGGGGCGAACAGAGGCTGATGCGGGAGAGAAAAGCCCACACCCAGAAAAAAGGGCTGGTCGTACTTTCGTCCCAAACGCCCGATGGCCCAGTTCACATTTTGCGTGTCTTTGAATTCCTCGTCGGGAAGGTCAACCGGGCCCCAGTCGAAGGAGTTGCTGGCCTGCCAGGGCCTGTCGACGGGCATGCCGTTCAAGGGCAGGGTAAATTCCTTGCCCCGGTGCCTGAAAGTGTAGGACGGATTTTGAAACCTCCAATCGAGCTGATTCCGAGGAAAAGGTCCCTTACCGGATGCGGCGTAATCGTCAAAACTGCCCTCGGGGTAAGCGGTGTCTCCATGGAAAAGTTTGCCGGCACCCAAGGTCAAGAAGCCGTGGCGACGAAGGTATTGCGGCATGGATTCCACATGCGAAAGTTGTTTCGGATAGTGGGCGTTGTTGGAATAGACCCCGGTGTTATGGGGCCAGAGGCCGGACATTATTGAAGCGCGGGAGGGACCGCAGACTGGCGCCGGACAATGGGCCTCAGTGAATAACACACCCCGCCTTGAAAGCCTGTCCATCGCCGGCGTCGCCGCTTGTGGATGCCCGCCGAGACTTCCGATCCAGTCGTTCAAGTCGTCAATGGCGATAAACAGGATGTTGGGTTTAGGTATCCCGGATTCCGTTGCCGCAGTCGCGGTCTTGGCGAGAAACAGGGGAAGGATTAATGCAAAGGCCTTAAACAGAATCTTCATGGAGTTTAGCATGAATATAAAACCATATTAGTCATTTCCATTGAATCCTCCGGCTACCACAAACTCATTTCTTGAGTCGAGCTTCCGATTCTTCGAATGGCTATTTCTCAGTCTTCGCGTATTCGCCCCAGTGTTTCTGGACCATGTCCACGTCGACTGCTTTCGATGTCACCAGATAGCGGTAACGTGAAACGTATTCCTCGTCAGGTGCGATCTTGAACGGACCTTCGACCATGGGAGAAAAGCAGAAATAAGGTTTGTTTGGATGAATCCGCACGGGTTGGGGCGCACGGAAGTTTTTCGGACTGCAGAAGACGGCGGCCGACACGTCCCAGC
>Ga0315899_10007967_pt1 | contig 11371 bp, 11 predicted proteins | sample LakEriMetagenome_2_FD_203518 | JGI IMG/M metagenome (GOLD analysis project Ga0315899, IMG submission 203518) | Freshwater fungal communities from buoy surface, Lake Erie, Ohio, United States - Buoy 4 MA112 | ecosystem: Environmental > Aquatic > Freshwater > Lake | place: USA: Lake Erie, Ohio... | reverse complement strand
ACACAGGGTGCGCCTGTTTTCCCTGGTTCCTCTCGTTTGGGAATCGAACCCAAAACTCCAGGGTGGCTGGTGCAAGACCCAACCACCAGGCCGATAGGGGATCTAATCCCAACCATCGGGGGATCTGGAGCCGCTGGGAATTTTTTTTCTTGGGGTACCGGATTCTCTCCCGGCAATCCCTGCCATTGTTGGCCCTTTCTCTTTGGCCCTTATGTCTGCAACTTCTCGTTGCTTTCGCCATTGAATTTGGAAGTCGCAAAGGCAGTTCTTGATGGCGCGGTGCCCTCCTTTTCTCCTCCTGCTGGCGGTCGTTTTACGCTCCGCCACCGCGCTCGTCCTTGCTCCCGGAGTCCCCACGCTTTCTCAGCGATCCGTCGGGCAGCTCGACGCGCTGTATCCATCTGTGGAGGAAAATGCGCGAGCTGCGGCGTCAAGAAAGGACGGTTACTGGCCGTACGTCTCCAAGAAGGTGGAGCCGCCAAAGGAATTCACGTATGGCGAGTTCCCTCTTCCTCTCTTCGGGGAGCTGGTTGACCGCGCCGCTTGCTACGCTGCGGCGTGCCCGGGCGGACGTAGGGCAGACGCCGAATTCCTGGACCTCGGGAGCGGCGCGGGTCGTCTAGTGCTAGCAGCCGCAGCCATGTCGAATCCGTGGAAGCGATGTCGCGGCGTCGAGTACCTGCCTTCGTTGCATCTCCTTGCAGAAGAGAAACTCAGCCAGGCCACCAACCTACCTGCGTTTTTGCAAAGCGACGTGATGCTCGAAGAGAGCAGCTGGGAAGCGCCAGGGCTGGATCTGAGCAACGTAGATGTTGCATTCGCGTAAGTGGCCCTGCTGCACCAGCGGCCCTGCTGCATGACTTTACACGCCCTGCACCACTTGACATCACACACGCACACACACACACACACACACACGCACACACACATAACGACACAAATAATGCGTGCGTATTCTTTTATTTCTGCTGAATCTCGAGCAAGACGTACGTCCTGACGAGGATTATCTGCACCTCTTGATACTGAGACCGGCAGAAAGATCAACAAGCGTGATCTGCCACAGCTGCCTAAACCCTAAACCCTAAACCCTAAACCCTAAACCCTAAACCCCAAACCCTAAACCCTAAACCCTAAACCCGCATGCCTTGGACGCAGCGTTGTTGTGGTGCGTTGCCGTGCCACACTCATTCATGGGATTCCTATTGGCAGTTACACCACTGCGATCCCCACGCAGAAGGGCATCCTGGAGGGGCTCACAAGAGCGCTCAAAGAAAAATTGAAGAAAAATGCCATTGTCATCACCACTGACTATCAGGTCACAGGCACCTGCTCCTGCGTTAGCAACACATTAGCAACACAGTAGCAACACATTAGCAACACAGTAGCAACATAAGTGCGACAGCTGACAGACACCTACTCCTATCAGCTGGGTGAGGGCTTCTCGCTGCTCACTTCCATCGAGGGTGAAAATCCAGGTGTCGGAGGTGAGAGGGCGACAGGGAGCGGAGGGTGAGGAGGGGAGAGCAAAAACCCAAAATCCGAAACCATTAAAGCCTGTTGGTGTTGTTCGGCGTCAGTGTGTCTAATGATGATTACTACTGTATCTATCTCTGTTGTGCCCTTGCCTATCGTGGGTGTTTGTGCGTGCGCTAAGCGCGTGCATGCACCAGCTCATGCCAGTGTGTGTGTGTGTGTGTGTGTGTGCCCACGAGAGAGAGGGAGGTGTGCGTGTGTGTGTGCGGGCGCGCGCCTGTGCGCGTTTGCGTCCGATCTTCCTTGTCAATGGTCTTACCCTCCAACTCGTTGGTGCGCATGCAGGAATCAGCACAGGCTTTATCTTCCGCAAGGAACTGAGCGCGACAGAGACAGATACAGAGGTGGAGACAAAGACAGCGACTCCTGGCGCAACCTCGACAGAGACGCGCGAAGACCCGGCTGCAGTAATGGCGCGTGTGCATGCAATGATGCGACAGCAGTAGCGCAGTAAACCTCAGAAACGTGCAACGTGCATGCATGTCACAAAGGAGGGCACATTAGGCCATGCTGGCGGCGGGAGGCAGCCCTCTACAGTGCCTAGAAATGATGTATACCTTGTTCGAGATTTCGCAGTAATAAAGTGAAACGCAGAAACTGACGCGACATACACACACACACACACACACATAGAGAGAGAGAGGTTTTATTGATAATCAAGAAGTGACTCAAGGTCGGTAAGCACATAAATGCTGACGACAATAGAAGTCATCAGACACTTGCGTCCGCGCTCCCCCCCCTGCCCGGTACGTCCAAACAGAGATCTGACATGCCAAAAGAGGCCTCATGACGTGTGGAAAGAGACCTAAACAGTGCTACGACGCCCGGTACGCTCATGGGGTGTTGGATATGGTGTTGCATAGCGTATTGGTCTTTATTCCCTTGCCTCTCCTCCTCCATTTGCTTTGAACCCTCCTCCTCCTCCTCCTCATCCTCTTCGCTCCTCCTCCTCCTCCTACACCACCACCACCTCCTCCATTCACCGCCAAGAGAACAATAAAGAGAGCGCGCCCGGGCGGGGGGTGGGGGGGGGGGGGAGAGAGAGAGAGAGAAGAGAGAGAGGAGAGAGAAGAGAGGAGAGAGAAGGTAGCTTCATGATATATCTTACTAGAATGTGTTCTCTTACCAGAATATGTTCTCTTACAAGATGTGAGCCAAGCCCTAGTGTGGCTTCATGATATATGTTACTAGAATGTGTTCTCGTACTAGAATATGTTCTCTTACCACAAGTGAGCCAAGCCCTACAGCAGCTTCATGCTATATCAACAAATGCGCCCAGACATTGAGATCGTCAAGTGTGCGGGCTGTACTCTTTTTGCAGAGTACTGCTTTTGGCACCGGGAAGTGACTGAAGTGTCTAGGCCCAGGACCTCGGAAACCCCACAGCCAGGAGGGTGCTGTCGCCACAGCCCACGCCAGCCTTGATTTGGACACCAATTTGGACAGTGAGCTGCTCTGGCAGAGCAGATCTGCGGTGGGGAAGTCGTTGTCTTTGTCTGCCATAATGAATATGGCCTGCGTTGTAGGCCAGCCACTTGGTACCTACAGATTTTTTTTAAAAAAGTAAAGTAATTCTCATCAATAGAATTAGTATATACAATAACTGATTTAATTACGTGCGCAAGAATAAAGAGCGTAAGTGTCAGTAAGCTTGGCGCCTCCGCCGCGCACACAGCAGCTGCGCCTAGGCACAGAGGAACTGGGAGGGTTCGTGGAAAAAATGCGAGGGGGCAAGACATTCCTCCCCTATTACAAACGCGACACTCTGTCGCTGCTACCCTTGAGGACATCGGATCTTGACACGGGGCTCTTTTACACTGACATGAAGTATCGGCAGGCGCCTTCCACGATCAGCTCACTGTCTTTATAGTTTTTATTGGCGTACCCACAAACCCGGGACCACCGCTCCTTCTGTGCCCGGTCCGTGCGCTGGTGCAGCTGCACACGTCCCTAGCCCATTTTGATCACATTTCCTTTCAACTGCTCGACCCCACGTCTCCTGAAGACACTCTACTCTGGTGACCGCAGAACACGACGTGCCACGCTGGGCCAGTGGCCAGTGACAGCCTACAGCCATCCTGCGTGGATGAGCCATGACCGTTGCACCAGGCAGCATTCTCACCCAGTGTCCTTCCAAACAATGCGGGGGGTCTTGTCATAAGACCAGAACCGACTGCACATGGAAAGGTAGCCGAGGCACGCGGCTGCACAGGTTACACTTCTCGAAACGTCTTTCGTCTTTCTCCCCTGCGAGATGCAGGTTCCTCTGGCGAGGGGCGAAAATTCAAGTAGCGAGCAGCACAGTTCGGCGCAAGCTCCCAATGCTGCTGCCGCTTGCTGCACGCAACGAGAACAGCAGCGACCACAGTAGGGCAAGCAGTAGCGAGCACAGCAGGGCAAGCAGTGGTCAAATGACGTACATTGTTTGAGAAGAGTAGTTTATTTCGGGAAACAACGAAACTTATCACGAACTAACAAAATCGGGAAGTACATTTTCAGAATGTATTGCACCAACTATGGTCAGATTCCTACCCTGAGGGTCTACGTCATTGCTGCCCTCCAGATCATACATCACATAGCATATAAATTAGAGATGGGGGATTATGATCTCCAATAAAATGGCGAAGACCATCTGGTAGCGAAAAGAAGTTGATCCATCCCTAACAAGAAAGAGAAAGAGACAAGAGACAGAAAAACAGCTCTCCAGATAGAAAAGTCCTCCAGAGAGGAAGTCCGTGGACGCTCCCAATAAACAGGACACAGAGAGGGAGGGAAAGAGAAATACGCAAGAAGGAAATGCAGTAGGAAAGAAGGTTGTGTGGGGGGTAAACAGAAAACATAGATGTATGATGCACACGCCCCAAAAGATAGAGATACACGACCGGCACCGCCCGCTGCCCCAGAAGAGGTGTCTTCCTGAATGTCGCCCTCTTCTTTGTCACGTTCTTCTGCACGACGGGGTGGTATGATGTCGGTTCCCGCACGTGTAATCACAAAAACCTCGAAGGTGACGGCGGTCGCGGGCGCCTGGGCGAGCACGAGCAGGTCTGGTGTCGTAAGGAACGTCAGGCGGCCGGGTAAGAACTGGGTACAAGGTAAGTGTGATGACGCGTGTTGACACGGGTGTGTCAACGTCACAGAGGCCCTGACGCGATGTCGTGCGGGTCCCGAGAACTCTGCACCTGTCATGAAGGCGGCCTGCGGTCCTGTTGCGAGGATCACCCAACATGCAAGAGTCGCGTAGGCACGGTGCATTTGCCTGCGTCCGTCAGACAAATACCACTGTGCGTGCATTTGCAGTCCGAGACAGGTCTTGCGAGGATCACCCAACATGCAAGAGAGTTCGAGATTGCGAGCGGGGGATGCGGCCGAACGTTGAGGCGTCGACGCGCAGAGACAGAGCGGAGAGAGAGAGAGTGTTGTTTATTGGTACTCAATTTAGCATCCTCTACACTTCCATGTATTCGCAAGCCGAGGCCGCGACTCGGTAAAGGTGCTCATTCCATGGAAAGATGGAAACCCCCTTGGTTTGGTAGCGTCTGAGCGCACAGCACGCGGGCGTGGGTTGGGCGGTCAAATGACGTACATTGTTTGAGAAGAGTAGTTTATTTCGGGAAACAACGAAACTTATCACGAACTAACAGGGAAGTATACAGGGAAAATGTATTGCACCAACTATGGTCAGATTCCTACCCTGAGAGTCTACGAGATATGATCCAGATATGATCCACCACGACCGCACACGATGATGCAGGGAGGGGGGAGCTACAATCCACCACGACAGTATGAGGCCACGTTGGGCGCGGGTGGGTGTCAGGTTCCATCAGCATCCAGATCCAGCAGCAGCGGCGAGCTGCAAGCAGCAGCGGCGGCGATCGGCGAGCGGCAGCAGCAACGGAGAGCAGCCTTGTGCAAGCTCGCAAATCAGGCTTAACTAAAGCAAACATCGATCCGCAGTCACCATCCGCAGCCAATGGTTGTGCTCCAGGCCAGAGCACAGCTGCAGGAAACGATCATTGCAAGACGTCAGCAACACAAATGCGCCGGTGACTGGCAGCCACCTTTTATGGTTGTGCTCAAGGCCGGTGAGCACAGTTGCAGAATGACCCACGCAAATTTTTGGAAGGAGCGCAAAAGCTTTGGTATCATCTTTCAACCTGAACGCTTTGGTATCATCTCGCGCTTATGGTCGCTACTTCTTCGGGAGGGACTGAGATGTCCCTCACAACAGGTCACAACGGATCTGCACACTGGTTTTGTGTGTGTGTATGTGTGTGTGTGTGTGTGTGGGGGGGGGGGGGGGTGCGGTATCTTGGGTGCGTGTCGGGAGGAGTCGCAACAGTGATTAGTTTAGGTATTAAGTCTAGTTTAGGGGTTAGGATTAGGTTTACGGTAGGAAGAGAGAGAGTGTGTTGTTTATTGGTACTCAATTTAGTATCCTCTACACTTACCAATTCGCTGTTGCACGCCCGACACGCGTCCAGGGTGCTGCGGCCCCGTATGCGCGCGCTCTCACTTGCGCGCCTCCGCTCGCTCGGGCGCTCACGCACTGGTGTGTAGATCCGGGGGGGGAGTCGGGGGGTAATGTGTTTAGTGGGTGTTCGGAGCCCTGGGTTTCCGGTATTCTGGCTAGTCCGTTATCTGGGTGTTCGGATCTTTGGGATTTGCTGCTTGGGTGTTCGGAACTTTGGGTTTACGGTACCCCTGGCTTCGGATTCTTCAGCGCACTTGGATCTCCGGCTCTCTGTGTGGATGTTTACTGCGGGTCGTATGGTTCTTCGGTTTTTTCTCGGGTCGCATGGCACGCTGGTAGCTGCTTCAGCGCCGTTTATGATGCCTCTACGCGACTCGGACATTCCAATGAATGTTCCCTTTACGCTTCGTAATAAACCACGTACCCCAGAGGAACTGGTCTACACACTCATCAGGACGATTCGAGACAGACACGCGCACAATGGACGCCCTAGGGCACCTACGTGGCTTTCATAGACTTGCGCGTACCCGTCCACGGACCACAGCGTCATCTTCACGAAAATGCTTAAAAAATGTATCACCGGCCGACTGGCTGGCAGTGAGGCATCTGTACCAGGCACCCCTGTCAAGAGTCATGCACCCCGACATTGCACAAACCGATTTTTTCAACCTCCCGCACGGAATACGTGAAGTCTCAATACTCTACGCACGGTGTGGTTGGCCCTCCTCAGTTCACATCTAGCCTTTGCGGACGACCGGCGAGGGGGGAGTGGGGCACTGCGGTTAGATGACCATATTTTCTGACGCACGTCCACAATTTGATCAGGAACGGCAACCATTATGAGTGACAGAAACGCCCGGAAAATGGCGCTGCTGTCTACGGAGCCGTGCCCCGAGCATATGGTGGTGCTTCCGAGCGCTCTTTCGACAAGCGGATGAAGTGCTTTTGCGCGTGTGATCGCACTTGCTGTGCTGAGCGGGACTGCGTAAAAAGGAGGCGGGACGGGCGAGAAAGAGAAGAGGGGGAAGTGAGAGGGAAGGGGGGCGGAGGGAAGTCCGGAGGAAGGGTGGGCGGGGGAAGGAAGGACGGGAGGGAGATATATGGCAGGCGTTAGAAATAGGCATCACGCACGTGTCTGTGTGTACACGACTGAAGCAACACACACAGACACACTTCAGCGCACAAAACACACACACCAATGACATGCACACGCACATGCATCCACACACCCGGACATGCGACGCAATGATTTCAGCCACGCCCTGACCCAGTCCCACACTAACTGCGCAGGAGCTTTCTGCCCCGCCCGCCCTCTCTTCATGCCCCTTCCTCCCTGCCGCAACTGAAGGGTAGTGGTACTTGTCCAGTGCCTCTAGGAAGAGCTCGTGCTCATCCTTGGTCCAAAAACGGCTGCTCTTGTTTCGCTCCTCTGCTTCCCCCGTCCCCGCCCCTCCTGCTCCTTTTCGGCGTTTCCGCCGCTCTTGGCTGGCTCCAACGCCAGTGTCCTCTTGGCTCGCGCGTGACCCTCCTCCTTGTCCTTGTTTCATTACATCCTGACTAGTCCTGGATGGCCACTCGTGTATCCCGTTTGAGAAGGGCTCGTTGAACCCCCCCCTCACGTCATGTGAGGTGCCTGTGTGTGCATGCACGCATGCGCGCACGCCAACATGCGCCAGTGTCAAGCACGCATGGGAAGGCGTGTTGGTGCAGATGACAAGCCCGAGGATAACCCAACAGCACACACAGACAACAGCACACACAGCCAACAGCACACACAGACAACAGAAAACAGAGACACACGCACACAGAGACAACAACACACACAAGCCCGAGGATAACCCAACAGCACACGCAGGCAGCAGCACACAGAGACAATAGCGCACACAGACAACAGCACACGCAAACAACATAATACAGAGACAACTGCACACACAACCATTAGAACAGACAGACACAGGCCTGCGCAGGCACCGGCTGAGCTGAGGCACAGGCAGAGCACCCGCACATAAACAGATACGAAAAGGCGCTACAACAGCTCCGTCACCGGGGTTTACGGTCTAGGGTTTAGGGTTAAGGGCACCGACCCACTGACGGGGACAACAATTCCCTCAGTCTCACGCTGGCTCTTCCGAACCCTAAACCCAAACCCTAAACCCTCACCATCCAACCAACTCGCTCACTCTCTCGCTCGCCCGTCCATCTGAACAACAGGACCCGCAACCATTGACCCCAGCCCCTACCCTATCCCACATTTCCGGCCACGCCGGAAACCCGGGCTCGAATCTCTCGTCAACATACCCGAGTCTGAGTGCTGATGCGCGTGCGCTTGTGCGTGACCGCAGCCCCTGTCCCTGCCCCCGCCCAAGAGGCCAGGGACGCTGCGATAGAGTTCGGGGGTTTTGTCGTTGAGAGTCGAGTCTGTGCTGCCACAAACCCAGCGGAGGCTCTCGGTAATCGCTCGCTGCTTGACTTTGAGGAAGGCTATCTGTTCTGCCACAAGCTGCTTCTCCGCCTGCAGACTCGCCACGACAGTGGATTTTGCGGCCGCGCCGTAGCCGTGTGGGTGTTGATGCAGGCCTGTGCCGATGCAGAAGCTGGTGGCGGTGGCGTCCCCGATTGTGCTGCTGGCAGAAATCGCACCAGAGCCTTGGCTGTGTCGCATGTCACAGACCTCGGAAAAAGGCTGCAGGCTCCTCGATATGCTGGCGTCGCGCGCGCGCAAGTGCTTCATCTGCGCGTCCGCATGGAGTGCGCCACTTTCAGCGTGCAGCGCTGCGGTCGTCACGGCTGCAAGCGTTTCCAGCGCGTCCGCGTGGCCTCCTGCCCGGGCAGGAGGCCTGCCCGGGCCGTGCGCGCTGACGCCATGCCGCCCGGCGGGCTCGCCGCAAGCCCCTCGGCGCCCGGACGCGGCCTCTGCCGTGCTCGCAGCGTCTGCGGCGTTGAGGAACTCGGATATGGACATGCCTTGGACCTTCGGCGGCGCAGGCTCCGTAGCGTGCAGGAAGTCTGAGATGGACATGCTGGCGGGCGCCGGGTCCGGGAGGCTTCCAGTCTTCTCCCCCTTGGTGTGCGCTGCGCTCATCGCTGGCGTTCCCGGCAGCTTAAAGTAGCACGGCCCTACCCGGGCCTCCCCGGGCATCGCAGCTTCGCTCATTCTGAATGAGGCCCTGGCATCGCAGCTTCGTTCTTCTGATTTTTTTTTTGTTTGTTTGCGCAAGGGTTTGAGACACAACCCTGGCTCGAGCACGACACAAAACCTCTGAGACAGGCAAAGGCATGCTGGACGTAAGCCCAAAGCTGCGCTGACCGCCACGCTGGCGGGCAGCGCGGCAGACCGGGTAGAATGCCAGGAGCCGACGGGCCGGGGAATGCAATACGTGGCCTTCGAAATATCTTTCCGCTGGCGCCCGAGGAAGACGTGGAGGGCACCAAGCGCTCCTCCGAACTGTTCGGGGAGCGGCTTGAGCAGGCCCAAGGTGAATTCGCCGGTGGCTGCTGTGTTGCGGTGCATGTGGCTGAGGGCCCACACGCGCCCGAGGCTTTGGATCACTCACACTTGTATTGTGCTCGCCTCCAGCGCTGCCCTTTGAAGCACTCGCGGGGTTTTTGGCGCACGCTGACTTCGGCGACGCTACTGTGACGGATGCCGTACGCTCCGCCACCACGTCTCGGATTGCGAGGTACGCGCCTTGGCGCGAGTGCGCGTGCGCGTTTGCACATCTTGTGCTGGGGCACGGTAAAAGGAGGTGTCGGCCGGGGTTCGAGTACCATCCTCATATGGGCTCATGAGCGACGTGTACCATGCGTACACTCATGAGCGTCGTGTACTATGCGTAGACTTTGTACTATGCGTAGACTTTGGCCCTCTCGACAACTCAAGTTCCTGGCCTAAACCCTAATCCCTAAACCCTAAACCCTAAACGAGCCTGCCTATCAAAAGATCACTAGTTTGCACCCAGCACATACCACAACACCCACCAAGAACTACTCTGCACCCAACAAAACATATCCTACACCCAACACTGTTCACTAAACTAAACTAAACCCTGCCTATAATCCTAAACCCCTATAATCCTAAACCCTAAACCCTAAACCCTGTAATCCCAAACCCTGAACCTCTAACCTAAACCCTAAACCATAAACCCTAAACCCTACACCGGTACTCACGTTTCTGCCTTCTGCTGGCAGAACCCTACGCTCGCGGACTGGTGAAGACGCGCTCGAAACTCTCCGCCCGTCTCGCGAGGTTTAGGGTTTACGGTTTACGGTTTAGGTCTAATGTTTAGTCTTCATGGTTTAGGGTTTGGGGTTTAGGAAGACGCGCTCGAAACTCTCGGTGCGTCTCGCGAGGTATAGACCCTAAACCCCAAACCCTGAACCCTAAACTCTAAACCCTAAACCCAAACTCTAAACCCTTAAACCTAAACTCTAAACCCTAAACCTAAACCCTGTGTGCGTGAGGACAGGTGCGGTTTTGCGGGGCAAGAATAACGCGGACGATATTCGCTGACACGTGTGTGTTGTGTGTGAGAGAGCGCTGTGTGTGAGAGAGCGCGCGCGCTCGGCCGTAAATATCGGGCCGTCTGTCTTCTCCTCGTGCACACAGTAACACAAACACGAACACGCGCGCGCGCACACACACACACCATGTCTTGTCTGTGTGGAGACAGAACTTTGTTTGTGTACCCTAAACCCTAAACCCTAAACCCTAAACCCTAAACCCGAAACCCTAAACCGCCTACTGCTGACAAACTCTACCTCTTGAATGGTGTCGATGCGAAAGAGACCTGGCACAGCCGCACCAAACCACCAGCACCATACCAGTCTGTGATTTGCATCTCCATGTGCGACTGTGTGATGCGTGCATGTATCCTCCTCCTCCTCAGACACATGTATCCTCCTCCTCTTGCATCTCCATGTGCGACTGTGTGATGCGTGCATGTATCCTCCTCCTCAGACACATGTATCCTCCTCCTCTTGCATCTCCATGTGCGACTGTGTGATGCGTGCATGCATGCCAGTCTCACATTCTAACTCACGCTCGGCTTGCCAACGCCCGCACGCGACCATTTCATAGTACAGCACCTCAGAGGTAAAAGAGACCTATTACAGAGGTAAAAGAGACCTATTACAACGAGTGCCTACTGCTAACACACACTATCTCTTGACGCATCTCCAGAGTCATGTTGCACGTGAGCTGCTGCTGCTGCTGCTGCTGCTGTACGCACACATGCGTGCATGTATCCTCCTCCTCAGACACATGTATCCTCCTCCTCTTGCAGCTGCCTAGAGTGTGTGTGTGTGTGTGTGTGTGTGCGTGTGTGTGTGTGTGTGTACACAAACATCGACACACCTCTAGATTTC
>Ga0315899_10007966_pt1 | contig 11371 bp, 3 predicted proteins | sample LakEriMetagenome_2_FD_203518 | JGI IMG/M metagenome (GOLD analysis project Ga0315899, IMG submission 203518) | Freshwater fungal communities from buoy surface, Lake Erie, Ohio, United States - Buoy 4 MA112 | ecosystem: Environmental > Aquatic > Freshwater > Lake | place: USA: Lake Erie, Ohio... | reverse complement strand
ACCCAAGGAGTAGGGGAGTCACCAGGGAACCGTTGAGGTCATGGTGAGAACATTATCACATGTGTTCTTTTTTTTAGACCCTAGTCCGGCAAGGAGAGTGTTACACGGTCAGGCATGGAGACCAGACACTTTTTGCCCCTTGATGAAGTCGCTCATTATCTTCCGGTCACCGATACTGGGCAAAATATAACTCAGGCTTCGACCTCGCTCAAACCCTTAGTCTGCCTGCGTGCCAGGTGATGATCCTTTTATTGTTCTTACAGAAACAAAATTTAGCTTTCGCTGTATACCTGTTTGGATCGGTCGTTCGTTGATGATTTGCGCAGCGACAAACAAATTTCTGCAAAGTATCTCGTCATCTCGCCCGAGGGTGCCAGTACAAAGAGAGACCAAAACTCGTTGATTCTTGTAGACAGAAACGCGTTCACGCCTAGCTCGGTGACTGAAGTCACTGACTTCAGTCACCAAGGACAAAATCCTGAAACACGACACAACGAACGCCATTTCAACCCCAGGTGACGTCCATGCCATAACTGTCACGTCATCCAGCCATCAGACTCTGCTACTCGTCTCCTTTCACGGCGACAGCAACGGTCTAGCACCCAAACCGCTCATGGCCGCTATTCTTCAAGCGCTCCAGAACGATCGTGGCAAGTCCCCTCCAGAGCTTGTGATAGGGATGGATGGAAACACCTACAAGCATCACAGCGAGCAGGGTGTGGCGGACTTTCAGAAGATGCTCGCCACAACACAGGACTGACGAGTATATGGGGAGAGACCCCAGATCCAAGGCAACCAACCACCTGCAACGCGCGTACGTACCTCCAGCCTCAGCTAAACAAGGCGGTAAGTAAAGACGAAACATTCACCAAGGGCGACGTGAATCTCAAGGACTGGATCATCTCTAACAAGGGCCAGTTCGTGTGCATACATGGCACTGTGATCCGTGATAATCAAGGCAACTGCCATTATACCGAACGCGTGGTGTTTCCCACGCTCGACTTTCCCTCGGATCACGCTGTGGTGGCCGCAACGCTAGCGGAAGTCATGAACGCACAGTGCTTGTTTCACTGAGCCCTCGCTCTCAGAATAAAATTCGAACATTTAAAAACAAAAACAAAGCATACAGCTTTACAATAGGTCCTGCAGTAATAAACACACACCGGGTTCCTATACCGTAGCTACCGTGACGGGCCTTTCTCTCTTGTGCGTTTCCTAACCCCGGGTAGTAAATTTCCTAGAGATTATGTATGCAATCTACCCGCTCCAAGCTCCAAGCTCCACTTAAAGATCCATGTGGACGGTTGGAGGACACATTTTTACTGAGATCACCACCTTCAAATGTGGCGTCAGGTCGGGCGGGAACGCAAGCATTCATCCCGAAGTGAACACAGGATACCCTAGCAACTACCCTCACCCCACACAACACGCGCACAGGCTCAGTCGTTGAGCTGCATAAGCATGGCAGCGCCTCGCTTGATCCAGTGGCTCTGAGGCCTGTCCGTGGGCACCACGAGCGTACACACAAAGTTGCTCGAGTGTCCCGTGGTCGCAAGCACGCCTCTGCGCGCTGAGGTATTGTACAGTGGCGCCATGTACACGCCTTCCACCGTGAGCGTGCCATCGGGCTGGCGCTCTTCCTTCCATCCGGCATTCGGGTATCCCTTCACTTTCGGCTGAAACCACATGGTTGGCATCGGCCCGTACAGGACCTTTGGTTCTGACTCGTCTAGGAGCATCGTCTCCTTGTTCCAGCGGCAGGCCTCACAGAAGGGGCCGTACACATATACGCCGTCTTGCGGCTTTTCAGTGTATGTTTCCTGCTCCAGCATGATGTGCTCGAAGTTGAGCGTGTCAACCGGCAGCGTGTAGCGACGGGCATAGTTTTGCATGGCTCCTGTCATGAAGGCGTGCACAAAGAAGAAGCTTGCGAACCAGAACATGACAGGCTGCCCCTTGTCGATCCACGTCTGGAAAAAATTGAGCCGCTTGATGAGATCATCGGTGTACGGACCCAACGGTTTGAGCGATGGGTAGCTCTTTTTCGCCCAGCCCCCGGGCACCTTGCCGGTGTTAAGGGCCGTTTGCACCTCCTCAAGCTCGGCAGACATGACAATGAGGCCCTTGAGCGCCTTGCGCAGGTTGGCCAACGAGCTGCGGATAGCTGCGATGAGTCCGTTGAAGCGGATCAGCTCCTGCGCCAGTACCGTGTTCATGCTTTCATCGAACCGGATAGGGTACTTCTTCATTACTCGCTCGCGGTCGTACTGATCTGGGATCCGCTCCAGAAGGGCAGCAACGAGGTCATCCAGGATCTCATCCGCGGACCTTCCGCCTCCGGAGTTGCCGCCACTGGATGCGGAGGACTCTGTCGACAGCACAGTGTCACAAAAGTAATTGGTTTCCTGCTGGTCTTTGGTGATGTCAGCGTTGTCGTGCAGGCCAAAGATCTCTGGCAGCTGCGTGAGCGGCAAAGCCATGTTGAACTCGAGGATGGAATCGAAGTCGGTCAGTTCGTCCGGCGGTGGCTTGTAAGTTCCAGAGGGCGAGAACTTGTAGTCGGCATCAAAGACGTTGGCGTTGTAGAAGTCTGCCAGAATACAAAGAAGGTAGCGGCGATCCTTGTCGTCAGTCACGCGCCCCCCGTAGTTGCATTCTCCAATGAGGTAATTGAGGGCCTTGAACTGGTCAAGGTCGTACTGGTCGAGCATCATCTTCGTCTGCTTGCAGCTGATGGAAAAATCGCCGGCCGTGAACTCGTAGGGAATGTTCCAGCCGAGCGGCCCAAAGCTCCGTCGCTCCTGAATCACAGCGTGAAAAAAGGCGAGAGCATAGCAGAGCTTGAACCACTTTCCGGGCTTTTTGCAGGAGGTGAAGAATTCTTCATCGCCTATTGGGTCGGCAAAGAAAGTGCCCTTGACATTGAGGCGGACGCCCTTTGCGGGCTCGTTCGTCATTTTGATTCCGTTCTGCAGGATGCTGATGGGAAAGACGGGCGACGGATAGCTCGTGAGCCACAGCCGGAAATTCTTGTTCGCAATTTCAGGCTTGAACTCTTCGCAGATCCGCTCGAGGCTCGTCATCCAGCTGCCGTATACGTGGCAGTTTTGCAGCACCACCCAATACCCTTGTTTGTAGCCCTCCTCAATATACTGCTTTGCCTTGGGGCCCTGGCCTTGCCCGAGGGACACAATCTTCATCGTCTCTCCAAACCCGCGCTCGTCTGCAAGCTTGATGAGCGCCGCGTTGGGGTCGGCGCCTGGTGAGAGCACAAAAATAAGCGGTGAGCATGGGTTAGAGTCGGCGTAGCAGTCAGCCAGGTTGAATGGTGGCGGCTCTATGAAAGGCTGCCCCATTGTTTCGGCGACAAAAATCATGACGGCAGGCACCAGTTTGTCGGGGCGGATGCTGCGGATGATGAGAAGCCGGGCAAATCCCGTGTTAAATTGGGCGGCGTTGCCGGGGAGATCGAGCTTGAAGGGCTCTGCTGACTCAAAGAAGGCGCGCCATTCGGTCTCGTGCTTGACAAAGTCCTGATCAAAGCCTTTTGTGTGCTCCAGGTCTGACATGCGAGAAACCTCGCCCCAGCTCTTCTCTACCAGCCACGATTCAAAGGGGTTCGGCGGAGGCTTTGTCACGGCAATGCCACCGGTGAGGAGGAACCTAAAGTCGTCGCTGGAGAGGGCGCCGGACGAGCGCATCATGCGCGTGCACAGCAGGAATGAGAATAGGAGCTTGTCTTTTTCAAAGAGCGAGCGGCACACCATCTTGTACAGAAAGTAGGAGAAATACTTGTCCAGGTTGGCGAGGCGAATCGCTAGGTCACTGCTCGGCTCGGAGTCCTTGATCGCCTGTATGAAGAGCTGAATGAACCACGTCAGCGAGTACTGGTACATGGGCTCGATGAGCGACAATGACGAAATCGCAAAGAAGCGAATCGCAGTGTTCCATGCCATCGGCTTGTAGCCCGCTCGCGCCTCGTCGATTTTCATCTCCGTCTCCTCTGCGATCTTTTGCTTCTCATTGATGTCGTTGGAGAGGATCTTTGCATCTTTCAGCACCTGAATGCCTTCAGTGTTTTCCAGGATGTTGCCCTCAGCAGACAGCACCTCGAGGATTTTGTCTTCCGTTTCGCGCAGCTTCTTCTTGTTCTGCGCGCCCTGGACGATGAGCGAGTTTTTTTCCTCCTCCAGGTCCGGGCGCTCCTGCGCGACCACAATGCCGAGGAGCTGATCGCTAAGCCCGTCTTGCGTGATCATAAAGTTGAGAAGCGTGACTTTGACGGCAGTCTCGGGCAGATAGTGCGGATTCGAGAGCTTTGTGGTGATGTAGAAACGGAAGTCCTTGGAATACTCGATCGTTGTGTCACCTAGGCGGATGCAGATCATGCCGCCTTGCTTGAAGGTCTGCTTCAGCAGCAGCGGCTCTATCGTTGGGTCAAGCTCCTGCTGCACGTTTTCGAGCAGCACTGGAGTGCCAAACTGGATGGAGTTTTCAAGCGTCCGCACAAAGTCGCCATCTGTTAGCTTGACGATTTTCATCTTGTTCCTCTTCTCGCTGTTGCGGAACCACTTGTTGGCCTGCCCCTGAGGGTCTATGCACAGCGGCCACCGCCGAGCGTTGGACACAATGATGCCATTGTCCACGGAGAAGGAATCCGATGGCAGGCCATTCATGGACCACTCGCGAATGGCCACGGGATCACCCAGCACCTTGGCCAGCAAGAAGGTGTCAGAACGCGGGACGGCAAGCTTGCCCAGAAGCGCGATCCAATCTTCAATCACGTCGTCCCGGTAGTTCTTCATAAAGACGCCGAGGTACGCTACGTACCCGCCAGACACCAGAACATCACCCGTCAGGTTGGAGTAGGTCACCTTGAGATCCTCAGCCACCTGAGTCCAGCGTGATTTCTCGCCGCCGAGCCCCGAGATGAGCTCCTCTGCGCGCTCGAGCTTGAGTGCGCAGAGGGCCGCCTGCGCTTCGAGGTCAGCCTTTTTTGTAGCGCAGTCGCTGAGCTGATACTTGAGGTTGTCAAGCTCATCGACCACAACCTTGAGCTCCGCGCGCTTGATCTCAAGCGTCTTCATGGCAACTGCAAGCTCTCCCTCAGACTGTGCCAGAGCTGCCTTCTTGGGCGCCACAACCTTTGCGACGCGGTCGTAACTCTCCATGGCGAGAACCCACTTGCACAGCCCCTCCGCCGCCGATGATGCCTTTGCAATCATCTTTGGTGTGAATTCTGGATTGTCCTTAAACTCAGCGCGGATCGTTTTGATAATTTTGGGCTGGATTTCGTCTTTGTTGTAGCTCTTGAGAGAGTCGAGCAGCGTGCCTGAGTTCAGCAGCTTTACTGCCGGCGCCCACCAGTCGTCGATCTTCTTGCCGGGCGTGTCGGGGTCTGGTTTCTTCTCGGGCTTCAGATCCATCATAATCATGACGGCGCGCATGGCGAGCTGCACGCCCTGCGGGGGCTTGCCCATGGCCTTGACAGCGTCGAGATCTTTCTTGTCAATCGTGTCCAAGGCTTTCAGAGCCTCTTTAAGGATCGGGATCGCCTCTGCGAGATCGGCCTCGCACTCTTCTTTGACTGCCTGCACTTCGGCAGCCTGCTTCGCAGTGGACTCCTCGTCCTTCATGCCCACTGCCTTTTGGGCTTCAACGCCGGGGATAGCAGCTTCGACCTTCGCCGTCAGCGCTTCCGTGTCCTTTTGCGCTTGCTCAAGGCCTGGCTGAAGATCAATCAGCTCCTGCTTCATGGTGTTAACTGAATATTCGGCAAGCGCAAGAGCATCCAGGCCGCCTGCGTACCGGCGCATCAGAAGATTCACCTGCCCTCGGCGGATGGCCAGGAGTGTTTTGTACGTGTTGATAAGCTCGAGGTACGAGGTTGGCGTGACGTAGTTGTTTCGCTTCGTCTCTTGCAGCAGCTTTGCCGACAACACGCGGACCGACTCATGCATCGTAATGCACGTGGCCACGCACGACGTGCGAACCTCCGGCTGCATTTCTACGTCGGACAGAAATCTCTCTGCCACCGTGTTCAGCGCGTCAGGGGGCCACTCTGTGAACCAGTCAATTGTGCAGCAGTTGACCAAGCTCGGGAACTGCCGCAGACGGCCGCGAAATGCGTCTCCGACAGGGCTGAAGGCGAGCACAACGTGCAAGTTGGACTGGCAGCGCTCGACGAAAAACTTGTACTGCTCCGCAGGAGTGTTTAGCTGGCGATTCATCTGCTTGGCGGCGCCACGGCACTTCTCAGCAAGAACGGCCTTCTCATCAGACGCAAACAGGTTGGGGACCTCGCACGTGTTGAGCAAGTTGTTGATGTCCTCCACAAACGATTCAAGCTTAATCTGGGCGTCAGTGAAGAGGAATACAGTTGATTTCCCATCGCCGCCGGCGGTTGTGAGCAGTCGCTTCAAATCCTCGCGCCATTCATTTTTGCCATACGTCTTGGAAATCTCAATCTCTACGACCGTGAAGTCCATCATGGAGGAAGCGAGGCGAGTACAAGATTGGCGTCCACTGCCGCCGACGCCGACGAGCAGCGCGTTGCCACCCGGAGAGCGCAAAACTCGGCAGATCCTAGTGATGTGTTCAATCATGAAGAGGAAGAGCACGAGCTCCATCGGCTTTTTCGACACAGAGTTGTAGTCTTCCAAGTATGTGTTGCACACCTGGATCACATTGTCTAGGTTCTTCATCTCTTCATAAGCGCGCTTGCCCTCCGGGAACTCAAAGTCACCGAAGAGGAGACGCCGCGCCTGCGGGATGCCTATGGGCCCGCCGCCCTCTTCTACTTGCAGGTGTTCACATATTTTATCAAAGTCCTGCCCGAAGCGCGTCTTGACACGGTCTCGCAAGAGGTCTATGAGCCAGGTCCGATCCTTGTCGTCAGTGAGGCGGTCGTAGAAGACACGCATGACCTCATGACACCACAGCCGCACAAACGTCTGGGGCTCGGTCATGGCAACGGTGTTTGCCATGCAGATGCCCATCACCACTCGTCCAAAGTCTCGCAAGTTGAAGAGGTAGTGGCTCTTGGAGGGGGTCGGCAGCAGCGACTCGAGCGCAGCTTCGTAGACGTCCATTGTGGCTTGGATGGCGTTTGCCGACTGCCCCTTGATGTTCGTGGGCACTTGATTTTTCTCGAAAACATGCTTCATGATGCTCGAGAAGATGCCCATCATTGCTTCGTTGTCAAACTCTGTGACGCTAATCACGTTGAACCATCGGAGGAATCTGGGCGTGATAAAGGTGCGCCCGCCCCCTGGAGGGCCCATGGCTGCCACATACATCATGTCTTCAATTTTCAGGAACGTCTTTTCTTTGAGCTCAAACCAACCGCCGTGATCCAAAAACTGGCGCAGAATTTCAATAGGCGGCTGTGCGCCATACGTCTCTTTGGTTGGCATATTTAAATCGTCGACAAAAGTGATGCATTTTTTGCCGATGGGCGGACCGAAGACGCCTTTGCGGCGCTTGTCTAGTTTGGATTCGATGATGTCCTGCGTCTGCTGCGCCGTTGTTTGCGCCGAAAAGCCCAGGGAAATGACGTTGAATTTGTCCGATTTGAGCCCGTTGATGCAGTGATTGTTAATGTACACCGTCTTTCCGGTCCCAGTGGGCCCACACAGTAGGAATGCCATGCGATTCAGATCATGATCCAGCGTCGAATTTTGACAGAAGGTGTCAAAGAGGAAGGTGTATCGGGTAGTGTCCACGGTGGGCACGATGATCTCGTGCGGCTGAAGGCTCGCATCGAAGGGCTCGCGCGAGATGAGCGATGACCACGTCGCCCACTTTCCCTTCTCGGTGTCCCAAAAGACAGAGTACATGGTGTGCTCCTTGGGGTATGGGCTGGTAATCTGATGCGTGCCCCTCTCACCCTCCTCATTGTAAGGAAAGGGGACAGAGCCGGCGCAGCAGTCTCGCATGAAAGTGTCGATCTGCTGCCTGCCCTCGGCGTCCACCGTGCACCCCACACTCCATGTGAATGCAAACAAGAAAATGCCCTCTACCTGTGCAATTGCGTCCTTCTCAGACATCTCGAACTTGGATTTTTCCACCTTGAAGGGCGTCGCAAGCGCGGAAAATAGCTTCATTAGGCTCCATCCCAGCATCACATCCGAAGAGGGCGACACCTCCTTGAGTTCGCGCCGGATAAACTTGATCACCGGGGGTACCAGCCACTTGAATATGCTTTCAATCACGGCCTTGAGGTCATTGTCAAAGGCTGGCGGGAGCGTGTTGAGCCACGACATGAGCGAAGGATAAAGACCCATCTGGTGAGGCTCGTAATAGACCATGCCACACCGACTCACTGTGGCCGGGGATGCGACCTCGAGGTCCTGTGGCTCGAAAATCATGTTCATGGTGGGGGACATTTGGATGATTTCACCACTCACGAGGCACAGCTTCTTGTTGTCGTCAAGTACAGTATTCATATTTTCTATCCAGATGGCATCGACGGGCCCGTCAAACATGACCCACTTGCGGTCGGGACCTTGATCTGATGCTGCGATACGGTAATTGATGGCAAGGATGCCATCTGTCCACTCGTTGCTCACGGGGTCGTTCTGTCAGGAGTGACAAAGATTAGAATTGGTCCTACGGCCCAGGATATAGTCAATATATAAGTAGTAAGTACCTGCCCGTAGAGCTGGCCCATCGTGATGCTCTTGGGGTTCATGGTGTAGATGCGCACCTTGTTTTCGTCGTTTTGATCCAGCGCCTTGAGCTTGCCGAGGGCAGCTGCCAAGCTACGGTAGCTGCAAGTTTTTGCGCCGTAAGACAGCCCGACTGCCATGAGCCCATGCCGCACAACAATCATTTCGTACAGCTCAATTGTTTTCTGGCAGAAGTACGCAGTGGGCTGGAGATTAGCGTCTTCGCACGAAGACGTCAGCGCGGCCAGCATGTTGACGTAGTCAGGCGTCGGCAGCACCGTTGTCGGAAAGAGATCCTTGCAGATGCCTTCAAAGAGAGGCACGTCGTGCGAGAGGAACTTAGGCGCATTCACGTCGCGGATGGCCCGGAGCATGAGGACGTCCTCGGGCGAGTCCTTGATCGCCTGTTTGAGGTTGCCAGCGGCGCGCAGCACTGCCATGACGGCGCGCATGCCATAGTCGTAGTGTGTCTGCGACGACAGCTGCTCACTGCAGAGCTTGTACGTCGCCACAATCTTGCGCGCCAGCACACGTGCATCTGAGAACCCGAAGCTCATGAGGATGATCTCACCAATCATACCGTAGTCGGGGACCATCATTGCCACTGTCCTGAAAAGCACTTTCAGGTTGTCCGGGAGGTCACTTCTGCCGGCATATCCGGGATTCATAGTGATGAACACGGCACAGGTGTCAACGACACGCAAGTGCGAGCCCTCAAAATCGAAAGAGGACATGCCGAGCGTCACAGCGCGCTGGATGTTCATGATCTGCTGCGCCACCACGGAGAGCACCTCAAGGTCGATGCGATTGAACTCATCGAAGCACGCCCAGGCACCGCAGCTCACAACACCTTTGAAGAATTTCCCCATGGCGAGGAAGTCCAGCCCATCGCTGCAGTTGAACACAACGCAATAGTTGGCAATCGCTTTGGCCAGATCCTTGGTGGTCTCTGTCTTTCCCGTGCCCGCGGGCCCCTCTGGGGCGCCGCCGAGCTTCATTTGGAGGGCGCCCATGAGCGTACGGTAGGCGCGGTCTGTAAGGGGCGTGACCACCAGGCGCGAGCTTACGCCCAAATACTCGTAGCCGTACATGAGGCAAGCGGTGATCATTTTGCAGGCGACGCGATCTTCTTCCATGTAGTAGCGGAGCTGGGCCAGCCACGAAAAGTCGAGGGCGTTGTGCATCCCCTCGTCGGCAAGGTTGGCTGTCATGTCCCGCGCATGCACATCAAGCACCACCATGGCGCCGATACTGCCGCGCTGCAGCTTTGTAAGGTTCCCCCGTACTAGATCAATCAGCTCGTCCAGTTGACTGGTGCACTTTTCCGCGTACGTGCGCACGCCTTGGGTGCCGCCCGACTCCACTGCTACCTCCACCTCCGACGTCCAGTACATCTGCCCAATGACAATGGCCACTGAGCCAGGCCACTCGAGCACCCACTTGTTGCGCGGCACCTCAATGTAGGCGGCATGCGCGCGCAACGTCTGGTCTATCAGCGACTCGCGCATGAGCGTCTCCGTCTCGACCAGCCACTTCTCCACCGCACCTCGCGCCAGAGCCGGATCCAGCGTTCGCGGCCACGGCACGAGCTCACTTTCGCTCGAAATCATTCCGTGAATGATCTGCTGCTCGTCGAATTTGAGCTTCGCAATGGCCTCAAAGCACTTTTTCAAGTGGGGCTGCACGCGCGTGGGATCCTTGGTCTCGGACAAGATCTCGAGAAGCTCGTCGTTGGACAGGAAGAAGAACCTCGAGAAGTTCAGGCGCTTCTGCTCCAAATATGCGTTGAGACCCTTGTTAATGATTTCGAGGTCGTCAAACGCCATACTGAGGTCATTCAGAAGCCCTTCCTTGCGCGTAAACACGAGCACCTTGGGGTTCTCGAGGCACTTTGACACAGTGTTCTTGAAGACCTTGTCCACCGCCCCAAACTTCTCCGACTCCACTGGCATCTGCTTTTTTATATCGTCGGAGGCAAAGATGGGCTCAAGGTACAGCCATTGAGCCTGAACTTTGAGCCAAATGTCAATCACGTCCTGCGTTGTTGTGAGGAAGGTCTCCCAGTCCTTGGCGCGCTCCGCGAAGGGCTTGATGTACGGCGACGTAAGCATGGTCTGCGTCTTGACGATCTGATCGTCGAGGATCATCTGAATCTCGTCCACGCAGGAGCCCGAGAGGATGGACGTGCCGCTGTCTCTGTACGGGTTCATCAAGAAGATGGTCTCCGTCCACTCCTCCGCTTGCTTGTTCAGGTTCTTCTCAAGTGAGTACTCCTTGCTGGCTGACTCACTGATTTCCTCGAGACTGGGCAGATGCGCCTTGAGATTGCGGTCGATCATATCAGTGAGGCTAGTCTTGTCCCCCGGGCGGATGCTGCTGTCCACAACCTCGGCCATCTGGTCCCAGTGGCGGTCGCGCATGCCCTTGTTGCAGAGGGTCATGATTAGCGGCACGTGCGGCTTGAAGTCTGCCACGGTCTGCTTCATCGAGTTGGCAAGCAGCAGCAGCTCCTTGTTCTCGTTGTACGTCTTGCAAAACTTAAAGGCTGCACGGAACATGGTGTCCACCTCCCCCTCCACCTGCTCCGGATCCAGATCCACCATGGCGCCTTCATACCAGTTGTGCAGGTTGTTCTGCGCATCATACACGGCACGGAAGAAGGCCTCAAAGGGCTCACAGTCGACCATCCCCTTGGCAATTTC
>Ga0315899_10007965_pt1 | contig 11371 bp, 12 predicted proteins | sample LakEriMetagenome_2_FD_203518 | JGI IMG/M metagenome (GOLD analysis project Ga0315899, IMG submission 203518) | Freshwater fungal communities from buoy surface, Lake Erie, Ohio, United States - Buoy 4 MA112 | ecosystem: Environmental > Aquatic > Freshwater > Lake | place: USA: Lake Erie, Ohio... | reverse complement strand
TGCTGATTGAATTGGGCGCGCGGCTTGGCCTGCCCGCCTTCACCAAGGAAGATGGCAGCGCGCGCTTCAAGGATTACGCGGATTACATCGTCAATCACGAACGCATGCCGGGCGTTGGCCCGCTTGCCGGCTGGCGTGGAGAGGATGGCTCGGCGAAAGGGGTCGGCAAACCCAACCCGGATCAGTTGCAGCGCTATATCGAAAATGGCTGCTTCTGGCGGCATAATTTCTCCGCCGAGAAAAGCTATTTCAAGCATTCCAACAAGCTCTATCTGGAAAACGCCAAGGCGATGGGGCTGATTGGCAAGTCTGATCAGATCGTTTTGCAGATATGGTCAGAGCCTTTGCAGAAATTCCGCCTAGCTGCGGAAGGCCATGGCGCGAAGCAGCCGCCGGAAGCGCTGCGTGAACGCGTGCGCAGCTACTGCGACCCGCTGCCCTTTTGGTATGCGCCGCTGGAGCAAGTTGCGCATGATGTCTCGGGCTTTCCTTTCTCGGCCGTCACGCAGCGCCCCATGGCGATGTATCATTCCTGGGGGTCGATGAATGCGTGGCTGCGACAAATCCATGGCGCCAATCGCCTGTATATGAGCCGCGCAAAAGGCGAAGCCATGGGCATTGCCCAGGATGATTGGGTTTGGGTCGAAAGCCGCAATGGCCGTGTGAAGGGACAAGTGACGCTCATGGAAGGCGTCAACCCAGACACCGTTTGGACCTGGAACGCCATCGGCAAACGCGCCGGCGCCTGGATGTTGAGCCCTGATGCGGCGGAAGCGCAGCGTGGTTTTTTGCTGAACCATGTGATCAGTGAATGGCTGCCCGCGCAAACCGGCCCGCGCCTAGCAAATGCTGATCCCATCACGGGCCAAGCCGCCTGGTATGATCTGCGCGTGAATATCAAGAAATGCGCGCCCGGTGAGGAAGGCATCACCGCACCTCACCCAAGCGCATTGACGCCGCCACCCAATATGCCCGAACCGCCCGATATTCTGCGCTTTAATGCAGGAGATAAAAAGCCATGACATCCCTGCCCACTCCCGCACCGGGGGCCAAGAAGCTTGGCCTAGTGATTGATCTGGATACCTGTGTCGGCTGCCATGCCTGTGCGACGAATTGCAAGGAATGGAACACCAGCGGCCATATGGCGCCCTTGCCCGATCAGCACCCTTATTCCGCAGCGCAGGAAGGCGTCTGGTTCAACCGCGTGCATGCCTATGAAGCCGGGGATGGCGATGAAGGGCGCACGGTGCATTTCCCGCGTTCGTGTCTCCATTGCGAAACGCCAGCCTGTGTGACCGTGTGCCCCACCGGCGCATCCTATAAGCGTGCGGAAGATGGCATTGTGCTGGTCAATACGGACATGTGCATCGGATGCCAGCTTTGCGCCTGGGCCTGCCCTTATGGCGCGCGGGAATTGGATGAAGATCAGGGCGTGATGAAGAAATGCACGCTCTGCGTTGACCGCATCTATAACGAAACAATTCCAGAAGACCGCCGCGTGCCGGCCTGTGTTTCCACCTGCCCGGCCAATGCGCGGCATTTCGGTGATTTTGGCGATCCGAACAGCGATGTTTCAAAGCTTGTCGCCGAACGCGGTGGGTATGAGCTGATGCCAGAGATGGGCTACCAGCCCGTCAATCGCTATTTGCCGCCGCGCAATGCTTCCAGCCAGGTAAAGACAGCGCCGAAGGAAGCCGGGCCTTTGCCCAGCCAAATCACCAACCCGCTGCTGCGCTGGATGGATAAGGTGCTGTCCCGATGAAACCCGCGCCTTCCATCATTTTCTTCACCGTCGCATCCGGCGCAGGATATGGCTTGTTGTTCTGGCTTGGTGTGCTGAAGCCGTTGGGCCTGCTGCCGGCCAGCAGCCTGTTTGGCGCCACCGCCGCCATCATCGCCCTTGCACTGATTGCCGCAGGGCTATGTTCATCGCTGCTGCATCTCGGCCGGCCGGAACGCGCCTGGCGCGCGCTCAGCCAATGGCGGACTTCTTGGCTTTCGCGAGAAGGTGTCGCGGCGATCCTCACCTTTCTGCCCGCCACGGTGTTTCTGATTTCGGTGGCGCATGGCGAAACCGCATTGATGGTCCCGGCGGGCCTGCTTTCCGCCGTCGGCGCGGCTGTCACGGTTTATTGCACAGGGATGATCTATGCGTCGCTCAAGCCCGTGAAGGAATGGCATCACCCCATGGTGGCGCCGGGCTATTTACTGTTCGCGAGCTTCTCCGGTGTGTCATTGCTAGCGATGCTTGCCATTTTCTGGGGTGGTGGCTTCTTCCCCGCGCTGGTGGCGGCGGCGCTTGGCTTGGCAGCGCTCATGTTCAAGCGCGCCTATTGGGCGAGTGTGGATGCAACACCCGCCGTCAGCACGCGCGAAAGCGCCACGGGGCTTGGCTTCATCGGCAAGGTCCGCCCGCTGGAAAGCCCGCATACGGAAAGCAATTACCTGCTGCGTGAGATGGCGTTTCGCGTGGGGCGTGTGCATGCGGCGAAGCTGCGTAGCATCGCGCTATTGCTCGGCTTTGCCTTGCCCGCGCTGCTGTTCTGCCTTGCCATCATTATCGGCGGGGGCGCGGCTATGGCATTGGGCCTGCTTGCCGCTGCCAGCGCCGTCGCCGGGCTATTGGTGGAACGCTGGCTCATTTTTGCTGAGGCCACGCATACCGTCGCACTTTACTACCCGACGCAGCGCTGAAACGCCCGAGCGCTACGCCCCGCGCATCCGCCAAAGCCTGCCAAGCAGCGGCCACAACAGCCCGATAGCGGTGATGCACAGCAGCGTCATCGCAATCGGGCGTGTAGCGAACATGCTGACATCATCGCCGAAGATGATCAGTGATTGCTTGAGCGTTTCTTCCATCTTCCCACCCAGCACCAACCCCATGATCAAAGGCGCGGGCGAAAACCCGGTACGGCGAAACAGAAACCCCACCACGCCCGCCACAAGCATGATGACGACATCGCCCATGGATTGATCCGGCCCATAGGCACCGATGATCGAAAGCGCAAACACAGATGGCCACAGAATTGCGGGCGGCACCAAAGAAATCCGCGCGAAGAATTTGGCCATGTAAAGCCCAAGCCCAAGATAGAAAAGATTGGCCGCGAGCATTGAAGCAAAGACAGCGTAAAGCAAAGTCGGCTGTTCGGTGAAAAGATGCGGCCCTGGCCGCACCCCCTGCACAATCAGCGCAGCCAGAATAATCGCCGTCGTTGCGCTGCCGGGAATCCCCAAGGCGAGCGTCGGCACCATGGAACCACCAACTGCGGCATTATTCGCCGCCTCAGGCCCCGCAACACCTTCAATGCTGCCCTTGCCGAATTCCTCCTTATGCTTGGACCAACGGTGCGTTTCATTATAGCCAATCAGCGCCGCCGTTGTGGCGCCCAAGGCCGGCAAGGCGCCGATGAAGGTGCCAATGCCGCTACCAATCCAGATGGCGCGGTTGCATTTGCGAAATTCCGCCATGCCCGGCACGCGTGCCGCATCCATGGCAATGATCTTCGCCTTCTCCGCACGGCGCACCACCTGATCCAGCATTTCGCCCACAGCGAAAAGCCCGATCAGCACCGGCACAAACTTGATGCCATCGGCTAATTCATCAATGCCGAAGGCAAAGCGTTCCGTACCCGTGGTCAGATCCATCCCCACAGTCGCCAGCAAAACACCAAGCGCCGCGGCAATCAGATTCTTCACCGCGCTATCGCCGCCAATCGCCGCGCACATGGAAAGCCCGAAAACGGCCAGCGCAAAATATTCCGGAGGCCCAAAGGAATAAGCCGCACGCGCCAGCAAGGGAGCGGCAATGATCAGCACAAAAATCGAGAATATGCCGCCAATCGCCGAAGAAACCGCTGACATGCCAAGCGCCAGGCCCGCCTGGCCCTTTTCTGCCATCTTGTAGCCTTCAAGCGCGGTTGCGCTGGCCGAAGGATCGCCCGGCGCATTCACCATGATGGCAGTTATGGAACCGCCGAAATTCGCCGCGCAATAAATCGCCCCCAGAAAACAAATCGCCGGAATCGGGCCCATGGTGATTGTCATTGGCAACATCAGCGCGATGGTGGTGCTGCCTGAAATCCCCGGCAGCGCGCCCACAAAAATCCCGAGCACGGTGCCAAGGAACACCATGAACATGACCCAGGGATCAAGCAGAATGGCAAGCCCGCCCAAAAAACCTTCCATCACTCAAAACCCCAACATGCTGCCAAGCCAACCCTTGGGCAGGGTCAGGCGGAAAATTTTCACGAAGACCAGCCAGATGGCGATGCCCATGCCAAGTGCTGAAAGCACCAGCATGGGCCAGGGCGTACCGCCCCAAAGCAGCCCCGCCACCAGCAAGAAAATCGGGATCGCCGGGATCATGCCAATGATCTCGACCAAAGGCAGAAACCCAAGACAGATCGCAAAAATCAACCAGGCGCGGGATGAAATGCGCGGCGCTTCCTCCTCACTTGCAGGGGAAGCCACGGTCAGCCCCAAAATTAGCGCCAGCAGCAAAAGGATTGCCGATACCAGGCGCGGAAATTCCACCGCGCCAAGCCCGGGCAGGCCAAGTGGCACAGGTTCAAAGGTGAAGGTCGCGGCAATGGCGGCGAAGGCCACCGCCGCGATACTGGCGGCGATGGCGTGATTCGGGTTGCGCGCGCCGCGCATCAGCGCAGCAAGCCAAGCGCCTGTAGTGCTTCCCGCCCGCTATCATGAAAGGCCTGAAGCTGCGCACCCCAGGCGGCGCGCCCGACCACGCTATCCGGTGATTGGCCCGTGTTTTCGAGATAGTTCTTGAAAATCGGACCGGACATGGCGCGGAGCAACCCTTCTTCCAGCCGTGCCACGCGATCTTCCGGGGTTCCCCGCAACACACAAAATCCGCGCACGGTCGAAGCAACGCAATCAATCCCGGTTTCCTTCGCTGTCGGTAGATCAGGAAAGCCCGCAAGGCGTTTCTCAGAAAGGGCGAGCAGCGGGCGCAATTCACCAGAACGCAACTGCGCTTCCGCTTCCGCAGGATTGACCAGGGCGGAATCGGTATTACCACCGACCAGGTTGATCACAATCTCTCCACCACCGCGGAAGGGTACCAGGGTTGGCTGCTGCAAACCTGCCGCGCGCCCAAAGGAGAAGATCGAGATATGGTCAACGCCGCCCACATGCGTGCCACCAAAGCGCAAGGAACGCTGCTTGCCAGCGGCCACAAGATCAGCGGCGGTGCGGAAGGGGCTTTCGCGCCGCACCAGCACAAGCTGCGGATCATCGGTCGCGCGCACCAGCGGCACCAGTTCCGAAAACTGCGGCACATTGCGATTGCGCAGTTGGGTCAGCAAATGGGTCTGCGTGACCAGGATAATCGTGTGCCCATCCGCAGGCTTTGATGCCAGATATTGCAACGCCTGCGCGCCACTGCCGGCGGTGCGATTCACCACCACGAACTCCTGTTTGAATTCGCTTGGCGCCTGCACCATCATCATGCGCGCGGTGATGTCCGTGCCACCGCCAACGCCGGCATGCGTCACGACTTCGACCACACGTTCCGGAAAATTGCCCTGCGCGCGCAGAAGCCTTGGTGCAGCAAGAATGGCGCTTACCCCGAAACCAAGACGCGCCATGGTGCGACGTTTCATCATGAATGTCATGAAGCCCTCCTCCGGCTTGGGGATTGCCTGCGTCCCCTTTCGCAACAGCCTAGCCTTGATGCCGGTACTCTCCAAGGGGTTGGCTTGCGCGCTACCCCGCGCCAAGACATGCTCGGCCCGTCAGCAAGGAGCTCTCAGCCATGATTGCACGCCGCCCATTACTTGCCGCCACGGTCGCCGCGCTTGCCGCGCCGCGCCTTGCCACGGGCCAGACCGCCGCGCGCACGCTGCGCTTCATTCCGCAAAGCAACCTGTCCAGCATGGACCCGGTCTGGAGCACCGCCGTCATCGTCCGCAATCACGGCCTCATGGTCTATGATACTTTGTTCGGCCTGGGCGCAGATTTTCGCCCCAAGCACCAGATGCTGTCAGGGCATGAGATTTCCGCCGATGGCCTGACCTGGACCATGACTCTCCGCCCGGGGCTTCGTTTCCATGACAATGAACCGGTGCGCGCGCGCGATTGCATCGCCTCCATCAATCGCTGGTCAAAGCGAGATGTGCTTGGCCAAAGGCTTGGCGTGCTGCTGAATGAAATGCGCGCCCTTGATGACAGCCGCTTTGAAATTCGCCTGAAGCAGCCTTGGGCGGGCTTGGCTTGGGCGCTTGGAAAACCCTCGGCCAGCATTTGCGCCATCATGCCCGAACGCATCGCGGAAACCGATGCCTTCCAACAAATTCGTGACTTCACCGGTAGCGGTCCCTTCCGTTTCCGGCAGGATCTGTTCCGTTCCGGCGATATCGCTGTCTATGACCGCTTTGAAGCCTATCAACCGCGCCAGGAAGCATCGGACTTCATGGCGGGCGGCAAGCCTGTATATTTCGATCGCGTCGAATGGCGCATCATGCCAGATCCTTCCACCGCATCGGCGGCGCTGCAAAACAATGAAGCCGATTGGTGGGAAACACCGCATGCGGATTTGCTGCCGCTTTTGCGCCGCCATCGGGATATTGTCGTGGACCGCATTAATAGCGCCGGTAATCTTGGCGTGCTGCGCTTCAATTTCCTGCATCCGCCGTTTGACAATGTCGCGGTGCGCCGCGCGCTTTTGCCCGCGATTGACCAGCGCGTTTTCATGGATGCATCCATCGGCACGGACCAAACACTGTCCCATGTGCCCGCCGGCATTTTCACGCCCGGCACACCGCTTGCCAATGAAGCCGGGCTTGAAGTGCTGACCGGCCCGCGCAGCCTTGATGCGGCGCGCGCTGCCCTTGCTGCTTCGGGCTACAAGAATGAACGCGTGGTAATGATGTCTGCCACGGATCTGCCGGTCCTTCAAAATTTGGCCGTTGTGGCTTCAGATCTCATGCGCCGCATCGGCTTCAATGTGGATTTCATTTCCATGGATTGGGGCACGCAAATCCAGCGCCGCACCAATCGCGGCCCGGTGGATCAAGGCGGCTGGAGCGCCTTTTGCACCACCTGGGAAGGCTTGGATGTTTCCGTGCCCGGCAGCCACATGCCCATTCGCGGAAATGGCTCCAATGCGTGGTCCGGCTGGCCCATCATGCCGAAGCTTGAGGAATTGCGCGATGCCTGGTTCGCCGCACCTGATCTGGCTACGGAAAAGCGCATCGCGGAAGAAATCCAGCGCCATGCTTGGCAGGAAGTGCCCTTCATCCCGCTTGGCCTGGTGCTGCCGCCGCAAGCCTATCGGCGCAACATCCGCGATGTGGTAAAAGGCGGGCCGGCCTTATTCTGGGGAGTAAAACGCGCATGAGAAAGCTTGGCATTCAGGCGGTGCTTCTGGCGCTGGTGATGGCGCCGTTAGCATCCCATGCGTCGGAACCCGCGCGACCAAACCCAAAACTGCCTGAGGCCGTGGCTGCCGCGCCGCTGGTGCCGAAAGCTGCTGCCCCCGAACCGCACACGACCTACGCCTGTATGCTCGGCCAGGCGGGTGGGGCAGCGCTTTCGCTCATGATGGGCTCGGGCCGCGTTTGGGATACGCTCACGGATGCCGCGTTAGGGCGCCCACCCAGCGCCGAACAACGCGCCCTCTGCGCGCTGGGAGAAGCTCTGGCACCCCATGTCGCCGCCGCGGCGGAAGGTGTTGCGGAGGAGCTATTGGCCGGCGCGCAACGTCAGGCTGAGGCAGCGAAGGATATGATGATCCAAAGCAGCACACAGATGCAGCAGGCGTGGGCGGAGTTCTTGGATGCCACGGCAGAAAAAAGCGCCAGCGCCGGCGGTGATCTTGCGCGTTTGTGTGAAGCCTCCGCGAGCTGCGTCTGGCTGCGCGATACCACGGCCAATACCTGGTCGCGTCTTTGGCCAATGCGCTGATAAAAAACGCGGCTTCAATTTTGTGAAAATGGTCGGAGCGGCGGGATTCGAACCCACGACCCCCAGTCCCCCAGACTGATGCGCTACCAGGCTGCGCTACGCTCCGACTAATCGCTGATTAGCACCCAAAATCCTGGCTTGCCACCCCTTAGGATAGGGTTCCAGAAAACAAACGCTAAGCCGCCAGCCGATGCAAAGCGCGTGCGATATCCTCAAGCTCAGCCAGCACCGCCTTCAGCGCCAAGGCTTCCGGTGCATCGGCAGCAGGCGGCGGATCGCCCAAAGGCAATTCCAGCGCCACGGGCCCCGGGCCTTCATCCGTGCCATCACGCAACAGTCGCTGCACACCCTTGATGGTATAGCCCTGATTATAGAGCAGATCGCCCACGCGCTTCAGCAGCGCAATATCCTCTGGCCGGTAATAGCGCCGCCCGCCGCCACGCTTCAGCGGCTTCAGCTGCGGGAATTTGCTTTCCCAAAAACGCAACACATGCTGCGGAATATTCAAATCATCGGCGACTTCACTGATGGTGCGAAACGCGGTCGGCGCCTTGCGCGGGCGTCCCTTGTCATCCGCATCATCAGCATCGCTCATGCTTCGTCTTCCGCTTCTTCATTGTTGATGCGCGCCTTCAGTACCTGCGACGGGCGAAAGGAAAGCACCTTGCGCGGCAGGATCGGCACTTCAACGCCGGTCTTCGGGTTGCGGCCAATGCGCTGGCCTTTCTGACGCACGAGGAAGGTCCCGAAGGAGGAAATCTTCACCGATTCACCTGATTCCAGCACAACGGAAATGCGTTCCAGCACATTCTCCAAAAGATCGGCGCTTTCATTGCGCGAAAGCCCAACCTGCGCATAAATCGCCTCGGCCAGATTTGCACGGGTGATTGTTTCCATTTTTTCAGTCCCAGTTTGTCCCTGTTGATTAAAGCAAACCGGCTTCCCGCGGCGCCGTCAACCACTCAAGACGTGAATTCTTAGAAACGTGCAATGGCGGATCCCCAGGTCAGCCCCCCGCCAATCGCTTCCATCACAACCAGATCGCCATTCTTGATGCGGCCATCGCCCCGCGCCTCAGCCAGCGCGAGTGGAATGGAAGCTGCCGAGGTATTGGCGTGGCTATCCACCGTCACCACCACACGCCCCGGTTGCAGGTTCAGCTTCTTGCCCATGGCTTCAATGATGCGCAGGTTTGCCTGATGCGGCACCAGCCAATCAATATCGGCATGCGTCAGCCCATTGGCCACCAGCGCCTCATCCACCACCGCCGCCAGCTTGGACACAGCGTGGCGGAACACTTCCTTGCCGGCCATGCGCAACACGCCGGTGCCGCCGGTGGAACCAGCGCCGCCTTCAACCGCCAGAATATCCCCATGACGGCCATCGGCGTGCAAATGGGTCGAAAGCAGGCCGCGATCCTTGTTGGTGCCGGCACCCTCTCCGGCGCTCAACAGCACGGCCCCGGCGCCGTCGCCAAACAGAACGCAGGTGCCGCGATCGGTCCAATCCAGGATGCGGGTATAAACCTCAGCGCCGATCACCAGCACATGGCGAGCATGGCCCGCGCGCATCATCGCCTCAGCGATTGAAAGCCCATAGATGAAACCGGTGCAGGCTGCGGTGATGTCAAAGGCAAAGCCAGGGCCAGTGCCGATCTTGGCCTGTACGCGCGCGGCGGTGGCAGGAAAGCCGGAATCGGGCGTGGTGGTGGCGACGATAATGCCATCCACCTGCGCCGCCGGCAGGCCAGCATCGGCCAAGGCAGCGCGCGCGGCGGCGGCAGCCAGATCAGAAGCGGCTTCGTCAGGCGCGGCGACATGGCGAAACTTGATCCCCGTGCGTTCCTGAATCCAGGCATCCGAGGTTTCAAGCCCGTGACGCGCCGCCAATTCATCATTGGAAAGCCGCAAAGGGGGAAGGTAGCCGCCGCAACCGGCGATCAAAGCACGCATGACCATGGCGCTAAGCTACATCAAGTTGGCGAAGGCGCCAGCCTGTTGCGGCTAGCAAGCCGATCAAATCCATCCCGAATGCGATCATTATAGCCATGGGTCACCATATCCATGGCCACATCCACGGCATGGGCGAAGCCCAGCGCATCCGTCCCACCATGGGATTTCACCACCACGCCATTCAGCCCAAGCAGGATGGCGCCATTATAGCGGCGCGGGTCCATCCATTCGCGCAGCCGATCCAAGGCGGGCCGCGCCAGCAAATAGCCAAGTCGCGCAGGCACGCTGCTGGTGAAAACCTGGCGCAGCAAATCGCGCATCAGCTTCAGCGCACCTTCGCCGGTTTTCAACGCGACATTGCCGGTAAAGCCATCCGTCACCACCACATCCACCGTGCCGGCGGCAATGTCATGGCCTTCGATGAAGCCGCGGAACTGGGCGCCCACATGGGAATCCCTGAGGATTTCGGCGGCGGCCCGCACGCGGTCATCGCCCTTTAATTCCTCACTGCCGACATTCAGCAAACCGATGCTGGGCGTGGTCAGCCCCAGCGCCACGCGGGCAAAGGCATCGCCCATGATGGCGAATTCCACCAAATTGCGCGCATCGCATTGCACATTGGCGCCAAGATCCAGCAGCACCACATCGCCGCGCGCGGAGGGGCCAATCGCCGCCAGCGCCGGGCGATCAATTTCCGGCATGGTCTTGATGACAATTTTGGCCAGCGCCATCAGCGCCCCAGTATTGCCGGCGGAAACAATGCCCGCCGCTTCGCCAGCCGCCACCGCATCAATGGCAAGGCGCATGGAAGAACCGCGCATGCGCAGCGCCGCCGTTGGCTTCAAATCACCGGAAATGACTTCAGGGGCATGGCGCAGGCTGCATGCCTTGGCGGCACGCTTGCGTAGCGCCAAGGCACCGCCAACCCGCGCTTCATCACCCACCAACAGAAAACGTGCAGCCGGATGCCGCTCGGCGGCCAGTTCCAGACCATCAAGCACGACTTCAGGTGCCGCATCCCCGCCCATGGCATCAATCGCCAGGGAGAAAGCGGGCCCTGTATCAGCCACTTCGGGAGCCTCGGCGCCCTGGGATGCGCCGGATCAGAGCCGGACGGCCGGCTTCAGGCGATCCGCCGCCACCACTTCACGGCCATCATAATAGCCGCAATGGGAGCAGACATGATGCGGGCGCTTCAATTCGCCGCAATTGGCGCATTCATGATGCGCAGAGCTGCTCAATGCTTCATGGCTGCGACGCATGCCGCGGCGGGAAGGCGAAGTCTTCTTTTTCGGAACGGCCATGGCGCCGGGTCTCTTTCACTCAAGCGAAACTGTGGATTTGAACAAGGGCGGGCACTTAGCACCACCTTCACGGAGGCGCAAGCATGGAGCTGGCCACGCGCCTCGGCCATGGCGCCATGGAAAGGCCGAATTGCCGGACCTACCCCAAGCGAGGGATGAGCCACGTGTAAATGCGTTCAGATGCTGTTGGCC
>Ga0315899_10007963_pt1 | contig 11373 bp, 9 predicted proteins | sample LakEriMetagenome_2_FD_203518 | JGI IMG/M metagenome (GOLD analysis project Ga0315899, IMG submission 203518) | Freshwater fungal communities from buoy surface, Lake Erie, Ohio, United States - Buoy 4 MA112 | ecosystem: Environmental > Aquatic > Freshwater > Lake | place: USA: Lake Erie, Ohio... | reverse complement strand
CCGAGAGCTCAGAAGAAAAAACCGAAGAACCCACCTCGCGGCGCCTGCAAAAGGCCCGTGAGGAAGGTCAGGTAGCACGCTCTCAGGAATTACCTGCGGCTGCTATTACGATTGCTGCATTAAGCATGATACTTATCACTGGCGGCATGCTGATATCAAAGTTGTCCGAAGCATTTTCTTCCGGATTTAATTTTGACCGCAAGCTGGTTCACTCATCGAATTTGCTGCCCGCTATTTTTGCTCATGAATTACTGGAAAGCTATCTACTGATTGCTCCATTATTATTGCTAACAGCTGCTGTTGCCATTGCATCTTCCGGTGCAACAGGTGGTTTTTTATTTGAAATGGGGGCTGTTGCACCCAAGTTTTCTAAGCTCAACCCTATGAACGGCTTCAAGCGCATGTTTGGTATGAAAGCCGCTGTCGAATTAGGTAAAGCACTGCTTAAATTTACACTGGTCAGCGGTGCAGTGGCCTGGGTATTGATGGATAACGTTGGTACTCTGAATAAAATTGGCCGAATGGCGCTTGAGCCGGGCATGTTGATTGCGGGCGAGATGCTCACGCGTTCATCGCTCATCATGGCCTGTGCGTTGGTCGTGATTGCCTTGATAGATGTTCCTTTTCAGCGCTGGCAGTTCATGAAACAAATGCGCATGACCAAGCAGGAAATTAAAGATGAAATGAAGGACATGGAGGGTAGGCCTGAAATCAAGGCACAAATCCGTCGCCGTCAGCGTGAAATGTCGAATGCACGCATGATGGACAAAGTAAAAGATGCTGATGTCGTTATCACTAACCCGGAACACTTTGCCGTTGCCCTGGCCTACGATCCGAACGGTGATAGCGCTCCTATACTGCTGGCTAAAGGTGCTGATGCCATTGCTGCTCGTATTCGTGAAGAAGCAAAAAAACATGGCGTGGAAATTTTTCAAGCAGCACCGTTAGCTCGTGCTCTGTACTTTACGACAGAGGTAAACCACCCTGTCCCAGAAGACTTGTATTATGCGGTTGCGCAGGTGATTGCTTATGTCTTTAACTTGGCCAGCATTCGTCCGGGTGCGGCACCCGTACAGCGCCCACAACCGACCTTACCGCCGAATATGCTGTTCGACGCCGACGGTAGGCTCGAAACTGAGGAGGCGGTTAACTGATGGACAGAAATCTCGACATGGCTGAACTGATCGGAGCCGAAGGTATCTTCCTTCGCACGGCTGACCGCCGCCGATTTGATTACGTGGTGCGTGGCATACGCGACGAAAGCCTTTCTTTATCGCTCACTAGTGATAACGATGGCTTGCTGGATCATTACGGTCGATTATTAATTAATAAGCTACGCAAGACTGAGGGCTTGCAGGTCGAAATTTTTCTGCCACAAAATACCGAAGCCCTGCTTGATCGCTTTAATCAGATATTGGCTGATCTCTCGATTGACGAAGCTCGCAATGCACAAACTTCGCTGGCTCCTCGCCGCGTTTTGCTTGCGCATGATGCCAAGGCCATCAGTGAACGTGATATGCAACTGATGTCCCGGTTGATACAAGATTTTCCTGGCGCGCATGTATCTATCGTGCTGCTGGTAGATAAAATGGGGTCGCAGCTACACGAAAAAAATCTGGAAAAATTTGGTCAACGCTTAATGCGCTGGCCTTTGGAAACACCGACACGCGAAGAAGGCGAAGCCTTGCTTGACATAGCACGCGCTGCCGGTTTTGACGTAGAAGTCAAAAAAGTCTTGGCCAGCACTGGTTACGCCAAACCAGCCAAAGCTGCGGTTATTGGTAATCCTTTGCCCGCCAACACTATGGCCCACGCAGCCGTCGAAGAAAAAAATGTGATCTCGGCCGGTGAACTAGCCGCCATGCGTCAGAAAGCACTGCATGGCACAACTGAACGAACTGAACCAACCATGGCTGAGCCAGCCACGCTAGCTGAGCCGACGCATGAGACACCGCCGGTTACTCGCCAACGCTTGCCTCTGCCTACTATATTTCGATGGATCGGCGCTCTGATAATCGTGCTTATCGTCACCATCACCGTGATCATTTTATTGTTCCCCCAGCGCTTGGGCCCCATGCTGTACAGCTCTCCCCTGCTCAAGGCCAAGCTGCCCGAGTGGGCAATGAATGCAGTCGTCAGCGTAACGGGTAAACCACCCACAGCCCAGCTTGAGGAAGCCAGAGCAGCCACCAAAGAAAACACCACTACAGTTCCGGCGCCACAAGCCGATGTAGTCGATAAGAGTAATGCGACTGACAAGGGTCCGGCAGTTGAAGCAGCTGCCGCAGCTATCGATACCAAGCCTGCGGCGGAAATCGTAGCCCCGAAAGCTGATGCTAAAGCTGAACAGAAAACAGAAACAAAAGCCGAACCCGCGCTAAACACGCCTGTAACCCAGCCTGTGCCGGCCGTTACACCAGCGGCACCGATCGCCACAGCGTCACCCGCTGATGCATTGGCACCTCGGTCCGAGCGTGGCGCAGACAATGCTGTACGCCAGGCACGACCTGGTAGTTATTTTGTTCAGCATGTCTCGCTAAATTCGATGGCAGAGGCACAGGAATGGCGAGCGCAGTACGCAGCATTAAACAAGGGTCGAATAGCAGCCGTAAAAACGCCGGATAAAGGAGTGAAGTACGTGGTCCTTTCGGGGCCGTTCACAACACAAAAAGAAGCCGAAGGATTTGCTGCCAGGCCAGGCGTACCCGCCGATCCGTGGCTACGCCCTGTGAAGTCTCTCCAGCGTGCGCTGGTGAGTAGCCGCTGAGGTGAGTCGTGCTGTGGATAGAGGCAGGTAATGTCTGAAGAAGAAGCCCAAGTGTTCCGTGGCGGCCGTGCAGTTGAGTCAGCTGTCAGCGAGCATGCACTACGCAAAAAGAAAAAACCGGTCAAGGGACCGGCAGCCGATACACGTTCACTGACAGACCAAAAAGATGGTCCAGGTGATACGCGATCGATACATGACAGTCGTGATGGGCCGTCCATTAGTCATGCAACGCATGATCAAAAGGGCGTGAATGACCAGCGTGCATTGCAGGACGCGCAAGGCGAGTCGTTTAGTCATGCAATGCATGATGCAGATGGTCTTACTGATGTTCGTGCGACCAATGACGGCAGCGGACTGATAGATACGCATTATTTGCATGATGCTGAGGGCGCTGTCGATCAGCGAGCGATGCATGATGCAGACGGTTTGTCCGAGGGTCGCGGATGGGATGATGGAGAGGGCCTGATTGATACACGCGCTGCGCTTGATGCAGTGGGTTTATCTGATGCGCGTGCACTGCACGATGCCGATGGCACTGTGGATGGCAGAGCAATCGACGATGGTGATGGTCCGTCAGATGTGCGTGCGCTACACGATGCCGATGGCGCTGTGGATGGCAGAGCAATCGACGATGGCGATGGCCCGTCAGATGTGCGTGCGCTGCAGGATGCCGATGGTGCTGTGGATGCCAGAGCAACTGACGATGGCGATGGCCCGTCAGATGTACGAGCACTGCAGGATGCGGATGGACCAGCGGATGCCAGAGCCATAGACGATGGCGATGGCCCATCAGATGTGCGAGCACTGCAGGATGCGGATGGGCCCGCTGATGCACGCGTCATTGCGGATGCTGAAGGCCCTGAGGATAAGCGAGTGATGGAGGATCATCATGCGCTAATACCACCCGGTTCAGAGTTAACAGGTGAATTTTCTGCGAGTCCAGACACTAGTACAGACAATGTTGCAGACAATACCAAAGATGCTGAGACAGCAGCGAAGTTGGCTGAGCAATCCGAGTATGTTGAATCACTGCTGAATTCGACAGTTACTGAAGAGGCGACGCCTTGGGCACTGTCGCTTCATCTTGAACAACGAATACAGAAACTGCTGGACGCAAAAACTAAAGTGAATTCTGAGCTAGATAGCTTGGAAGCCTCCTCAAAGAAACTTGAAAAACGATTGTCATCATTATGAGCGACGCAGACAACGACAAAAACCAAAACTCAGGCGACGATGGATTCACGCCTGCCCCTCCTCCACGACAAATGACTGAGGAAGAAGCTGGCGTCATGCCTGACGATGAGCTCAATCAAAACGAGGCATCCGATGGCACTATTGCCGTTTCTCAGGATACGGCTAACCGAGCGCTCGAAGCTGTGCAAATTCTGGTTGAAAATAATCGATCAGCATCGCAACAGCTCGAGTCATTAATGACCATCGTGCTGGATGCTGCCGAAGTGGCGAATCGCTCCGCATCGCATGTCACCACCACGGGCGGTCAACTCAATAAAGCCGCTGAAAAGCTGATCGACGGCGCACAAAAAACATCCACCCAATCGAAAGTAGTTTTAGCTTTGGTGGCCGCTATCTTGGTGGGTTGTGCTGGCACGTTCAGCTTTATCGCTGTGCAATTGCAAGCTAAGGTAGAACAACTTGATGAAATGATGCTGGCCGTGGGTAAGCGCGCGGTCGATCTTAAGCGTCGCATGGAATCCATGGACGACATCAACACGCAATTAACTGAATTAAACCTTAAGCAGGAAAGTACGCAATCCGTTCAGCAAGCCATAGAAGAAAAGATCGCGACCATTATTGACATCGCCAAAGGTGCTCCGAAAAAAGCACCTGAACCTCCAGGAAAACCAGCCGCACCCGAACCTGTGGCACCTAAGCAGGTAGAAAAAATAGAGAAGCCAGAACCGCCTGCGAAAAAAACGGAGGTCAGCAATGCGGATGCTGCTAAAAAAATTGAATTAGCTAAAGCAAAGGCAGAAGCCGCTAAAGCAGAGGCTGCCCGTGCTGAAGCCGCTAACAAAGCCCTGCTACAACAACTCAGCGGTCTTGATGCGCTCCTCAAAGAGCAATCAAAATCAGTTAAAGATTTGTCTGGGCAAGTCAACAATCTGCAAGGCTCCGTATCTAACGTCGAGTCTATAAAAAAAGATGTTGAAGGTTTAGCCAAGTTACAGCAGCAGCAAGAACGAGCCCGTGCGCTGGAAGCAGAAAAAGCCGCACAAGAACAAGCCGCTGCAAATGCACGCCGAGATAAAGAACTTAAAGACAAAGAACGCGAACTGGCTCGAGAGCGAGATCGCTTGCGCGAACGTGATGCTGCGCGTGACCGCGAGCTAGCCAAAGATCGCGAAGCCGCACGTGAACGCGAATTAGCCAAAGAGCGTGAAGTCGCTAAAGAACGAGAATTAGCGAAGGAGCGTGAGCTGGCAAAAGAGCGCGACAAAGAGGGTAAAGCCAAAGAACGTAGCGTGGCGTACAACCGTGAGCAATCACGACCCTCGGGTAATGCAAGTGCTGATATACCCGCCTACTCCAAACCCACGGTTGCCAAGCCAGAGTAGTCTTTGTGGCTGAGTGACGTATTAACTACCAAACGCATCGACGAGTATTTCTATGCGTCGGTTTTTAGCGCGGCCTTCGCGCGTATCGTTGGCTGCGACTGGCTTGGTGTCTGCCATGCCCCTGACCATTAAGCGTTCACGCGGAACATTAGCGTGCTCACTTAAATAATCAGCGACTGCACCTGCCCGCGCACCGGATAAATCCCAATTCGATCGGTAGCGGTTATGCCCGGACAAAGGCACATCATCGGTATGACCTTCGATAATGATGCGGCCGCCAGCTTCGGTAATGGTCTTACCAATTTTTTTCAACACAGGCATAAATTCGGTGGCTAAGTCTGCACTACCGGAATAAAAACTGCCCTGCACTACCAGGCGAATCACGATACGTTCACCGTCACGTTCTACTTGCGCCTGGCCTTTAACGATTTCTGTCTTCAAGGCTTCGCGTAATTTGTCCAATTGCCGTGCTGTTTCTGCCATTCGATCCGCAGTTTCTATACCTTCGCGCACCTCGACTACACTCTCGACCTGAGCCTGGGCATCAGCGATACGGGCATACAGATCAATTAATTCTTGTGGCAGCACCCCTTTGCCACGCTCTGGCAATTGCAAAACCAAGCGGCCATTTTCGGCATGCAGTTGAATTTTTTTTCCAACCAAATCTGTTGAAAGTTCTTTTTCGAGTTTGCCGAGGTCTTTGGCGAGTTGTTCTGAAAACGGGCCTGCTTCAGTTGCGGCGCCACCGCTAGTTGATGGCCCGCCTGCAGCGAGTTGTGTATCGGTCGGAGGAGCCACCACCACAGCGGGGGCCCTGTCACTGCCCAAGGATTTTTGCAGTGAACCACTGACATCACGAAAACGCGTAGGGTCTAAATCAGAGAACGATAGGAGTAAAACAAAAAAGGCCAGCAGCAGCATGACCATATCGGCAAACGTAACTATCCATGTAGGCCAGGGATGGCGTGGGTAGTTCATGTAATCGCCATCATCAAATAAATTGGATGCGGCGAACATCGACTGATGCTCAGGTTTCTCTAATTCGACAACCTCAGTTTCAGTAATCATCAGACTCAGGACTTGGTGTCCGTCTCGGCTGTCGGCGATTCCGTCGGGGGTAACTCGAGCGCAGGTTCTGGATCAGGGACAGGCAAAGCCTCGGGTTCGGGCTCTGGATCAATTTCCGGCTTGAGATTGCCGAGCAAGAGGTCGGGCAACATGCGCGGATCGCCACCTTTTTGCAGGAACATCATTCCAGCGATCACAAGCTCATAATTATTTTTGACACGTTTGCCATGACCCATGATTTTTTGCACCATAGGGCCTAACACCACGTTGGCCAGTATGGCGCCATACAAGGTCGTCAATAAAGCAACCGCCATACCCGGGCCTATAGCGCGCGGATCAGTCATGTTGCCCATCATAAGGACTAGTCCTAACAGCGTGCCTATCATGCCCATAGCAGGAGCTAATTCTTGGGCATACGCAAAAAAATCACGCGCATTATCAAAGCGCGTTTTTTCTTCAGCGAGTTCACGCAACAAAGCATCTTTCATCAGTACAGGATCTAGACCATCGACCCACAAACGAACTGCCTTGGCGATGAACCTATCGTTGTATTCACGATCCTCGAGCAATACCATCCAACGATCGTTGTAACGAGCCACGCGACCCACTTCAATCATTTCATCAATCAGATCGGTTAAGCGCGTAGGCGAGTGCGAAACCGCTTCACGCGCGGTATCAAATGCACTCTTGAATTCGGGTAGCGTGCTCTTGGAAAGAACGCACAAAAATGTGCCTCCAAACACTATGAGTATTGCCGGTATATCGATGAACTGTAAAAAATTACCACCGGTAGCGAGTGCAATTAATACTAAGGCACCGACAACACCGATCACACTTCCGCTTTGTATTTGAGGCTTGGACATAATTGTTTAGGCAGAACGAAGGCGGTATTTATCGATTTTTTCTATCAGGGTAGTCCGCTGTAGATTCAGCAGACGAGCTGTTTTGGAGACGTTACCTGACGATCGATCCAAGGCTTGCTCAATGAAAGCCCTCTCAATTTGCGCCATTTTTTCTTTCAGCGACAAACCCTCTGGTGGCAACACGGGACCACCTTGTGCCAGCATGATGATGTCTTCCACATGATTGCGCTCATCGTCTGCAGGCACCACAAAGGGGACTGTACCCGGCTCTTGTAACGCAAACATATGCAATACATCAGCCGACGGTGGAGCAGGTTCCTCACCTGCCCGCTCAATCTGCAGCTTCTGCAAACCTTTGGGCAGCATAGAAACAGGTATGCCAGCCAGTGTCAGGTACTGACCAGCAAACAATGTAGAGAATCGATGAACCAGATTCGATAGTTCGCGCACATTGCCCGGCCACTCGTACGATTTTAAAGCGTCGAGGAACTCAGGCGAAAAACTAACCGGTGTCCCTTTATGGGCAAATTTTTCTGCATAATGCTTTAAGAGTATCGCCACATCTTCACCGCGGTCACGCAGGGGTGGAGTCGTCACAGGAAGCACATTTAACCGGTAATACAAATCTTCGCGAAAGCGACCTTCAGCGATTTCACATTCCAAATCGCGGTGCGTCGCAGCGATGACTCTCACATCCACTTCAACTGCACGGGACGATCCTACCGGGTCTACCATCCGCTCTTGAAGCACACGCAAAAGCTTGACCTGCATATCTAGTGAGAGATCACCGATTTCATCAAGGAAAAGTGTGCCGCCATGGGCTAACTCAAAACGGCCTACACGGTCAGCAAGAGCTCCAGTAAATGCACCTTTACGATGACCAAAGAGTTCACTTTCCATGAGCTCTTTGGGTATCGCTGCGCAGTTCAAGGGAACAAAGTTGGCGTCTGCACGGGAGGATTGATGATGCAAGGCCTGTGCAACCAATTCCTTGCCAGTGCCAGATTCACCATTGATTAGTACCGTCGCTGTCGAGTCCGCAATGGTCTCGATAAGCTTGCGTATCTCGCGCATCGGTGGACTATTACCAATGATGGGATTCGGCTGTCGCATCAGATTGTGACCCCTGAAGGTATCGTTAAGGGTACGTAGGAAAAATATGGCTACTTTTAAGCCTTACTTCCCGAATGTTTCCCGATTGGAACATACGGATGCCATACTGTCAACGTCTCAGAGCCAGCAAAATCAATGACTTAGCATATTAAAAAGATAATTAAGCAATTTAAACTTACAAATCACCCCCTTTGAGCACTGGCTACAATGTCAGCGTTCTGTCCCAGGGGATCGGAGAAATGCAGATGCATCTACTGCTGCCTATCGTTTTTACACTATCGCCCGTGATCGCTTGGTGGATGGATGCACCTTGGCTCACACTCTTGCTTGCCGCCGTGGTCATTCCAGTCGCTGAATGGTTATTGCAAAACCGACCATCGTTTACGCCCAGCTATCGCTGGGGTACCTGGCTTCCACGCATCATCATGCTCGCTGTGCTGATAGTTGCATTCAGCCTGACATGGCTATCGCAAACCATGGAATGGGATGAGCTGGTGTGGCTTGCGCTGTCATGCGGATATGTCTGTGGGGGTATTGGCATCGTGCTCGCGCATGAGCTTGGGCACCGACGGACTATGCTTGATCGCTTGCTGGCGCGCGCCCTGCTCACTTCTATAGCCTATGGGCACTATGTGCTGGAGCATAATCGTGGTCATCATCGTCATGCGGCAACGTTGCATGACCCGGCCACAGCACGTCGGCATGAAAGTCTATGGCGTTTCATGCCACGCTATTTTTTTGGCGTGTTTAAAGATTCGCTCACACTATCGCGCGAACAGTCCGGCAAAACAAATGAAGCCTTGCTGCTCACCGCAATTACTCTCTCGCTCTTTTTGATCGTGATGTATTTCGCGGGCTGGAAAGGGCTACTGTTTTGCACCATTCAAGCAGGACTGGCGCAGGCTCTGGTGGCCACCATTGATTATGTTGAACATTGGGGCCTTGAGCGTCGCATCATCGATGGCAAACCCGAACGTATGAATGCCAGCCACATCTGGGACTGCGCTAATAGCGTGTCTGATGCTTTATTGTTTAATCTGCCCAGACATGCATCGCACCATTTGACCCCCTCGCTCACCTGCGATCAGCTCCACCGGGTAACCGGGTCGCCACAAATGCCTACCGGTTATGCAGGCATGGTCTTGCTGGCTGTTGTGCCACCGCTTTACAAAAAAATTATGACCCCACGACTACCCGTGGGTACTAACTAAACATAATTACCAAATAATGTGGAGACTTTGCGATGGACACAAAAAAATTAAAAGAACTGCAGTGGAAAGTTTTTCAGAATGTCGCCGCTGCACAGCTAGTGCCGCTCATGCGCATAGGCGATGAACTCAAGCTCTTTACTATCCTCGCTGATGTAGGCCCCTGTAAAAATGCCGACTTTGCCAAAGCCGCTGAGATTGATGCACGCTACAGTCTGGAATGGCTATCAGCCATGTGTGCTGCGGGCTATGCTTCGTATGACACCGACGAAGGCAAATTTTTTCTCAGTGATGAGCAAGCCGCTGTTTTTGCACATGAAAACAGCACCTCGCTAATGATAGGTGCCTATGACAGCTTGGCAGCGAGTGTGATGGATGAACCTAAAATTCGCGCTGCTTTCAAAACAGGACAAGGTGTCGCTTGGGGCGAACATCATCAGTGCTATTTCCGTGGTACGGCGCGTTTTTTCAAACCTGTTTATAAATCAAATTTAGTCTCACGCTGGTTACCTAAAATTCCTGCCTTGACTGAAAAACTCAGCGCTGGTGGGAGTTTTGCTGATGTGGGTTGCGGCCACGGTGTATCCACCATGCTGATTGCTGAGCACTTTCCTGCGTCGCAGGTGCATGGCTTTGATTTTCATGGGCCATCCATCGATGAAGCGAAACGACTAGCTGCCGAAGCTGGGCTGTCATCACGAATCACGTATGAGACACGCAGCGCAAAAAACTATCAAGGTAAATTTGATGCGATTGCTTTTTTCGATTGCCTGCACGATATGGGGGATCCCGTAGGTGCGGCTCAACATGCCTACACGCAGTTAAATGATGATGGCCTGTTAGTCATTATTGAGCCCTTTGCCAACGACACATTAGAAGAAAATTTGAATGTAATCGGACAAATGTTTTACTGTGCCTCTACCATGGGATGTGTACCCGCTTCTTTGGCACAAGACGTCGGTTTGGCACTAGGGGCGCAAGCCGGCCCTGCCCGACTCACCATGGTGCTGCAACAAGCTGGCTTTAAGAACGTCGATATCGTCGCCACTACCGCCACTAACATGGTGATGTGCGCAACTAAATAAGCGAGAAACTCATGAGCACCATCACACAATTACGTCGCATACTAAAAGAAAGTCACACGATAGCGATCGTTGGCTTATCCGCTGATTGGTACCGGCCTTCGTACTTTGCTGCCAAGTACATGCAAGAGCACGGCTTTCGGATTATTCCAGTCAATCCAAAATACACAGAAATACTGGGTGAAAAATGCTATCCCGATCTGAAATCCATACCTGATAAAGTGGACATGGTGGATGTGTTTCGCAAAAGCGCTGATTGCGCACCTATAGCCCATGAAGCCGTTGCCATCGGTGCCAAAGTGCTTTGGTTGCAGATAGGTGTGGAAAATGATGAGGCACGCGATATCGCACAACAAGGTGGGCTCGCGTTTGTACAAAACCGCTGCGTAAAAATTGAATACGCACGTTTGTTTGGCGGCCTCTCATGGTTTGGTGTGAACACCCGCATTATTTCTGCCCGACGTCCGGTATAAGCCGACTGCATTTCATTACCGTATACCGATACATCGACGGACTCATTTATTGATTCATTTACGAATTCATTTACGGATTACATCGCTATGTCCCAAGATCATATTTACGATTTCGATACGCTCTGCCTGCATGCTGGCCAGATACCCGACGCAGCAACCGGTGCGCGTGCTGTACCTATTTATCAAACAACCTCATTTGTGTTTGACAGCGCAGAGCATGCCG
>Ga0315899_10007962_pt1 | contig 11373 bp, 14 predicted proteins | sample LakEriMetagenome_2_FD_203518 | JGI IMG/M metagenome (GOLD analysis project Ga0315899, IMG submission 203518) | Freshwater fungal communities from buoy surface, Lake Erie, Ohio, United States - Buoy 4 MA112 | ecosystem: Environmental > Aquatic > Freshwater > Lake | place: USA: Lake Erie, Ohio... | reverse complement strand
CAAAAGGACCTTGATTGTGATGCCAGTTTCCTCCTCGAGTTCTCGCACGGCACACTGCTCCCACGACTCACACATTTCCAGGTGTCCCCCCTGCACAACACAGCACACAGAGACATCAGAATCGGCATGCGATCTAGCTGCTTGGGGTACCAGAGGTCACGTGCTAGTGCATCCTAGCACATCACAACATGCCTTTGTGTCTTCCATGCAGAGCATCCAGCCGCACACACTCGCGCGCGCGGCGCTCTTTCCCCCTCCCTCCCTCCCTCCCTCTCTCTCGTACGCAACCAATGGAAACACACACTGGAACGAGATATGACAATAATGACCCACCGGCAGTTGACAAAGCCCAGACCCGTGCGACCCTTTGCGGCGTCCAACGAGGACATAGCCAGGTCTGCCCTTTTGCAGCAACAAGACTCCCACTCCCACGCGCGGGTGCGGTGGGGGCTGTGAGTGTGCGTGATTAGAAGTCTGCCGGACCCGGGCGATTTCCAATGTCCCGTTGCCAGGGGGACCCTGGCGATTTCCTGGAGGGGGAATGGGTGGAGGGTCAACGATCCGCGGTCGCTTGTTGGGATGGACGGCATGCTCGGCGTCCTTGTCGGCGATCTGCACACGGGTTTAGGGTTTAGGGTTTAGCGAGTGCACGCCCATGCAGAGAAACGCCAGTTCCAGGTGTTATTTCCAGGGGTCATTCCCGCAAACATGTGTGCGCGTGCGCGTGGATCAGTCAAGACCTTGGAAAGGAAAAAGCTGTGGAATGCAGACTCATCCACATCTAACAAAACCCGTGCGTTGGCAGGGCGTCGAGACTTTCCATTCCAGTCTGCAACCGACATGCCAGAGGTGATGCGTCCTTCCGTCTCCACGTCGACCCGCACGTCCCGCCACTTGAACAGCGTCGGCTGCAGCAGGTATGCAATGGGAACCTGCCGCGCGTGCAGAACAGTCCGGCGTCAGTACGCAACCGGCAGCTCGCGCAGATGCAGCTCTGCAAGCTCGCTGGGCGGAGCAGACGGATCTAGGAATTCCACGCGTGCCGTTTGCCGACGGAGAGCTCACAGGGTCGTGAACGGGAACGTGCGCGTGTCCTAGCTTGAAGTACGCTGCGATGTAGAACCGCGAAATATCGTGCAGGAAGCCGGCCAATTCACCCTTGCTCTCGCCCAGAGACGTGCGCAGAGCTACCAAATCGATCTGATGCGTCACGTCGAGGGGGGCGAGGACGAGGTCGGCAAACCCCGCCGTGAGCACTTCGTGCGCCGCCGTCGGATCGTCAGCGAAGTTGGCCTCAGAAGAGGGCGTGCGATTGCCTCGCTGTTCGAGGACCGCGCCGCCCATGATCACGATCCGCTTTACGAGGCGCGGCAGGTCCGGGTGGTCGCGCAGGCACGCAGCCACGTTGGTGAGGGGCCCGAGCGCGACGAGCGTCACCTGCCCCGGCAGTGCAGCGCAGCGCTGGTACAGAAAGTCCTTGGCAGAAAGCGCGCCGAACTGGAGGTCAGACTCAACAGTGGCTGGCCGCGCCTCGCCGAGCGCGTCCGGGCCGTGCACGTCGACGCCCGCGTGCGAGGCCTCGGTGATTTCGACCTCCGCCACGGGCTTGCCGTCTCCGAGATACACCATGACGCCAGAGGGCGCACCAGCGAGGCGCAGACAGATGTTCGCATTGATGCCTGACCGCACACGCCACAGAGGGTGGCAAAACAAGTGGTTGAGTCCATAAGAAGCACGCGAGGCACGCACGCCTCAGTGCTCACGCACATTGATCGTTGATTAGCAAGCCACACACGCAACCGTGCACGCACATCAACAGTACCCAACTGCCGCACGTCTTTGCCGTTACCGTGCACGATCGTCACGCCCTCGATGCGCATGCTACTCGCTGCGGCAAAGACGAGCGCGAGTGCGTCGTCGATGCCTGGGTCCGTGTCGATGATCACGGGCTCCCCGGCCTGCGGAGTCTGCGGCAAAAAGGACATGGCGCCTTCGCACAGGGTCCTTGCCTCGCCGCTCGTCAGCTCCACTGCATCTGGTTTTCCCAGCATCACATTTGCCCCCCCTGCCTCCACCACCTCCCCTATAACCGCTGCCCCGCCCGCCGCTGAAGCTGGGCCACTCATCATCGCTACTGCAATCGACTCGGCATCCTCCTACGTCTCCTACAGATCGAAGGATTTTTCAAATTTTTTGAAATCAGCAGAAATCAAAAACAACAAAGCCTATCAAAAAAACGGAGTCGCCGGGACAACGGAGTGGCGTGGGACAACGCGCACACCGCCACCCATGCCAAAACCAGGGCGGTGGGGCGCAGACGCGGGGGCGCCGTTGCGGGGGCCCGGAGGCTCGCTGTTGCGGGAGCACGATGTACCGGTGCATGCGCTCGTGGAGCAGCGCGGAGTCCGCAGCCAGGGCGTGTTTGGTATCGGGCTCAAGATTGACGTCCTGAGTCCGCATGAGATCCTCAAAGTCATGGACCTGCGCGACTCTCTCGGCAACCCGGCGCCCGCAGACACCGTGTGCGTGTCCGATGTCCTCCTTGCCGTGGACGGCAAGTCCGTCGAGAATGTAAGACAGCGCCCCGCCAGACAGAGCCGCCGCCCGTCCTTTGTCCTGTCTCGCTGTCCTTTTGTCCCTGCTCTCGACGCGTCGCCCGCCGCGTGAGCTGCGTCTGTCTGGCAGCGGGATGCTTCGGTCCTGGAGAGCTACATTCTCGGCCCGAAAGACAGCTGTGTGCGCTTGGCCCTGTGCTCGTCTGCAACGGGCCGGATCTACGGTGTGTGCTAGCACATCTATGCATCTGCGTGTGTGCGCGCGCACGCATGTACCACCGCATTGATGCCTGCACGCACGCACTCATGGACACGCACACACTCACGCACGCACTCACACGCACGAGAGAGATTGTTATTCAGTGCAGTAACCTCGCACACGACGCAATCAACAGAGGTTGTCGCACGACGACACGTCCCGATCCGGATATGGGAGGAGGTCACCTTGGAAAGGAGAATCCGTCCGGAGCTTATCGGTGCTCATGACAGCCTGCAAATGGGCAACTTGCGCAATGTGTGTAACCTGCAAATGATTTGACATGCTTTGGTGTGCACGGCTCCAGGACAAGATCTTGTTGCAGAGGCCTCCATTGTGAACCATCTAGAAAGCATCCGCACCGCTGTAGTTGGACTGAATGGCCATGCCGTTGACTTCCTGGGTGACAGATCACAACAGGCACGTTTAGATGAGGGAATGTTGCAAACGGTGTGGCGTGAGCTAACGTGCGTGTGATCGATTTGGCAGGATTTCCAGTGCAGCCTGGGTAAGGTTTTCCCCATCGCCCTCGTCTCAAATGTCCAAATATTTGCTGTGCGTGTCAGCTGGCTTCTCACATACCTGGCCTTCTTCGGCAGGACTCATTTTTGCGCTGGAGCTTAATGACACTTCTCTCAATCCCTGTCAAGTGTTCGCGGTCGTGCCAGGAAGCCCTGCGTCTCTCGCGGACGCGGTGCTCCCTGGTGATCAAGTGAGCTCATTCCTCAAACCCCCTTGGAAGATGTGTCCTAAATTGAGGCTCCCTGCAAATCTTCTGCTGCACGACCGTTCTAACGCTACAACAACCGCAGGTGATCGCCGTGGATGGTGTCGAGGCGGACGAAAGCAATTTGATAAAGCTGATTCAGGGCAGCAATGTTGTGGGCTCCCCCTGCACACTCGAGATTGTCCGGTCTAGGGGCATCGGGAATCAAAGCGGCGGCGAAGCATCTGTGCAGCCCGCAGAAGTGAACGTGTGCATTGTAGCGGCGCGCGACTTGCCAAAAGTGCATCCACGTGCTTTCACAGATCCTTTTGTGTGCCTTTCGATCATGGACAGACCAGCAACAGTGAATTCGCAGGCAGATATCGAGCAAAGCTTGGCGGCGCTCGATCATCTGACGGATGACGACAACGGCGAGTTGCGCTATTCTTGGAGGCGATCAGAGTCAGGTCGGCACTTGATCAAACATGCGCTTGTCACTCAACCAGATCCCAACAATAGACTGGAACCGCAGGTTCGGACTCGCGTTCTCGAGCACACCGTCGATCCGCACTGGAACGAGACCTTCATGCTCCGGCAAGCATACACAGATCCGTTAGCGCACCAGCAACAATTCAGGTCGTTGGATGGCTGCCCAAAAAACGCTCTGCACGGGCAGGACCTCATGGCGCTCGTCACTCTGCATGGGAGAATACTGAGGTCCCCACCATCACAGAATCGCGGGGAGGGGGTTGAAGATGGCTGGTGTGGACGGTTGATGCTGTCCAACATAAAAGCAGGACAATCCATTGACGGGTGGTTTCCTCTTGAGCAAGCCGATGGGTCGCCTGTAACAGGTTCAAATACTTTTTATTGTATTGCAAATATTTGCGACGTGTGATGCCCACATGCTCAGGCCAAATATTACCGAACATGAGTGAAATCAAGAACCTGATTTGGAGTGTGCAACAGGAATCTCTGGGAAGCCAGCGTGCGTGCATCTCAAAATCTCGTACCACAAGGCGCGTGGTCCTACTGCTGCTGAAGGAGGTAGCCCTGGAGCTCGACAAAAAGCCACGCGCTTCAATGTCACCTTGTCGAGGGTACTGCAGAGCAGAATCGACAAATTTCAGGAAATTGTGTCGTGGTTTACCCTGCTGGAACGTGATTTTGAAGGCCATGTTTCGCTTATCGAATCCCTCGAGTCTCTCCGGAAGCTTGTTGTTTCACTGGAAGAAGAGCGCTGTGAGGAGGAGTGGAGTTTGGCGAACAGGCTCTTTTCAACTGAGGTTCAAATAGCGACTGACGTGCTTCGTGCTGAATCGTTGCTGTTTGGCCTCGACAAAAGGCAGGACCCCTCAATTGACGTCAAGTCTGCATTGGTTGACATGGAGGCACAGAATCAGGGGTTGCGTGAGGAGATTAAGAGGATTGGAGCGGAAAATGAGAAGAATGTGAAGGAATCTCACACTCTAGCAGCATCAGCGCACGTGCTATCAAAAAGCAACAGTGAGCTGGCACAGCACAACCTGGAACTAGAGAGCGAGAACACACAGCTCAAATCGGCTCGAAATGAACTGGTAGACAAAGCAGTGTTGTTTCGGCTGCAACAGGAGGTTGCCGCTGCGGGAGAGGAGACCAAAGCTGCAAAAAAGGAGATCGAGCGACTCAAAGAAGAACACATGGTTCACAAAAGGTTGGCAGAAATGGAGGCTAAGGAGCTGCAGGGCAACTTAGAACGTGAAAAATCAGCTTGTCAACGAGCGCAAAACATTAGCAAATCCCTCGAGGAGGAAATTGAAGTACTGAAAACAGAGACAAAGCGCCAGTCATCAGAGCTGGTGCGGGCAAAAGCAGAAGCAGAAGCTGCCAGAACGGATTTTGTGAATGCTCAAGCGGAGGCCCAAGCTGCTTTTCAAGCGGCCGTTGACACGACCAGGTCCGAGCTTGCCAGAGAGAGCGCAAACGCAGGTGCCTTGCGGGTAGAGTTGGCGCGAACAAGGGACCAGCTTGAGTCTCTTAGATTCGAAGCGACAAATGCGAAGGCGGATGCGCAAGCGTCCAAAGAGTGGGCGGAAAGCAAGGCGAAGCATGCCGCAGAAGCAGAGCAAGCGCTTTCTACAACGCGTACGCAGCTGGAAAAAGCGAGTGCACTCGTTTCTGAAAGTCTCTCGAATTCTGAAAGCTCGCGTGCCGAAGCCATGAATGCTCGTATTGTAACCGAACAGTCTGCGAGCGAGTCTCAATTGAAGCAGAGAGAAATCGACCGGCTGAATGCAAAATTAGAGAGTTTGGAGGAATCAAAACGGGAGCAAGATAAAGAAGTGTCACGTCTCCGTTCACAGTCTATAGGAGCAGAGGCACGCATTAAATCCCTCGAATTCCGTGAGAGTGCACTTGCCGCAGAAATCAAAGCAGTCGGAGAAATCAAAGTAGGTGTGATGATGATCACTTCCGACATGCGCGACCTTGCGCACCGCGCCCACAGCGAAAAGAATCAGATGGAAAACAGAATATCTGAGGCTGAGCGGTCTGCGAAGTTTTGGAAGCAGGAGGCTGAATTAGCACAACAGGCCCTCGACCTAATGAAACACGGCGATATCGTCAAAGATTCAATCTCTGACATGAAAGCTTTGATGGAAAAGACCCGCTCAGAGCTTGCACGCACGCAGGAAGATCTTAAGAAGAGTCTTGCTCAATCGGAAGAAGAGCGTTCGGCGAAGGACAAACTACTCAATGAGAAATCCACACGAATTCGCAAGCTTGAAAAAGAAATCTCAGATCTACAAGAGCAGTCGAGGAGGATACAGGAAGATCTCAGCAAATCCGTTGCAGGTAAGGGCATTCGAAATCATAAGCAGGATGTGAAATGTTTGATGTCAGTAGGTCACGTTGGTGTATCTGCTCACCTTTGGTGTTTGGTTCCACAGAAATCGAAGCACAACGGGCTGAACTATCGGTGCAGAAGCAAGAAACGCTGTTGCTTCAGAAGCGCTATGAGGAGGAGCGGGCGCAGGTTAATACGCTGCGCAATCACCTGGACGCTGCCAAGTCATCTTTGGCTGCCGAGGCCCATGCGGCAAGATCTGGTGTGCTTCGTGCCTCTTCCCGAAACCACGCGTGTTGGCTCGGGTGCTGTTGGCTCTCTGTCTTATTCAGTCTGAATACTGTCTAGCTTATGTCCACTTGATGCACATATGTCTAGCTGCATCTGCTGCCATTGTTCTGAATCATGGGCTTTGGATGGCAGCATCGGAGATGTCAGGCCAACTTTCTGAGCTTCGCGCTCTAAATCGAGAATTGAAGGAGGAGCTCATCAACGCCGAGCGCAAAATTGCCACCATGGTTCTACGAGCAGATTACGAGAACCTGAAATTCCAAGCGAATGAAAGCAAAGAGCTAGCGACTTCCCTGCACGACTGCGTGTCGTTGCTGGACAGCGAGGTTGAGGCTCTGAAAAAGCAACTGTTGGATGCAAAATCAAAGGCCAAGGGTCTAGAAGAGGTAACAACCGATTTGGTCCCTAAATCTGCACTTCGAGATTCACAAGCTGAGTCGAAAGTTTGGCAGAACGAGTGCAAGGCGCGCAAGAATGAAATGGAGGTATTGCAAGACGAAAAGAATCGTCTCGTGATTAGATTGCAGGATGTGACCTTCCAACTTGAACGGATGCAAAATACGATTACCGAGAAGGAGTTCGAGGCGCAGGGGCTTCGCGCGGACATTGTTCGCAAGAACAACGAGATGACTACTTTTTCCGATGTTTTATCTCAGGTGCGAGCTGAATCAGAGCAGCAAAGCAAAGAATTAGAGAAGATGCACAAGGAGGTGGAAGAAAAGAAGAAAATCTTGAAACACATGGTCAAGAGGGAGGAGGCAGAAGCTCATCTCACGGAGGTGCAAAGGTTGCAGCAGGAGTTGCGCGAAGAGAAGTCGCGCACGGCACAGATAAAGGTTTTTTCTGTGTTTGAATTAGTCTCTGGCTTATGTGCAAAGTGCAGGGTGTGTGTCTGAGAGGGAGAGTACGTGAGTATGTTTGCTGCAACTCAATGCATTGAGTTGCAAAGTATTATTAATTGTGTATGACTGTGCGTATGTGCAGGAAGAGCTGCTAGAATCTCGCACAGAGTCGGCAAACACGATGGACTCACTGTCGAGCGCGAAAAAAGACTTGCTGAAATACCAGGATAAGGTGAAGGACCTGAACGACAAGCTGTATGATAGAACCCAGGAGCAGCAGGGGTTGGTGAAATCGTTGCAAGAGGCGGAGGACGAGATTGCGTATTTAAACGACTTGTCTTCCAAGTCATTAAACGCTATTGAGCTGCTGGAGAGTGAGGTGATCGACGTATCCTCACTATCCTCCTTCTGTCTTTCGCACTGTGGTTTCTTGTAATGTGTTGTTGCGCGAACGTGAAAGACGGACATCCTTCTCTTAAGGACAATATCGTGAGCTCAGACGGTGCTGGATTTGATTTCTTGTTGTTGTTCGATGAACGAATGCCGGTTCACGAGCTAATCGCATTCGCTGCATGTATGTACATACACATGCACAGGTTGAACGTTTGGAGCAGCATCAGTCAAACATTTTGACCGATTTCGCAGAAGTTCAGAGGAAGATGAGTTCTATGTTGCCAGCTGCTATGGTCAAGTCCGCGCAAGATGAGTTGAGGAAATATGTCGGCGAGCTCCAGGCGAAAAGGTGCATATAGTATGTTTTTTTGCTTCTATTTTGCACTCCTGCGGTGACTTTCCGATATCCTGTCCTGCAGACCTCGTATACCATCAGAATTGCGTGCAGCATAAATGGTGACCCTTATCCTTTGCGCATCCTCCTCCTGCCCCAATATATTCAGTGATGAGCTTCGTCATAGCAAGCAGCAGGTTCAGGAGAATGAAGCTCAGAAAAGAGAGTTGCTGGTCACCGTCAAAGAGATCCAGGCCACTTCCAAGGAGCAGGTTCGAACACGGACATGCACGTCACAGCCAATGAGATAGTGACTTGATCCGCACCAATCATGCTGCTATAAATCTACATCTCAACGCCAGGTAAGGGAAGTGCGAGCCAAACTGCAGCATGCGGAGGTCACCATCAAGGAGATTCAGGCCACTTCCACGGAGCAGGTTCATCCACGCAATCGCTCGCAAAGCACAGCCAATGACATAGTGACTTCAATCTAACAAAATATGCTGTTGTTTTCAATCTACATCTCAAAAACAGGTCAGAGAAGTGCGAGACAAACTGAAGCATGCGAATAGACAAAATGAGGAACTCCACGGAGAGCTGGAGGCAGCGCAGCATCTTGCGAAGGAGCGTGAAGGGGTGATAGAGGAGTGCAGAAAGCTTTCAGCTGAGTGCTCTAGTCAGGTCAGTCAGATCGTAACTGAGTGCCTACCTGCGAGAAGCACACAAATGCTGTCAGAATGTACCAGAAGTGCCCGTGATTTACACAAGGATGCAGGGATAAGTGAGTACACTTATCCCTGCATCCTTGTGTAAATCACTTATCACACTTATTCATGCATTCTTGCGCAAATCACAGCCAATGATCAGTGACTTCAACTTTGCTGAACAACCTGTTATTAATCTACATCGCAACAACAGGTCAGGGAAGTGCGAGCCAAACTGCAGCAGGCAGAAAAACAAAATGAGGAGCTCCACGCAGAGCTGGAGGCAGCACAGCGCCTTGCGAAGGACCGTGAACGGAAGTGCCAGCAGCTGACGGAGGAGTGTAAAAAGCTTTCCGATGTGGAGAAGCAAAATGAGGAGCTCTACGCAGAGCTCGAGGCAGCACAGCACCTTGCGAAGGAGCGTGAACGGAAGTGCCAGCAGCTGACGGAGGGGTGTCAAAAGCTTTCTGTTGAGTGCTCTAGTCAGGTCATTCAGATCGTCAGTTAGATCGTAACTGAATGCCTTCCCGTCATTGTTGCTTGAATGAGGAGGTTCATGTCAGTCACGCGCGCGCGCGCGCGCGCGTCTTCTCTGACACAAAGAGAGCGAGAGGTGTCTTTATTCGGATAAACTCATAAGAGTCCCCATTTTTCTGCGTTTCTGCAGGTGGCCTAGCGATGTTACTCTGACATACATGGATGCAAACAGGCGGCAAGGTGTGGGGAGCTGAGCATGTCTGTGGAGGCGCTTGAGTGTACTTTGCAGAGTCTGGAATCATCCTCCACGTATTCCAGCCCTGCACACGGAGGCTCCGCCCATCTGCCGCCTGCCACCACGCAACCAAGCTCCCAAGCGGGTCAAGACGGGGGGGGGGGGGGGCTGCCCGCAGCTCACCGCCGCCGCGAGCACGTACATATCCCTCGTCAGCCTTTCCGCCCCGGCAGAAACAAAAAGGCCCACGCATGGTTTGTGACTTGGGTCTTATTCTGGAGAGGACGGAGGGGAGCGGGCTGATGATCGTGAAGAAGATCACACGAGACAGTCTGGCCGAGATCGACGGTCGTATAAGTGTAAATGATACACTCTTAAAGGTCTCCATGTTTGTTGAAGTGTACATGTGTGCACGTCCGTGTCGGTTTTCCTTCCATGTTTGTTCATGCGCGTGATTGCATCTCTGCACGGGTTTACATGCAGTGCTCGTTCGCATGTACCCACTAATTTTTGAAACGAATCTGCTCATTAAGTTCTTGGGTACTCTTTCACTCGCTTTATTTGTCATCAGGTGAACAACGTGACCGTAACAGGCTTGGAGTTGTTGGAAGTGTTGGACTTGATGAAAGGGCCCGAGGGCTCCGATCTACATTTACATTTGCGACAGCCAAGAAGCCTCAGGTATGTTCGCGTGTGTGCGCGCCAAAGCTTTGCCTCTGTTGTGCAACTTCTGCTCTGCTCCCGAGTGCTGCTGCCTCATCTCTCTTGTCCCAGCACTCTGCTACAAGTTGAATCACGATCAAATACCCCGTTTGCATGCCTTTTCTGTTGCTCGCTGACGCAGCCTAAGAAGCCCAATGCCACGAAGACGAACATCGCTGGAGACAGGCGCCTATACGGTAACGCTGAAACTGAGAAATGTTTGATCAGAGCGTCACTAGTGAGCTTTCTCACTGTCATGACCGGTCCTAGTCCACGTGTTGTCTTTTCATGGTGGTTTCTGTAGCACTTGTTGACAGCAACAAGGGGACGTGAAGTACAGGGCCTGAAGTTTTACTCGCAGTACAGGCTCGCTCGCCCGAAGTTTACTTTTTGAATTTGCTCATGTGTTGTAGTCGCCATTTCCGCCAGATTCTGGAGACGTAGTCGCATAGTGCAATGTAGGTGGTAATTCATAAATGTAAGGTGGTAAGTAAAATTCAAGACTCTTCATTGCGACTTTGTTTTCTTCACTTCGTTCAGCACGGTATCGAGAATGCCCTAGTTTCTTCAATAAACTTTATCAAACACCGCACTCACGTGCCACGGTATCCGTGTCCTAGAGCCTACCGGCTTCCCCTTGAAGAGCTCTCTCTTCAGGTTCTGAGCACCTGTCACGACAGAGTTAGGACAAGGAAAGACCGGCCCGTTGCTTCTACGCAACGGTCCAGAGAAAAGGCCCCGGCATAGCCGGTAGAACAACCTTTTAGGGACCACCGTTAGTGGACCCAGCTCCATTGGAGAAAAGGCCCCGGCATCGCCGGCGGAACAACCTTTTAGGGACCACCGTTTCTCAAAACAGTGGACCTAGCTCCACAAGAGCGCTGAAGCAACTCAGAGGTACATGCCAACTTCGCGCCCAAACCGCCCGCGCAAAAAGCACCCGGGTTCCAACCCAAAGGTGCAGCCGCGGCGCACATCTCACCTCTGTTTCTCTGCAAACAAGGTTCAAAAATGGCCCAACAACCCAAGGCCAGCAACCTCCTGACGTACGTAC
>Ga0315899_10007961_pt1 | contig 11377 bp, 10 predicted proteins | sample LakEriMetagenome_2_FD_203518 | JGI IMG/M metagenome (GOLD analysis project Ga0315899, IMG submission 203518) | Freshwater fungal communities from buoy surface, Lake Erie, Ohio, United States - Buoy 4 MA112 | ecosystem: Environmental > Aquatic > Freshwater > Lake | place: USA: Lake Erie, Ohio... | reverse complement strand
GCAGGGGATGGCCTTTGCGCTGTTCCGGTATTTCGATGCGGTCAAGCCGGGGCCCGTGGGCTGGGCCGACCGCCTCCTGCATGGCACGGGCTGGCGCGGCGGCCTGGGCATCCTGTTCGATGACCTCGTAGCCGCCGGCTGCACGCTGCTGGTGGTCGCCGCCGGGGTCACAATTTGGAGGTGGCTGTGAGCGCGATTCCCCTGCCCCCCGAGGCGCCGACCGCGCAGCTTGTGGCGCACCTGGCCGAACGTCTCATGGCACGCGGCTGGATGATGGCCACCGCCGAGAGCTGCACCGGCGGTCTGATCGCCGCCGCCTGCACCGACCTGGCCGGCTCGAGCCAGTGGTTCGAGCGCGGCTTCGTCACCTATTCGAACGAGGCCAAGACGCAGATGCTGTCGGTCGACCCGGCACTGATCGACGCGCACGGCGCGGTCAGCGAGATCGTGGCGCGCGCCATGGCGCACGGCGCGGTGCGACATTCGCAGGCGCGGGTGGCTGTGGCGGTGACCGGTGTCGCCGGCCCCAGCGGCGGCAGCGCCGCCAAGCCAGTGGGCACCGTCTGGTTCGGGTTCATGGTCGACGGGCGCCTGGTCAGCGAGACGCAGCGCTTCGAGGGCGACCGCGCACAGGTGCGAGCGGCCACCGTGAGGCACGCCCTGCACAGGCTGATCGACTGGGTCGAAGCCACGGAGAGTTGAGGGTTCAAAACACACACGAGGAGACACCCATGAAGCAAGAAGTCGGGCCGACATGGCGGTTGCATCCGGGATGGACCGCTTGGCTCCTGTGTCTCTTGGGCCTGCTGGCCTGCATCGTCTGGTTGATACGTGATGGCGACGGTGGGGCGCGCTTCGGGGTCGCGGTCTTCGCGGTGCTGGCTGCCCTCGGCGTCCGCGACCTGCGACAGCCGCAGCGGGCCGTCTTGCGCAACTACCCGGTGATCGGGCACCTGCGTTTCTTCATGGAGTACATCCGACCGGAGATCCGCCAGTACTTCATTGAAAGCGACACCGAAGCCGCGCCCTTCTCGCGGGCCCAGCGCTCGCTGGTGTACCAGCGCGCCAAGGGCGCGCCCGATAACCGTCCCTTCGGCACGCAGATCGATGTGATGCGCCAGGGGTATGAGTGGATCAACCACTCGATGTTTCCGACCACGCTGACCTCGTCGGACTTTCGCCTCACCATCGGGGCGGGTCGGCCGCAGCCCTATTCGGCCAGCGTGTTCAACATCTCGGCGATGAGTTTTGGCTCGCTGTCCTCGCACGCCATCCTGGCCCTGAACCAGGGCGCGAAGATGGGCGGCTTTGCGCACGACACCGGCGAAGGCTCGATCTCGCGTCACCACCGGGTGCATGGTGGCGACCTGATCTGGGAGATCGGCTCGGGCTATTTCGGCTGCCGCGACGCGCAAGGGCACTTTGATCCTGTGCGCTTTGCCGAGAATGCCGGCGATCCACAAGTCAAGATGATCGAGATCAAGCTCAGTCAGGGCGCCAAGCCGGGCCACGGCGGCATCCTGCCGGGCGCCAAGGTCACGCCCGAGATCGCGCAGGCGCGCGGGGTGCCCGAAGGCGTGGACTGCATCTCACCGTCCTCACACAGTGCCTTTCGCTCGCCGCTGGAGATGATGGCCTTCATCGAGCGCCTGCGCGAGCTCTCGGGCGGCAAACCGGTGGGTTTCAAGCTGTGTGTGGGCCATCCCTGGGAGTGGTTTGGCATCGTCAAGGCGATGCTGCACACCGGCATCACGCCCGACTTCATCGTGGTCGACGGCGCCGAGGGCGGCACCGGCGCTGCGCCAGTGGAATTCACCGACCATGTGGGCTCGCCGGTGCAAGAGGGCTTGCTTCTGGTGCACAACACCCTGGTGGGCGCGGGCCTGCGCGAGAAGATCCGTCTGGGCTGCGCCGGCAAGGTGGTGAGCGCCTTTGACATCGCCCGCCTGATGGCGCTGGGCGCCGACTGGTGCAATGCAGCACGCGGTTTCATGATGGCTCTGGGCTGCATCCAGGCGCAGACCTGCCACACCGGGACCTGCCCCACCGGCGTGACCACCCAGGATCCCTTGCGCGAGAGGGCGCTGGTGGTGCCTGACAAGGCCCATCGCGTACAGAGCTTTCACCACCAGACCCTGCACGCGCTGCAGGAACTGGTGCAGGCGGCCGGGCTTCAGCACCCGGGCGAGATCAACGCCCATCATGTGATGCGGCGGGTGACAGACACCGAGGTGCGGTCGCTGGCCGACCTGCTGCCGCAGGTGAAAGCGGGCGCCCTGCTCGGGGACGACCTCGACAGCCTGCCCGAGGTCTTTCGCACGCACTGGCCCTCGGCCCGGGCCGAGCGATTCGCGGCCTGAACGGCAAGCGTTTGAGGCGTTAAGATGCCCGCGTGAGCCCGCCTGTCTATACAGGCTGGGCGTTCACTTCGGGGGCGCAAGCCCAGTGAGTTTGACCCACACAAGGAAGTTCTTCATGCGCAAGCCAAACAACAAGTTCGTATCGCTGCTGGCCGCCGGCGCGGTGTTCACCTCACTGGCTTTCTCGGCCCACGCCCAGGAAACCAAGCTCGCACTGGGCATGTCCGGCTGGACCGGCTTTGCCCCGCTCACGCTGGCCGACAAGGCCGGCCTGTTCAAGAAACACGGCCTGGACGTGGACATCAAGATGATTCCGCAAAAGGACCGCCATCTGGCCCTGGCCTCCAACGCCATCCAGTGCGCCGCCACCACCGTCGAGACCCACGTCGCCTGGAACGCCAACGGCGTGCCGATCGTGCAGATCTTCCAGCTGGATAAATCCTTTGGCGCCGACGGCATCGCCGTGCGCGGAAACATCAACAGCTTCGCCGACCTCAAGGGCAAGACCATCAGCGTGGATGCCCCCGGCACCGCCCCCTACTTCGGCCTGGCCTGGATGCTCAATAAAAACGGCATGAGCATGAAAGACGTCAAGCTCGCCACCCTGTCGCCGCAAGCGGCGGCGCAGGCCTTCGTGGCCGGCCAGAACGATGCCGCCATGACCTACGAGCCGTTCCTGTCCACCGTCCGCAATAACCCGCAGTCCGGCAAGATCATGGCCACCACCCTGGACTACCCGATGGTGATGGACACCGTGGGCTGCTCGCCCGATTGGCTCAAGGCCAACCCGAAAGCGGCCCAAGGTCTGGCCAACGCCTACTTCGACGCCCTGGAGTTGATCAAGAACGACCCGGCCAAGTCCAACGAGATCATGGGCGCCGCCGTCAAGCAGACCGGCGAAGCGTTTGCCAAGTCGTCGTCGTTCCTGCGCTGGCAGGACAAGGCGGCGAACCAGAAGTTCTTCGCGGGCGAGCTCCAGGCGTTTATGCGTGATGCCGCGGCGATCCTGCTGGAAGCCGGCGTGATCCGCCGTGCGCCGACCGACTACTCGGCGATGTTCACCAACCAGTTCATTCGTTAAACCCATGCGGCCTGCACCTGAGACCCCGGCTTCGCCGGACCCCGTGCGGCCGCGCCGCCGCTCGCTGGCTCCTCTGGAGCCGGTGAGCGCGCAGGCCCGGTGGGTACTGGGCCTGGCCTTCTTCGTCGTCTTCTTCGGCGCGTGGGCCTTCTTCACGCTGGGCGGCTATGTGTCGCCCACCTTTTTGGCCAGCCCGCCCACCATGGCGCATGAGGCGTGGCTGCTGTTTACCGAATTCAATTTCCTGCACGACATCGGCATGACCGTGTGGCGTGTGGTGGGCGGCTTCATCCTGGCGGCCGTCATCGCCGTACCCCTGGGCATCGCCATGGGCGCGCACAAGGGCGTCGAAGCGTTTCTCGAGCCCTTCGTCTCGTTTTGTCGTTACTTGCCGGCCTCGGCCTTCATCCCGCTGCTGATTCTGTGGGCCGGCATCGGCGAGCTGCAAAAGATCCTGGTGATCTTCATCGGCTCGGTGTTCCAGATCGTGCTGATGGTGGCCGTGACCGTGGGCTCGGCCCGCCGCGATCTGGTCGAGGCCGCCTACACCCTGGGCGCATCCAACTCGGGCATCGTGCAGCGCGTGCTGATTCCGGGCGCGGCGCCCGATATCGCCGAGATCCTGCGGCTGGTGCTGGGGTGGGCCTGGACCTATGTCATCGTGGCCGAACTGATTGGCTCGTCCTCGGGCATCGGGCACATGATCACCGACAGCCAGGCGCTGCTCAATACCGGCCAGATCATCTTCGGCATCATCGTGATCGGCCTGATCGGTCTGATCTCGGACTTCGCCTTCAAGTCGCTCAATCGCCGTCTTTTCACCTGGAGTTCGCTGTGAACGGACAACTCTCGATCCAGGGCGTCTCGCGCACCTTCACCTCGACCAAGGGGCCAGCGACACAGGCGCTCACGCCGGTGGACTTCGAGGTGCGCGAAAACGATTTCGTCACCATCCTGGGCCCTTCGGGCTGCGGCAAGTCCACGCTGCTTCGTATCGTGGCGGGCCTGGACCAACCGAGCACCGGTCGTGTGCTGCTCGATGGCCATGAGGTGCAAGGACCCGGCGCAGACCGCGGCATGGTGTTCCAAAGCTACACGCTGTTTCCGTGGCTCACCGTGGAAGAAAACATTCGCTTTGGCCTGCGCGAGCGGCAGATGCCCGTGGCGCAGCAAAAGGAACGCAGCGACTACTTCATTGCCAAGGTGGGTCTGCGTGGGTTCGAGCATCACTACCCCAAGCAACTCTCGGGTGGCATGCAGCAACGCACCGCCATCGCGCGCGCACTGGCCAACGACCCCAAGATCCTCTTGATGGACGAGCCTTTCGGCGCCCTGGATAACCAAACCCGCGTGCTGATGCAGGAACTGCTTCTGGGCATCTGGGAGTCAGCGCAAAAGACGGTGCTGTTCGTCACCCACGACATCGATGAAGCCATCTTCATGGCCAATCGCGTGGCCGTGTTCAGCGCGCGCCCGGGCCGCATCAAGGCCGAACTCGCGGTGGACTTTGCCCACCCGCGTCACTACAAGATCAAGACCTCGCCCGAGTTCATGGCGATCAAGGCCCGCCTGACCGAGGAAATACGGGCCGAGTCCCTGGCTGCGGCCGAACACTGAGCGCAGCGTCTATGGCACGACGCGCGCCGACCCTGACCTCACGCACCCGTGCGAGCGCTCGCGCGCACGGTGCGTCTGCCGCGAACGCCAACTCGGTGGCCCTGTTCCAGCAAGTCAAAGACCACATCGCGCGCAAGATCCAGGACGGCACCCTGCGCGCGGGCGACCGTCTGCCCTCCGAGCACGCGCTGGTGGCGCAGTTCGGCATCTCGCGCATGACGGTCAATCGCGCACTGCGCGAGCTGGTCGACCAAGGGCGCATCGTGCGCACCGCGGGCGTGGGCAGCTTTGTGGCCGAGAACAAGCCGCAATCGACGCTGCTGCACATCGTCAACCTGGCCAGCGAGATCCGCGCGCGCGGCCACGACTACCGCTGCGAGATGCTGGTGATCGAACGCGTGGCAGCCACGCTGGAGATCGCCGCCGCCCTGGATGTGAGCACCGGCGAGTCGGTGTATCACTCGGTGTGCGTGCACCTGGAAAACGGGGTCCCGATCCAGCTCGAAGACCGCTACGTCAATCCGCGGATCGCGCCCGACTTCATCCGCCAGGACTTCGCCCACCAGCAGCCCTCAGAGTTTCTGGTGCGCACGGTGCCTTTTGACGAGATCGAACATGTGGTCGATGCGGTGCTGCCCACACCCGATCAGGCTGCGCGCCTGCAGATGGAGCCGGGGCAGCCGGGCCTGCTCCTGACGCGCCGCACCTGGACCGGCGGCACGCCCGTCACCCTGGTGCGTTGCCTGCACCCCGCCAGCCGTTATCACCTCGGTAGCCGCTACCGCGCCAGCGGCAATCCTGTTTCGACCTGAACACCATGACCCGTACCTCCCGCGCGTCGCCACTTGTATAGACAGGACGACCTGCGTCCGCCCATTTCATTTTCAAGAAGGACCCTTCATGACCACGAACAACGACCCGCGCCTGGACCCGACACGCGTGGTGCGCGCGCCGCGCGGCACCCAGCTGCATTGCAAGAACTGGGTGACCGAGGCGGCCTACCGCATGATCCAGAACAACCTGGACCCCGAAGTCGCCGAGAACCCGCAGCACCTGGTGGTGTACGGCGGCATTGGCCGCGCCGCGCGTGACTGGGCCTGCTTCGATCAGATCCTGGCCTCGCTTCGCGACCTGAACGAAGACGAATCGTTGCTGGTGCAATCGGGCAAGCCGGTGGGTGTTTTCAAGACGCATGCGAACGCGCCGCGCGTGCTGATCGCCAACTCCAACCTGGTGCCCAAATGGGCCACCTGGTCGCATTTCAACGAGCTCGATCGCAAGGGCTTGTTCATGTACGGCCAGATGACGGCCGGCTCCTGGATCTACATCGGCAGCCAGGGCATCGTGCAGGGCACTTTCGAGACTTTTGTCGAGGCCGGCAAGCAGCACTACGCCAACGACCTCACCGGCAAATGGATCCTGACCTCGGGCCTGGGCGGCATGGGTGGCGCCCAACCCCTGGCAGCCACGCTGGCGGGCGCCTGCTCGCTGAACATCGAGTGCCAGCAAAGCAGCATCGACTTTCGCTTACGCACCCGCTATGTGGACAAGCAGGCGCGTGACATCGACGAAGCCATCGCCATGCTCCGCCAGCACACGGCGGCCAAGGAGGCCGTCTCCATCGCCCTGCTTGGCAACGCCGCCGAGGTACTTCCGGAGCTGGTCAAGCGCGCACGCGCCGGCGAGATTCGCCCCGACCTGGTCACCGACCAAACCTCGGCTCACGACCTTGTGAACGGCTACCTGCCCCCGGGCTGGACGATCGCGCAGTGGAAGGAGGCGCAGCGGGATCCGTCGCAACACGAGCGTCTGACCGAGGCCGCGGCCAAGGGCTGCGCCGTGCAGGTGCAGGCCATGCTGGACTTTCAGGCCCTGGGCATTCCCACCGTCGATTACGGCAACAACATCCGACAGGTGGCCTACGACCAGGGTGTGAAAAACGCTTTCGACTTTCCTGGCTTCGTGCCCGCCTACATCCGACCGATGTTCTGCGAAGGCAAGGGACCGTTTCGCTGGGTGGCGCTCTCGGGTGACCCCGAGGACATCTACAAGACCGACGCCAAGATCAAAGAGCTGTTCCCCGAGAACAAGCACACGCACCGCTGGCTGGACATGGCGCGCGAGCGCATCGCCTTCCAAGGCCTGCCGGCGCGCATTTGCTGGCTGGGTCTGGGCGAGCGCCATCGTGCGGGCCTGGCCTTCAACGAGATGGTGAGAAAGGGCGAGCTCAAGGCGCCCATCGTGATCGGTCGCGACCACCTGGACACCGGCTCGGTGGCCAGCCCCAACCGCGAGACTGAAGCCATGAAGGACGGCAGCGACGCCGTGAGCGACTGGCCGCTGCTCAACGCCCTGCTCAATACCGCGGGCGGTGCCAGCTGGGTCAGCCTGCACCATGGCGGCGGCGTGGGCATGGGCTACTCGCAGCATTCGGGCATGGTCATCGTGGCCGACGGCACCGAGGCCGCGGCGCAGCGCCTGGCCCGCGTGCTCGTGAACGACAGCGGCAGCGGCGTGATGCGCCATGCCGATGCGGGGTATGAGCTGGCCGTGGCCACCGCGAAGAAGCAGGGCCTGTCGCTGCCGATGATTCGTTAACGCGATCGCCACCCATGCCCTGGCACCGCTTCGACCGCGCCACCCTACCCGCCACGCCGTGGAAAAACGGCGGCGGCGTGACGCGCGAAATCGTGTGCCAACCGCCCGGCGCGGGGCTGGATGCCTTTGACTGGCGCGTGAGCATTGCGACCATTGCGAGCGACGGCCCCTTCTCTCTGTTTGCCGGCATCGACCGGGTGATCACGCTGCTCGAAGGCGGTGGGGTGCACCTCAGTGGCGACGCGGACGCGATCGATCACCGGCTGGACACCCCGCTGCAGCCCTACGCGTTTGCGGGCGAGGCACGCATTCACGCACGCTTGCTCGCTGGCGACTGCGACGACTTCAATGTGATGACGCGCCGCGCCACCTGCCGCGCCTCGGTGACCGTGCTGCGCGAAGCGACCACGCGGCACGCGCCGCAAGGGCTCCTGCTGGCTCTGAAAGGCTCCTGGCAAGCGCAAGCTGAAGGCCATGCGGCCGAGGCCTTGATCGCGCAGCAGGGGCTGTGGTGGGACCGCCAAGCCGCTTGGCGGCTTAGCCCCCAGGCCGCTGACGCCACCCTGCTGGCCGTTACGATCCATCCGCAGACTGCGCCCCCGACATGACCGCACCCACCCCGCGCGCCGACCACCCCCTGCCCAGCGCCGACGGCGTCTGGGAGCACCTGCACCTGGCGCCCGAAGCCTTGGGCGAAGGCGCACCGGCGCTGCGCGACGCCGCGATCGTGGTGGACGGCGGTCAGGTGCGCTGGGTGGGCCCGCGCGCGCAGCTGCCTGCGAGCCATGCCGCCGCTGTGCGCCACGACGGCCAGGGCGCGCAGGTCACGCCCGGCCTGGTCGACTGCCACACCCATCTGGTCTATGGCGGCCAACGCGCCAACGAATTCGCGATGCGTCTGGCCGGCGCCAGCTACGAAGAAGTGGCGCGCGCCGGCGGCGGCATTGTCTCGAGCGTGCGCGCCACGCGCGAGGCCGACGAAGACGCGCTTTTCGCGCAGGCCCTGCCGCGCCTGCAGGCCTTGCTGGACGAAGGCGTGTGCGCCATCGAGATCAAGTCGGGCTATGGCCTGGACCTGGTCCATGAACGCAAGCAGCTGCGCGTGGCACGCCGCCTGGGGCAGGCCCTGGGCGTGACCGTGCGCACCACCTTTCTGGGCGCGCACGCCCTGCCCCCGGAATACGCAAGCCGCAGCGGCGACTACATCCGCGTGGTGTGCGAGGAGATGATGCCGGCGCTGGCCGCCGAGGGCTTGATCGATGCGGTCGATGCGTTTTGCGAGCGCATTGGTTTTTCCCTGGCCGAGACCGAGCAGGTGTTTCAGGCCGCGGGTCGTCTGGGTCTGCCCGTGAAGCTGCACGCCGAACAACTCTCGGACATGGGCGGCGCTGCGCTGGCCGCCCGCTACGGCGCGCTGTCGTGCGACCACATCGAGCATCTGAATGCGCAGGGCATTGCAGCCATGCGCGCAGCGGGCACGGTCGCCGTGCTGCTGCCGGGTGCTTACTACACGCTGCGCGACACGCACCTGCCGCCCATTGCCGAACTGCGCGCAGCCGGTGTGCCCATGGCCGTCTCCACCGATCACAACCCCGGTACCTCGCCTGCCCTGAGCCTGCTGCTGATGGTGAACATGGCCTGCACGCTGTTTCGCCTGACCGTGCCCGAGGCGCTGGCAGGCGTGACCCGCCACGCGGCACGCGCGTTGGGCTTGCAAGACACGCACGGACAGATCGGCGTGGGGCGACCCGCGAATTTCGTGCTGTGGCCGCTGGGCGATGTGGCGGAACTGGCCTACTGGGTCGGTCAGCGCCCGGCGTGCCGGATCGTTCGCGAGGGGCGGATCGCCCGCTGATGTGACATGACCGCCGCGCCCCACACTCTGTTTGCCACCGACGCCCTGTTGCCCACGGGCTGGGCGCGTGAGGTGCTGCTGCAATGGAACGATCGCGGACAGCTCACGTCTGTCACGCCCGACACGACCTGCCCAAGCGACACGCCACGCGCTGCGGGCCCGCTGCTGCCAGGCGTTCCGAATCTGCACTCGCACGCCTTCCAGCGCGCCTTCGCCGGCCTGACCGAATACCGCGGCGCGGCGCAGGACAGCTTCTGGAGCTGGCGCACGCAGATGTATCGATTTGCCAGCGCGATCACGCCGCAGCAATTGGAGGCGGTGGCCACCGGCCTCTATGTGGAAATGCTGGAGGCTGGCTACACCAGCGTGTGTGAGTTCCATTACATCCACCATCACACCGATGGCACGCCCTACGCTGACGACGCCACGCTGTCGCAGGCCCTGCTGCGTGCGGCGGCACGCGCGGGCATCGGTCTGACTTTGCTGCCGGTGCTCTATCAAACCGCGGGCTTTGGCGGTCTGGCGCCGAGCGAAGGCCAGCGTCGCTTTATCCGCAGCACCGACAACATGCTGGCGCTGCTGGAGCGACTCGCGCCCTTATGTGCAGCGCAAAGTGCACGCCTGGGCCTGGCCCCGCACTCGCTGCGCGCCGTGCCGCCGGAAAGCCTGCGCGAAGCGGTTGCGGGCCTGCATGCACTCGACGCCACTGCGCCCGTCCACATCCACATCGCCGAGCAAACCGGCGAGGTGCAGGCCTGCCTGGCCTGGTCGGGTCAGCGCCCGGTGCAATGGCTGCTCGATCACGCGCCAGTCGACGCGCGCTGGTGCCTGGTCCATGCCACGCACATGGACGCCGACGAACACGCGCGCGCGGCGCGCTCCGGCGCAATCGCGGGCCTGTGCCCCACCACCGAAGCCAATCTGGGCGACGGCCTGTTTGATATGCAGGCCTGGCGCGCCGCCGGGGGTCGCTGGGGCATCGGCTCGGACAGCCATGCCACAGTGAATGCCGCCGAAGAATTGCTGATGCTCGAATACGGCCAGCGCCTGGCCACGCGCCAGCGCAATCTCCTGGCCAGCGCCGACCACCCCTCGGTGGCTACCGCCATGACCCTAGACGCGGTGACAGGGGGCGCACAGGCCAGCGCACGCGCGATCTCGGGCCTCGCGGTGGGCCAACAGGCCGACTGGGTGGTGCTGGACGCGAACGACCCGCTGCTGCAAGACCTGCCCAGCGCCGAGGCCATGCTGTCGGCCCATGTCTTTGCCAGCCACCGACGCAGCGCCATCAGCGAAGTCTGGGTAGCCGGCCGGCTGCAGGTGCGCGCAGGACGCCACGCCCTGCGCGATGAGGCCTTGTCTGGCCTGGCCCACGCACGTCGCCAACTCCTGATCGATACCCCATGACCTTGTTTCAGACCGACGCACCCGCCTTCCATTTCCGTGCCGGCAAGCGGCCGCTGCTGATCTCGATCCCGCATGGGGGCACGCATGTACCGCCCGCGCTGGCCGCGCGCCTGACCGACGAGGGCCGGCGCGTGCCCGACACCGACTGGCACTTGGAGCGCCTGTACGACTTCGCCGACGAACTCGGTGCCTCGGTGCTGGTGGCCACGCATTCGCGGTATGTGATTGACCTGAATCGCCCGCCCGATGGCGCCAGCCTCTACCCGGGCCAGCGTGTGACCGGCCTGTGCCCGGTCGATCTGTTTGACGACCAGCCTCTGTACCGCGACCCCCAGGATCTGCCCACCGAGGCCGAGATCGCCGCGCGGCGCGAGGCGATCTGGCGGCCGTACCACGCACAACTCACGAACGAACTCGCGCGCCTGAAAGCGCAGCATGGCGTGGCCGCTCTGTGGGACG
>Ga0315899_10007960_pt1 | contig 11378 bp, 13 predicted proteins | sample LakEriMetagenome_2_FD_203518 | JGI IMG/M metagenome (GOLD analysis project Ga0315899, IMG submission 203518) | Freshwater fungal communities from buoy surface, Lake Erie, Ohio, United States - Buoy 4 MA112 | ecosystem: Environmental > Aquatic > Freshwater > Lake | place: USA: Lake Erie, Ohio... | reverse complement strand
TCCAGCAGTCCTCCGTCACAGAGAGGGTGCGCTGGACCTTGGTGGAGCCCCACACGTTCTGGGGACGGGTTCCTCCCATGGGGCGACTAGCTGGGGGCATGACGTGTTTGGGTTGGTTACTTATCTCAGTATAAGCCTAGTTGGCCAGTAGCTCACTAAGGGTGTCCTGCAGGTCCTGTTGAGTGGTGCCCACCTCGTTGGCGAGCACCGGTAGATCCGCCACCAGCTGCTCCCCGCGGACTGCTTTGCCGGTGATCAGACCCTTCATCGAGGGGCACAGCTTCAACAGACGTTGGTGGTCGTCATCCACGAAGTCCACGCCGTTGGCGGCCAGTTGCTGGCGGTAGAGCTTGCCGAAGCTCTTGGTGACCGCTTCCTCCACGTCAAGCGGGATCTCCAGGGCGTCGGGGAGTTTGAGGTCCAGCTCGCCGGTGAAGGCCAGGAACACCTCCGCTGGGCCTAGGGGTTTGCCCTTGGCGTCCACCATGGCGCTGCGCCCCTCCCAGAGGGTGCTTAGGGCCCCGGGCAGTTGTTGCTTAGTCAGCAGCAAGTTGAACCTGCCGAGGGCCAAGAGCACCTTGGGGGCAGGATCCACCAGGGCGCCGGTGGCGAAGCCTGTCAGCTGGCTGCTCCACACCACGTTGTCGGTGAGGCCCGCTGAAATCAGCTTGAGTAGCTGGGGCTGGGTCCACTGGCGGGACCACGCCTTGAACAGCCTTCTGAATTGCTCCCTACCGGCGGTGCACTGAAGAGTGATGGGCCCGGGAGGCTGGCCGCTTGGTTTGCCCATGACTGGTTGGGGTGTTGCCTGCGTTGAGGCGTGGCACTTAAGTATCCATACATAAGTGAGGGTTGCGGGGATTGGCAACCACTGCTGCAGGTGTGCAGCACCTCCAGTGGGCTGCTCACCCTGCGACACACTTGAGACTCCACCCTTTAAGCAACCACCCCAACGCAATTAAGCCACCTCCAAGGGGGGTAGGGGGATTTTGGTTGTTTAATTGCTTAATTCCAGTCATACCAAGGCTTCTAATCAGCAACTTTTGGTTGCTTAATTCCATGTTGCTTAATTGGTTGTTGTTTAATTCCCCCCAGTCCCACCAAGGGTTCCCAGCCAAAAACCGAATTAAGCAACCACCAGCCCCCCACCCCCTCCACCAAGCAATCCCTCAATCCACCCAATACCGGTAAGGGCGAGGCCCCCGGCCGCTATCGCTTCCTTTCACCCGTCTCAACCCAGGTAGCTGGTCGCTCACCAGGGAGCGCACCACCCGCTCCACAACATTCCGGTGGGTGCCGAGGGCAGCGCTCAGTTCCATCAAGTCCAAGGCCGTTTCCTCGGTTCGCCCGCTAAGCAGGTCGACCACCTTCTGGTGGACGCCCTTCAGCTTCTTCATTCCCTCCTGGTCGCCGTTGTGGGCGTCGAGCACCAGGGACAGATCCTCCCGGTTACCCAGTAGCCGGTAGGTGTCGCCCGCTTCCGTGATGCCAGTCCTCGGCTTCAGCACCTTCAGCAGGAATGTGGGGTTGGTGGTCTCGGGGTCGCGGATCACGCCCCAGACGTCGCTGGCGCCGTTGACGATGTAGCTGCTGCCGAACAGGTCGCTCAGGAACACGTCCTTGCGTTGGCCGCCCTTGTCCTTGCCCTGCTTCCGTAGGTGGTGCGTCAGCACGATGGCCACGCCCTCCTCCGAGGCGATGTCATTCAGGCGGTACAGGTGCAGGCCCGCCTCGGCGTCGGACATTCCCGCGTCGCCGCCGGCGAACAGCGAACCGAAGCTGTCCATCACCACCACCGACACCTCCAGCTCCTGGATCCACTTGCGCAGCTCGGGGTACATGCCCCCGTGGAACTGAAACTTGAAGTGGATCGAGCCGGTGGGTACCGACATGTCCATCAGGCGGAGCTTCTGGGCGGCGTTGCTGCTGCTCTCGTCGCGCTGGATCACCAGCACCCGCCCCTTAACGGCCTGGAGTTGTCCGGCGAACTTGGCGCCGTTGGCCACGGCCTCAGCCAGCCGGTAGATCAGCACCGATTTGCCGACGCCGCCCTCGCTGGCGACCAGGGTGACGGCGCCGCTGGCCAACAGGTTGTCGATCGCGGGGGTGATCGGCTTGGCGTTGGCCAGAACCTCCTCGAGGGTCCCGTTCATGTCGGCCGCCTTGCTGTCCTCTTCCTCCATGCAGCGGATCAGCTGGGCCATTTCGTTTTCCTTGCACCCCACGATTCTCGTCAACTCCTGCATGGCGCTCAGCCGTTCTGTCGGTGAGTCCATCCGGTCGATCACCTCCAGGGCTTCGCGCAGGCGCTGCACCTTCTTGGCCGACGCCATCGTGAAGTCCTCGACATCCACGGCCCGGGGCGGCAGCGCCCACTTCGGGAACTCAAAGCCGCCGTCGGCCGCGGCCTTGACCACCGAGCCCCAACCGCATTTCTTCTCGTCGTCGGTGAGGCTGCGGCCCAGTGAGGTGATCATGGCCTCGAGCGAGCCGATGTTGCCGATGCGCCAGTCGTTGCGGCGGTCCCACTCACCGCCGCTCAGCCACTCAAGAAGCGTGACCTTGCCGAGCACATTCAGCAGGCCGGCCACCAGCGGCCTGAATTGAGTGTTGTAGCTGGCGGCCTGCGGCGAATCCGCTGTAGCTCCGCGGTAGGGCCAGTACGGCTGCATCGCCATCAGCAGGCGGCGTTGGTCCTTCGGCAGCAGCAGGTCGCACGGCTGCGGCTCTCCGTTGAGCCGGCGAGACGCAAAAGACTCGTCCTGATCCACCACGGGGGCCAGGCCGCGCTGCACCTGGCGGATGAAGCCGCCGAGCACCCACGGAGGCGCCACGGCCACACCGACCACCGCAGGGTGGAGGCCGTCGGCCCAGTGGTAATAAAGGGGGCTGGTGTCGGTGCTCATGGGGTGATCGCCCGCGACCACGGCCTGGCGAGCGCTGCCGGTGCCGTTCAGCCAGATCGCCTCAAAGGCGTGTTTTTTGCCGTCGGCATAGGGGCCGGCGTCGAAGCTCCAGTTGCCGAGCACCGGCCACCAGTCCTCTGGCACCATCAGGAACACCTTGCGGCGGCCACGGCGGCCACTGGTGTTGGTGGCGGTGGTGGGCAGTTCGGAGCTGGGGCGGCCGAACACCGTTTGGAAGGTGCCTTCGGCCAGGCCGTCGAGCGCCAGGTCGTCGGGCTCGTCGAAGTCCAAAACCAGCAGCCCGCCGCTAGCCGGCCCGGTTTGCACACCGGCGCCGATGCACTGCTCCACGAAGCTGCCGTTCTTGGTCAGCAGCTGGAGCGCGGTGTACCGCTTGGCCGGGTCGCTGTTCCAGCGCGCCTCGAAGCAGTCCTTGACGCTGCCCCTGTTGCCGGTGCCGCAGAGCCTCCAGCTCTCGGGCAGGCCGGCCAGCTGGGGCAGGTGCATCGCTGGGATTCGGCTGCCGATCTGGCGGTGGGCCTCCTTCAACTGCTCGACATCGGCCTCCCACTGAGCCCCGAAACCCTCTCCGGCCGCCATAAATAGGTCCTGCTTGCATCTCAACCTAAGGAGGTTGGCCCCCAGGGTCCCCATTGGGAAGGTTTCTCGACGGTCGCTTTGAGTCGCTAGGTAAGATAGGTAAGTAAGTTACCTATAAATAGAGGTGAGCAGCGAGCGCCATGCCGCGGCCTTCAGGGCGTTTCACGCGGAGAACCCCCACGTCTACGAGCAGCTGGAGCGCCTGGCGTTCAAGCTCCGCAACAAGGGCGTGGAGCGCTGGGGTATCAAGGCCCTGTGGGAGGTGCTGCGCTACGAGCTGGCCGTCGCCACCAACGCTCCGGTGAGCAGCTTCCGGCTGAACAACAACCACACGGCCCACTACGCCCGGCTGTTGATGGAGCGCAACCCCGAGGATCTGGCGGGGTTCTTCGAGACCCGCGAGCGGCATGGGGCGCGAGGGGTTGACCCAGGGGCGTCAGATGAGTACCTTACTTAGGTACGCCACTCAAACGGCACTACCCCTTCCCCCTATGGCTCCCCCTTCCCCCAAGCCCCAGCTTCCGTATCTCAATTCCACGTACCTCGGCCGGGAGGTGCTCCTCGACGAGCTGGGTGACCTGACCTCCCAAGAGCTGCGCCTGCTGTCCACGGAGGTTGACGGGCTACACGCTGAGGCGTCGGCATCGGTGGCCCGGCAGATGGCTGCCGGCACTGAGTTTGGTTTGGCCGAGAAGCTGGTGCGCGTGTCGGGCCGCTTCATCCATGCCATTGAGCGCGAGGAGGTGGCTCGGCAGCGCCAGCAGTCCTTCCTTGAGCTGTCGCGGCAACTTACCGCCGTTACGGCGGAGAGGGACAACCTGCGCCACCAGCTCGACCACCTGTTGGGGGCTGTGAAGTGAGCAACCGCATTGACGGCCGGATCTACACCTCCGGTGATTTGCACGCCGCGGCGCTGGTGTGGATTGATCGCCGCAAAACGATCGAGAAGCTACTGATCAAGGACTTTCCCCACCTCAACCTCGTTGATCTGATGGGCGTGCTGAGGGCGGTGGAGCTGTACGCCACCTGCAACGAGACGCTTTTTGTGCAGATGGAGGAGAAGGGGTGAGCATCACCACCGACTTTCAGCAGCTGGGCGATGTCATCACGCTCGATCTTGAAACGGCCATGGCTCCGGAGTGCTTTGAGGGGCGCAGCAAGGTGCGCCTCCTGCAGCTGCTCAGTGAAGCCGGGGAGTGTTGGTACGACCTGCCCACCTTCACCGATGGCGACTGGGCCGAGTTGAAGGTGTGCCTGGAGAACCCGGCGCTAACGGTGATCGGCCAGAACCTGTTTTTTGACTACCGCTGCCTGCTGGGGTGCGGCATCACCCTGCGGGGCCGGCTGGAGGACACGATGATCCAGTCGGCGCTGCTCACCAATGGGTTGCCGGGCGTCTCCAATTCGCTGGAGGCCATCGCCAAGCGGGTGTGCGGGCTTGTGGTGGACAAGACCTTGCAGAAGCAGGACTGGATGGCCGCTGAGTTGAACGAAGCCGACTTGGCCTATGCCATGGGGGATGTGCGCGTCACCTATCAGGCGTGGCGGGAGATGCGGGCCCAGATCAAACAGGCCGGGCTGCAGCGTGTTTATGACCTGGAGTGCGCCCTGATTCCGGCGGTGGTGCAGGTGGAGCACAGCGGGCTGCGCATCGACACCGAGCAGACCGCCGCGGCCATTGAGCAGCTGGAAGCGGAGATCACCGAGAGCCGCGGCCTGTTCCTCGAGACCCTCGATGGGCTGCTGGTCGAGACCACCGGCACCGGCCTGCCCCGCGATGAGGACGGCAGCTACAACCTGCGCGCCAAGGCGGCGCTCAAGCGGGATGGCGGCGCGCCGGCGGGCTTCAACATCAACAGCTCCCAGCAGGTGTTGCGCTACCTGCAGGCGCTGGGGCTCGAGCCGGTTGACCCCAAGAGTGGCAAGCCGTCGATCGACAAGAAGGTGCTGCGCCCCCTGGCGGATCAGCCGGTGGTGCAGTGGCTGCTGGCCTACAAGCGCGCCGAGAAGCGGCGCTCCATGATCCAGTCGTGGCTCGACAAGCACATCGCCGCCGATGGGCGCATCCACGCCAGGTTTGCGCCGCTCTCGACGGGCACCGGCCGCTTCACCTGCTCGGCGCCGAACCTGCAGCAGGTGCCCCGCGAGGGCTACATCCGCGACTGCTTTGTGGCGGCCGATGGCTGCGAGCTGGTGGTGATGGACGTCAAGAACATGGAGGCCGGCGTCGCCTGCAGCGAGCCGATCGCCAACGAGTTCCTCATGCAGCAGGCCCTGCGTGATGGCGTGGACCTCCACACGCTGACAGCGCACCTCATCTTCAACACTCCCCTGGAGGAGGTGACCAAGGAGCAGCGCCAGCGCGGCAAGTCCTGCAACTTCGGCCTGCTATTCGGCAGTGGTGCGGCGGGCCTGAAGGACTACTTCGCCTCGTTCGGCACCAGCATCACCATCGAGGAGGCGTTGCAGTTCCGGCAAGCCTGGCTGGACGCCTACCCGGCCATGGCTGCCTGGCACCGCTGGGCCAAGCGTGAAGTCGAGAAGGGTGAAGTCAGGATGGTTGACGGCCGCCGTCGGTGGCTAGTAGGCGATCTGGCCAAGCCCACCGTCCTCCTCAACAATGTGACTCAAGGGACTGCCGCCAGCATCGTGAAGTCCACGATGGTGAAGGTCCACAAGCGGCTGCCCACCAAGGCCCGCCTGGTTGCTCAGATCCACGACGAGATCATTGTCGAGGCCCCGACGGGCGCTGGTGAGGACATCCTCCAGATGATGAAGGACTGCCTCCTGCAGGCGGGCCGGGAGATCATCGGCGACTCCGTGGACATGCTGGGCGATGGCTCCGTGGCCCTGAGTTGGGGCAAAGCCAAATGAGGAGGCCCGACTGATGGCCGGTGCGTTTTCCTGCTTTCGGCGGTGTGCCACGCCGGGGTGCGGCACTCAGATTTTGGGCAGCGGCCTTTACTGCTCTGGTTGTTGGCGGAAGACGGAGGCCGGCCGCAAGGAGGTGCAGGAGACGGCTCGCGTTCACGCGTGGAAGCTCAAGGAGCAGCGCCGGGTGGCTGCTGGGGAGCCTGTCCCCGATTTTCACTGTTCGCGCTGCAGCTTCTGGGAGAAAGAGCGCTGCAGCTTCTCCTTCCCAGAAGCAGGCGGTGTGTTTGCCGCCGATTGTTCCCTGTACCTTCACGACGATGACCGAGAGTTCCCCGGTGACCATCCACGACCCCGTAACCGCGCCAAGTCACTATCGCCAAGGGGCGGTGGAGTGCATTGACGCCATTAAGGCTGCACTCGGTGATGACGGTTACGAGGGGTACTGCCAGGGCCAGGTCATGAAGTACATCTGGCGTTACCGCCACAAAAATGGCGTGGAAGATTTACGGAAGGCCAGCTACTACCTCACGGAGCTGATCAAACAATTCAGCGCGTAGCATTGAGGCACTTAAGGCAGTTACTCCGGTGGATGACGCCGCGCTTCTGCGTCAGCAGGCCCTTAACAAGCTGAGGGTGGCGGTCACGTTTGCCACCTCCGGCGAGTTGCACCGGGCGGCTGAGTTCCTTGATTTTGCAAGGGAAGTGCGTAGCGGGAAGACCAGGCTGCGTCGGGCGGCTCGCTCTGGGGCCCGTCAGCGGGCCATCGAGCAACACGGTTACTACAGCGAAGGGGAGTGAGACGCACCGGACACGCGGTAGATTAGAGGCACTTACGCATTTAAGGGCTATACTCCTAGGCGCAGCTCCTAATACCTCGATGGGCCCCGCTCCCGCTCGGATCCACAGTGACCTCAACGTTCTTTGCAACCAGCTCACTGAGTTGGCGAGTTGCACTATCCCCCAGGCGGGGGATTTGCTGGGGGACATTCCCTATGAGAACGTAGATAAGTGGCTAAGTGCGTTAGCGGGTGCTGTTGAAAACGTCCGTCTTGTTGCTACTTCCCCCTACCCCTATGACAACTCTCACTGAGCTTTGGGCTGCCTTTGTTGCGGAGCGCAGCCTGTCGATTGAGCCGACCACCGTGGTCACCTACGAGCAGGTGGCCCATTGGTTGGCGCGGTGCCCTGTCAAGGATCCTGCGTTGGGCCGCGCGGCCCTGGTGTGGATCATGCAGCAGAAGCCGGAGAAGGCGGCGCTGCGGGTGGGGCAGTACGTCAAGACGCTTTACCGGTGGGCCTGCGCGGAGGACGTGGGGCTGGTGGGCAAGAACCCCGTGGCGAGCTTCAAGTTCCCCAAGACCCGGCGGCGGGTGGAGGTGGACATCACGGTGTTTCCGCGGACGGCCGTGGACGATGTGATGGTGGCCCTGAGGCAGGCGTCGCGGCACGAGGCGCAGTGGCATCTGGTGGCGCAGTTCATGCTGCAGACGGGGCTGCGCACCGGCGAGGCGTTTGCGGTGCAGTGGGGCGACATTGACTGGGACGGTGCTCAGGTGCTTGTGCGGGGCAACTTCACCATCACCCATGGGTACTTGGCGCGCACCAAGACGGGGCATAACCGCTTGGTGCCGCTCAATTCGATTGCGATGAAGGTGCTGCGGGAGCGGCAGGCCGCTGAGGACGGGCGGGAGTTTGTGTTTCCGTGGAACCGCCAGTCGTTCATGACCACCTTTCGGACGCGGATGCGGCGCTTGCGGGCGGCGGGGGTACTCGACTTCCAGGCCCGGCCTTACACGCTGCGGCACACTGCCTTGAGCCGCTGGGTGGAGGAAGGCGTCCCCGTTCAGCAGGTGGCGAAGTGGGCCGGAAACTCCAGTGAGATGGTGTGGGCTCACTACGCCGGCTGCACCACCAACTACCCGATGCCTGTTCTATGAGCGACTTTGGATACGGCCCTAACGGCGTCAAGCTCCGGCACTCGTTTCCTTGCCCCAAGTGCCTATCGGGCCCGTCACCCGTGATCGTGACGCGGCAGACCCCGGCCGGCGAGACCATTCGCCGTCGGGGCTGCTCGGTGTGCGGGCACAGGTGGTTCACCGTTCAGGAACCTGAGTACCTTGTGCCTCGTGGGGCGGTGAAGTGGTGTGGCAGTGATCTCCGACTTGTTTCGCCCGAACCCCACCTACCTCAGTAGCTTTCTGAAATGCCTCCCTTAACTCCCGAAACGATCGAGGCTGAGTTCCGCCGCTGGTGGGCGGAGTCCTACCCCCAGGCGGCTCCGAACAACCGTGCCGTTGAGATCACCACCGCCTTCGTCCTCTACCTGCAGGAGGCCCATGACGATTGAGCAAGTCCAGCTCTCCGCGGACGCATGGGAAGCGTTCTGGCGGTACTACAAGGGCCAGCCACAGCAGCGCAAGGCGATTGAGATCCTTCGCCAGCACGTCATGGAGTCCGACCCAGGGCTCCTGACTGATGCGGCCGCTTGGGTCGCGGCCTACCGCGAATCACCACCAAAGCCCAACGGCATCATCACCCCTGATCTGATGCACCGCCTAACGGCGTACCCAGCCAGCAGTTTCGACCAGCACTTTTGCGACAGCTTCAACAACATGCTGGCCGCCACTGGCTTCGACAAGCACCCGCAGGCCATTCAGATGCTGATGGCCAATCTGATGACCGAGAGCGGCAACTTCATTTGGATGAAGGAGATTGCCTCAGGCGCCGACTACGAAGGGCGCGCCGACCTTGGCAACACCCAGCCTGGAGACGGGATGCGCTTCAAGGGGTGCGGTCCACTGCAGGTCACAGGTCGGGTCCACTTCCAGCAGTTCCACGACTGGCTAAAGGCCAACCGTGGCATTGATGACCCCCGCATTCTCAGCGAGGGCACCAGCTACGTCGCGGACGCTTACCCGTTCGAGATTGCCATCAGCTGGATCCAGGGCAACCACCTGCTGGATGTCTGCCTGAACCAAGGCTTTGACGCCTGTTGCAAGCGGATAAACGGCGGCACCAACGGCTGGGAGTCACGCCATGCCAACTACCAGCACTGCCAGCAGGTAATGGGATGAAGCGTGATCGCCTTCACCTCGGGGCCACGATGGCCGTCGAAACAGGGCTTGACCTGTCAGGCCGCTGGTTCGCTTGCTACGCCCGCAACGCCAGCATCTATACCCGCAGCGTCACTGACCTGCGCAAGTTCCTGAAGCTGCCGATCAAGACCACCAGCCGCGATGCGCTGGAAGCCTGGCTGGTCAGTCTTGACGCAATGGATGCCGACAGAAAAGGGCCCATAGAGGGCCCTGTGGTTGAAGGTTCCTGGGATCCAGAACGCGAAAAGATGGTGATCTGATGCTGGGCTTTGTTGCCAGCATCGCCCTGATGGTGCTGCTCACCTGCGTGCTGCTCGTCTGGTATTTGCGGAGGTCCGCCTAAGCAGCGCCAGCCCAGGGGCAGCCGCTGGCCACCTTCGGCGCACGCTGGTTTTCGATCTGCTCGGCTAATGCCTTGCCGATCTCCTGCAGCTTCTCCTCGCCCAGCTGGTCCTTCACCCACTGCACGCAGACGGCTTCGGTGAGGTCCTTAAAGGCGACGGTGATCTCACCGTCAACGCCGATGCTGCCGTAGGCACCAGCGCTGTAGGTGTCGTCCTGCAGGTCCACCGTGTAGTGAACCGTGGTGACCTTGCCTGTGGCGACTTCGCGTTCAAGGTTGGCAATGTGCCATTGGACGTGGGGTTTGGTCTTGGTCATGGTGTTAAAGGGTGAGGGTGGTTAGTGAAGGTGACTAGCCAACTTCAAACTTGAGTCAAATTAGAAGTTGACTAGAGAGCAGGACTACGACGCCTCAAGGGCTGCAACTTTGGCTTCCAGAGCTTCGATGCGCTCCATTGCTTCCTGCAGTGCCTTGACGGCCTTCATGTAGAGCACCGAATAGTTGACGCTCTTGGTGACTTCGCCGGTTTCGTTGCCGTCTTCGTCGCGGTCAGGTGATTCGCTGACAAGGCCGGGGGAGACTAGCTCGACTTCTTGGGCAATCAGGCCAAGTTGCTTGTGTGTCTCTTGCTTGGTCTCTGGCTTGAGGTTGTAGTTGACAACTCGAAGGGACTTCAAGTCATTCCATTGAGAGTTGGCATCGACAACGTTCTCTTTCAGTTTTATGTCAGAAATGGCACCGTAGGAGTTGTTGGTGTTCTTTGCATCGCCGTTATGAGCAACAGTAAATGAATCAGTGCCGCTGTTAATACCAGAGGCACTATGCGAAAGGGTAAAAAGCGGATTACTAGACGCAGCATTGCCTGAAGCGTACTGAATTGTGCCTGCACCGGACGAGCTGAAGTAACGAAATTCGCCAACAGCGGTTATCCGCATCCGCTCTGTGGGGGTGCTCGCTCCATCTTTAGTAGTGGAGAACACTAAGCGTGTTGGGCAGTCACTTGTATTGCTCCATACTCCATCAGATACAGCATCAATAGATGCACCTTGGCCATCATCACTTGAGGTAAAATTAATCGTACTAAGGATTACTCCCGCTCCGCTAATAGCAGAAGCAGTAGACCCGCGACGCATATAAATAATTGCTTGTCCATTTGCATCATTTGAATGACCCTGAAATACTGCTCGCGAACCTGCGGCTGTGCCAGTAGACGTGCCAACTAAAAAACGACCTGCATTGTCCCAGCGGCCTCTTTCGAGATCGTTGGTCAAGAACAACAGAGAAGCGTTTAACCTGTTTGCCAAATAAACATCACTATTGCCTGCTCCGTAGCCAACGTATCCAGCTTCGCCTGTTGGATCGTAAAAGCTAAGTTGGTTAAGGCCACCACCCCTTGCTGTGGTCGTCTCAAGACGCTGAATGCGACCAGATCCAGTGACATGCAGAGGCGTCTGGGGTCCAGTAGTGCCAATCCCTAGTCGCTTTGTTGCAGCGTCATAAACCAAGCCGTTGGTATTGGCGACAATCCCACCATCAGCCTTGAGCTGCATGTTCGGTGCA
>Ga0315899_10007959_pt1 | contig 11378 bp, 7 predicted proteins | sample LakEriMetagenome_2_FD_203518 | JGI IMG/M metagenome (GOLD analysis project Ga0315899, IMG submission 203518) | Freshwater fungal communities from buoy surface, Lake Erie, Ohio, United States - Buoy 4 MA112 | ecosystem: Environmental > Aquatic > Freshwater > Lake | place: USA: Lake Erie, Ohio... | reverse complement strand
AGGCTTGTAGTCGAACAAGTCGACTTGCGAAGGACCACCGAACATGAACAGGAAGATCACCGACTTTGCCTTGGTAGGCAGGATCGGGGCTTTTGGAGCCATCGGGTTCTTTTCGATCGCGTGGGACGGCTTCGAATCATCCCCCAGCAATCGTTCTTGCGAAAGCAGGTTCATCAGAGCGAGCGATCCGAAACCCGCTCCGGTACTGGTGCAGAAGTGTCGTCGCGAAAGTGGTCGATGTTCGGAGGGGTTCATGGTGGAGCGCTCAATCGACGTAGAGGAATTCGTTGCTGTTGAGAACCGCTCGGCAAAGGCTTTCCCATGCGGAGTCGGCGATGAATCCTTCCGCATTGCTTCCCACGGACTGATCCTCGAGCAACGACTGGCAAGCTTCGATTTCAGCGCGAGATGGCGATCGTTGGTATGCCAATTGCCACAATCGCTCCAAACGCGGCGCGAACTCTATGCCTGCTTCGCGTCGGACACGATCGGATAGCAGTTTAGCTTGTTGATGAACCCATGGATCGTTGAGGAGCAGAAGGGCCTGCGGCGCAGTCGTGGTGACCGATCGAATGCCGGCGGGTGACGAACTGTTGGCGAAATCCAACGATTCGAGAAAGGGAATCTTGAGGGATCGCTTCACAGCTAGGAAAACGCTTCGGCAATTCTGTTGGTCGACCGGACTGTCGTTCCATTGCGAGAGCGACACGGGGTTGGCCGAGTCGCGAACCTCTTGCGTCAGAGTGGGGTAAACGCTGGGTCCTGAGTCTTTCGCTCCCATATTGCCGGCGATCGCCAACATCGAATCACGGATGGCCTCGGCATCGAGTCGCCGGATTTGTTGCCTTGAGAAGAGAGAGCCATCTGGATCGAGGGCTTGGCTCATGGGGTCGGTGGGTTCCGATGGACTGCGGTAGGCATCCGTCCGCATAATGATGCGATGCATGTGATGGATCGACCAGTTGGATGCGATGAGTTCGGTTGCGAGGAAGTCGAGGAGATCCGGATTGGTGGGCACGGCCCCGGTGCGACCGAAATCGTCGCAGGTGGGGACGATGCCGATCCCGAAATGGCGTTGCCAAATTCGATTGACGATAACCCTGGCTGTAAGGGGATGGTTTGGGCTGGCAACCCATCGAGCAAATTGCAGCCTCAACCCAGATGACTTGGGGAAGGTGGGCATGGGGCTATCGATAGCGAGCCGGCGTTTGAGTATCTGCGGAACCTCCGGTGAGACTTGTTCGCGAGGCGCATGGACATCACCCCGGTGCAGGATAAACGTTGGTTTCGGTTGATTGCCGATTTCCGTAACAGAGAGGGCTGCATCGAAGGGTGGGACGGCATCCCTCTGGGATTTGATTTCACCCTCGAGTCCGAGCCTGACCGCCGGGTCGGTCGCGTTATCCAATTTGCTCTGCAACGAAGCGATTCGTTGCTGGCGATCATTTTCCCAGGCGCTGCTAGCTTCTTCGGAGACAAGGTATCGTTGAATGCGACCGGTACCTCGACCACCGCCCCCTTTTTTGGAAAGCCCGTAGGGATCGATCCCGCGGAGGAACGTGAGCATCGAGTAGTAATCCCGCTGGCTGATCGGATCGAATTTGTGATCGTGGCAGCGCGCGCATCCAACCGTTAGGCCTAGAAAAGCGCTGCCGATGGTGACCATGATGTCATCCGCGTCATCGAATTCGGATGCGTCCGAGTCATCCGGTTCGTCATCCCACAAGTGCAATCGATAGAATCCGGTTGCGATGATCGCTTGTCGCCAGGCGTCGCGCTCGTTGGTTTCATTCCAACCCTGCTCAAGAGCCCATTCATCGCCGGCCAGTTGCTCGATAATGAATTGGTCATAAGGTTTGTCGCGATGGAAGGCATCGATCACATAGTCGCGATACCTCCACGCATGAGGCTTCGGTCCGTCCCGTTCGTACCCATTCGTTTCCGCGTATCGAACCCAATCCAACCAGTACCTTCCCCAACGCATGCCGTGCTGCTTTGATTGTAGGAGCATATCGAGTGTTTGATCCCACGCTTGGATCGTCGGCGAATTTTCAAACGCCCGAACTGCCTCTGGGCTCGGAGGGATTCCCCACAGATCCAAGGTTGCCCGACGGATTTGTTCGCGAGGCGAGGCTAACGCTGGGGCGGCTGATGCAGGGGCTGTCCCATCGGCAACCTGGGTTGATTGCAAGTGCCTTCGAATGAGCAAGTCAATCTTCTGACTGGCGGAGAGTGCGGCGTCCGAGTCGGTGAAGCTGGGCGAGCGGATCGGTTGGAAGGCCCAATAAGATTCGTCGTCTGGGGTGATTTCAAAATTGCGGTTTCGTTTTTTGGGGCCCATCGAAGCAGGGACACCATCGGCGGGATTTTCCCTGGGATCGATTGCGCCATCAGCGATCCAGGTTTCGATGTCTGCGATCTCCCGTTCCGAAAGTTTATTTCCCGAGCTCGGCGGAGGCATGCGAACGTCCGGGTCTGGATCCCGGAGCACGGCGACGATAGTGCTGACGTTGGGACGGCCTGGTTCAATGACTCCCGCATTGGACCAACCGGCGCGGTCGGTTAATCGCAGGCCTCCCTTGGGTTCTTTGTCGCCATGGCACTCCAGGCAATTTCGTTCCAGGAGCGGCCGTATCTTGGACTCAAAATGCTTGAGTCGATCATCGGCCCGCAGAGGAACGATAGCCGCGAATACGAGCAAGGCGGCGAATGCACAGCGCTGCGCGGTCGAGCTAAACAGGTTGGCCGCCAATCGTTCGACCGCCAATCGTTCGACCGCCAATCGTTCGACCGCCAATCGTTCGACCGCAAATCGCTCGACCGCCAATAGGTCGACCACAAATCGGTCGACCGCCAATCGTTCGACCACAAATCGGTCGACCACAAATCGGTAAGCCGATTTGTATCGACGGACTGACGAGTGCTGGCGAATCCGAACTGAGGAGGGATCGAGCATCCGAAAACTGAGCTCCGGGTGCGAGGAAGTCAGGAGGGTGGGCGATCGGCGATCGCGTTAACTCCAGCTCAGTATAACCTTGCCCGATTGGCCTTGTTGCATTACCTCGAAACCTTTTTCGAACTCGGTGTAATGGAATCGGTGGGTGATCACGGGTGAAATATCCAGGCCGCTTTCGAGCATGACCGTCATTTTGTACCACGTTTCATACATTTCGCGGCCGTAGATTCCCTTGATGGTAAGCATATTGAAAACCACCGTGTTCCAATCGATCGAGATAGGTTCCGATGGAATTCCGAGGATGGCAATTTTACCACCGTGGCACATGGCATCGATCATCGATCGAAGTGCGGCAGGAGATCCGGACATTTCGAGTCCAACATCAAAGCCCTCTTTCATATGAAGACGTTTTTGGACGTCTGCGATCGACTCGGTGCGAGGATCGACCGCGACCGTTGCTCCCATCTTTCTCGCGAGTTCCAAACGGTAAGGGTTCAGATCGGAAACGACGATGTTGCGGGCTCCCGCATGGCGAACAACGGCGGTTGCCATAAGGCCGATCGGACCTGCGCCGGTAATCAACACGTCTTCACCGAGGCAATCGAAGCTGAGCGCCGTGTGAACTGCATTGCCCAGCGGATCGAAGATTGACGCTGTGTCGCGATCGATTCCGGCATGGTGGTGCCAAACATTAGTCATGGGTAAGGCGATGTATTCGGCGAAGGCACCGGTGCGGTTGACACCGATACCGGACGTATCCTTGCAGAGATGGCGGCGACCGGCCAAGCAGTTGCGGCATCGTCCGCACACGACGTGGCCTTCACCGGAGACGATCTCGCCTGGAAAGAAGTCCTTCACGTTCGAGCCGACTTCGACGATTTCACCGACGAACTCATGGCCGACAACCATTGGGACGGGAATCGTTTTTTGTGCCCAAGCATCCCAATTGTAGATGTGGAGGTCCGTCCCACAGATTCCAGTTTTTTCGACTCGGATCAAACAGTCGTTGATGCCGATTTCGGGAAAAGGAACGTCTTGGAGTTGGAGGCCGATACCGCGATGATGTTTGACCAAAGCTTTCATGGTTTGCAAACTGAAAAAGGTCGGGATGTAAATGCTGATGCCAATAGAGTTGGTTGACCAATAAGGCTTCAGGAGTAATCAAATCGTAACACTCAGGATAAAGTGTGGCCTGGGAATCGTCGATTCCATTTGCGTTGCAGCCATCCAACTTTATAGCCACCAATCGCGTTTCTCAGGGATGATCGCGGCAATTCATGCACCGGTGCAACGGGTCGATCGATCGTATTTGCCCTGGTGCGACGTTTGAATTTCGACGATTGAATTGCGATGTTTCCTGGTAATGGAAAGTAAAGGAAGGGGCTTCTTCCTCGTGGGTTTTTTAGTGGTTTTTCGATGATTGCGAGATCTCTTCCTGTACAGTCGTCCTGTTGTGGAGGCGGTCCTGCGTGCTAGACTACGACGGCGTTGGCGTCTTCCTGCGTGTGGAGTTTCCTGCCACGACGGGACGGAGCAGCCGTGGGACTTGGGTTGGTTTTTGATGCCGAGATGCTCAGCGATCTACTCTGGGTGGGCCGTTCGAATGATTTTTGTGAGCGTTTTCAATGGTCCGAGTTTTTTTTGAGGGCTTGCGCCGATTAAGTCTTGGGATTGTTTTGTTGGCAATTGCTGGGATGGTGCTTTTGCTGTTGGACCTGCAATCGAGGAAAGGCGCCAGGAACTCGGGTCCAGGCGCCGCGAATCCTCGGATCGCTTTTGTTCAGCATGCGTCGATCAAAGCAATCGATGATGGAAGGGTTGGGGCGATCGAGCAACTCAAGAAACGAGGGTATATCGATGGAGAGACAGTCTCCATCAAATACTTCAACGCAGAGGGTGATATCGGTACGGCGAATGCGATCGCGAAAGAGGTAACGTCAGGTTCCTACGATTTCATTTTGACGATGAGCACTCCTTCCTTGCAGACTGTCGCGAGCGCGAACAAGTCTGCCGGACAAATCACCCATGTTTTTGGTTTGGTAACCGATCCATATTCGGCAGGGGTAGGGATCGATCGCGAGGACCATTTGAAACATCCTCCCTACATGACCGGGATGGGTAGTATGCAACCAATCGAATCCATTCTGCGCTACATCAAAGAAATGCGTCCTGAGGCTCGTCGTATCGGATTGGTGTGGAATCCAGCGGAATCAAATTCAGCCGCACAAACCCTTTTAGCACGTGCGCTTTGCAAGGAAATGTCTTTGGAGTTGATTGAGGGCAGCGTTGAGAATTCGGCCGCTGTGCAGGAGGCGACCAATTCGGTTTTGTCTCGTGGCGTCGATTGCATGTGGATCAGTGGTGATATCACGGTTTCCTCGGCGAACACATTGGTGATTCGAGCCGCAAGTAATGCTGGTGTACCGGTATTTTGTTCGTTGCCATCGGCTGTTCTCCTAGGGAGTACTCTCGATTTGGGAGCGGACTATATCAGCATTGGAAGAACGCTTGGAGATATGGCCGCAGATGTCATCGGCGGCAAAAAACCGGCTGATATACCCGTTGAAAACCGAACCGACGAGATCCTTCTTTATAACGATACGACGCTTTCCAAGCTTAAGGAACGATGGACAATCACGCCATCGATTCGAAAGCGAGCGAACGGTTGGATTACTGAGACAGAGAAAAATATTCCCGCTCATTTAATGCCTTCCAAGTAGCAATCGCTTCCAAGCATTCTGTTGCTTCCAATGCAAGTTACAAAAAATGAAGATTCAAACTAGACGCAATCAGGCCAAATATGTTCTGGAACTGGATGGTCGTTTGGATGCGAGTTGGTCGTCTTATGTTGATGCCAATATCGAGGCTGCGATTCAGGGTGGGCATCATGAAATCGACATTGATCTCGCTAAAGTCGACTACATGAGTTCTGCGGGGATCGGAGTTCTGCTCAAGTACCGAAAGAAGTTGCTCGGTGTTCAGGGGGCTTTGCGCGTAATCCATCCAACGGAGAACGTTCTCTCTGTGCTTCGTTTGATGAGGTTAAGTGAGTTGTTGTTGGGGGATTCAGGCGAGAATATACAAAGTGCTCCAACGCAGCAATCTATTGGCTTTGAGCACCATGGGTGTCAATTTGATGTTTTCCAACTCGAATCAAGGAACCCGTTGCAGTGTGGGTTTTTAGGCAAGCCGGAATTGTTTTCGCTTGGGCATTTGGAATCGAGTATGGAGTTTCGCGTTCCATTCGAGAGTACAACCTTCGGATTGGGTTTAGGGGCCTTCAGCGACAGTGAGGCCCAGGGTGGCTCAAGGAAGTTGGGGCGATTCGGGGAATCGTTGGGAGTTGCAGGGGTTGCGGTTCAGCATGCTGCGGATGATAGTCGTGTTCCCGATTATCAATTGAGGCATGAGGATCTCGTGCCTGAGCTGAGAGTGCTGTACGGTATCTTTGGCAAGGGTGACTTTTCCCATTTGGTCCGTTTCGAGGCGGCGGAAAGTTCCAATGGAACTATCGGGTACAGCGATTTTGTTTCCAAAGTTTGTGATCACTTTGATTGCCAAAATCTTGCGTTTGCAATTATCGCGGAATGCGCATCGGTCGTAGGAGCTCGATTGCTACGTTTTCCTGACGCGTCGCATGGACAGTCACCCTGGGAGTTTCCGGGGATCCGCGATTGGCTGTCCTTCACGAGCGAGCAAGGTGAATCCAGAAAGCTTGCCTTGATTGTTGGGATCGCTTGTCGGAACCCACCGGAAACTGCGAAGGCTTTTCTGAGACCACTTGGCGAAGACGAATATTTTTGTGGGCATGCTCACGCTGCTGAGTTTAATTATCGCCCATTGCCGAAGGGCGTTTGGGAGTTGGCGGATGCAGTCCGAAGCCTGTTCGAGAAAGATTCTCCGCGCAGCGTTTTGCACCTGATGAAGGATTCTCGACCGATTGAGGGAGTGGGGGAAACGGAGTTCATGCGCGGTGCGTGTTGGTGTGGTCCGATCAAGGACTGGGCTCCAGCGAACTGAAGATTGACGATGGTCGGTTGTGGAATTTGGGGTGAGTTTTAGTGAGTAACTGAAGGTTTGGATTCATCGCTTGCCGATGTGTGAAGCGAGATACAGCTAAAAGGTGTTGTTGGTCATGGTGCTCTTAATTAGCGCGTTCAATTTTGGATTGATCTTTGCTTTCTTGGCGTTGGGAGTTTACATCAGCTTTCGCATCTTTCATTTCCCCGATATCACAGCGGATGGTGCATTTGCCTTTGGGGGAGCTGCTACGACCGCCATGTTGGTGAGCGGATGGGGACCCGTGATTGCTACGGGTGCAGGATTTTTGGCTGGTATGATAGCCGGAGCAACGACAGGAGTTCTGCATACCCGATTTCGTATTCATGGACTTTTAAGCGGGATCCTCGTCATGACGGCGTTGTATTCCGTCAATTTGCATGTTTTGGGTAAAAGCAACGTTGCGCTTAGCGAAGCTTCGACGCTCAATAAATCGTGGACGGCGATCGTCAAGAGGATTGTTGGTGACGTAGAGCGAGTCGATATCTTTGGATGGATGGTGGGGATTCAGGATCTGGCAAGTCTGCTATTGCTGGTGTTGTTGATGCTGGTTGTGGGTTTAACTTTGTTTTGTTTTCTGAAGACGAAACTTGGGACAGCGATGCGGGGATCTGGCGACAACCCCCAAATGATATTAGCGATGGGTGTAAGCGATAAACTCCTCCTGACTTTTGGGTTGGCAATCGCTAACGGATTGACAGCGCTTTCGGGGTCGCTCTTGGTGCAGTACCAGGAGTTTGCGGATGTGCAAATGGGTATTGGAATGGTGGTTTGGGGGCTTGCGAGTGTAATCATTGGAGAGAGTTTAGTTGGAGAGTCCCGTTTCGGGTTGTTGATCGCTGGGGCGATACTCGGATCCGTTCTGTTTCGGATGATGATTGCGATTGCACTTCGATGCGGATTGAATCCTAATGACCTTAAGATAATCACCGCCTTATTTGTGTTCATAGCGCTCGTGGCACCTCAATGGAGTCGCAAAAGGAAATCGAGATTGTTGCTAAAGAAAGCGGGGATGGCAGGAAATGCTTGAACTCAGTGATCTCCACAAGACTTTCTATGCTGGTACTCCGAATGAAGTTCGTTCGCTGAGAGGTGTCAGTTTATCGATGAAGCAAGGCTCATTCGTGAATGTGATTGGGACGAATGGGTCAGGCAAGTCCACGCTTCTAAATGCCGTAGCGGGAACATTTTTGATAGACACGGGACGAATTGTCCTAGGCTCCGAGGATATAACGCGGCAGCCGGAGCATCGGCGTGCTCGTCGAATCGGGCGAGTATTCCAAAATCCGTTTTCCGGCAGCGCACCCACGATGACGATCGCAGAAAACTTAGCCTTGGCATCTCGTCGTGGATTGAGCCGCGGGTTAGGTTGGTCGCTTTCACGGAGTCTTAGGGAAGAGATCGCAGATCGAATTCGCACCCTGAAAATGGGTTTGGAGAATCGACTCGACAATCCTATCGGAAGTCTGTCCGGGGGGCAGAGGCAAGCGATCACGTTGTTGATGGCAACCTGGGTGAAGCCCGACCTGTTGTTGCTTGACGAGCACACAGCAGCCTTGGACCCTCGGTCTGCGGACCAGGTAATTCGCTTGACTCATGAAATCGTTACCCGAGATCAGTTAACGACACTCATGGTGACTCATTCCATGCAACAAGCTGTTCATCTGGGTGATCGTATTTTGATGATGCACCAAGGTCAGGTCGTTGCGGATCTCAGTGGACCTGAGAAAGCACGAGTTCGAGCCGAGGATCTTTTGAGTCGATTCGACGCATTGAGGCAACGCGATCAACTGACCCCTGCAGTCCGAGATCTTTTGGAGAAGTCCTACGTGTAGGCCTTGGGACGTGTAGGCCTTGGGACGTGTAGGCCTTGGGATAGGATGTCGGTGGGTTGGCTACCGGTGGATTGGCCTTGAGGCGGGCCAAATGCAGTTCGGAGGATTCCCTTTTCCTGCAAAGGATTAGCGGCGGAAGAGGGGATGCCAGGACTTGTTTCAAGCGGCGGAATGCGGATCTTGTCGAGATGGGGATGGGGTGGGGGGCCCGCTGGCAGAGACACCCGCCAAAGGTTTGGGGCGAATGGTTTTTCCGGTACCCCCAAATTTGCTGGGATTTCATGGCGAACAAACCTGCCGGGGGATCCTCCAAGAAAGAGGGATTTCAGGTATGATTCCCATCGGTGAATCGTGCGTAAATTTACTCGTCGTCCAAAAAGAGTTTCGGCAACGTAGTCCATGAGTCAGTTTCTCTTTTATTACGTTCGACCCGAACCGCAAACGTGGGTATTCCTCTCGATCTTCTCGATCTTAGGCGTATTCGTCGTTTTTCATCGTTTCTGGTCGATGAGAAACTTGGACATTCTTTTGATTCTGTCGTTCACCCTCGGTTACATGATGGTGTACGAGGGGAACAAAGCAGCTCTATCCAATGGTGAGGTTGCACTGGCTGAGAGCATTGCATCCGGTAGCGGTTCATCCCTTGTAGATGCCAACCGGACTGTAGGTGTCTCGGATCCATCGCTCGGTGGAATTGCGTCGGTTGCGACGGAAGGGGGAGAACGTGCAGATACTGCTTGGTCCCCGCGGTCACTGCTCTATTGGGGATTCTTGTCGCTCTTGGTCTGTGCAGGATTGTTAACCATCCGCATGTTGCTCGACACCGCGATCGTACGACGCCCACTCCTCGAACCGAACTTGAACGGGGGCGGGATGTTGTTTATCGGTATTTCGCTTCTCGTGTTTTTGCTCGTGAACGTTGGTATGAGTACCAAGGATGAGAACCGAAAGCAGGGACCTGATCTAGGTCCCGGTTATGTACTGCTTAGCGCGCTGCCCCAAATATCCACGGTTTTGGAACGTTCTGTCGACACAGAGGATGAGGCAGTAGCGGTTCCGGAGGCCCAACCGACCGGCAATCGCAAGATGAAAGAGATGATTGCCCGAGTGTTAGCGATCGGAGCCAACTTGGTTCTTGTCTTCTGCATCGTCGGTATCGGCTATTGGCACTTTGGGAGTCTCAATACTGGGGTGGGGGCCGCAACGTTTTACTTGTTGCTGCCTTACACCGCGTATGCGACTGGTCGAGTGGATCATGTGGTGCCGGGCGCTATGCTTTTGATGGCTTTGCTGATGTACCGCCAACCCTTCATCGCAGGCCTGTTCCTTGGATGCGCAGCGGGTGTGACGTACTATCCTTTCTCGTTGCTACCGCTTTGGTGCAGTTTCTATTGGCAGCGAGGAATCCGTCGATTTACCTCCGGCTTTGTTCTGGCGGTGGTCGCCCTGGTCGTAGCGATGGCGATCCTGCACCCTGCGGATCTCGCGCACCATCTCAGTTACATGTTCGGAATCAAGCGGGTCGCGATGAACGGTATGGACGGAATCTGGGGGTTGGGTTGGCATCCATTTATTCGTATTCCGATCATCGTAGTTTTCGCTTTGTTGAGCATGTCTTTCGTCGTTTGGCCTCCGCAGAAGAACCTTGCGACTTTGATCAGTTGTTCCGCGGCCTTGATGGCCGCGACCCAGTTTTGGCACGGCTTCGGCGGAGGATTGTACTTGGCGTGGTTCTTGCCCTTGGCAATTCTCACCGTCTTTCGTCCCAACCTCGATTATTGCGTGGCTTTGGAGGTTGTTCGCCCGATGAAAAGGAAGACTAAAGCGATCAAGACTCCCGAGGTTTTAGAATTGCCTCCCGAGAATGCAGCGTAGCAGGTCAACTCTGGAGCGACCTCCGAAACGGAGGTAATCCGAGAGCGATTGTCTTAGAGGAACCTTGCGGGAGACGCTTACCGGGGCGTCCATGCCGACGGTGCCGTGTTCGACGTTCGAAGATGAATTTGCTTACGGTTTACCATGGTGGTTCCATCGGTGCTCGCCATTCGAACATACACGTCGATTGTGGTTGTAGCCGGCGTTTTATCTTGCCACGGAAGTTTGATGTGGAAGCCTTGTGCGGCTCCGATCGGCTCTAATAAATCCTGCAACTGTTCGTCGCTCATTTCCCATCTGCCGACTCGGACGGGTTCCCCATCGCGGCTCGTTTCTTCCGCGACGATGGTCAATGTACCCGCTGCGCCTACAAATTGTTGCGAAGCATTGCGAGGTACAAGCACTAGATACAATCCTTCGTCTCCAGGTTTGCCATCGAGATTCAAACCGCGACAAAGCGTTGGGTGAAAATCAATTTCGCGTACACGGGGATCGCGAACGCGGGAATCCGGTGTACTCGTGGGTGAGGCTACCGGGATATTGGCAGAAGCTTTTTGGATAACTGGAATCGATGGAACTTCGATCTTACGTTCCTTCAGCACCGCGTCCGAGACCTCATTGGGTAGTCCAGCAGGAGCGGGCCGTTGCAACGG
>Ga0315899_10007958_pt1 | contig 11381 bp, 10 predicted proteins | sample LakEriMetagenome_2_FD_203518 | JGI IMG/M metagenome (GOLD analysis project Ga0315899, IMG submission 203518) | Freshwater fungal communities from buoy surface, Lake Erie, Ohio, United States - Buoy 4 MA112 | ecosystem: Environmental > Aquatic > Freshwater > Lake | place: USA: Lake Erie, Ohio... | reverse complement strand
GGTTCACCGCATGTCCCCCGAGGGGTGCGGCGAAAAGACTGAAAACCCCGGTGGTGGAAAATAGCGGGCCAGGATTGGGGCGATAGTTGTTTGCGCTCAATACCGCCATGCCTGGAATATTCTGCGACGCCATGGTCACGATGAACAGCGGCAGCGCAAGGCCAGTGACGGCAGTGAAGGAGAATACCGGCGCCACCCATTCCGGGCTTGGCGCCCAATTGCCCTGAGGCATCGGCGCCTGAAAAGCGATGATCACGCCTGCCACGATCACCGCCGCCGGTACCGCTGCCAGCCTGTGCCAGCGCCCGGCAATCGCCCATGCGGCGATGATGGCAAGAGCGGCGATGGGCGCTTCCGCCACCGCGCGCACCGGCGCCAAACACAAGCCAAACAAAATCCCCGCCAGCATGGCATTGGCGAGTGAAGCCGGAATCGCCGCCACTGCCCGCCCTAAGGGCTTCCATAATCCTGCTAGGATCAGCAACAAAGCGCAGATGATGAACGCGCCCACCGCTTCCGCAAAACCTCCCGCCGGCATGATGGATGCCGCCATCAGTGCGGCACCGGGCGTGGACCAGGCGCAGCTGATCGGCATGCGCTTCCATAGCGAAAGCAAAACGCCGCAAAGCCCCATGGCGATGGAAACCGCCATCAAGCCGGATGCAGCTTGCGAAGGGCTTGCCCCCATCGCGACAAAACCTTGCAGCACTACGGCGAAGGAAGAAGCAAAACCCACAACCCCCGCCAATAGCCCCGCCGATATCGCTTGCATCGGCATCAACGTCTTTCCTTCGGCACTTTATCCAAGGCGGCTTCAATGGTGGCGATAGCGTCCGGTGTCAGCCGGCGAAAATCTCGCGCCAACCGATTGGCAAGCGCTGTCGCTTCTGGTGAAAGCCCGCCAGTTTCCAGCACCACGCGCGGATGGGATTGCCGCGCAAGCCGCGCTAATTCTTCCGCATCATCCCAAATCAGGCCGAAGAATTCATTGACCTGATGCACAAGCCCAGCGGATGGCTGGCCGCGCCGCCCATGTTCCAAAGCGGAAAGATAGGCCGCGGAAACCTGTAAGGCAGCCGCAAGGTCCTTCAGCGCAACGCCACGTTCGGCACGCAAAGCACGCAGCCTGGCGCCGAAGGGTGTCATTTGCGCCGACGCAGCATCAGATGCACCGCGCCGGTATTCGCCGCGTGTGGATGCGCCGCCGCGAGCAACATACGCCGCATATCAGGTGCATTCAGCCAATGCGGTAATTCGCGGCGCAGCACACCACCTTCTGGCGATGAACCTCGCCCGGTAATCACGGCAACGCAGCGCAGCCCATCGGCGAAAGCATCTAGCAAAAAGCTACGCACCGCATCATGCGCTTCCTGCGCGCGCCGCCCGTGCAAATCCAACGTGCGTTCCGGCTTTGTCTTGCCGCGCCGCAATGCGCGCCAGCGCTTATCATCCAAGCCTGCAGGCGTGACATTCACCTGAATGGGCGGTGGCTGCCAGGCTTGAGGTGTAGGTGACTGCACCAGAAGCGGCGCCTGCGGTGCGGGGATGCTTGGCGGCGCTTCGGTCGTTTCAGGCGGCGGCAATTCGCGCCCCGGCAGCGCCTCCACGCTCAGCACATAGGCCTGCCACAGGGCGCGATCTGCTGCGCTCAGTGCGCGGGCACGGCGACGCGAAAGGCTCATCCCGGTAGCGCGGCGGGATCATCATCCACCAAAATCACATGCAGCCGCCGCGGCCCATGCGCACCGAGCTCAAGCGTCTGTTCAATATCCGCGCTGCGCGATGGGCCGGTCACCAGCATGACATTGCGTGGCATGAAGCCGCCCGAAACAGGGTCCTGCCGCTCAGCGCGCAGCAAATCCCAGGCATCCTCATAAGGCCCGGTGATGCGGGAGGCACGCAGTACTACAATCTCAGTCTCGGCCAGCAGATTGAGCGTGGTGGGGCGCGCGGGGTCGGATGGCAGCATCAGCGTGCCGGTTTCCGCAATGCCGGCATAGCCATGCTGGACAGATACCAGATCACTGGCCTCAGCACGCCGCGTCTCGAACTCCAGCATGGCGCGATCGGACCAGGGTAGCGCCTGCAATTCTGGATGCGGCGCCATGACAAAACGCGGCGCGAGATTTTGTTGGGAAAGGTATTCCGCGACCGCACCGGGAATTTCCTTCGCGTCAGCGACGCGCGTTACTGTGCCGAATTCCTTCTCCACATTGGCAATGAAAAGCTTGATCTGATCCGGGCGCGGCACGCGCGACCGCGCGGGGATCAAATGCCGTGGGCGCGCGATCAGCCGCGCTTCCAGCATGGCGCGTTGATCAGCCGGCAGCGGCCCGCGCTTCAGGCCGCGGCGAATGGCGTTCAGAATCGCTTCCTTGCTCATCGCTCAGGCCCCGCGCTTGGTTTTGGCGTAGCGATCCATGAAGGTGCCGCCTTCCGGCACCGGCAAATCGCGCCCCTGAGTCCAACCGCCAGCCAAAGGCAAAGACCGAAAAGCGCCCTTGCCCTGCGCCATCATGCCAAGCGCACTGACCGCAAGTTTGGTGGCCATGCGATACAGCGCGGGGCGCTGCGCCACATAAGCCCAAAGTCCAAGATTGCGCCGCATGGCAACCGGCGACAGATGCCGTTCGAATTCCTGTTCGCGCCAATGGCGCATCATTTTTGGCAACGGAATCTTGACCGGGCAGACGGATTCGCATCGCCCGCAAAAGGTCGAGGCATTGGGCAAATGCCCTGCCTTATCCACGCCAATCAGCGTTGGCGTGAGCACACTTCCCATGGGGCCCGGATAGACCCAGCCATAGGCATGCCCGCCTGTTATGCCATAAACCGGGCAGTGATTCATGCAGGCGGCGCAGCGGATGCAGCGCAGCATTTCCTGAAATTCCGTGCCGAACATATTGGACCGGCCATTATCAATCAGCACCACATGATATTCTTCCGGCCCATCCAAATCACCAGGCCGCCGACCACCCGTGGAAAAGGTAGTGTAGACTGAAAAATCCTGACCCGTGGCGGAACGCGCCAAAAGCCGCAGCAAAGCGCAGGCGTCATTCAGCGTCGGCACCATTTTCTCGATGCTTGCCAGCGCAATATGCACACGGGGCAGGGTTTGCGTCAGGTCCCCATTGCCTTCATTGGTGACAATCACGCTGCTGCCCGATTCCGCAATCAGGAAATTGGCACCCGTGATGCCAACATCAGCGGCCAGGAACCGATCACGCAGTTTGGTGCGCGCTTCGGTCAGGATATCGCGCCTTTCGCTGAACACGCGATCCTTGGGCAGATCCGTGTGCATTTCACGGAAGGAATTCTCCCAATCCTCACGGTTCAAATGGAAGGCCGGCGCGATGATATGGGAAGGATGTTCGCGCCGAAGCTGGATGATGTATTCGCCAAGATCGGTTTCAACCGGTTCAATCCCATGCGCTTCCAGATGGTCATTGATCCCGAGTTCTTCGGAGATCATGGATTTGCCCTTGGTGACGGTCTTCGCACCGGCCTTGCGGCAAATCTCCAATACCGCCGCGCGGGCTTCTTCCGCCGTGGAGCACCAATGCACCTTGCCGCCAGCGGCTTCCACATTGGCCGCATAGGTTTCCAGATAGAAATCAAGATTAGCCAGCGTGTGGTTCTTGATGTCGCGTCCAATGTCGCGCAGCTGCTCAAATTCCGGCAGGCGCGCCACGGCATCGCCGCGGCGTTGCAGGAAGGCGCCCTTGGCCTTGCCCAAAGCCTTTTGCAGCCCGGCATCGCCAATGGCGCGGGCGGCGTTTTCCTTGAATTGCGGCGAGGTGATCTGAACCACGGCGGAAACCCTATTGCTTTTGCAGCGTAGTGTAGCGCAGCCGGCGCGCTTGGTCAGGGGGGTTTGCGCGCGGGCGCTGCCTTTCCTAACCTGAGCCCGATGAAATTGCGGGAGGAAGGCATGGCGCGGCACAATCGGCCAGTTTCGGGGGTTTTTGTATGAATATCGCGGGTTTGCCTGCCCGCGCCGCCGCGGCGCCGAGCCTGGCGCGCTGGGGGCGCGACCTGACAGCGGATGTGTTCTTCAGCGTCGGCGATGCCGCCTGGATTCTGGCGATCCATAAGGGGGTGCTGATATCCGCCAACCCCGCACCCGCCCTCATGCCAAGCTATGACCTGGCCATCCGCGCGGGCGCCGAGGATTTCGCGCGCTTCCTGCAAGACCCTCCGCCGCCTGGCTGGCACGACATTATGGGGCTGGTACGCCTTGGCACCTTCAAAGTCGAAGGGAATATGGCAATTTTCATGGCGCATATTTTTTGGTTCAAGGGCGTGCTCGCCCTGCTCAGGGAGCCACGGGCATGATCGAAGCCATCACCGGGCGCTATATGCGCCTTGAACTCGAAGGCCGCGCGCATCGGCTGTATTTTGAAGAAGCCGGCCAGGGCATCCCACTTTTGCTGCTGCACACGGCCGGCAGCGATGGCCGGCAATGGCGCGGCTTGTTGAATGATTCGGAAGTGACATCGCGCTTTCGCTGCGTGACTTTCGATATGCCCTGGCACGGTAAATCCAGCCCGCCCGAAGGGTGGGAGCGTGAGACCTATCAACTCACCACCGCGCGCTATACGGGCATGATCATGGCGGTGGCCCGCGCGCTTGGCCTTGATCGGCCCGTGGTGATGGGCTGTTCGATTGGTGGGCGTATCGTTCTTGATCTGGCCGCTGAGCATGCAGATGAATTGCGCGGTGTGATTGGCCTGCAATCGGCGGCGTTTCTTTCACCCTATTACGATACATCCTGGCTGCATCACCCGCATGTGCATGGTGGCGAGGTTTGTGGCGGCATCGTCTCCGGCCTGATCGGCCCGCATGCGCCGGAAGCATCGCGTTGGGAAACACTTTGGCATTACATGCAGGGCGGGCCTGGCGTGTTTCGTGGCGATCTCCATTTCTACAAGGGGGAGGGTGATTTGCGCCCGAAGCTTGCGCGCATCGATACCAAGCGCTGCCCCGTGCATATGTTGACCGGCAATTATGATTATTCCTGCAAGCCCGAGGATACGGAGGCGACTGCCGCCGCCATCCCCGGCGCCAAGGTGCAAATCATGAAGGGCCTGGGGCATTTCCCCATGAGCGAGGATTACGCGGCGCTGCGGCCCTATCTTTTGCCGGTGCTGGCGGAGTTCACGTGAAGCCGCGCGTCACGCCGCCAGCCGGTCAATCCGATCGCGCAGGCGATACCAGCCACCAATGATGGGCAGGAACCAATTCGGGTTGCCGTTGTAAAGCGCAACCGTCGGGAATTCCAAACCATCAAGCGCGAAGCGTTGATTAGCTGCGCCCGCGATTTTCAACGCAGCATTATGGCCGAGCCATGTCGCCATCGCCACGCCAGAACCCTGGCAACCGGCCGCGTAATGAATGCCATCCTGCACGCCAATATGCGGCAGGAAATCGAAAGTGAAGGCTACATTGCCGGTCCAGGCATGGGTGATCTTTACCTTGCTGAGTTCAGGAAACACCGCCGTCATGAAGGAATGCAATCGCGGCGCAGCGGCTTCCGGCGCATTCGGACCAAAGCGCGCCCGCCCGCCCCAGAGAATGCGATTGCCATAGGGTGCCGGGCGATAATAATTCAGCACACGCTTGGTATCACTGATCATGCGCCGCCCAGGAAAAAGCCGATCCATCGTATCGACCGGCAATTCTTCAGTCGCGATGATATAGGACGCCACAGGAACCACGCGGCGCGCAAGCCAAGGCATGGCGCTTTTCCCATCGCTTCCACATGAATAGCCATTCGTGGCAACCAGCACGGCATCGGCACGTATTTCTCCGCGATTAGTTGCAATACAAAAGCCGCTGCCTTCTGCCCGAATGCCACCAACCCTTGTCTGATCAATAAGCTTGGCGCCCGCGCGTTCCGCTGCCATGGCCAGGCCGCGCGCATATTTGCCAGGATGGATGCTACCCGTGGCCGCCGCCTTCATGCCCCCATGGTAATGGCCGGACCCCAGCGCTTCCTGTTGGCGTGATGGCGGCAACATTTCCGTGGGCAGGCCCGTAACATCAGCGATATAATCCGCCGCGCGCGCCAGTGTATCATAATGCTTTGGCGTCCAGGCCGCGACGAAGCGCCCGCAGCGCGTATAGTCACAGTCTATCCCTTCACGCGCGATGGTGTCTTCAATAAAGGGAAAAGACGCAGCCGCGGCCATGGCGATATTGCGCGCCTGTTCCGCGCCCAGTTTTTCCGCAAGCGCCGTGCGCGCTACCTTCATCCCGCCCGAGACCATGCCGCCATTGCGCGATGATGCACCCCAGCCGATGCGTTCCGCATCCAGTACCGTCACCTGATGACCAAGCCGCGCCAGGCTGAGTGCGGCAGAAAGCCCGGCATAGCCGCCGCCAATCACCGCAACAGGCGTGTGATACGGCAGGCCATTATCGCGCGTCGGCGGTTCCGCCGCTTCCCACCACCAAGGGCTGGTCTTGAATTCCGGGGCGAAGAAGGTGCTGCTCATCGCCTTACGCCGTCCTCGCTTCTTGCAGGCCCAATTCGCGCGTCATTTCATCGCGCATAATGAATTTCTGCATTTTGCCAGTCACGGTCATGGGAAAGCTTTCGACGAATTTGATATGGCGCGGCACCTTGTAATGCGCGATCTGCCCCGTGCAGAAGGCACGCACATCATCCGCAGTCATGTGTTCATGCGCGCGCAGCTTGATCCAGGCACAAAGTTCTTCGCCGAACCGCTTGTCCGGCACACCGAATACCTGCACATCTTCAATCTTGGGGTGCCGATAGAGGAATTCTTCCACTTCCCGAGGGTAGATATTCTCCCCACCACGAATCACCAAATCCTTGATGCGACCGACGATATTGCAGAACCCCTCCGCATCAATCGTCGCCAGATCACCGGTATGCATCCAGCGCGCGGCGTCAATCGCTTGGGCGGTGCGTTCCGGGTCTTCCCAATAGCCCAACATCACCGCATAGCCGCGCGTGCAAAGCTCACCGGGCACGCCGCGCGGCACGATGCGGCCTTCGCTGTCTATGATCTTCACTTCCAGATGCGGCTGCACGCGGCCAACGGTGGAAACGCGACGTTCCAGCGGGTCATTCACACTGGTCTGGAAGCTGACAGGGCTGGTTTCCGTCATGCCATAGGCGATGGTGATTTCACGCAAGTTCATGGTGTCCACCACGCGGCGCATTACCTCAATCGGGCAGGGCGCGCCGGCCATAATGCCTGTGCGCAGCGATGAGAGATCAAAGCTGCCAAATTGCGGGTGCTCCATCTGCGCGATGAACATGGTGGGTACGCCATGCAGGCCGGTGCAGCGTTCTTCCGCCACGGTTTGCAATGTGGCCAGCGGGTCAAAGCCTTCCCCAGGATAGACCATGGCTGTGCCATGGGTGGTGCAAGCCAGATTGCCCAGCACCATGCCGAAGCAATGATAAAGTGGCACGGGAATGCAAAGCTTATCCTGCGGCGTCAGCTTCATCGCCTCGCCGATGAAATAACCATTATTCAGAATATTATGATGCGTCAGCGTGGCACCTTTTGGCGCGCCCGTGGTGCCTGAAGTAAATTGGATATTGATCGGGTCATCGAATTGCAGCTGGCCAGCCAGATCGCAAAGCCTTTCTCGATGGGCCGGCGCCCCCATTTCCAAAATTTGGTGAAAGGGTATCATGCCCGGTGAAGGGTTCTCGTTAATCTCAATTACCATCTCAAGCTTTGGCAGTTTCTCCGCCGTCAATCGGCCAGGCAGGGCACGCGCCAATTCCGGCGCCAGCGTATTGACCATGCCGACGTAATCGGATGTTTTGAATTTCGTGGCGATAATCAGCGCGCGGCAGGCGACCTTGTTCAGCGCATACTCCAATTCCGAAAGCCGATAGGCTGGGTTGATATTTACCAACACCAGCCCGGCCTTGGCGGTGGCGAATTGAGTGATCACCCATTCGGCATTATTGGGGGACCAAATGCCAATGCGGTCCCCCGGGTGCAGCCCCAGCGCCAATAAGCCGCCCGCAAAGGCATCCACCTTGGCGCCGAGTTCCGCATAGCTCCAGCTAACCCCCTGCTGCCGGACGATCAGCCCGGGCCTATCCCCCCATTGGGCAACGGTACGGTCGAAATTGGCCCCAATGGTTTCACCAAAAAGCGGTATATCGCTCAGGCCATTTACATAGCTAAGGGCGGGGGTGGTCATGCGCATTCTCCCTGGGGCTTCTTATGGGGCGAAGCATTCTTGTCGGCCCAGCACCCAAAATGCAATCTTTCCTTGGCCTTGGGGCGCTCAGGACATATGTTCACCCCAACCATACCAGGGAACGCAATAGGTTACACATGGCCAATATCCCGAACCGCCTTCCGGGGCTCGATTTCGATCTGGGTGAAACCGCGGATATGCTGCGAGATCAGGTTGCAGCCTTCTCCGCGGCTGAAATCGCGCCGCGCGCTGCGGATATAGACAAGAGCAATGATTTCCCCGCTGATCTCTGGCGCAAATTTGGCGACCTTGGTATGCTTGGCATCACGGTTGAGGAAGAATATGGCGGCGCCGGCATGGGGTATTTGGAACATGTGGTGGCGATGGAGGAAATCTCTCGCGCATCAGCCTCGGTGGGGCTTTCCTATGGTGCGCATTCCAATCTTTGCGTCAATCAAATCGCCCGCAACGGGAACGAGGATCAGAAGCGGCGGTATTTGTCCAAGCTGATTTCCGGTGAGCATGTGGGCGCGCTGGCGATGAGTGAGCCAGGCGCAGGTTCCGATGTGGTTTCCATGCGGTTGCGTGCCGAAAAGCGCGGCGACCGCTACGTGCTGAACGGCACGAAAATGTGGATCACCAATGGCCCGGATGCAGACGTGCTGGTGATTTACGCGAAGACTGACCCTTCAGCTGGCCCCAAGGGCATTACCGCCTTTCTGGTGGAAAAGAATTTCCCTGGTTTTTCCTGCGCGCAAAAGCTGGATAAGCTTGGCATGCGCGGATCGAATACCGGCGAATTGGTTTTCCAGGATTGCGAAGTGCCGGCTGAAAATGTGCTCGGTGAAGTCAATGGCGGCGTGCGTGTGCTGATGAGCGGGCTTGATTATGAACGCGCCGTCCTGGCCGCCGGGCCGCTTGGCATTATGCAGGCCTGCATGGATATCGTGCTGCCTTACGTGCATGAACGTAAACAATTCGGCCAGGCAATTGGCGAATTCCAGATCATGCAAGCCAAGATCGCCGATATGTACACCACCATGAATGCGGCGAAATCCTATATCTATACCGTCGCCAAGGCCTGTGATCGCGGCCAGACCACGCGCAAGGATGCCGCCGGCGCCATTTTGTACGCCGCCGAAAAAGCCACCTGGATGACGCTGGAGGCGATTCAATGCCTCGGCGGCAATGGCTATATCAATGATAACGCGACGGGCCGGCTGCTACGCGATGCGAAGCTTTATGAGATTGGCGCGGGAACTTCTGAAATCCGACGCATGTTGATTGGGCGGGAATTATTCCGCGAAACCGCATGAGTATTCTGCGCAGCGTCCTTGATACAGGCAGCGAGAGCTTCGCCGCCAATGTCGCCGCCATGGCTGCGCTGGTCACGGATTTGGAAACGACCATCGCCACAACCGAACAGGGCGGCGACAAAGCTGCGCGGGATAAGCATTTGGCGCGCGATAAGCTGCTGCCGCGCGAACGCGTGCGCGCACTGATTGATCCGGGCTCTCCCTTCTTGGAACTTTCGCAACTCGCGGCCCATGGGCTTTATGGTGGGGAGGTTCCTTGTGCGGGGATTATCTCTGGCATTGGGCGCGTGTCGGGGCGGGAATGCGTGATCATCGCGAATGATGCCACGGTGAAGGGCGGCACCTATTTTCCACTGACAGTAAAAAAGCATGTGCGCGCGCAGGAAATCGCCCGCGCCAATCGGCTGCCTTGCATTTATTTGGTAGATTCCGGCGGCGCCTTTCTGCCGCAGCAGGATGAGATTTTCCCGGACCGGGATCATTTCGGCCGTATCTTCTTCAATCAGGCGAATATGTCTGCGGAAGGCATCCCCCAAATCGCCGTGGTGATGGGAAGCTGCACCGCGGGCGGCGCCTATGTGCCCGCCATGTCGGATGAAAGCATCATCGTGCGCCAACAAGGCACCATCTTTCTGGGCGGCCCGCCTTTGGTGCGTGCCGCGACTGGTGAGGTGGTCACTGCCGAAGAATTGGGCGGCGCTGATGTGCATGCGCGCCAATCTGGCGTGGTGGATCATTACGCGCAGGATGATCGCCATGCGCTGGCTATTTGTCGGCGTATCGTTGCAGGGCTTGGGCCGCGTATTGCACCGCAATTGGCGCTGCGCGCGCCGCGCGCGCCGCTTTATGATGAGCACGAATTGCTCGGCGTCGTGCCTGCCGATATCCGGGCACCCTATGATGTGCGGGAAGTGATCGCGCGCCTGGTTGACGGTAGCGAGTTTGATGAATTCAGGCGTCTGTATGGCACAACCTTGGTTTGCGGCTTCGCGCATATCCATGGCTATCCCATCGGTATCCTCGCCAATAATGGCATTCTGTTTTCGGAATCCGCGCTCAAGGGCGCGCATTTCATTGAGCTTTGCTGCCAGCGCGGCATTCCTTTGCTGTTCCTGCAAAACATCTCCGGCTTCATGGTGGGGCGCAAATATGAAGCCGGCGGTATTGCGCGGGATGGCGCGAAGCTGGTGACCGCGGTGGCGACCGCCGCCGTACCGAAATTCACCGTGGTGATTGGCGGTAGTTATGGCGCCGGTAATTACGGCATGTGCGGGCGCGCTTATGATCCGCGCTTTCTGTTCATGTGGCCCAATGCGCGGATTTCCGTGATGGGCGGTGAGCAGGCGGCCAGCGTGCTGGCGCAAATCCGCCGCGACAATATGGAAGCGCAAGGAAAGCAATGGCCTGCCGAGGAGGAAGAGGCATTCAAAGCCCCCATACGCGCCAAGTATGAGACCGAAGGCCATCCCTATCACGCCAGCGCGCGGCTTTGGGATGATGGCATCATCAACCCCGCCGATACGCGGCGTATCCTGGGGCTTTCGCTCGCCATTGCCTGCAACGCACCCATTGAACAGACACGCTTCGGCGTGTTCCGGATGTAGGGGGCGGCCATGTTCCAAAGCCTACTGATCGCCAATCGTGGCGAAATCGCCTGCCGCATCATCCGCACCGCACGCCGCATGGGGCTTCGCAGCATTGCGGTATTCTCCGACGCCGATGAAGCCGCGCAGCATGTGCAAATGGCCGATGAGGCGATTCACATCGGCGCCGCGCCCGCGCGGGAGAGTTATCTGAACATCCCTGCCATCATCGCCGCTGCGAAGCGTACGGGGGCGGATGCGATTCATCCGGGCTATGGTTTTCTGT
>Ga0315899_10007957_pt1 | contig 11382 bp, 8 predicted proteins | sample LakEriMetagenome_2_FD_203518 | JGI IMG/M metagenome (GOLD analysis project Ga0315899, IMG submission 203518) | Freshwater fungal communities from buoy surface, Lake Erie, Ohio, United States - Buoy 4 MA112 | ecosystem: Environmental > Aquatic > Freshwater > Lake | place: USA: Lake Erie, Ohio... | reverse complement strand
CAAGGCCCGCGGTAATCCGGTTTCCGACAACGGCTTCCTGCCGATGACTCGTGCGGAGATGACCGCCAAGGGGTGGTCAGAACTGGATGTGCTCATCATTACCGGTGATGCGTATGTCGATCATCCATCGTTCGGCTCGGCGATGATTGGGCGGGTGCTGGAAAACATGGGCCTGCGCGTGGGCATCATCGCACAGCCCGACTGGAAGGATATCCAGTCGATCCAAGGCATGGGAGCGCCTCGGCTTTTCGTGGGCATTACGGCGGGCAACCTGGACTCGATGCTCTCCAACTACACGGCGGCCCGACATCGCCGGAAAGACGACGTCTACAGCGCCGGCGGGGTTCCGGGACGCCGTCCGAACCATGCCGCGGTGGTCTACTCCCAGATGGCACGCCGGGCCTTCCCCGGTGCTCCCGTGGTGCTGGGCGGCATGGAGGCCTCCATGCGCCGCGTGGCTCACTACGACTACTGGGAAGACAAGCTCAAGCCCTCCATCATGGCCGACGCCAAGGCTGATGTGTTGGTGTATGGCATGGGTGAGTCGGCTGTTCGTGAGATTGTTGCCCGATTGCGTGCCGGCAACCGCGACTTCTCCGGCATCCGGGGCACGGCCTTGTTCCTTGGCGGCAAGGCCACGGCCGAGGCGGATTTGTCCGACTGCCTCATCCTGCCTTCCTGGGAAGACCTTCAGGCCGACAAGAACCACTTGATGCGCCTAACCAAGGTGGTCGAGGCCCAGCAGACGCCCTACAGCGGTCGGCGGCTGGTGCAAATGCACGGCAACCGGGCGTTGTTGCAGGAGCCTCCCGCCTTTCCGGTCGATGGCCCTGATCTGGATGCCCTGTACGAGTTGCCCTTCATGCGGGCCTCGCACCCGAGCTACACCGAGCCCGTGCCCGGTTTCGCCACCATCAAGGATTCCATCATCGTGTCGCGCGGTTGCCCGGGTGGGTGCACTTTTTGTGGACTCGGTTTCCACCAGGGCAAGTTCCTCTCCAGCCGCAGCATCGATTCGGTGCTCAAGGAAATCCGCAAGCTGTCGGCCTCGCCCACCTTCCGGGGCACGGTTTCCGACTTGGGCGGCCCCACGGCCAATTTGTACGGTGCCCGCAACGGCCACGCCGAGGAGTGCAAGAAATGCCACCGGCCGAGCTGCCTGTGGCCGTCGATTTGTCCGGTATTCGAGATCAACGAAAAGGCCGGTCTCGATCTACTCAAGGGATCCCGCACCCAGCCCGGGGTGAAGCACGTCTTCGTTCAGTCCGGCATCCGCATGGATGTCGCGCTGCGGACCCCGGAGTACATGAAGGAACTGGTGCAGAACCATGTCTCGGGTCACATGAAGGTGGCGCCGGAGCATATGAATCCCGACGTGCTGCGCCGCATGCGCAAGCCAGCCGGCGATTTCCCGGCCTTCATGGACAAGTTCTTTGATTTGAGCGAGCAGGCCGGCAAGGAGCAGTACCTCGTGCCCTACTTCATCTCGAGCTTCCCCGGATGCACCGAAAAGGAAATGGGAGCGGTGGAGCAGTTCCTCAAAGAGGAGAAGTGGAACCTCCAGCAGGTGCAGGATTTCATCCCCTTGCCCATGACCGGATCGGCCGCGATGTACGTGACCGGCCTCGACATCAACACCGGCAAGCCCATTCCGGTGGTCAAGGGGGCGGGGGATCGTGAGCGTCAGAAGCGCATGCTGCGTCCCAACCCGGTCAACGAGACCCGCGTGACTGGCAGCCGCCGGCGCATGGCCTCGGCAGAGTTCTGCCCGGGGGCTCAGATGGACACGGTGGACTGATTCTGGTGTCGGAACTCCCTGCGAGGAACGAACGACGAGGTCGGCACTGGAAACAGGCTCAGGAAGGGGCCTGGCGGTAGGGTCCGGAGTCTAGAGTCTAGCAATCGAATTAAGCTGCGCCGGAACGAGTCCGTTGCGAAGAAGCCGCCGCCAACACGACGGGTCCGATTGAGTCGTTCCGTAGAGGCTCAGAGACCCCGCAGAGAATCCCTCAGGCCCTGGATGAGTCGCCAGTGGCCGACACCGCTTGCGAGTGGATTTGGTTGAGCGTTGTCTTTTTCGCCCCGGCGTAGCTCCGCTCAGGCGACTTGAAGCTGAGGTTCGTCCTCGGAGGACGGTTCGTCGAACTGGACCCTGGGGCGGGCGGGGGACTGGGTCCTCCGACGTGAAAGAGTGTCGATCAAGCCGCTTCCGGCCCGTGCTTCCGCCCGGACCACATCCCGGATCTCCTCGGCGATCATGAAGCAGAGCTTGGGCAGTAGTTGCTCCTCGATTTGCGTGGCGACGAGCTTTTGCACGAAGAACGCCTCTTCGACCCGTCGCTGTTCCTCCTGAAACATCGTCTCGAGGGCGCTCCGGCGATCCGTGCCCACGGGCATGGGTTGCTTGGACCAGGCGGCGATCTTGGTGGGCAATTCGGTTTGGAGGAGATGCTCAGATTCGTCGTGTCGGCCGTTGCGTCGCAGCACACAAGCCTCCCGGAATTGGTCGACGAGGGAGATCCACAGCGGGTCGTTGGCATACGCTCGGTTCATCATGATCAGTGAACCCTAAGAAAGCACCGAGGATGCCAAGCGGCGAATGAGGGCTTTTCTGGGGTTTTCCGCGGCTAGGGCGGGTGGGTGCGGGAAACTCGTGCCGGGTCTGGCCGGCCGGTCTTGCCGACTTTGGGTGCTTCGGTCCGACAAAACGCGTCGATTGGATCGGTTGTGCCGGCTGCGCCTTCTCGCACCCCGCCATCGCTTTCCTCCCAACAGAATTCGCCCCGGTCAGACATTCCGCCCCAGGGCCCGGGTGAAGATCCGCCGGGGTTCCTGAATGAAGAGATCCCTCAGCAGGGTTTCCACACCCGCTGCCTGAGGTTCCTCCAGCCGCAGGCTGGCCCGGAAGGCCGCCAGGAAACTCACCATGACCAGGCCGAAGAAGAGGCTGTAGCGGTTCCACTCCAACCCCAGGGCCAGCCCTCGAAATCCACCGACTGTGTCGATGAGCAATCCCCACAGCACCGGTGACAGACCCAGCGTCACCTGCCAGACCACCATGAAGAGGGCGAAGAAGTGGTTTCGGCCCAGGCGCGGCACGATGGCCATCGCCAGCCGATTGTTGGCCGCCGAATGCAGGGCGTTGAGCAACCCCAAGGGAACGATGAATGTGAGGACCAACGGGATCCGCGGCGTCCAGATCCCGGCTGCCATGAGGAACCAACCGCCAGCAACCAAGAACCCGGCCAGCATGATGAAGCCCAAGGCGGGCTTGCTGCCATGGAGATCCAAACGGCGACCCCCGAACCAATAGGCACCCAGTCCGCCGAGGAATTGTACCGCCATGAGGACCAAGATGGATCCGTCGGCAAGGTCGGCCCCGCTCTTCAGGAAGGCGACGATGAATGTGGTGAGTCCGCCATAGGCCAGTGACCACACGGCATTGAGTTCCAGCAGTTTCCGGAACGGAGGGTGCGCCGCGATGGCTGCCCAGGGGACTCGCCCGGTTCCGGCGCGCTCGTGGGGCGGTACCGGTGTGTCGGGCATTTGCCGCAGGAAGCGGAGACTGGCTACTCCCATGATCCCGCTGAAGGTGAAGGCCAGCATGAATTGCCAGGGCTGCGCGGGCGATGGTAAGAAACCTCCGGCCCCGAGCAGAGTGGCCACGATGAGGAAGCAGAGCAGGCTGGCCCCATTGGAAGCAGCCTGGTCGCCAGCCAGATAGCGGCCTCGCAACTCGAGGGGGACCAAGCCGGTGATCCACGGCAACCAGGCACTGCTGGCGATCCCCCGACACAAGTTGAAGCCGAAGAGCAAGGACAACAGCAGGATGAGTCGTCCGCCGTTGCCCATCCAGGGCCCCGTCAGCGGGGTCAGGGCCATCAGGAAAGCGAAGACGATCCGAGCCGTCCAACCCGACACCACGAAGCGCTTGTAGCCGATGCGGTCGAGGTAGGCGGCCGCGGGGATCTGGGTGATGGTCAAGAGCGGCATCATTCCGGCCACGACCCCCAGAATGGTGGCGTTGGCTTGGAGAGACTTGGCGTAGAGCACCATTGGCCCTCCGAGGATCACCTGGAAGGACAGCGCATTGAACAGGGCAAACCCGTAGGCGTGCCGGAGTTGCAGCGGCTGGGAAGGGGTTGGTGAGGTGGCTTGGGACACGGTCTCTCCAGGGAGAATGGGTCCGTTCCGGGTTTGGGTTCCGCGCGGTTTCCGGATCAGAGCACCACTGACAACCGGCGACAGAGTGTGCTCAGAGGCGTCGGCGGGTCGATATCAAAGCTTCTGGGTGGGTGATGCGAGACGGAGGGCCCGGTTCCTTGACGCTCTCCGGGGTCAACCCTAGCCTTGGAAGCTGAAAGACTAACCATGCGCAATTTTGTCAATATTCCGTACGTCATCGAGCAGACGGGCCGCGGTGAAAAGGGCTACGATCTTTACAGCCGCCTCCTGGTCGACCGGATCATTTTCCTGGGAACGCCCGTCGATGACATGGTCGCCAACGTCATCGTGGCTCAATTCCTCTTCCTCCAGATGACCGATCCCAAGAAGGACATCCACTTCTACATCAACTCTCCCGGCGGCAGCGTCACCGCGGGTCTGGCCATCTACGACACGATGCAGTGGCTGACCTGTGACGTGAACACCTACTGCGTGGGTCAGGCCGCGAGCATGGGCGCGGTTCTCTTGGCCGGTGGCACCAAGGGCAAGCGGTTCGCGCTGCCCAATGCCAACATCATGATCCACCAAGTGCTTGGCGGCGCGGAAGGCCAGGCCAGCGACGTGGAGATCCGCGTCAAGTTCATGCTGAAGCTCAAGGAGCGCCTGAACACCATCCTCTCCAAGCACACGGGTCAACCCTACGAGGCGGTGGAGCGCGCCTGCGACCGCGACAACTTCATGTCGTCCGAAGAGGCCCGTCAGTTCGGCCTCGTCGATGAGGTGGTCAGTAGCCGCAAGGATGTCCCGACCTTGGTCGCTCCCGATTCCAAGGCCTGATCGGATTTTCGGGAGCCGTGCTCTCGGGCGAACCCCAAACTCCAGACCTGTCTCGGGGTGGTCCGCCGGGCACGGCATCCGTGTGTTTGGCGTTCGGCAGGAAATCATTGGCAGTATTGGTTCAAGGCCTAATCTTCAACGTCCATGGCGCGCGCAACCCAGATCACGATGTGCAGTTTCTGCGGCAAATCGAAAGCCGAGGTGAAACGGCTGATCGCGGGGCCCGGCGTGTACATTTGCGATGCCTGTGTCGGTGTCTGCAGCGGGGTGCTCGAGAAGGAATCCCGTTCCGAGACCGAGAAGCAATCGGCGCCCACGCTTCGGATCCCGAAACCTTCGGAGATCAAGCGGCAGTTGGACGAGCATGTCATCGGGCAGGACCGCGCCAAGCGCACCCTCAGTGTTGCGGTGTACAACCACTACAAGCGGGTCATGGCGGCGGCCCGGTCCACGGCCGGCGGCGAGACGACGTCCGCAACCTCCGATGACTCGGGCTCGGTGGTGGAGATCGAGAAGAGCAACATCCTGCTGTTGGGGCCGACGGGTTGCGGCAAGACCTTGTTGGCTAAAACGCTGGCCAAGGTGCTCGAAGTCCCCTTTGCCATCGCCGATGCCACGGTCATCACCGAAGCCGGTTATGTCGGGGAGGATGTCGAGAACATCATCCTCCGACTGCTCCAGGCCGCCGACTTCGACGTTCGCCGGGCTCAGATGGGCATCGTCTACATCGACGAGATCGACAAGATCGCCCGCAAGACCGAGAACGTGTCCATCACCCGCGACGTGTCCGGTGAAGGCGTGCAGCAAGGATTGCTGAAGATCCTGGAAGGTACGGTTTGCAATGTCCCCCCCCAGGGAGGGCGCAAGCATCCCCAGCAAGAATACATCCGGATCGACACCACCCAGATCTTGTTCATCTGCGGCGGCGCTTTCGTCGGGATGGACCGCATCATCGAGCGGCGTCTGGGTCGGCGATCCATCGGTTTTGGTGCGGATGCTCGCGACGGAACCTCTCCCTCCCCATCGGGCCTGGCCCCGGCTGATCAGCCCTTGATGCACCGGGTGGAGCCCGAAGACCTCATGGGCTTTGGTTTCATCCCCGAGTTCATTGGTCGGTTGCCGGTGGTGACCGCTCTGGATGAGTTGACCGAGCTTCAAATGGCCGAGGTGCTGACCCGTCCGCGCAATGCCTTGACGCGTCAATTTGCAAAACTCCTGTCCCTGGATGGGGTGGAGTTGTGTTTCACCGATGATGCCATCGCAGAATTGGCCAGCATGGCTTCCCGAAAGAAGACCGGTGCCCGCGCTCTCCGGGCCCTGACCGAAGAACTGTTCCGCGACCTGATGTTCGAATTGCCCGACAGCGATGACGTGGTCAGTGTCGAGATTAACCGTGCGGTGGTCCGCCGGGAAACGCCTCCGGTCATTCAGCGTCGGGAGCAACGCGAAGCAGCATGAACCCTTCGGATCTTCATTGTGGAAAACTTTTTGGGATAAAGGGTTGACGTGTTTTCCTTCCTTCGATTTATTCGTACCACAAAGTTAGTCATCGAGCCTTGTATATGAATCTCCTGAAAAAAACTGTTCTGATCTCCGCAGCTTCGCTGATGGTCTCCTCGGCCTACGCTCTCACCTCCACCGAGTCGCAGGCTCTGACCCAGAAGATCTTGGCCTCCAAGGTCATCGACATGCCGTTGGTTGCCGCCAAGCTGGTGGTGTCTGCCGATAAGGCTGACCGCATCGAGACCGCCAAGGCCGCTGTGGTTGCCGTGGCCAAGAACCACCCGACCGCGTTGTCCACGGTCGTGGGTGCCATTCTCCGCAAGGCCCCTGAAGCCACCGAAGCCGTTGTGGCTGCCTGCCTCGAGGTCGCTCCCGAGATGGCCCGCACGGTGGTCGCCGCCGCCACCTTCGCCACTGAAGGTCAGGACGCTGTGATTCTCGCGACGGCCGACCGCCTCGTTCCCACCCGTCAGGCTGAAGTTCGCGGCGAGGTCACTTTGGCCAAAGCTCGCCGGGCCATGAAGACCTCTGCGACCGCCAAGAGCACTGGTCCGATCGTGATCCCGGGCAATGTGGCTGTGACCACGGCCCCGGTCACTGACAGCACGGGCGCGCCGCTGCCGCCTCCCGTCAAGATCAGCGCTTACGCCGGTGCCGATCCGAACCGCCCGTGATCGGAGGCCGCCTGAGGCCGCCTGGAGCTAGACAATCTCGGTTTGTCGGTCTTCGGCTCGACAAACGCGGTTAAAAAACCTCGGTTAAAAAGCCCCGATTTAAAATCAGTGGGTGGATCCAACGGGTTTTAAACTCAGACTATCTAGAACAGTTCATTTTTGACCAGCCCGCCGGGATTGTCTTGCAATCTTGGCGGGCTTTTTGCGTCTGGTCGGGCGCGCTTTCTGATGTCAGACCGACCCGAACTTGCACAAGCCCCAGAGCCGGTGCATTGAGTGTCTCAATGGGTGTTCTGAGAGGGTTGGATCCCGAACGATTTTTGCCGATAACGGGGAGTCGTACGACGGGTGCCGTTGGGCGAAATTTAGCGGTGGAGAGCCTCAGACTTGGTTTTTTTGAGCAGACGGATGTCGCCGATCACCATGCCTTTGTCCACTGCCTTGCACATGTCATAGACGGTGAGGGCAGCAACAGATACGGCAGTCAGAGCTTCCATTTCGACCCCTGTGGCTGCCGTGATCCGGGCCGATGCGGTGATCCGGATGCGATCCCGTGTTTCGGGTGTTTCAAAGTGAATCTCACAATGGGAAATGGGCAAGGGATGGCACAGCGGGATCAACTCTCCCGTGCGTTTGGCTGCCTGTATCCCGGCGATGCGAGCCGTCGCCAAGACATTGCCCTTGGCCATTCGGTCGGACTCCATCAAGTCGAGCGTGGTGGGGGACACGCGGATCTCCCCGCAGGCCACCGCTTCCCGGAACAGGGCGGGCTTGGCCGAGACGTCCACCATGCGCGCTTCGCCGCGCTCGTCCAGATGGCTCAAGCGCGCCCCGCTGTTGGCTGACGGAGTCGGGTGGGTGATTTCAGGATCGGACTCAGGCATAGCGGCCAGTGCGGTGCTCGGGTTTGAAGAATTCTTGAAGCAGACGGTCCACCTGCAGCAGCCCATCCCGGGTCAATCCCAGATGGGTGCTGGATTCCACCAAGAATCCCCAGGCTTTGAGTGTCGCCAAGGGAGCAGCGAATCGAGTCCGGGGATCTTCTCCGAATTTCTCGGTGAAGGCATCGGTGCGGACATGGCCCAGTTTCAATTGAAGCATGAACTCGCGCAGGTAGCGCTCGTCCTCCGGAAGGACATAGGCGCGATGGGTGGGAAACTGTCCCGCACTGACCGCATCGACGTACGGCTGGAAGTCGTGGTGGTTCTGATAGTGAACTCGGTTGAGGTGCCCGAAGCTGGCCACGCCGACGCTCAGGAGGTCGGCTCCACTGAAGAGCCCTTGTCGGTACTCGAACTTCACCCGCGCGGGGTCTTTCACGACGGTCGTGGTGCTGGTCACGGTGTAGCCTCGCGCCTCGAAGGCTCGGAACGCCTCATCCACCCAACGCCGTTTGGTGTCCCAGTCAGCCACGGGTGCCACCAGCTTCCCCTCGGCTTTCATCTGCCGATAAATACCCGTGTTGTAGGGCACCTCCATCTGGTAGATGGTCACCGAGTCGGGTTCCATGGCTACCGCCTTGGCGACGGTTTGCTGCCACTTCTCAGGCGTCTCCTCCACCATGCCGGCGATGAGGTCGATGTTGATCTGGGGGAAGCCGATCTCCCGGGCATAGCCGTAGGCCCTCTCGATTTCCTTGGAGCGATGAGCCCGACCGTTGATTTCCAGGATGGCGTCGTCGAAATGCTCAATGCCCAAGCTCAGTCGGGTGACACCCATCTCCCGGATGGCCCGGAGCTTGTGGTCGGTCAGGGTTCCGGGTTCGGCTTCGAAGGTGATTTCCGTGGCCTCATCCCAGGGCAGCAATCGCTTCATGCCCTCGGTCAAATAGCGAAGCTGGTCCGGAGACAAGTAGCTCGGAGTGCCTCCACCGAAGTAGATGAAGCGGGGTTTTCGACCGCCGATCACCGCCTTGGTGGCATAGGAAGCGAGGTCTTTGAGCAGGGCATCCAAGTAGGCCTTGATGTCGTCGGCGTTCTTGTCGGTGTAGACGCGGAAGTAGCAGAAGTGGCATCGCTTCCGGCAAAAGGGAATGTGGGCGTAGAGCCCCAGCGGCACTTCGGGTTGAGGCGCCTGATCCAATGCTTGATGAAAGGCCGGGACGGCATCGGCACTCCAGAAGGCGAACGGAGGATAATTGGCGACGAAGTAATTCCCGGCGGTTGTCTCCCGCTGCAGGGGTGGTCCCGAGGTCGTGGGAGGCGGGGCAATGGTGACGGTGCTCATGGTCGCGCTGTAGGTGCGTCCAAACCTCCGGCCCGACGGGACGATCGTCAATGGGGCAGAGCGGTCGGTTTCATGGGAACCGATGCAGAGCCTGCATCGCGGATTGTCGCGACACGGTGATCCCTGGACGTCATCCGCGGCGGGGCGGTCCTGGGAAAAAGGCGTTGGTGGTCTGTTGGTATCGACGGTAGGTCTCACCCTTGGACTTTACTGACAGTGCCTCGGTCATGGGAACGCCAGTGACGTTGACCAGGAAGTGATACATCAGCGTTGGCGCCAGGAGCCCGATCCAGCCCCAGGGACTGGCCAGCGCAAAGACGCCATAGCCCAGCCAGACCAACCACTCGCAGAAGTAGTTGGGATGACGGGAGTACCGCCAAAACCCTTCTTGGCAGACTTGTCCGCGACGAGCGGGATCGGCACGGAATCGGGCCAATTGGCGGTCGGCCACGGATTCACCCAGGATGCCTACAGCCCAGAGCAGAAGGCCGATCCAGAAGCAACCGCCGACCCATCCGGATCGCTCCGTGGGCGGTCGAAGGCTGCTAATTAGCCACGGCGTGGAGAGCACCACTTGTAGGCCTCCTTGAAGTAGGAAGAAGCCCAGCATTTTCCGGTCGGTTTGTGCTCCCCATTCCTTCCGAAGTTGGGCGTAGCGAACATCTTCCACGGGATGGTGGGATCGCACTCGGATGAGGAGGTGCAGGCCGAGGCGCAGGCTCCAGAGGGTGACCATGAGGGTCAAGGGTAGCCGAGAAATCAGCGCCTCCGTCAGGGTGCTCCCGCCGGCGGGGGCCGAGCGTTCCTGCCAGGCTGTGGCCAGCAGGTAGAGGAGCACCAATGGGGTGAAACCCGCGGACCAGACGATGTCCACGATCCCGAAGTTCCGAAGACGACGGGCGACTTGGAAAGTCAACACCATCTCCGCCACCACGAACGCCAATCCCAGAAGGATCAGAATCAATGGGGTGGGCACGTTCATGCGGTGAGCCTTCCCGGACTCACGCCGACATCAGGCTGCGGTTGTTGGGCGCGGTCCATGTGGCCTGCACCACGCTGATGTTCCGCCAGAGGAAGGCCGACTCGCAGTAGGCCAGGTAGTAGTTCCACGTGCGGATGAAATGATCATCGAAACCCTGAGTGCGCACGGCGTCGAGGCCCAGGTTGAAGCGTGCGCGCCATTGGCGCAGGGTGCGACCATAGTCGAGCCCCATGTCGTGAAGGCTGTGCAGGTGGAGACGCCCGGTCCGCTGCATCGACTGGTTCACCCGATTGAGTGAAAGCAATAGTGAGCCTGGGAAGATGTGCTTCTGGATCCAGTCCACGCTGCGCCGCAACTCGGCATGACGCGAGTCGGGATAGGTGATGAACTGGGCGGCGAAGATTCCGTTGGGCTTGAGCAGGCGTTGGACGCTCTGGCAGTACGTCTCGAGGTACTGATCGCCGATGGCTTCCATCATTTCGATGCTGACGATCTTGTCGAATTGGCCAGTCAGCAGGCGATAATCGATGACCCGCACATCTGCCCGGTCGGCGATGCCCTCTCTCTCGAAGCGTTCCCGACAGTAGGCGGCCTGTGCCTCAGACAACGTGATGGTGGTCACGCGGACTCCATGCCGTTGTACCGCATGGCTGGCCATTCCGCCCCACCCGGAGCCGATTTCCAGCAAATGCTCGCCCGCCTTCAGTCGCAGCTCCTGGGCCAGCCGCTCGTACTTGGCGGTCTGGGCAGCCTCCAGGGATTGATCGGGCGATTCGAACAAGGCCGCCGAGTAGGTCATCGTGGCGTCGAGCCACTGCGAATAGAAGGCATTCCCCAGATCGTAGTGGGCCGCGATGTTGGAGCGGGAACCCGTCAGGGAGTTGCGGTTGAGGAAGTGCCGCAGGTGGTTGGCCGCATTCAGGAGCGTGAAGCGCAGTCGCTTGCGGGCGGAGCCCGACATCGAGGGGGCCTGCTCCACATTCGCGCAGAACCAGG
>Ga0315899_10007956_pt1 | contig 11382 bp, 11 predicted proteins | sample LakEriMetagenome_2_FD_203518 | JGI IMG/M metagenome (GOLD analysis project Ga0315899, IMG submission 203518) | Freshwater fungal communities from buoy surface, Lake Erie, Ohio, United States - Buoy 4 MA112 | ecosystem: Environmental > Aquatic > Freshwater > Lake | place: USA: Lake Erie, Ohio... | reverse complement strand
TCGCTATCTGAGCGTACTTTGGGGGAGTTGACTGTCGAGAATGGATAGCCACATGGCCGAGATGCGCCTAAATAAGATAATTGCCGACGCGGGAATCACTAGCCGCCGTGGCGCCGACGAACTAATCCTGGATGGTCGAGTGACAGTCGATGGCCATCAGATCAGAGAGCTTGGAGCGAAGTTCGACCCCGACAAGGTGAAGATAACCGTTGATGGTGAGACAATAAAGCGCTCATTGTCTAAGACTTACCTTGCACTTCATAAGCCACGAGGCGTTCTGTCAACTATGTTCGACCCCGAGGGTCGCCCATCTCTAGCCGACTTTATCGACCTCAGGACTGAGCGACTCTTCCATGTTGGGCGCCTTGATAAGGATTCTGAGGGGCTCATTCTGCTGACAAATGATGGAGATTTAACCTTTAGAGCTACCCACCCCTCCTATGGCCTGGAGAAGACCTACATCATTGAATTTGATGGAAGGCTTCCAACTGGGGTTGAGAAGGTCCTGCTCAAAGGGGTCGAGCTCGAAGATGGAATGGGTAGAGTTTTAGACTTTAAGCACCTATCTCCTCAGTGGATTGAGGTCACGATCCACGAGGGTCGTTACCACATCATCCGACGGTTGATGGAGGCTGTCGATGTCGAGGTCTTGCGATTGATCAGAACTAAGTTCGGACCTATCTCCTTGGGCGAAACGCTCGAGGGGAGATGGCGAGATCTCAATAGCGGTGAATTAATAAGCCTGCAAACCGCTTTGAATATAAAAGGTTAAATAGATATTATGTAGATAAAACTCTTTATCGATTAAATGATACAAGTTATTGTACCTCTCTTAATTGCCTATTTATCGATATTCAGACGCTCAAAACCACCCCGCAAAAGTAGATAAATCAATATTCTAAATCTAGATGCAGGAGATGATGGATCAACAGTGCAAATTCTCGATTGCAAGATTTGATGTTTGCAGATTTATATATAAGTCATTAAAAACATATAGCCTTCCAACGGGGAGATGAGCTCACCCTGTATGATTTCCCAATGTCAGTCCGAGCGATCCGTGGAGCTACCCAGGTAGAAGCTAATTCACCTCAGGCAATCGCTGCTGGGGTCAAGGAGCTCCTGACCGAGATCCTTCAAGGCAATGGTCTTACCCCAAGTGACTTCATCTCGGTTCTCTTTACAGCTAGCCCTGATCTCGATGCAGCCTTTCCGGCAGGTTTTGCCCGTGAGGTCGGCTTTCAATCAGTGCCACTAATCTGCGCGGTGGAGATTGATGTGCCTGGCGCTCTCGAGCGCACAATCCGACTTATGGCCCATGTTGAGAGCGATTTATCGGTCGCTCAGATCTCTCATATCTACCTTCATGGCGCTAAGGCGCTGCGTCGAGATATCGCTCAGTAAGAGCGCAGATTATGAGCCCACTTACTACCTTTTCCAAGGTTGAGATCCACGGTTCTGGCCTCATTGGAACATCGATTGGGCTGGCGCTAGCTGCAAATGGAGTAGAAGTACGTATGGTCGACTCCGATTCTCGCGCTCAAGGGCTGGCACAAGAGTTGGTGGGTCCAATTATGAGCAAACCCTTCCTTGCAGATCTAGTTATCTCCGCTGTTCCGATTTCAGCCTTCAGATCGGTAATAGTTGCCCTTGAAGGCGCAAACTTCACTGGTGGCTTTATAGATGTAGCATCTGTAAAGGCTAAACCTAAGGTTGAGGTAACAACTTCAGGACTTCAACCCTCTCGTTTCCTTCCTACCCACCCAATGGCTGGTCGAGAAGTTGGGGGAGCAGAGTCAGCTCGATCAGATCTCTTTGAAGGCCGGACCTGGATTATCGATTCGCAAGAAGTAGATGGCGACGTTCTGGCGATGGGGCGAGAGTTGATTTCAACTCTTGGCGCAGATTCCATCGATCTTCCATCAGATGAACACGATAAAGCGGTCGCCTTAATCTCACACCTTCCTCAGATAATCGCCTCAATTCTGGCGAAGCAATTGGGGGGCAAGCCTGAGAGCTGGCTGACTTTGGCAGGCTCTGGACTCCGAGATACAACTCGAATTGCGGCTTCCGATCCAAAGCTCTGGCGAGAAATTATCTCGGCTAACGCTGCGGCAATTGAGCCTCTCTTGCGAAGCTTCTCCAAGGATCTATCTTCTTTACTTGATCATCTTTCAGATGAGAGCGCGGTTGAGAAAGTTATTGCAGATGGTGTCCAAGGACGTTCTGCGATCCCTGGAAAGCATGGCGGCAAAGTACGTGAATACACATATCTTCCAATCGTGATTGAAGATAAACCTGGTCAATTAGCTGCAATCTTCAATGAATGTGCAAAGGCAGAGGTAAACGTTGAAGATCTCTCAATCGAACACTCGCCTGGCCAAGAGACTGGCTTAATCACGCTCGCTCTAAGTTCATCTGATGCAAAGAAATTAGCGGAGCATCTATCAAGTGCAGGTTGGAGCGTTCATACTCCACGCGGGTAATTCACAGTTATCACGCTCCACGCAATAGAATGCACCAACTAAACGATGGGCTGTAGAGATGATTGTTGTTGCTTTAGATGGCCCAAGTGGCTCTGGCAAATCCAGCACATCTAAAAATATTGCAATCCGCGCCGGGTGGAGTTACTTGGATACCGGTGCTCTCTACCGAGCAATTACATACATTGCTTTATCGATAAAGAGTGAAAATCCGAAAGATATTATCTCGGCGGTTATTGATTCTCCGATCTCCTTCAATTCGAATCCTAGAGATCCACAAATTTTTGTCGGCGATAAGAATGTTTCGGCGGAGATCAGAAGCAATGAGGTCACCGATCACGTTTCAAAGATAAGCGCCCTGCCAGAAATCAGAGCCGAGTTATTAGATCTCCAGCGAAAAATCATTGCTAAGGCAGATCGTGGAATCGTTGTTGAAGGTCGCGATATCGGAACAGTTGTCTGTCCGGATGCTGCTCTAAAGGTTTATCTGACTGCCGATATCTCAGCACGCGCTGTGCGTCGAGATGCTGAGCAGAAGGATGATTCTCGTGGTGTTGAAGCTGTCGAACAATCACTTGCCAGCCGCGATGAAATAGATTCAACTCGCACAGTCTCACCTCTTGCGATGGCAACAGATGCGGTGCATATCGATTCGACAGAGCTCAATTTAGAAGAGACGGTTGAGCGAATCTGGGAGATTCTTTCACAACGATCGCTGCTAGGACTTCCAATTGTTGCAATTCTCGGCCGTCCCAATGTTGGCAAATCAACTCTTATCAATAGATTCATTGGTCGCAGAGAAGCGATAGTTGAAGATACTCCAGGAGTTACACGAGATCGTGTTCAATACGAATGCGAATGGGGCGGACGAAGATTTATCATCATGGATACTGGTGGTTGGGAATCTAAGCCAGATGGAATCTCTGTTCAAGTGAGCGCCAGCGCAGAGCTTGCTATGCAAGAGGCGGATGTACTTTGTTTCGTTGTAGACGCTCAGGTAGGTGCACTCGATGAAGATGATGTTCTAGTTCAGGAGCTTCGCAAGGCGAAGAAGCCCACAATTCTCGTTGCAAATAAAGTTGATGGCGATAACGACGAATCAGATGCGCATGCCCTTTGGAATATCGGCCTAGGAGAACCACACTTTGTCTCTGCCCTTCACGGTCGCGGTAGCGGAGATTTATTGGATTCAATTGTTAAGGAGTTGCCAGAAGTTGGCGCAGCTCAAGTTCAGGATGGCTATCGTCGTATCGCCTTGATTGGTCGCCCCAATGTCGGAAAATCCTCACTCTTCAATGCACTCGCAGGTGAGAGTCGTTCTATTGTCGATGATGTTGCAGGAACTACGCGTGATCCGATTGATGAGTTAATCGAATTTGGTGGAAGTATCTGGCGATTCGTAGATACAGCAGGACTTAAGAAGCGCGCCAATCAGGCGAGCGGAACTGATTACTACGCAACGCTTCGTACCCAGACCGCGCTAGAGCGTTGCGAATGCGCAGTTGTTGTACTTGATGCCTCTGTGCCAATCTCTGAACAAGATCTTCGAATCATCACCATGGTGGAAGAAGCCGGTAAGGCGATGGTTATCGTGATGAATAAGTGGGATCTCGTAGACGAAGATCGTCGAAACCAATTAGATAAAGAGGTTGAACGCCATCTCGATCAGGTCGAGTGGGCTCAGATTGTTAATGTCGCAGCTAAGACGGGATGGCATAGAGACAGACTCGCTCCAGCGCTTCGGACAGCGATTGATTCGTGGGAGCGAAGAGTTCCAACATCAAAACTCAACTCATTCTTAGGGGCACTCATCGGTGCCACTCCGCCACCTGTTCGTGGTGGAAAACAGCCGAAGGTCTACTACGCCACCCAAGCCGGAATCGCGCCACCCAAGTTCGTCGTCTTCTCTTCAGGGTGGATTGAAGCTTCCTACCGTAGATTTATCGAGCGCAGATTGCGTGAAGAGTTTAAGTTCCCTGGCACCCCTGTTCAGGTCGCTATCCGCGTGAAAGAACGAGATAAGGAGCAGTAATCGTGTTAACGATTCCTAATGCGCTGACTTTTCTCCGTTTTCTCGGAATCCCTCTCTTCATCTGGCTCGCACAATCAGGTAATCAAGATGGTTGGGCAATTTTCGTTCTGGCTATTGGGGGAGCAACTGATTACTTTGATGGGAAGTTAGCGCGAGCCCTTAACCAAGAGAGTAAGTTCGGCGAGATTGCAGATCCAACAATTGACCGTCTCTATATTGCAGCAACAATCATCGTTCTATATCTCCGCGATGCAATTCCCTTATGGCTGATTGCAGTTCTCGTTATTCGCGATGTTGCAATGGCGTTACTGGCGCTCGTCATCCAACTGAAAGGTCTTCCGCCACTTTCCGTCACATACCTTGGCAAGGCAGCAACCTTCAATCTTCTCTACGCATTTCCCTTCCTTCTCTTAGCCCTGAGCGATAGCTGGTACGGAACCCTCGCCTTCATCTTCGGATGGGCTTTCGCCATTTGGGGCGTCGGACTTTATTGCGCAACGGCTCTGGGATATTTCCAAACAGGCTTCAGAGGGATTAGAGTTGCGCGATAGTCAGAGCTCGCCATGTGCCCACAAAGTTAACCAATAAAGTAGGAGACCACGTAGATGTCTAATATTCCTTCCGATTTACAGTACACAAAGGAACATGAATGGGTATCTGCTGCATCTGCACCACTTACATATCGAATGGGTATTACCGATTACGCGCAAGGCGCACTTGGCGACATCGTCTATGTGCAGATGCCCAAGGTTGGCGATAAAGTTGTTGCTGATTCAGTCTGCGGAGAAGTTGAGTCAACGAAGAGCGTCTCTGAAATCTTTGCGCCAGTATCAGGTGTTGTAGTTGCAATTAACGATTCACTTACTCAGAACCCTGAACTCATCAACTCTGATCCTTATGGCACTGGATGGTTAGCCGAAATACGGGTAGAAATTGCTCCTGGGGGACTCCTGACTTCAGCGGAATATGGGTCTATTACCGCGTAAAAGCCCGCTTGATTTCTCTCCACCAACTCTCTAGTGTCACCCTTAAGTTGACATCTAATGGGCTGCAAGGAAGGGGGCAAGTTCATGGCTAAGCCAGATTCGCAGAATGAACTCACAAGCACCCTTCATCTCGGACTTAGATCTGTAGTTGGCGATTCCCCAGCCGGCTTAATCCAGGATTTTCTCGCTCAAGCGACTGCGCAAGAGCGGGATATCGTAGAAAGTGCACTCTACTCAGATGGAAAATCAGCGATGGTCATCATCCATCGTGGTCCACAAAAGGGAGCGCGATTCTTGATTACCTCTGAAGGGGTAACAATAGGAAGATCCCCTGAGAACTCAATCTTTCTCGATGATGTAACAGTGTCAAGAAAGCATGCAGTGATCGAACCATCAACTGATGGAGCAACGCTTAGCTTCACATTTAAGGATTCAGGAAGTCTCAATGGCTCCTATATCAATAATGATTCCATCACTGAGAAGAAGTTGGTCGCAGGCGATGACATTCAGATCGGCAAGTATCACCTTTTATTCATCACAGCTGTAAAGACAGCTGAATCAGCGGGGGAGAAGTAAGTTGAGCGTTCCAGCGAGAGCCTATTTAAGTATCGGTGAAGTTCTAACAAAGTTACGTGGAGATTTTCCCGATATAACTATCTCGAAGATTCGCTTCCTTGAATCTGAAGGGCTCATCGAACCTCAACGCACGCCATCTGGATATAGAAAATTCACAACAATCGATCTCGACCGACTTCGCTATGTTCTTCTTGCTCAGCGCGATCAGTACCTTCCGCTTAAGGTCATTAAAGAGAATCTCGACGCACTCGATCGTGGTCTTCAGCCAGCTCCTCAAGGTGGAACAGCATCACCTCGTCCAACACTCGGCCTAGCGACAATCGATGGCGAGTTCGCTCCAGCAGCTTTTGCAGAGCAGTCAGAGATGCGACTTTCACGGGAAGAACTTCTTAAAGCATCATCACTTGAAGATAGTCAGCTTGTAGAACTTGAGTCATTTGGTCTTATCGCAATACGTGGGCGCCACTACGATGGAGATGCACTTGCGGTTGCAAAGGCAGTCGCTGAGATGGCTGGCTTCGGTATTGAGCCGCGCCACCTTCGATCATTTAAATCGGCTGCAGATCGTGAAATCGGATTGATTGAACAGGTTATTACTCCATTCACCCGACAGAAGAGCAGTGAAGCAAAGGCTCGCGCCGAGGAAGTTCAGAAGGAGATTGCATCTCTCTCAGTGCGTCTTCATGCCGCTCTCGTTCGTGGTGGTCTCAATCGTCCTCGCTAATCGGTTTTAGCTCCTGATGTTTATTCCAGCTGAGGTTGTTGGAGTTCGAATTGAGATGCCGAGCAATCAACCCATCGTTCTACTCAGAGAGATTGAGGGAACAAGGTTTCTTCCAATCTGGGTCGGCGCAGTCGAGGCGACATCGATAGCTTTTGCGCAGCAAGGGTTAGAGGCAACGCGGCCGCTTACCCACGACTTAATCCGCGATCTCCTTGATCGCCTTGAAGCAACACTTACGGCGGTCCACATCACCTCTATAGTCGATGGGGTCTTCTATGCGGAGCTTCACCTTCGTACCGAGGCCGGTGTATTGCCGCCATTGTCGGCTAGACCTTCAGATGCGATTGCGATCGCTCTTCGGACAAAGACAAATATCTTGATTGATAACGATCTCCTTGACGAGATTGGAATCGATATCCCAGAGCAGGTAGCGCAGAGCGCTTCAGAAGGCGGAGCAGCAGGGGCTGGAGAGCAGGATTTGGAGGCCTTTAGAGAGTTCCTAGATGGCATCAACCCTGAGGATTTTGCAGGATAGGGCGTAAAAGTCTCAACCTCTAGTAGAGGTTATCTTCGTGTCGCTCATCTACTTTCTGAGCCCCCAGGCGTACCCTTTAGCCAACCCCACAACGAAAGCGAGCCCCCTCTCGTGACTGATCAAGAATTTGAAATTGGATACCGCGGCGCTACTGCATGTTCAGCTGCTGGAATTTCATACCGACAGCTCGATTATTGGGCGCGTACAGGATTAGTCGAACCATCAATTCGTACTGCAACGGGATCAGGAAGCGCCCGTCTCTACGGCTTTAGAGATATTTTAGTTTTAAAGATTGTTAAGCGCTTGCTCGATGCGGGTGTATCACTTCAAAATATTCGTACCGCTGTTGATCACCTGCGAAATAGGGGAGTCACAGAGTTAGAGCGAATTACCCTTATGAGCGATGGCGCATCAATCTACGAGTGTGCAAGTCCTGATGAAATCATCGACCTTCTGGCTGGTGGCCAAGGAGTATTCGGAATCGCAGTTGGCAAGGTCTGGCATGAAGTTGAAGGATCGCTTGCAACGCTTCAAGGTGAAGTTAACGGTGAAGTTACGGGTGTTGAAAATAGCGATGAACTCTCGCTGCGTCGAAAGGCGAAGGGCGCTTAAACCTCATATATTTCCCCTCTAGCGGTTCGAGTGCGAACCTTTTGAGGAGATTTAGATATGAGCGACCGTCAGAACTTTGAAGATCGCCATATTGGTCCGTCAGCAAGTCAAGAGAGCGAAATGCTCTCGGTGCTTGGGTACTCAGATTTAAAGAAGTTTATCGGCGACGTCGTTCCAGAAAATATAGTTATCGAGAAGAAGCTGAGTGAAGTTCTCGACTCAGCAAAGAGTGAAGTAGAAGTTATTGCCGAACTTCGAGCGATGGCCGATGAGAATGAAGTTTTCACATCACTCATTGGTGGTGGTTATTACGGAACGATTACTCCACCTGTCATCAAGCGCAACGTTCTTGAGAATCCTGCCTGGTACACCGCATACACTCCATATCAACCTGAGATCTCCCAAGGTCGACTAGAAGCTCTCTTTGCATTTCAAACTGTTGTTTGCGAGATGACAGCCTTAGCCGTTTCCAATGCATCGATGCTTGATGAAGGAACTGCGGCTGCTGAGGCAATGACTCTTGCGCGACGTACCTCCAAGAGTGATGATTCTTCGGTTTTTCTCATTGATAAGAATCTTCATGCCCAAACTAAGGCAGTAGTTATCACTCGCGCAAAGCCGCTAGGTATTGAAGTTATCGAAGTAGATGCTCTGAATATTGATCAAAGTTTGGATTACTTCGGTGTACTTGTTCAGTATCCGGATACAACAGGAACAATTAATGACTTCACAAAGGCAGCGCAAGATGCTCATGTAAAGAACGCACTATTTATCGCGGCAACTGATCTCCTTGCTCTGACGCTTCTCAAGGCACCAGGGGAGTGGGGCGCTGATATCGCTATCGGTTCCGCTCAGCGATTTGGTGTTCCTATGGGATTTGGTGGACCGCATGCAGGTTTCATGGCAGTTCGTGAAGGTCTCGAGAGATCTCTACCCGGTCGTCTTATCGGACAGAGCGTTGATTCTCATGGCAATCCAGCATTTCGCTTAGCTCTCCAAACACGCGAACAACATATTCGTCGCGATAAAGCTACGAGCAATATCTGCACCGCGCAGGTGCTCCTTGCCAATATGAGCGCCTTCTATGCAATGTGGCATGGGCCAAAGGGTCTAACAGCTATCGCATCTCGCATTCAGGACTTCACATCTCAGCTGGCAACCGTTGTTGATGCAATGAATAAGAGCTACTTCGACACTCTTACGATCAAGGTCTCTGATGCTCCTGCGATTCACGCAAAGGCTCGTGCGTCAAGAATTAATTTAGGTGTCGTTGATACCAGCCACGTACGAATTTCTCTGGATGAGACAATCACTCCCGCTATTTTCAGGGAGATTCTCTCTGTATTCGGAGTCGAAGGTAAATCGGCCCAGGGGAGCGGTATCGCACCGGCAGTAAAGAGAACCTCTGAATTCCTTAAACATCCAGTTTTCAATACCTACCACTCTGAAACCTCGATGATGCGTTATCTGCGCACGCTTTCAGACCGCGACCTTGCACTCGATCGCACAATGATTCCTTTGGGTTCTTGCACCATGAAGTTGAACTCTGTTACCGAGATGGAAGCGGTGACATGGCCTGAATTCGCATCGTTGCATCCATTTGCACCTGCCGACCAAAGTGTCGGTTCACGTAAATTGATTTCCCAGCTCTCGCAGTGGTTAGTCGATATCACTGGCTATGACGCTGTTTCACTTCAACCAAATGCTGGCAGCCAAGGTGAATTCGCGGGACTTCTTGCAATTAGAAATTATCATGATTCACGTGGGGACCAGTCTCGAAATATTTGCTTGATTCCATCAAGTGCTCATGGAACTAATGCGGCAAGTGCAGTTATGGCAGGAATGAAAGTTGTCGTAATCGCTTGTGATGAGCAAGGCAATGTAAGTCTCGACGATATCAACGCCAAGATTGAAGAACATGCTGGAGCCTTAGCGGCTCTGATGGTCACCTATCCATCAACTCATGGTGTTTTTGAATCTGCGATTTCACAAATCTGCGAAGCGGTACATAACGCCGGTGGTCAGGTTTATGTCGACGGTGCAAATCTCAATGCGCTAGTTGGTTTAGCACAACCTGGAAAATTTGGCGCAGATGTTTCGCACCTCAATCTACATAAGACTTTCTGTATTCCACATGGTGGTGGGGGACCGGGCGTTGGTCCAGTTATTGCACGTGCTCACCTCGCACCGTTCCTACCTAGCCATCCACTCGATGCAACGGCCGGTCCCTCAACAGGCCCTGGCCCAATCTCAGCTGCACCATTTGGATCAGCAAGTATCTTGCCGATCTCATGGGCTTACATTCGACTTATGGGGGGAGCAGGTCTCACTCATGCAACTGAGGTCGCTATCTTGAGCGCTAATTACATGGCTCACCGCCTCAAGAATTACTTCCCAATTCTCTACACCGGTGAAAAAGGACTCGTTGCACACGAGTGCATCCTCGATTTGCGAGAGATTACTAAGGTCAGTGGCGTAACTGTTGATGATGTTGCAAAACGTCTGATGGATTTTGGATTCCATGCACCGACGATGTCATTCCCAGTTCCTGGAACTTTGATGATTGAACCGACTGAATCTGAAGATATCCTCGAAATGAACCGCTTTATAGATGCAATGATTGCCATAAAGTTTGAAATCGATGAGATTACTGAAGGTAAGGTGGCGGTGGAAGATTCAGCGCTTCGCCATGCGCCTCATACAGTTGGAGCGATTGCCACAGGTAACTGGGATCGCAGTTACAGCCGTGAACGAGGAGCCTTTCCTTCAACCTTTACCGGACTCATTCCGGGCGAGTTAATCGGCCAGAAGGGCAAGTATTGGCCGACTACAGGGCGTATAGATGGGGCATACGGGGATAGGAACCTGGTCTGCTCATGCGAACCAATCGAGAGCTTTGCCTAACCGATTCTTAACTACTTTACATAATGTAACTTATCGGCGTTAGGCCTAAAGGTTCGTGCAAGACCCCACAGGGTTGTCTGCCACAGCGCCTCAATAACTATCGCCCGACTCATCTTCGAAACTCCATTTACTCGCTCGACAAAGATAATTGGGACTTCAATCTTTGTTGCGCCAGCTAAATCACTGGCCATCGCCATCTCGATTTGAAAACAGTATCCAGTTGCAAACATCTGATCTAAATTCAATGAGAGTAATAAATTGCGACTGTAAACCCTGAAGCCGCCAGTTAGGTCATTGAGTGGAATTCGAAGCGCTAACCGTGCATAACGAGTGCCTGATTTAGAGAGTAATTGTCGACTTCGTGGCCAGTTAACGACTGAACCGCCAGGCATCCACCTAGTACCTAAGACAATTACCTTGGAGTCAGTCGCTTGGTTTCGAGCAGCCGATAACATTGCTGGGAGATCTTCAACGCGGTGCGAACCATCTGCATCCATTGTTACGATGAATTGATACTCGGAATTCCTTAAAAC
>Ga0315899_10007955_pt1 | contig 11382 bp, 11 predicted proteins | sample LakEriMetagenome_2_FD_203518 | JGI IMG/M metagenome (GOLD analysis project Ga0315899, IMG submission 203518) | Freshwater fungal communities from buoy surface, Lake Erie, Ohio, United States - Buoy 4 MA112 | ecosystem: Environmental > Aquatic > Freshwater > Lake | place: USA: Lake Erie, Ohio... | reverse complement strand
CGTTAATAAGTGTGTCGATTCCTTCGGTTGGTGGAGGTGGCCAAATCGCAATAATCGGCCCCGAGTAACTGACTTCATAATTTCCGTTGGCTGTACGGATTAAAGAGAAACTCTCACGTGGACCTTGGTATGCCGCCGTATCAATCCCAGCACCACCGTCAATCGTGTCAGCGCGCAGTCCTCCGGTGATTGTGTCATCACCGCCTAGTCCATAAATCCTCTCGGGTGCGCTAGAGCCAGTCAGGATATCCGCTGCTTCAGTACCGACAATATCAGGACCAGTTAACATCGAGAACTCTACAGAGAACAAATACTGAGTTTCAGCTCCGGTCTGATTCACCCAAAGTACGACACCGGTAGTAATTGGCTGGGATAACGATGGCAACAGGTTTTTACCAATGTCGCTTGGCCCAAGGTGCCTGCCGGCTAGCACTTGGGTGATATCGGTCCCAGCGGAGAAGATCGCACCCTCTTGGAGCGCGAAGAACGCGATAGCGTCGATGGATTGATAACTCTGCAGCGTTATCGCTGATAGTGCCGTACCCGACGGGATGGGGATGTAGAAATAATCGGGATCAGCAGCGGAAACAGTGCCTTCAATCCAGATTGCAGTGTCGCTGCTACCCGTGCCCAGTTTAGTTGGACTATTCGGATCATTTGAGCCGTCTTCAGTAAACGGGGCAGGGGCAGCTAAAGTTGTAGTTTTACTCATCTAAAGTTACTCTGATTTTTCTCCCCATGCTTCGTACTTTAGTTAGTACCAACTACTCCACCTTCCAGCTCCCAGACTTCCCACCGTGCTTCTCCATCACACGGATGTCGGACATCACCATGCCGCGGTCGATGGCTTTGCACATGTCGTAAATCGCAAAAAATCAACGCAGGGCATAAGGAAAATCAAGGGATTAGTGAGCGCGATAACTTGCAAAAGGACCTTGTTCTTTAGGTTGAATAAAGTTTACTAGGCCAAATTTAGGCCAAGGACAAAAGTAGCATATTCGATGTGCTTTTGGGCGCAGTTTCAACAGGGGAAACCCCCATCAAATTCCAGCCAGCCAGACCCCACCGTACCCCCACCCCCCAGATTTTGAGACGGGTCCCTCCGGCGAGGTATGCACACTAATCTGCACGAACGATTAGCTGCAAAACAGTTTTGTCAAAGCTTTGACAAGCTAGGCCTGGAAATGACGGCAACGATGCGGCGCTGGACATTCAAGCTAGATTTTCACCCCACCCACGGCTCATAGGTAATACCGTTTCCAACCAAGCTTGCAACACTGGTCTGATTCTCCGAAGATTCAGCAAAGTCAGACAGAACCTTAGCCTTGTTTTTTGAGGGGTTGGTGTTGAGTTCATTCAGCCACCAGTTATAGCCAGTGGCCTCAGGGGCGCGCCCCAGCACGTTTTGATATAGCTTAGTCAGGAACTCTGCATTGGATGGATTTGTGCCGTACAAATTACGAAACTCTGGTGAGTCAACGAATCTTGCTGCCACCTCAAGCTGATCCATTCCTTGCTCCATCTTCGTTACCCAATATCCAAGGCCGCCTTGATCAAATTTCGTTGGATCACGATTAAAAGCTGCCTTATAAACTCTTAGTGCTTTTCCTGCGTGTTGATCAAGCTCAAATGAAATTGCTGTTTTATTTGAAAATGATATCTTTTCAATATCAATAAGTATGTCAACCTCATCATTGTCGTATCTTCTCAAAATAATTTGATTATCTTTTTTCTCAACATCGTAGTCAAAGAAATGTCTTCCACTAGCTTTGAAAGAGTCAGATCCAGAACCGCCGATCACCATCTGATTTAAGTTTTGGATATCGGCAAAGGAATCGTTGTTTGGAGATCCTTGAGAAGTCGATTGAAAAATTTCAGGGATTGGAGTCTTTTGTGATTTGGTTGATTTTAATTTTCCAGATACTTCGTCAAAGTACACGTCATACCCAAATGAGCTGGAGCCAAACTTCACATTAATGGTTGGAATCCATTTCAATTGAACGAACTCAAGCCCGGTATCTATATAAAACTCATCCTTTGACGTGGCAAAAATATGAGTAGATTCATAGTCATTTGATACGTTTATGCGAAATTTTTGATTGCTGCCAAAGCCAAGATAGCTATTATATTGGCTGAAGTAAGGAACATTTTTTTCAAACGAAATTATCTCCTTAAATTGCTTTCCTTCGGTCACGAACTTTATCCAGCCTGAAAAATGTCGCGGTGAAGCGTTTACTGAAATCTCCCCATAATTTCCAAAACGACCCCATTCAGGATCAGCATACGTTGTATATCCAGCAGTCGTAATTCCAAGAATTTTGTCATTTCGCGAGTTTATAACCGGCCCGCCGGAATCTCCCGGCTGCTGAATACCTTCTGCATCGATGCCCAGCAACCCATACCTTTGAGAGCCGTCTGTTGATGGGTTGAACTTTAGGGCATTTCTTGCACCGGTTCCGTCATCAAAATCTAGAACAACAAGACTTCCCACTTTGTCTAAGGCTGCTCCGATAAACGGATCGAGCGATAAGTAGCGCTCATCCCAGTTCGCAGGAGTGACGTTACCTGCCTCTCTGGTAACGAAATCCGTTATGTTCGCTCCCCAAGATTTTTGAACAGCTGTCGGTGCTTGAGAAGCTGCGCCGCCTAGAGACTGCCTCCCAAAACCTGCGAACCAGACTGTTTCACCATAAATGTAAGGATCAGTTTGAATTTCATATCCCTGCGACCAACTTGGAGTACTACCAGAAAACTTAATCAGCGCAAGGTCATACTCTGGTGTAGTCCCGTCTGGCTTGTAAAGGGGATGGACGTAAACAGCATCTGTGCTTGTCGTGACGGTTGCTCCCAGCTTTGAAAAAGTGACTGTTGTACTGGCCGGCGCTCCGTAGGCGACATGCGCAGATGTCAGGATGAAATTCGTCCCCTTCAGATGGGCTCCGCTCCCATAACCATTTGGTAGGGTGACCTTCACTACAGAGTTGAAAATTTGGTAGAGATTTGCATCTAACGGTTGGGTTGCATTTGCTCTTGCTACCATTTTTCACCTCCGATAAATTACCGATATCTCGTGCGATTCTTACGCGATTCAGGGTGGGTACCGCAGCAATCCCGCCATTTAGCTTTGATCTGCGTTAAATGTTGATCCAATATCAGTTAGGGTTTTTAGTCTATCTCGGTGTTATTGCAGGTTCAATTTTTTGTAATACCTCGGTAACAGCCATCTAGCTAACAAACTCCATATATTGAATACCATTGCCGATCAGACTGGCTACACCGGTTTGATTCTCGCCTGATTCGGCAAAATCGGCCAACACCTTGGATTTGGTCTTTGAAGGATTGGTGTTCAACTCATTCAACCACCAGTTATACCCACCTTGATCCGGCGTGCGGCCAAGAACATTCGTGTAAACCTTGGTTAAAAAGTCAGCATTCGATGGATTCTGACCATATAGTGTTCGGAACTCGGGTGAATCGATGAATCGCGATGCTACCTCCACCATATCCATACCGTTGTCGATACGGGATATCCAAAATCCAAGCCCCGACATATCTCCAGACTGCGGGTCGCGCGCGAAGGCTGCTTTATAGACCCTATAGGCTTTTCCTGCGTTGCCAGTAATATCAAATGCCATTGACTTATCAGTGAACTTTAGTCGCTCGATGTTAGTCAGGCTGTCTTCCTCACCGCTAGAGGAGTTCTTTACGGTTACGCGCCCCGATGAATGGTTGACTTGGTAGGAAGAGGCAGCGGCAGCGTATACGAATTTATCGATCTGGACGCTACCAACTACTGATTCATTTTTTCCAGCCGAATTGGTCGCAGTTCCTGAAACCGATACCTCGCCGCCTAGGCTGCTGGCGTTTACCGACGTATCTCTAATTAGTACAGAGGCCGTCTTTCCCAGAACATCAATAACTAAAGTCTCATTCCCCTCCGATAGCTTATCCGAAACAGTAGATATGGAAATCGTCGCTTGTCCATTAGAACCAATAACAACTGACCCAGTCACTACCCCTCCGACAATATCAGCAGGGGATACCCCTGAAATTGTATAAACGATGGAAGTTCCAGCTGGAGTTGGGGCAGCCAAAGTAAATACAGCAGCCTCTCCTTCGTTGATCGATATATATAATGGATCAATTGCAAATGAAGGTGCCTGCAATTGGGTTGTGAATAAAATAGAGCTTAATGTCCCTTCGAAAAGGCTGTACGGTCGCAAATTTATCGTATAGGTTGTTGAAGGATCCCAAGAGTTTATTCCCCAAATGGTGTTTGGATAACCTGACTTTAGCTCAAAAGAGCCAATCGGATCATCACCGAAAACTGAATTGCCACCCCAAATGGTCTTGCCACTGGGAATCCTCACATCAACGTTAATGCGACTAAATTCGTATTTAAGATCTGAAAAATCATAGTTCACAACTATATAGTCTTGATTTGCAACGTAAGCTTTTGCTGTCGGCATAATCCAACTCCTTTTTAGACTAGTCTTTTATTGGTCGCTATTGTTGCCGTTGTGATGTCCTGCCCAGAGATCAGCACAAGCGAGACAACATCAGTATTTCGGTAAAAATTCTTCGCTAAAACGTATTTAATCTCTCTGGAAAAGAAACCCTTTGTAATCAAAAGCAGTTCGTTACACTACCCGATGTTGTACAAGTTACTAACTTACCGTTGATGATATAAGTGCGCATTCCTTGTTCTACTGGCGCGGGTCTGCTTGCATTTTGCAATATCCTGAGCGCTTGTTCTTGTTGTTGTTGCATAGCGCCAGCATATGTACCGCAGTCAAGCTTGCGTAATCGCACTTGTCGATCAGCCTCATTTATAGCGTCGGCTGATTGTAATGGCGGACGATAAAGAGATAAGCGACATACCTCGTAATTAGATTGATTTTGTACTGTTTGAGTAGTCTCACATCCCGATAGCAGGACTAAACTTGCGGTTAGCAACAACGATATCCTGTAAGGCATCCGTAACCCCCTGGCAAAATACGCGTGTTAAGCAGAGCTGGAGAAGATTTTTTTCGTCAAATTTGAAATCTAAAATTATTACTACCGGCGACAAGATAACCTGCAAACGCTGCCAAGCCAAGTCAAAAACGTACTGGAAATCAGTGCAGTCGGCTTGCGATGCGCGGCAAAGCGGATCATGGCGTTCATGCGAGCAGACGCACCGTCCAGCCAACTCTCTTCGGGTGAGGGGGTACGATACTAGTTATGAAACATATAATCCCAACTCTTGTAACCGCCGGCGGTAAGGTAGTGTGCGCACGGTGCACGGCGAAGTCAAAGCGTAGCGGTGAGCAATGTAAAAAACCCGCCATGCGCGGCAAAGCCGTTTGTGATTTTCATGGTGGCAGGTCCACCGGGCCGAAAACTCAGGCAGGTAAAGCCAGACAGCGAGCGGCAGTAACGAAAACTGGCGCTTACACAAAACAAGCTGCCGAAGATCGAGCGCGCAGTATGCGGGTACTGAGCGGATTAGAGGACGCAATGTACGTACTAGAAATGACAACCATGCCCCGGACTCGGGGTCGAAAGCCGGTGGGTTATGTACCGCTGAAGACGGTCGAGGATGTGGTGAAGTTCGCGTTAGACAACCCGCTGCACTTGCCAGAGGGCGCGGACGGGCATCAAAAATAATTGTTTTATATGACCTCTTCCACCGAGCGGTGAATGTACCGTTGAATATCTGGCGGTGTTAGATCAATGATTTCTTCCAGCATCTCCCGGGCATGTGCCAGCGCATCACCAACCACAGACTCGCCGTGCCGCATACGGCCATATTCATCATGAATTCGGCCTTTGATGGTCTGCCGAGCGCGTTCCAAGCCCTGCAAGACTTCCTGACAGCGCCGCTCGACATAGGGTAAGTGCTGGTCAATTTGGGATTTGGCCATACCGTCACCAGTTAAAGCTTTAAACGACGGGATAATGCTCTCAGATAACTCATAAGCGGTGATCTTGAGAATCCGCCCTATCCAGACGTGCTTGTCTTGGAAAGTGCAGCTTTTCAGATCGTGTCTTAATGAAGGATGTTTCAGTGCAGCGGCGATACGGCTTACCTCTTGCTCGCTGTCTTTCCATTGGTCTAGGCGTTCAGCCAGCTTATAGGCGCCTTGGGTACGGGTGGATGTTTTGCTGAATGCTGTGCCTTCAACGAACGCTTCAAGGCATGTGGTTGCTCTCATATATGCTCTCCTTGGTTGTTTTGGACAGGATGGACAGGATTTCAGCTATTTGCAGAAAGTCTGTAGAAAAAAAATCATATAGAGAGCTTTCCGGAAATGACCGAAATCCTGTCCATCCTGCCCCCACCTGTGGATGAATGGCCATCACTGCGGGTTTGATTCTGTTGGGTCGGGGTTATTATCAAAGGCTGTAAGGTCGATACTTCCGACAATCCCTTCGCACAGTTCCAGCCCGACGTAATACCGATTCTTGCCACTTTTACCCTCGGAATAACCTCGCTCTTTCAGGCGCTGGCTGAAACTCTTTTTACTCTGGTGTTTCAACCCATTTTCCTCGCACCAGTCTTTATATCGACGATACAAGTTCTGCTGCTCGATCTTCCCCTGCGGCGCCGGCTGCGTCTTTTCCTCAAGGAATTCCCCCATCACATCGGACTCTTTACGATAGGCGTTTACCTCTGCTTTTATTCTAGGACTCAGGCTGATACCAGTTTTTAGATATTCGCGAACACCCTCCAACATCCAGCCCAGAATGCCGTCTCGTTCTGCAAGCAATTTCTTCTCAAGCTGCGGGTCTTGCTCGGCAACGGTGAAACGACGATTAAACGGGATCAATACGAGACGCCGCCAGATGCCATCGTCCCCCCCGGTGATGATTGGGCGATGATTTGTCCTGATCCAACCTGTAAACGTGGGGCTATATGTAAAGAACTCCCCAAAAAGAAATCTCGCTGATATCGCCTCGCGGCCAGCAATCGCCTTCATAACCTGCTCATCGAGCCGATCTCCAGCTTGTAATTCGTTAAAGCTCAGGTAACGTGCACCCTTGATACCGGCTAGGTCATTCCGGGGGCTACTATCATCGCTCCTTCGCGCCTTTAGCATTGAAGACGGTGCAGCTTGAGCATAATCACCCAGCACGTTAGAGACAACGTTGTTGAAGACACTTTTTCCATTTGCACCAAAGCCGTAGCAGATGATCAGTAACTCATCCAGAACTTCGCCGATCAGGGTATACCCAAGTAAAAGCTGGACCGTCCGGATAGTCTCGTCGTCGTACTGGAATACCTCATTCAGGAACTTCATCCAGAGTGGGCAAGTGGGGTCATCAACGAAGTCAGCGTTGCATTGCTTGGTCAAAAGTAGGTTCGGCTGAGCCGAGAGTAATTTCCCGGCTTTCAAATCAACCGCACCATTGCGGACACCTAAAAGGTACGGGTCGGCGTCGAGTTCTGCTGGTGCTACCGACATCCCGGGGATGGATGTGGCTAGTTTGACCATCGCCTCAATTCTGGCTAGCGTATGAGCACTAATTGCTTCTTTCTTTAACTGCTCTCCGCTCGGATCGCCGCGACCAAGCCTTTCATTCGCCTCATCCAATAATTGGATACCAACTCGTTTAGCGGACTCATACTGCTCCCTGAGTTCGCATAGTTTCCAGCGACTACCATCCCATGAATACCACTTGTTTGACGCCGAAACGAAAACCAATCTGCCCTTGTAAAGATTGGCGAATAGCTCGGCATTGCGAACGTCTTTATGGTTTATATTTTCAGCAGCTGTGAAGGTAAGCTGGTGCTGTTTGAGGTGGGTACGATTTCTAACGCCCTCGATTGCTTTTTCGATTGTTCGTTCACGGTAGTCGTCACGGCCCCACCACTTCTCGCGGCTCGCAAGCTCAGACTGCTCGAAGATTCGTTCGACGGATTCGGCCATCTGATCTACAAGCACACCCTTCCTTGCCAATGCATGGGCAATCTGCGAAGCAAGACTGAGGTCTGCCTCAGACTGACTGTTAAAGCCTTTCCTGTTCATCATATTCATCATGCGTCCTCCCATGCACCACTCCATAACTCCGGGCATCTCGCCCTCATTTCAGCCACTACTTCCGCTTCGATTTTGGATAAAGCGTCGGCACTCTCCCGCCGAGTCTGACGTTGGTTTGGAGCAGAATGAGTTGGCGGAAACGCCGCTTGTACTTCCGCGAGAGAGTAAATATGGCTGTTGTATACAGCTGTAACAATCGGGGTTTGGCCGAGGTGCCGATACTTCATGTGCTTGAACCCCGGGAGCCGCAATATTCGTGAAATATCGGTCGCGGCTTTATCTGCACCATAGTCAGATGCCAGTAGCCGATTCAATTTACCTACGGCCTCCATTTCTTGTGCGTCTGCCTCATTCAATTGCCAGTAGAGGTGCAGCTTTGTCGGCTCACTGGAAGTCACAATAATCGATGGAGGTATTGATTCAAGAAGCGTTTTGCGCTGACGGTCTGTAGCGGCATCGACATCAGCATGCACAGCCCTCAGTTTTGTCACGTTATCTTTTGAGCGGCGCCCGATGCACTGATTCACTGTCGTGAATATTCCTGCGCCTTGGTTATTCAAACGATCTAGCTCTGGTATGAGGTCTGCAACCTCCTCAAGCGTCAGTCCAGCAAACTGTCGACCCAACGGGTCGCGTTTCGGCTTTTCCACTCCTTTGGGCATATCGGTATAGCACTCGATATGGTAGCGAGCTGCAGGGCACGGGTCCAATACGCGCAGGAAGTGCAGGCATGGGTGTACGTCTGAAGCATTAGAGTTAACATGATCATGTAGGGTCATTGCTCTGACCCTCCAATGGATTTGATTGATATGTGCTCGTCTGTAGATTTCTAGACTTAGAGCATTGCGGTTCCCGTTTAAGGAAGCAGCCCTGAGCTGGGCGTGTTTGTGAATCCACTCTGTGCCTTGGGACAACGCGATTAGCGTTAAGCCAAAGCCGCAAGTCAGCAATCGAATAAATGACGTGACGCCCCGCTCGGACAAAGGGGATGCCCATATGGCCGGTTGCACGGTCTTTTTCGAGGGCCGCTACTGTGGAATTTATAAGCGCGGCTGCGGTATTCGTGTCAACTGCGAGTGCGTTGACTGAGGTGGATCCGGCTGGATGAGGCATGGTGAGGCTCCGTAGTAGATAGAGCCCTCATTTGAACCCAGCAGATCGGGGTTAACTCCCCCCGGAAACTCGCCATTCCTCAATATGAATTTGGTTTAACTGCAATTCTTTTTTACGTAGTGACCAATACTCCTCCAGATGTTGGTGTGCATGCCCAATCCCTTCGATCTGCATTATCTCCATTGAAAATTTTGCAAAAGGCGTATCCCTGTCTTTTTTATTGTTCAGGGTTGGTTCTTTTCCGAAGCCGGCGATCCATGCTCGGCAAAGGCTGGAAATCAAAATTGCTCGTGCCCCCGCCTGATCATGCCTGCCAGATGGCGCGTAGTGTCCTGTTGAGGGTTTTTTGATTTTCTTCTCTGTCGAAGCACTATAGTACCAACGACTCTTGTGTTCCCTAAATTCTTTCACCCCCTGTAAGATGATGTCAGCCACTTGGGATCGTCGTTCGACGGGGAAGCCTGCAAGATGAATACATTGTTGAAGTTGTTGGACGCTGATTGCCATAGGGCATTTTATGCATCTATTTTGTTACGCTTGTCAATGGTCGGGTAATGAATGGCGGGTTTAGCCTAGTTTCTTCGCCAATTCAGCGGCTTTGGGGTGGTAGTACCGCTTCAGCATCGACAAACTCGTGTGACCTGTAACCGCAGCTAATTCAATAACGTTCGGAAGTTTCGTGGCTAGTGCTGTCGTGGCTGTGTGCCTCAGGTCATGAAACCGGATATCCCCCAGCCCAGCGCGATCAGTCGCCTTCATGAATGCTGCGGCCACAGTCTGCGGCTTGATTGGGAAAACGTAGCCGGACAGACTTCGCGGTAGTCCTTCCAGAGTAGCCACAGCACGCGATGACAATGGTACGTAGCGTCCTTCACCATTCTTTGTTATCGGTAAATGAGCAACGCGGTTACCAAGGTCTATGTGCTCCCAACGCAGTCCTAGTAGTTCACCACGGCGCATTGCGGTCTCAACAGCCAATTCGACCAGTGGCTTCATCCACAGACTTACCCTGCGGGTGGGGCGCGGCGTAAGAGCATCCATTATGCGAAGCATTTCCGCTTCGGTGACGGTTCGGTTTCTGCCTTGTGGGGTCGGTGGTTTTCGTACCAGCCGAACTGGATTGTCTATGTTTATACCCCACTCGCGCCGCGCATGATTGATGACGCTGGATATGTAAGCTAGTTCCCGTATGACCGTACCACCTGATACGAGTTTGAGACGTTGATCCCTGAACTCCGCTACCCGAGTCGGCGTGAGCGCGACCATACTCAGTTTGCACAGAGGGTTTCTTTTAAGTGCAGCGAGCCTGATCAAGTCGGCCTCAGCGCTTTTCATAAGCGGGGTGACCTCGGCCATGTACCGGGTGACAAGTTCACCAAACGTAGTTCTTTCATCCAGCCGAAGTGAAACGAACTTGCCTTGATCCATTTGGGCTTCAACCTGCCTTGCCCATCGCTCTGCGTCTTGCCGAGTGCCGAATGACTTACTGACGGGAACCTGTCCCTGCCGCTGAATACGGGCCTGCCACTTGCCGTTTCGGTTTCTGAAGGTTGCCATGTATCTGCCTTAAAAGGACAGAACTAGGCCTTTCGCATTTTTACCGCATTTTTTCTGAGGTTTCGTGGCTTCGGTGTTAGCCCTCACTACTCCACCTTCCAACTCCCCGACTTCCCACCGTGCTTCTCCATCACACGGATGTCGGACATCACCATGCCGCGGTCGATCGCTTTGCACATGTCGTAAATCGTTAGCAAACCAACCTGCACAGCCGTAAGCGCTTCCATCTCGACACCGGTTTTTCCATGGGTTTCGACTTGTGCATTGCACATGATGCTGGAGTCAGCTTCGTCGATGGTGAACTCTACCGCCACACGCGTGAGCGCAAGCGGGTGACACAGTGGAATCAGATCGCTAGTTCGTTTGGCCGCCATGATCGCTGCGATGCGCGCGATGCCGAGAACATCCCCTTTTTTGGCAGTGCCATCCATCACTACGCCGAGGGTGGAAGGTTTCATGCTGATGATGCCGCTGGCGATGGCCACGCGATGGGTTTCTCGCTTGGCACCGACATCGACCATATGTGCTTGTCCGCCCTCATCGAAATGGGTCAGGCCGCCCTGGTGGTTTTCATGCATGGGATTATTCGATTTCGCGTTCATGGCTAGGGCTGCTCTCGCGATGGGTCACGAGAGTGAAAAAGATGTTGCGGGTATCATAGCACCATGGTTAAACCGATCCGTTCAGT